>Ga0302314_10020478_pt1 | contig 10935 bp, 10 predicted proteins | sample III_Palsa_N2_3_FD_200533 | JGI IMG/M metagenome (GOLD analysis project Ga0302314, IMG submission 200533) | Peat permafrost microbial communities from Stordalen Mire near Abisko, Sweden - III_Palsa_N2_3 | ecosystem: Environmental > Terrestrial > Soil > Palsa > Peat permafrost | place: Sweden... | reverse complement strand
GCGAGCTTCGTCGCCCCTGCGTTACAGGGACGACAAAGGCGCTAGGCCCCGCGGACCACGGTCTTGAGATAATTATACGCCTTGATGATTTCGATCAGGCGATCTTCGGTGGAACGATCGCCGCCATTGGCGTCGGGATGGTGCTGCTTCACCAGCGCCTTGTATTTCGCCTTCACGGTTTCGAGCGTCGCATCCGGACCGAGCCCCATCACCTGCAGCGCCTTGCGCTCGGCGTTGAACACTTTTCGGGTTTCTACCTTGGTCTCGCCGGCGGCCCCGCCCGGGCCCGGCCGCCAGTGGCCGCGGCCATTGAGCTCGCTGAACATGGCGAACGGATCGGACGCGCCTTCAAGGTCGGCTTCGGGACTGCCCTTGCCCTTCTTGGAGCTGGTATTGGCGCCCATCTTCCAGGTCGGGCGATGGCCGGTCAGCGCATCCTTCTGGTAGCGCGCGACCGCATCGGGATTCATGCCCTGGAAGAAATTATACGACTGATTGTATTCGCGGACGTGGTTGAGACAGAAGTGCCAATACTCCTTGTCATTGGCCCGGCCCTTGGGAGCGCGATGCGGCCCCTTGTTCTTGCAGTCGGGCCATTCGCACATCGCGGCTTCTTCGCGCGCGGCAGCCTGCTGCTTCGCGCTCAGCTTGTTGGGCTTGATGCGGATGGAGTCGAAGAATTTTGATGAATCAATCGGCATGGCTGACTATGACAACGCAATGCGAAAAGCTTCAAGTCTTGACATTGCGAAACCCTCACCTTCGATGCGCCATTGACGAAACGCGATCACGGACGTATTGCCGCGACCATGAGCGCCGAGAAAACCGTACAACATACCATCACAAACAAGTTGCGTGAAGCTTTCGCGCCGGAAAGCCTCGACGTTATCGATGAGTCACATCTGCATGAGGGCCATTCCGGCCACAGGCCGGGCGGCGAGACGCATTTCCGTGTCTATATCGTGTCGCCCGCGTTCGAAGGGAAGAGCCGGATCGAACGCCATCGCATGATAAATGCCACGCTGGCTGCGGAACTGGCCGGCTCGGTGCACGCCCTGGCGATCAATGCGCAGGCGCCGGGGGAAGCAGGCGGCAGAGGTTAGACCTCGCCGCACGGCAGATCAGCGGGGGGCCGATGACGTCGCAAAAGCTGATTGTCCTGTCCGGCCTTCCCGGCTCCGGAAAAAGCACGCTGGCGGAAGGCCTGTCCCGTACTTTGTCGATGCCGGTATTTTCGGTCGATCCAATCGAGGCGGCGATGTGGCGCGGCGGCCTCGCCAAGACCCAAACCGGCATCGCGGCCTATGACGTCGCCATCGCATTGGCCGACGAACATCTGCGGCTCGGGCATTCGGTCATTGTCGACGCCGTCAATCCGGTCGAGGCCCCGCGCGCCGCTTGGCGAAATCTTGCCGCGAAATATCGGGCCGATCTGAGGATCATCGAATGCGTCTGCGCCGACGAGACGGTTCACTGCCAGCGTATCGAAGCGCGGGTTCGCAAAATCGACGGCATGCCCGAGGTCACTTGGGCCCGAGTATTGGAACGGCGCGCGGAATATCAGGCATGGACTGACCCTCGGCTCGAACTGGACACATCGGCGCAGCCCCCGGAGCAATTGCTGGCCGAGGCGCTGGATTACGTACGCTAAAACTAAAACGCCGTACCCGCCCGCTTCGGCTTTTTCTCTTCCATCTCGGTCTCACGCGGCACCGCGACGATACGCAGCGCGGTGATGCGGTTGCGCTCGCGGCGCAGGACGCGAAAGCGGAAGCCGTGAAACGTAAAGCTTTGCCCGCGTTCGGGAATCGAACGTGCCTCGTGAATCACCAGACCGGCGATGGTGGTCGCCTCCTCATCCGGCAGATGCCAGTCCATCGCGCGGTTGAGATCGCGAATCGGCACCGAACCGTCGACCACCACGGAGCCGTCCGGCTGGGCGCGCACGCCCGCCACCACCACGTCGTGCTCGTCGGAAATATCGCCGACGATCTCTTCCAGGATGTCCTCCAGCGTCACCATGCCCTCGACCTCGCCGTACTCGTCGACAACAAGCGCGAAGTGGGTCTTGCGGCGGCGGAACGCCTTGAGCTGTTCGGACACCGACCGCATCTCCGGCACAAACCACGGCGGCAGCGCGATGGTCGAGACGTCGATCTTGCCGGTATCGCCGTCGGCGGCGCGAATCGCGCGCAAAAGGTCCTTGGCGTGCAGCACGCCGACGATGTTTTCCGGCTTCTCCCGCCACAGCGGAATCCTGGTGTATTCGGTCGCCAGCACCTCACGCACCAGTTCTTCGGGCGGCAGGTCGGCATTGATCATCACCATTTCGGTGCGATGAACCATCACGTCGGAGACTTGCAGCTCGCGCAGATCCAACAGCCCCCCGAACATGTCGCGGTCCTGCTTTTCGACCTTGCCTTCGTGATGCAGCAGATCGACCGCACCGCGCAGGCGCTCGGTCGGCGACAATATAGGCTGGTTGGCGCCGATCTTGATGCCGAGCGCGGTCATCAGCACGCGAACCACGGCCTCGATCACGGTGAGCAGCGGCCCGAACAGGTATACTATCACCGTCATCGGACGCGCCACCAGCAACGACACCCGGTCCGGCGCGTTGATGGCGATGGTCTTTGGCAGCACCTCGGCGAAGATCACGACCATCACCGTCATGACGCCGGTGGCATAGAGCACACCGACATCGCCGAACCATGCGGTGAAGATGCCGGTGGCCAGCGCCGAGGCGCCGATATTGGTGATGTTGTTGCCGAGCAGCAGCGCCCCGATCATACGCTCACGCATCGCAAACAGCCGCGAGACGAACAGCGCATCGCTATTGCCCTGCTTCGACAGCCGCAACATGCTGGCGCGCGACGCGCCGGTCAGCGCGGTCTCGCTCGCCGAAAAGAACGCCGAGATCAAAAGACAGACAATGACGATCGAAAGCGTAATCCAGTCCATGGGCAGTAATCACTTCATTCGTCGCTGGAGCGATGCCGGGAAAGTTTCCGATGTTCTTCCCGACGCTTTTGCGATCATACGCTGGTTTTACTGGCCAGTTTGCGCGCCAAAAAGTCGCGAACCAAGCCAGGTTCAACGTCTGACGAGATGACGGCGCGCCCGACCGCTTCGAGCAGGATGAAGGTAAGCCGGCCGCGCTTCACCTTCTTGTCCTGAGCCATCAACGCCATCAGCGCATCGGCGTCGGCGAGGCCCTCCTGGGTAAAGCCGGCGATGTCCTGCAAATTCGTCGGCAAGCCTACCGCGGCAAGATGTCGTTTGATACGCGCCGCATCGACCTCTGCGATCATGCCGAGGCTTACGGAAAATTCCGCCGCCAGCACCATGCCGACGGAAACGCCTTCGCCGTGGAACAGCCGATCCGAAAATCCGGTTGCGGCTTCCAGCGCGTGGCCGAAGGTGTGCCCGAGATTGAGCAGCGCGCGTTCGCCGGTCTCGCGCTCGTCGCGCGCCACGATCGCTGCCTTGGCCCGGCACGAGGTCGCAATCGCGTGTTCGCGCGCGGCCCCGCCGGAGAAAATGTCGGTGTGACTGGCTTCCAGCCAGGCGAAGAACGCCTCATCGCCGAGCGCGCCGTATTTGGCCACTTCGGCGTAACCGGCACGGAACTGGCGCGGTGACAGGGTGTCGAGCACCGCGGTGTCCGCGACCACCAGTACCGGTTGATGGAACGCGCCGAGCAGGTTCTTGCCGCGCGGCGAGTTAATTCCGGTCTTGCCGCCCACCGAGGAGTCGACCTGCGCCAACAGCGAGGTCGGCACCTGCACGAAATCGACCCCGCGGCGCAGGATCGCGGCTGCAAATCCAGCGAGGTCGCCGACCACGCCGCCGCCGAGCGCAATCACCAGATCGTTGCGTTCGATCTTGGCCGCGATCAGCGCTTCGCTGACCTTCTCAAGTCCGGCGTAGCTCTTGGAGCCCTCGCCTTCGTCGACAATGATCCGCGACGTCGCGACGCCGGCTTCCGCCAGCGCAGCCTCGGTCGGCTCAAGCCAGTGTTTTGCGACCGTGCGGTCGGTGACGATGGCGGTGCGCGCACCGGGCCGCAGCGCCGCGATACGGGCGCCCAGCGATGGCAGCACGTCGCGGCCGATGATGATGTCATAGGCTCGATCGCCGAGCGCGACGTCGACCGTGATGGAAGCGGAGTGTTTCAGCGGCGCGGTCATCCTGTGGAATCCAATCTATCGGATGGGGTTGCGGTCGCTACCTCGTCGCGCAGCCGGACGCGCAAGGCCTCGATGCACTCATCGACGATTTTTTCGTGCGGCACATCGCGCGACCAGATCGTCAGGTCCGCGTGCTGATAGAACGGCTCGCGTTCTCCGATCAGGCGTTCGACGGTCCCAGCCGGGTCCGCGGTCTGCAGCAGCGGACGGTCGGCGCGGCGCTTGACCCGGCGCATGATGATGTCGGCATCGGCCTTGAGCCAGATCGAGACCGCCTGACGGCGAATACGGCTGCGGGTCTCCTCGCGCAGGAAAGCGCCGCCGCCGGTGGCGAGCACGGCCGGACCGCCGTCGAGCAGCCGCGCGATCACCCGCGCCTCGCCATCCCTGAAATGCGGCTCGCCATGGCTTTCGAAAATGTCCGGTATCGACATGCCGGCTGCGGTCTCGATCTCGGTATCGGCGTCCAGGAACGGCAGCCGCAGCCGCGCCGCCAGCCTCCGCCCAACGGTGGACTTACCGGCCCCCATCATGCCCACCAGCACGACCGAGCGCGTTCCCAGCGCCGACGTGACGTCGGTCTCGTGGGAAGTGCTTGGGGTCGCCGGCAAGGCCGTCTCGGGCATCAAAAAGCTCTATCGCCACCGGGATAGCGGCGTTCCACGCCACCTATACTACCCCCGCCGATAGCCTTGCTAGTGTCCCGGTTCTGACATTCGCCTCCCTTGGCAGCGACCTCCTGGCGAATGTCAGAACCGAAGAACGCCAGGAAGAACATGATTCCAGCGCGGTTTTGGATTTGACATTCGCCACGAGGACGCGCGGCAACGGCCGGCGAATGTCAAATTCACCGCATTGGTGACTCTTGCAACCGGGAGGGGAACATGTTGGTAGTCAGGCGCGTCCATCCCGATGATTCAATGGTTAATTCCTCCCCTGAGGCTCGCTGATGCCCAGCCTGTTCCGCTTTCTGACGGCCGTCGCCGTCATCGTCGGCGTCGTCTACGGAGCCATCTTCGCACTGGCCAATTTCGTTAACCCGAAGCCGCGGGAAATGACCGTCACCATCCCGGCAGATAAGTTCCTCAAGAAATAGCAGGTAGGGTCTCGGAATGCGTTCCAGGACCAGCAATGCCAGGACCACAGACGCCAAACTGATTGGCCTGTTCATCGACATGCTCGCCGCCGAACAGGGCGCCGGCGCCAACACGCTCGACGCCTACCGGCGCGATCTCGAGGATTTCAGCGAATTTCTCGGGCCTACCAGCCATAGCTTTGCCTCCGCCGAAACCCAAATGCTGCGGGACTATCTCGCGGATCTCGACGGGCGCGGCTTCAAATCCTCGAGCGTGGCCCGGCGGCTGTCGGCGATGCGGCATCTGTTCCGCTTCCTGCTCAATGAGCGGATCCGCAGCGACGATCCCGCGGCGATCCTGTCGGGTCCGAAGCGCGGTCGCGGCCTGCCCAAGGTGCTGTCGATCGCCGACGTCGACCGGCTGCTGGTGCGCGCCAAGGAACTCTCCGCTGCGCCGGACGCGTCCGCATCGCAGCGGCTGCGCGCGATGCGGCTGTATTGCCTGCTCGAAGTGCTCTACGCCACCGGCCTGCGGGTATCGGAGCTGGTCGCGCTGCCGCTTGCGGCGTCACGCCGCGACGCCCGCATGATCGTGGTGCGCGGAAAGGGCAACAAGGAGCGGCTGGTGCCGCTGAACGAAGCTTCGCGCCAGGCGATGGCCGATTACCTCGCGGCGATGGAAGCGCAGAAGCCCGCGGCGAAGAAAGCCGCGCCAGCCTCGAAATGGCTGTTTCCCTCGTTTGGCGAGAGCGGACATCTGACGCGGCAACATTTCGCGCGCGACCTGAAAGAGCTCGCGGCCGCCGCCGGCCTGGCGCCACGGCTGGTCAGCCCGCATGTCCTGCGTCATGCGTTTGCCAGCCATCTGCTGCATAACGGCGCCGACCTGCGCATCGTGCAGACGCTGCTCGGCCACACCGATATTTCGACCACCCAGATCTATACCCATGTGGTCGAGGAGCGCCTGAAAAGCCTGGTGCGCGACCTGCATCCCCTGGCGGAGAAGTAGTCTGATGCCTTGACTTCGTCGCCTTCTGCCGTGAAAGAGCCGTTCCCGCCTGTGCTATCGCTTCGGGCACTGCCCACAAAACGGACCTTGGTCCTGCGTCAGAACTCACGTTAACTGATTGAAGATACTTGATTTCTTCACGCAACCTGAAACCGTTTCGCCTCCAGGCACGTTCCTCCTTATATTGATTTGATGCCGGACCCCATGCGCTCCTATCTCGATTTCGAAAAACCCGTCGCCGAACTCGACTCCAAGGTCGATGAATTGCGCGCGCTGGCGGCGACCGGCAGCGACATCGGCGACGAGATTGTGCGGATCGAGGACAAGGCCGCGCAGGCGCTGAACGATCTCTACGCCAATCTGACGCCGTGGCAGAAAACGATGGTCGCGCGACATCCGCAGCGTCCCCATCTGGGCGATTTCATCGGCGCGCTGATCACCGAATTCACGCCGCTCGCCGGCGATCGCAAATTCGCCGAGGACGAGGCGCTGATCGGCGGCTTCGGCCGCTTCCGCGGCGAGAGCGTTTGCGTGATCGGCCAGGAAAAAGGCGCCAGCACCGAGTCCCGCATCAAGCACAATTTCGGCATGGCGCGCCCCGAAGGCTATCGCAAGGCGGTGCGGCTGATGGAGATGGCCGATCGTTTCGGCATCCCGGTGCTGTCGATCGTCGACTCGGCTGGCGCCTATCCCGGCATCGGCGCGGAGGAACGTGGACAGGCCGAGGCGATCGCGCGCTCGACCGACGCCTGCCTGTCGCTCGGCGTGCCCAATGTCGCGATCATCACCGGCGAAGGCATGTCCGGCGGCGCCATCGCCATCACCACGGCCAATCGCGTGCTGATGTTCGAACACGCGATCTACAGCGTGATCTCGCCGGAGGCGGCGTCCTCGATCCTGTGGCGCGACGGCACCAAGGCCCAGGAAGCCGCCAACAGCATGAAAATCACCGCGCAGGACATGCTGCGCTTTGGCGTGATCGATTCGATCCTGAAGGAACCTGCGGGCGGCGCGCATCGCGATCCCAACGCCATGATCGCAGCCACCGGCGACGCCATCGCGCAGGCGTTTGACGATCTGCGCAACCTCGCGCCGGACATGGTGCGCCAACAACGACGCCAGAAATTCCTCGATATCGGCCGAAAACTGGGCTGAGCGGCATACAAGCCGCCTTCCATGCGCCTTACGGGGCGCGGTAGCCCCCGGGTCTTTTCAAGGAATCGGGCATTTTGGCCGCAATTAGGCCCCGAGCGCGATATTTAATCTCTGTTGACTATGCTCAGGAGGGAGCCCGCCGCGACGCCTTGATCGGCTTGCGAGCAGAGGGGCCAAAGGCTAATATTTTAGTCAATGGCTTCAGGGCATGGACGCTATATCAGGGGTGCGGAATTGCCCACCAAGTTCGGTGCGTTGGGGTGTGGAGCTCTAGTTTGATTTATCGCTCGCTGGTTCGCGCGCTCGTGACGTCGGCTGCATTGGCGGCCGGTGCGTTGCTGGCCGGCTGCAACAGCGACGAAATCTCGCTCGCCCAAAACGCCAAGGCCAATCAGCCCGTCCCTCCGAAACTCGTCGCCGCCATGGTCGAGAAGGACATGGATCTGCAATCGCCGATCCTGGTCCGGCTGTTCAAGCAGGAAGCTGAACTCGAAGTCTGGAAGCAGGATCGCTCCGGCCGCTTTGCGCTTCTGAAGACCTATCCGATTTGCCGCTGGTCGGGCGACCTCGGACCCAAGGTCCGCGAAGGCGATCGCCAGGCGCCGGAAGGCTTCTATGCCATCTCGCCGGCGCAGATGAACCCGCAATCGGCCTATTATCTTTCGTTCAACACCGGGTACCCCAATGCCTTCGACAAGGCGCTGGGACGCTCAGGCTCCGAGCTGATGGTGCATGGCGACTGCTCGTCGCGTGGCTGCTACGCCATGACCGACGAACAAATCGCGGAAATCTATTCGCTGGGGCGGGAATCGTTCTTCGGCGGCCAGCGCGCATTCCAGTTCCAGGCCTATCCGTTCCATATGACGCCGGTGAACATGGCCAAGCACCGTAACAATCCGAACATGCCGTTCTGGCGCATGATCAAGGAAGGCAACGACCATTTCGAGGTCACCAAGCAGGAGCCGAAGGTCTCTTTTTGCGAAAAGAAATATGTCTTCGACGCCGTGAAAGCGCCGAATGCGACGCGGGATCCGGTGTTCGAGGCCTCGGCCAAATGCCCGGCCTATGTGATTCCGGATGAGATCGCCGACGGCGTGCGCCAGAAGCAGGAACAAGACGACGCCGAAATGGCGCGGCTCGTTGCCAAGGGAACGCCGGTCGCGCGGATGAATACCGGGATCGACGGCGGCATGAACAAGGTGTTCGCCGCGGCATTGCCCGACGGCAATACCGGATTGTCCGAGGGCGGCCAAGGCCAGAGCCTGTCGCTGGTGCGTGAGCGCTTGCCCGGAACGATCCCGATCGATCACGTCAACCCGCCGCATGCACCTTCGGATAATCTCCTGCTCGGCACGCCGGAAGAACCGAAGATCGCAGCGCCAGCCCCCGCCGCGCCTGCAACGCGGGTGGCCTCCGCCGCGCCAAATGAACAATCGGGCGGCTTCTTCAGCAGCCTTGCCCGGAAGGTGGGCCTCGGCGGCGCCGCCGCCGATACCACCGCGAGCGCATCACCACCGCCGCCGGTTCCAGCCAAACCCAAGCTCGTCGAAGCCAAGCGCCCCGAGGCTTCGAAATCGGCCAAGCCGGAAACGAAACAGGCCGCCGCCAAGCCGCCGCTGAAGCCGTCGGTGACCGATACCTCGTCCGCCGCCGCGACGCCCGCAGTGCAGAACTCCGTGGTCGCCGGCGCCCAGCCGATCATGTCGTCGAACTCGTTCGACAGCCGCTTCGGGGCGGTGAAGTAATCCAACATACCCACAGAACAGCAGGGCCGGCCGAAGCAGCCGGTTCGCGTGAAGAAAACGCGTCAAAACAAAAACCTAGAGCCTAGTTCTGATTCAATCAGAACCGATCAGGCTCCAGGCGCGGCTCACGCGTATCTGCCGTGGCAGTGCTTGTACTTCTTGCCCGAGCCGCAGGGACAATCCTCGTTGCGGCCGACCTTGCCCCAGCTCGCCGGATTCTTGGGATCGCGGTCGGGCGTGGCGGCCGGCACCAGCGACGCGCTGGCGAACGCCATCTCGTCCTCACCGGTATTGGGATCGAATTTGTGCGCTTCCATCGCCGGCAATACCGGCTGCTGCTCTTCCGGCGGCACAATTTCGACGCGCATCAACTGCGCCGTCACCGCCTCGCGCAGATGCGCGGTCATCGCCTCATACAGGCCGAAGGCTTCCGACTTGTATTCCTGCAAGGGATCGCGCTGGCCGTAGCCGCGCAGGCCGATCACCTGGCGCAGATGGTCGAGCATGACCAGATGCTCGCGCCACAGATGATCCAGGGTCTGCAAAAGGATGGTCTTCTCGACATAGCGCATCACGTCAGGGCCCCATTGCCCCACCTTGGCCGCCATGTGCTCGTCGACGCGGCTCTCGATCCGCGTCAGCAATTCCTCGTCGGCGATGCCCTCTTCCTTGGCCCACTCGTCGACCGGCATATCGATGTCGAGCACGCGCTTCAGTTCTTCCTTGAGGCCGGCGACATCCCACTGCTCGGCATAGGCATGCTCGGGCACATGCTTGGCGACGATGTCGTCGATGAAGTCATGACGCATGTCCGTGACCATTTCGGCCACGCTGTCGCTCTTCATCAGTTCGATGCGCTGGTCGAAGATCACCTTGCGCTGGTCGTTCTGGACGTTGTCGAACTTCAAGAGGTTCTTGCGGATATCGAAGTTGCGGGCTTCGACCTTCTGCTGCGCCTTCTCCAGCGCCTTGTTGATCCAAGGGTGGATAATGGCTTCGCCATCTTTCAGACCGAGCCGCGTCAGCATGCTGTCGAGCCGGTCGGAGCCGAAGATCCGCATCAAATCGTCTTCCAGCGACAGGAAGAATTTCGAACGCCCCGGATCGCCCTGGCGGCCGGATCGGCCGCGCAGCTGGTTGTCGATGCGCCGCGATTCGTGGCGTTCGGAGCCCATGATGTAGAGCCCGCCGGGCCGGGTCACGGTCTTGGCCGGCTTCGCCCCCTTCGCAGGCTCGATCTCGATGGTATCTTCCGCCTTCAGCACGATGTTGCGGAAGTGCTCGATGTCGGCCTTGATCTGCTCGATCTTGGCGGCTTTCTCGGCCTCGTCGGTAATGTCGGCGGTCTCCTGCTGGATCCGCATGTCGAGCGAACCGCCGAGCTTGATGTCGGTGCCGCGGCCGGCCATGTTGGTCGCGATCGTGATCGCGCCGGGCACGCCGGCCTCGGCGACGATGTAGGCTTCCTGCTCGTGGAAGCGGGCATTGAGCACCGCGAACAGCTTCGCCGGCTTGCCCGCACGGGCCGCGGCGTAAAGCTTCTGCATCGAGTTCTCGTTGCCGAAATCGATCTGCCGGTAGCCGTGCTTTTTCAGATATTCGGCGATCACCTCGGATTTTTCGATCGAGGCGGTGCCGACCAGCACCGGCTGCAGCCGCGCATTGGCGCGCTCAATCTCGGCCAGGATCGCGGCATATTTCTCGTTCTGGGTGCGATAGACCTCGTCATCCTCGTCGAGGCGCGCGACCTGAACGTTGGTC
>Ga0302314_10020475_pt1 | contig 10937 bp, 8 predicted proteins | sample III_Palsa_N2_3_FD_200533 | JGI IMG/M metagenome (GOLD analysis project Ga0302314, IMG submission 200533) | Peat permafrost microbial communities from Stordalen Mire near Abisko, Sweden - III_Palsa_N2_3 | ecosystem: Environmental > Terrestrial > Soil > Palsa > Peat permafrost | place: Sweden... | reverse complement strand
GCGCCCGGACTGGTCGACGTCACCAATGGGAACAACACCGTGTCCTTCATTCAGAGCCGGAGGTTCTACACGGTGCCGGGGTTCAGCGCCGCGCCAGGTTACGACCTGGCTTCCGGTGTGGGTACCGTCGACGCCGCCCTGTTCGTTCCCGAGCTGGCCGAGGCCGCCGGTGGCCAATAGCTGACGTCCCGCCGGTCCCGAGCGCGGGCCTGTCACAGAGACAGGCCCGTATGCAACCTATAGGTATATGCGTGGCGGAGAGGAGAGGGTCAAGGGCGCATTCGTGGATCTCTACGATCGCGCCGGGAGACGGCTGCTCGTGTTTCTTGCCCGCCGGATGCACGATCTCGATGCGGCGGCCGAGGTCTGGTCGGAATGCTGGGCGATAGCGTTCAAGACCTGGCCGCGCTGCAGGGCTGAGAGCCAGGGAGAAGCGGAGGCGTGGCTGTGGGGCATCGCCCGCAACCAACTGGCCGCGTACTACCGATCGGGCGCAATCGAGCGCCGCGCGCTCGAACGGCTGGGTTGGACGATGCCGCCGGTCGAGGGGCTCGAGGATGAGGAGTTCGCGCGGGTCGCCGATCTCGACGCCCTCAGGTGCGTCCTGGGCGACGCCCTTTCCGCCCTGCCGGTCAAGCGACGCCGCGCGGTGCAGCTGCGGATCGTGGACGAGCTGTCCTATGAGGAGGTCGCGGCGCGGATGGGCTGTTCCGAGCAGTCCGCCCGAGCGCACGTCTCCCGGGGTCTGCGCCGGCTCGCGGCGGCGCTCGACCAACATGAGCAACTGACACTGGAGAGAACGGCTCGATGAACACTCCCGATCCACAGCACGGACGCTCCATGATCGATGCGATGCGCGAGCAGATCCTCGCGACTCCGATGCCGGTAGCCGCGCGCGCGTGGTCGGGGCCGCGGCTAACGCGACGAGCCGGAAATCGCCTGCGCTGGGCGCTGCTGGCGAGCGGGATTGCGGTGGCCGGCCTGACCGCCGCGCTGGTGGTCACGCTCGACGCCGCCAGCACACCGCCCCCGGCCTACGCGGCCACGTTGACGCCGAACGGGACGGTCACGATCACGCTGCGTGAGCTGAGCGCGATCGACGCCCTCAACGCGCGGCTGGCGGCGCTGGGGACCCGGATCAGAGCCGTTCGGGCGGTGCATGGCTGCGACGCGCCCGTGCACACGGTGAGCAACGGCCGCGTGGTGCCCGGTCCGGCAAGGACGCTCGAAGTCGTAGCGTGGCCGGGGTCGATCGTGTCGATGACCGTCGAGGTAGACACGATCCCCGGCCGTACGCTGGTGGTGGCGGAGACAAGATCCGGTCTGGCGGGAGTCGTCACAGTTGTCGTCGGACCAGCACCCCGATGTGTCGGCTACGCCTCCGGGCGTTCGAGTGACCGGTTTCTCCTCATCCGCTGAGCCCAACCGGCGCCTGAGCCTGGTGGCGGCTCGGTTGCTCCGAATGGGTCTCGTCGGCCCGCTGCTGGCGGTAAGCGCCCAGATGCTCGTCAACTTCGAGACCGGGCGGATCTCCGACCTCCACAAGCTCTACTTCGTCCACCACCTCTACCGGCATCCCGTTCCCTATGTTGGCGTCGGGATCGAGTACCCGGTGCTCACCGGCGTCTTCATGACCGGCGCGGCCGCGCTGACCCACGGCCCCGTTGGCTACATGAGGCTCTCGAGCCTCGGGCTCTGGGCGTGCGCGCTTGGCTCGACGTGCGTGCTGTGGCGGCTGTCGCGCCGGGCGGCCTGGTGCTTCGCGCTGTGCCCGCTGTTGCTCGTCTACTCGCTGCTCAATTGGGATCTGCTGGCGATCTTCCTGATGCTGCTCGGCTGGCACGCGTGGACCCGAAACCGATACCGCGCAGCCGCGTTCTGGCTCGCGCTCGGCACCTTCGCGAAGCTTTACCCGGTATTCCTGTTCGCGTTCTGTCTGGTCGAGCTCGCGAGGCGCTGGCGCTCGGGCCAGGCAGCGGGCCGAGATGTGGTCAGGTTTCTCGTCACCGCGCTCGCGGTCACGGTCGCCGTGAACGTGCCGTTCATGGTGCTCGCGTTCCACAATTGGGCGTTCTTCTGGTCGTTCAACGCTGCCCGGAACGAGCATGCCGGGCTGCTGTTCTGGCTGCACCTCCTCAATCACACCTTGCCCGGCACGACCAACGCCATTCTCACCTCACTCGTTCTCGCGGCAGCTGCGATCGGTGCGCTCGCGATCTGGCGCGGCGCCAAGGTCGCCGACGTCGCCGTAGCCGTGTTCTGCGTCCTCATGCTCCTGCAGAAGGTCTACTCGCCGCAGTACACGCTGTGGGTCGCTGCCTTCGCGCTGATCGCGGGCTGGGACCTGTGGGCGATCTGCGCGCTGTCGATGATGGGCCTGACCGATTATGCGAGCGCGGTCATCCACATAGCGCTCGTCCAGCGGCACTCGAGCTTCGTCTTCTGGTACCAGAACCAGATCATGCCGCTCGACCAGGGCCTGCGGCTCCTTACCACGCTCGCCGTCGCGATCGCCATGGCCCACCGTGCAGCGCGTCGTTCGCACACGAGCGAGCTCGCTAGAGAGATTTGGCTTGGATTTCCCCGAGCAACGCCTCCGAGAGACGTTCGCACGGCGCCGCCCTGAGGCTGATCCGCCCGCTACGGACCCGTCGCGGCCCAGGACCCTGCTACAAGCGATGGGGCCTGCGCCCAGCAGTCCACGCGCAGGATCTCGGCCGCGCGCTCATGTGCCAGCTCGATGGCTCTGCCGACGAGCGCGCCGCCGATTCCCGATCCGGCGAGCCGCCTCGAACTCAACAGCAGCGTGACGTAGAGCTCTGGCGCCTGCGGCGGGCCGGCGTAGCCCGGAGCCTCGCCGACGACAAGAGCTCCCACCGGCTCTCGATCGCGTTCAGCGATGTGGAGTCCACCGCTCAAGGCGAACCGGTGTACGCGCTCGCGGGAATTCGGCCGCTCGGAGAACGGGATGGCTCCCCACTGCCCGATCTGGCCGCGCTCGACGAGCCAGGCAATCGCTTCGTCGAACAAGGCCAGGACGGCCGGCTCGTCACGCTGGTCTCCGGGCCGGATCGCCAAGCCGCTCATCGCTAGCAGCCACCCCGCGCCTGAACATCAACTGGCACCGACAGCCATTATCGGGCCTCCCAGAGAACGAGCGCGCGGAGCTTAGCCGCGGCCGGCGAGCCGGTGATGCATTACCGCCAGCGATTGCACGCAACGTTCTGTCCGCATAGCGAGCGAAAGGTTGCGTTCAACGCCCACGCGACCGACCGAGCGGCCGTGCAAGCGACCTGCTGTTCTTGTCACAGCGTTCCGCTTGCTGCAATGGTTGAGGTAGATGGATGATGCTGAGCTCTTGGCCGCCAGTGCCCGTGGGGATGCGGAGGCGTTCGCGACGTTCTACCGGGCGCATCTCAGCGCGGTCGTCGCCTACTGCCGGAATGCGACCGGGAGCGCTGACACTGCGGCTGACCTCACCGCCGAGGTGTTCGCGGCGGCGCTGAGCGGGGCGGATCGCTACCGGCCAGAGCATGACTCGGCGGTCGCCTGGCTGCGCGGGATCGCGCGCAACAAACTCCTCGACAGTCGCCGAAGGGGTCGGGTCGAGGACGCGACGCGGCGTAAGCTCGGGATGGGATCGCTGGCGATCGAGGACGACGACCTGCGGCGGGTCGAGGAGCTCGCGGCGATCGGGCAGTCGGCGAGGGCATTGAGTGCCGTCGTGCAGCGTCTGCCGGCGGACGAGCGCGCGGCTGTGCAGGCCCGCATCGTCGAAGAGCGTGACTATGCGGAGATCGCCGCCGAGCTCCGGTGCTCGGAGTCCGTCGTTCGTCAGCGGGTCAGCCGTGGACTGGCGCGTGCGAGAGCGCGACTGGCGGCCTCGAATCCCGACGCGGAAGGTGCCGATGAGCGACTTCTTTGACCGGCTCGAGCACGAGCTTCGCGGCGCCGTCGTGCGGGCCGCCCCGGCGGCGGCCGGTTCCGACACGAATCGAAGCGTCCGACACCTTCGCGTGCGCTCGACCGTCAGCGGGCTCGTCGTGGGGTTCGGATCAATCGCCGCCATCGCCGTGGCGATCATTGCGATCGCCGTGATCGGACACGGTGCACACGGCAAAGCGTCCCCAGCGCAGTCATCGGGTGGGTCGGCGTGCACCCGCCAGCTGCTCGGCGAACTCGGGGTGCTCCGCCGCCCTCAGACGCGGACTGATCGCGCGTTCGTTCCTCCAGCGTTCCCGACCGGGAGCCAAGCCAGCCCGAACGGCAATCCGGGCAACGCGCTCACTACGACCACCAGCACGTTTTCGCAGTTCATCGTGCCGGGTCTGACCCGGCTGGCGAGGACGCTCCCCAACGGCCGGCGGATCTTCTTTGTCGTATACAAGCCGGAGCTCGACATGAGTCCCGGCTCGGGGGGAGACGTGGTCTGGGTGTTCATCACCGGTCCCGGAACCAGCTCGGCGGCGCCCGCGGACCTGGTCCTCCCCCAGCTGCTGTCAAGTCGCTATCAGCAGAATCCGCCGAGCGAGAACGCGAACGTCTATTTCAGCGTGGTGCCCGATGGCGTTGCGCGCGTGGTGTGGACGTATCCGCGCGTCGCGGTCCCACGCATAAAGGTGCCCCACGGACCCGTCTTGCCGGCGCACGTCATCCCGGGAGCGAAGCTGACCGCGAGCGTGCAAGGAAACGTCGCCGCCGCGATCAAGCCTCCCCACGTGGGCGGTCTCCCGTCGGCGACGACCTGGTTTGCCGCCGACGGGAGCCTGATCAAGACCTTCAGATACCCCGTTTCCAGTCCGCGTTTTCGAACCCCCAGGCCGGGGACGACGACCACACAGACCTTGACCTCGACGGCGGTCCCTGCGAGCTGCTAGATGCCCGAACCGATCACCTACGACCAGTCGAATGCGCTTCAGAAGTTCCTGCGTCGGTTCGCGGCAAGCGGCCCTGGCTCGTGGCTGTTCGCCCGGATCCTGCATCGGATCGACCGTCCGGTCCACCGACTGACGGGCGGACGGTACACGTTCGCGAGTCTCCTGGCTGGAATTCCGGTGGTGATGCTGACCACGACCGGAGCGAAAAGCGGTCAGCCGCGCACCGTCCCCGTGCTCGGCATCCCGGTACGGGACGGAGTGGCGATCATCGCCTCCAATTTCGGCCAGTACCGCCATCCGGCCTGGTACCACAACCTGTGCGCACACCCTGTCGCGGAGGTCGTGGTGGACGGAATCCGCCGGCGCGTGCGCGCGGTCGAGGCCGAGGGTGAGCAGCGGGCCGAGATCTGGAACGAGGGTCTGCGCGTATATCCCGGCTTTGGCCAGTACGAACGACGTGCGTCCCATCGGCATATCTCGGTATTCGTCCTCGAGCCGATCTGAACGGACCCTTTTTTGCGGCCGTCGCCGCTCTGTGATGCACTGAGGGGGTGAGCTCAGTCCTATTGCCTCCCGTCGTTTCCTCGGGGTCCGAGGTCCTCGAGTCGTTTCATCCCGCGGTCAGGGGATGGTTCGAACGCCGATTCCCCGAGGGGCCGACCGAGGCCCAGGCCGGAGGGTGGCCGACGATCGTCGCGGGCCGGCACACGCTGATCTGCGCCCCCACCGGCGCGGGCAAGACGCTCGCGGGATTCCTGGCCGCGATCGACGCTCTCTACCGCGCGCACGAGGCCGGCGAGTCGATCGAGGGCGCTACCCAGGTGGTCTACCTGAGCCCGCTGAAGGCTCTGGCGGTCGATATCCACACCAACCTCGAGGAGCCCCTCGCGGGGATCGCCGAGGTGGCCCGGGAGCTCGGTATCGAGCCAGCGCCGATCACGGTCGCGGTGCGGACGGGCGATTCGACGTCCTCGGAGCGGCAGACGATGCTCCGCCGGCCCCCGAACCTTCTCGTCACCACCCCGGAGTCGTTGTACCTGTATCTGACCGCCGAACGCTCACGGGCTACCCTCGCGACCGTCGCTACGGTCATAGTCGACGAGATCCACGCCCTCGCGCGCGATAAGCGCGGGTCGCATCTCGCGCTCTCGCTCGAGCGGCTCGAGGCGGTGACCGACCGTACGCCCGTGCGGATCGGGCTCTCGGCGACGGTCGAACCCGTCGAGCGGGCGGCCGGCCTGCTGGTTGGGGCGCTCCGCGAGCCGCTCCCGGCGATCGTCGACGCCGGTCACCGTCGCCGCCTCGACGTGTCCCTGGAGATGCCCGACGGCGAGCTCGAGGCGGCGATGTCCAGCGATCAGTTTGACGAGATCCTCGACCGGATCGCCGCACACGTGGCCGGGCAGCGGACGACGCTGGTGTTCGTCAACACGAGAAAGCTGTCCGAGCGAGTCGCCCATCAGCTCGGAGAGCGTCTTGGCCACGACGAGGTGTCCGCGCATCACGGATCGCTGTCCCGCGAGCGCCGCCAGCTGGTCGAGCGCCGCCTGCGCGCCGGGGAGCTGACAGCGCTGGTGGCGACGGCGTCGCTGGAGCTCGGCATCGACGTGGGGCCGGTCGAGCTGGTGTGCCAGATCGGCTCGCCGCACAGCATCGCCACCTTCCTCCAGCGGGTCGGTCGGGCCAACCACCATCGCACCGGCGTCCCTCGGGGAATCATGTACCCGACCACCCGCGACGAGTTGGTCGAGTGCGCTGCCCTGCTGGCCGCGGTCAAGCGGGGGCGGCTGGATGCCCTGCATCCGCCCGAGCAGCCGCTCGACATCCTCGCGCAGCAGATCGTGGCCGAGACGGCGGCCAGAGGCGAGGACGGCGTCGAGGAGGAGGAGCTGTTCGAGCTGGTGAGGCGCGCCTGGCCCTACCGGCGACTGAGCCGCGAGGAGTTCGAGGAGGTGGTCGAGCTCGTCTCGGTCGGGATCGAGACCGGGCGCGGCCGCCGCATGGCCTATCTCCACCGCGACCGGGTGAACGGACAGCTCCGCGCTCGCCGGGGCGCGCGGCTCGCCAGCCTCACCTCGGGCGGCGCGATTCCCGAGACCGGCGACTACCGCGTGCTGATGGAGCCGGGTGACGTGTTCGTCGGCACGGTGAACGAAGACTTCGCGATCGAGTCCATGCAGGGCGACGTGTTCCTCCTGGGCACCCACCCGTGGCAGGTCGTGCAGGTGACCAACGGGGTCATGCGCGTGCGCGACGCGGCCGGCAGGCACCCCACGGTCCCGTTCTGGTTAGGAGAGGCGCCGGGCCGGACCGACGAGCTGTCCGAAGAGGTGTCCCGGCTGCGCAGTGCGGTGGCGGAACGGCTCGATGCGGGCGGCCGGGAGGTGGCGATCGGCCACGTCGAGCAGGAGTCCGGGGTCGACGCCGTGGCCGCCGCCCTGGTCGTCGACTATCTGCGCGCCGGGCGGGCCGCATTGGGCGGCGTCCTCCCGACCCACGAGGACATCGTGTTCGAGCGGTTCTTCGATGAGACCGGAGGTATGCAGCTGATCGTTCACGCCCCGCTGGGGGCTCGGATCAACCGGGCCTTCGGCCTCGGATTACGCAAGAAGTTCTGCCTCACCTTCGATTTCGAGCTCCAGGCGGCGGCTAGCAACGACGCCGTGCTCCTGTCGCTCGGTCCCCAGCACTCGTTCCCGCTCGAGGACGTGCCCGCGTTTCTGCGCTCACACAATGTCCAAGATGCGGTCTCCCAGGCGGTCCTGCGCAGCCCCATGTTCACCGCACGGTGGCGCTGGAATTTGAATCGCTCGCTCGCCGTACTGCGCCGCAAGGGCGGTCGGGTCAACCCGTTCAACATCCAGCGCATGGAGGCGGCCGACCTCATGGCCGCGGTGTTCCCGTCGCTGGCCGCCTGTCAGGACAACGCCCCGGCCGGTCCGATCGAGATCCCCGATCACCTGCTGGTGCGGGAGACGCTGGGCGACTGCCTGAACGAGGCGATGGACATCGACGGCCTGAAGGCGCTGGTACGCCGGTTCGAGCAGGGGACGGTGCGGGTCCATTTCCTCGACACCGTCGAGCCGAGCGTGCTGGCGCACGAGATCCTGGGCGGTGCTCCGTTCACCTACCTCGACGAAGACACGGAGATCGGCGAGCGCCGATCGCGAGCGGTCCCGCTGCGCCGTGGGCTGCCGGTCGAGCCGCACGACCTCGGGCGACTCGACCCGGACGCGATCGAGCGGGTGCGGTCCGAGGCGACCCCTGACGTGCGCGACCCCGACGAGCTCCACGACGTGCTCCTGTCACTCGTCGCCACCCGCCCGCAGGACGGTTGGGCCGAGCACTTCGAAGCTCTGGCCGGCGCTGGGCGATGCTTCGAGATCCAGGGTCTGGGTGAGATTGTGTGGGGAGCCACCGAGCGGCGGCGCGAGCTAGAAGCGCTGTTCCCGGGCGCTCGTTTCGTCCCCGATCAGCCGCTGCCGCCCGGCTTGGCCCGAGTGCTCGAGGCGGTGGACGCCGACGAGGCGGCGGTGACCCTCGTCCAGGGCCACCTCGAGATCTCCGGTCCCGTCAGCGCGGACGATCTCAGCGCCGCCACCGGGCTGGCGCGGTCCTCGGTGATGATCGCCCTCGAGGCCCTTCGGGGCAGGGGATTCGCGGTCAGTGGTCGCTTCGAGCCCGGTCGCGGGGAGCAGTGGTGCGCGCGCCGGTTGCTCGCCCGCATCCATGGCTACACGCGTGAGCGCCGGCGGGCCATGATCCGCCCGATCACCCAGGAGGAGTGGCAGGCCTTCCTCGAGTCCTGGTGGCACGCCGCGCCCGGCACCCAGCGCCATGGCCGGGCGGGCTTGGCGGAGGTGATCGAGCAGCTCCAGGGCTTCGAATCGCCGGCCGGGGAATGGGAGCGGATCTTCGCCGAGCGGGTCGAGTCCTATCGTCCCGAGTGGCTCGACGACCTGTGCCTGTCGGGCGAGGTTGCGTGGGGGCGGCTGTCGGTTCTCGAGCCGGCCCGGTCTGACGATCCGGCACGGTCTGACGATCCGGTCCGGTCTGACGATCCCGCCGCGCCCGCGGATGACAAGCCCGTCGGGGGTGCCAAGACCCCGTCCCGGCGGACGCCGATCACCTTCATGCTGCGCCAGGACCTGCCCTGGCTGCTGCAGGCTCACCGCGGGAACACGGCACCGGCCGAACCCACGGCCGGGTCCGCGCGAGAGGTGCTTGACGCGCTACGCACGCGCGGCGCCCTGTTCCATTCCGACCTCCAGATCATCACCAATCGCCTCCCCACCGAGGTCGAAGAGGGCCTGTGGGACGGGGTCGCCCGCGGGCTGCTCACGGCTGACGGGTGGGGCGCCGTTCGTTCACTGCTGAACGCCCGCACCAGGTTCGCCCGCCGCCAGCAACGACCCCGCCCCGGGCACGGTTCGCGCCGGCGGCGAGGCGCGTTACGCCAGACGCCCGAGGGCCGCTGGACGCTGCTGCCGGCGCCGGGCGCGGTCGATGGGGTTGAGGAGCTGGCGGAAGCCGTTGCCTGGCAGCTGTTGCTTCGCTGGGGCGTTGCCTCCCGGGAGGTCTACCTCAGAGAACGACTAGCCGTTCCGTGGCGAGAGATTCTCTGGGCGCTCCGTCGCCTCGAGGCCCGGGGCCTGATCCGAGGCGGACATTTCGTCACCGGCATGACCGGCGAGCAGTTCGCCGACGAGGCGACGATCCCGCTGCTGCGTCCCCGGAGAGCGAAGACGCGGCTGGTTCGCGGCGGCGTGTGACGAGCGCGACGTTTCTCCGCGGAAACGCTTTCGCGGTCAGGTGATCGTGATCGCGAGACGCTGCGTGGTCGACTTCCGGCCTCGGCGGATGTGCAGCGTGAGCGTGTAGTGGCCGGCGCGGAGCGAGTGCGGGGGGGTGAGCACCAACCGCAGGCGACCTGACCCGGTCGACGTGCCGGTGCCGGTCGCGTACACGTGACGTCCTCGCGAGATGCTGGCGCGATCGCCGGTGGTGGAGGTCCTGCCGGAGACGGCCTTGTCCGTGCACACGTGCTCGTGGACCTTGACCTTTCGCGTCTTCCCCTTGACCTTCTCCTTGACCCGTTTGGTGACCTGCTTACAGGTCACGAGCTCGATCTTGCTGGTCGAACCCTTCGGATTCGTGGACGACGGTGGGCTCTTTGGGAGCTGTCCTCCCTTGCCGAACAGGGACACGCTCGCGGTACCGGCCGGATCGTTGCTGGCGATCTTCAGCAGTGCCGAGCGGTTACCGGTCGCCATCGGCGCGAAGATCAAGGTCATCGAACAGCTCGCGCCGGTCGCGATCGAGCCCGGGCAGCCGTACGAGGTGATGTAGAAATCGTGCGGGTCCGAGCCCGCGAAGGACAGACCCGAGATCGTGAGCGGCACGCTGCCGGCATTGGAGATGGTCAACGTCTGGCGTGAGCTGATGGTCGTCAACGGCTGGGTGCCGGGGAAGTACACGCTGTACGGCGAGGCCACGGCGAGCGTCGCCACGGTCGGTCCGATGGTGAGCGACGGCGTTGTCGAGGAGGCCATCGCCAGCTCAGCCCCCGCCGGCCCAAAGCTCGAGCCGCCGCCGCCCCCGCCGCCGCTCGCATTCTGGCCGCCGCTCCCGCCGCTGCCACCACCCCAGTAGCCGCCACCACCGCCGCCGCCGCCGAAGCTGCCGCCCGTGGACGAGCCACCCGCTCCGGGACTTCCCGTCATCCCCGTCGTCCCGTCGCCGAATCCCGCGGTCCCCCCGATCCCGCCGATGCTGCACGTGCCGCCGCCGCCGCCGGAGCCGAAGTTGGGGTCGACGGCCGCGCCGTCCCCGGCGCTGCCACCGGGTTCGCACGAGAACAGCCCCGCTCCGCCGACGCCGCCGTTACCGCCGCCGCCTCCGGTCGGGCCGCTGCCGCCTCCCGCGCCGCCGCCGCCGCCCGCGACGACCAGGCGCGGGTCCCCGGCACCGCCCGTATCCGCGCACGTCGCCGACGAGCACGTCTGGACGTCGGACGCTCCGCCGCCGCTCCCGGCACCGAGCACGCCGGTGCCCCGACCG
>Ga0302314_10020474_pt1 | contig 10937 bp, 4 predicted proteins | sample III_Palsa_N2_3_FD_200533 | JGI IMG/M metagenome (GOLD analysis project Ga0302314, IMG submission 200533) | Peat permafrost microbial communities from Stordalen Mire near Abisko, Sweden - III_Palsa_N2_3 | ecosystem: Environmental > Terrestrial > Soil > Palsa > Peat permafrost | place: Sweden... | reverse complement strand
ACGTACACGGTGATCGTGGCACCGGATAACGGACTACCGGCGACGGCCACCATCGGTGTGGTGGCTGGCTCTACTGGCACCATCCCGACGAACGATACGTCAGGCTCGTACACGGCCAACGCGCCGGGCGAGAACATCTATCTGTCCTTCACAGCGACGCAGGGCCAGAACCTGGAGCTGACGTTGAACAACGTCAACGTGCCCGGTGCGAACTACAACGGGTTCTATGTTTACGTCTACAACGCGTCGGGCGGACAAGTAACGAATTTCGAGTGTGACGCGAGCAACCCGGCGAGCAGTTGCACGCAGCATTTGTGGGACATGCCCGCAGGGACCTACTCAGTGATCGCGACACCTAACTGGGGTGGCACGATCACGTTCAACGCACTGATCACGGCGGACGTGACGGGTCCAGCGATCGCGACGGGTGGTGCAGCCACCGTGAATCTGGGTGCGGGCCAAGTCGAACGGTTGACCTTCAATGGCAACGTGGGCGACACGATCGCATTGAACGTGGCGGGTGTGACGACAACACCAGCAGGGAATAGCGTGCGCTTCATCGTATACCGGCCGGATGCAGGCACGATCACGACGGGCACGGCGGCGTTTACTTCGTTCGATACGACCAGCGGTCAGGTTGTGAATCTGTCGAACCTGCCGGTGAGCGGTGCGTACACAGTGATCGTGGCGCCGGATAACGGACTGCCGGCGACGGCCACCGTCAGCGTCGCCTCGGATACGGCCGGCCCTCCCGTGGTCTACGGTAATCCGACTCTACCTACCACGGGCGCTCCACAGAGTCAGGCGGCTTCTGGAGCAGGTCAGAGCGTCACGATGACGTTCAACGCGACGCAAGGTCAGAACCTCGAACTGACGTTGAGCAACGTGGTGGTGGCCTCGGGAGACCCGGTAGTGGTCAGCGTCAACAACAGCACCGGCGGCAACATCAGCTATGTGTATTGTTATCCGAGCACAACGGACAGCTGCCGCGTGGCGTTGTGGAATCTGGCAGCGGGAACGTACTCGGTGACGGTCACACCGTATTATCAGACCGACACGATCAGTTTCAGTGCACAAATACAGCCGGACGTGATCGGCCCGGCGTTGACGGCGAATACGCCGACGGCGGTCAATTTGGCGGCCGGTGAAGTCGAGCGACTTACGTTCACCGCGAACGTGGGCGATACGGTCGCGCTGGCCTTGTCGGGAGTTACGACGACGCCGGCGGGGCAGAACGTCTATATGGCCGTCTATCGTCCGGATACGGGTGCAATTGCGAGCAACTACTACACCTATATCAATACCACCGGCACAACGATGGTAAACCTGCCGAACTTGCCGGCCACTGGGACCTACACGTTGGTGATTTACACCAACTCCGGTGTACCGGCGACGGCACAGGTTGCCGAGTACACCAGTGCGACGGGTACGCCAACGGCATCGGTGCCGGTGAATGGCACGGTCCAGAATTACACGACACAAACAGCCGGCCAGAACGTATATCTCACGTTCAACGCGACGCAAGGTCAGAACCTCGAACTGACGTTGAGTAACGTGGTGGTGGCCTCGGGAGACCCGGTAGTGGTCAGCGTCAACAACAGCACCGGCGGCAACATCAGCTATGTGTATTGTTATCCGAGCACAACGGACAGCTGCCGCGTGGCGTTGTGGAATCTGGCAGCGGGAACGTACTCGGTGACGGTCACACCGTATTATCAGACCGACACGATCAGTTTCAGTGCACAAATACAGCCGGACGTGATCGGCCCGGCGTTGACGGCGAATACGCCGACGGCGGTCAATTTGGCGGCCGGCGAAGTCGAGCGACTTACGTTCAACGCCAACGTGGGCGATACGGTGGCCTTGACCTTGTCAGGAGTTACCTCGACACCGGCAGGTCAAGCGGTGAACGTCAATGTCTATCGACCGGATGGCGGCGCCATCACGACCGGCAACTACTACACCTCGTTGGGCACGGCGAGCACCACGATGGTGAATCTGACTAATTTGCCTGCGGCTGGGACATACACGCTGGTGGCTTACACCAACTCCGGCGCACCGGCGACCGCACAGATCGCCCAGTATGCGAGTGCGACCACTACGCCGACGGGAACGTTACCGACGAATGACACGGTGGAAAGTTACACGACGCAAACAGCGGGCCAGAATGTGTACCTGACGTTCAACGCGACGCAGGGTCAAAACCTGGAACTGACGCTGAGCAACGTGGTGGTGACCGGCTCTGGACAGCCCGCGCAGTTGAGCGTCACCAACAGCGTCGGCGGCAATATCGGGAGCGCGAATTGCTATCCGACCACGGGAGATGGTTGTCGTTTGGCGTTGTGGAATCTGGCGGCGGGGACGTACTCCGTGACGGTCACGCCGTACTATCCGACCGACGCGATCAGCTTCAGCGCACAGATCGAGCCGGATGTGGTGGGGCCGGCGTTGACGGCCAATACGCCGGCGACGATCAACCTGTCCGCTGGTGGTGTAGAGCGTGTGACGTTCAATGCCAATATGGGCGACACGGTGGCGCTGGCTTTGTCAAACGTCAGCACGACATCCGCCGGACAAGCGGTGAACTACAACCTCTATCGTCCCGATACCGGTCAGATCACGACGGGCAATTACTACACGTCAACGGGCACGGCGAGTTCGACGCTATTGAATCTGCCTAGTCTGCCGGCCACTGGCCAATACACGTTGGCGCTGTATACCTCCTCCGGTGCGCCGGCGACGGCACAGCTCACGTGGTTTGCGGCCACGGGTCAACCCGTCACGGGAACGGTACAAAACTTCGCGCCGTCAGCGGCGGGGCAAAGCGTGTTTCTTGTCTTCACGCCGACGCAAGGTCAAGACCTCAAGTTCGCGCTGACTAACCTGTCGATCACGGGGTCTACCGGTAACGCGATGCAGGTGCTCATTGATGATCCCGCCGGTAATACCGTGGCCAACGTCAGTTGCTTGGTCAATGCTGGCGTCAATTGTCTGATACCGCTATGGAAGCTTTCGGCGGGGCAATATTCGGTGATCGTGTCGCCGCCGGATGCGAACAGCACGATCAGTTTCGGCGCCAGCCTCGAACCCAACGTCAACCAGCAATGATGGCCCAACGGAAACATTGGGGTGCTCGCTTTGCCTCCTCACGTTGGGCGCATGAGCCAACGTATGCGCAAGGCGTGACATGTCTTTCGTCGTTGTCGTTGGGAAAGGGTCTTAGGAATCAGTGCATCAATGACTTCGTGGCTCAGGCCACGAAAAAGAAAGGGAAGCCGTCATGATCGGGAAAGGTATTCGCGGGATCGGCGCGCGCAGCATCGGTGTGTTGGCGCTGGCCGTCATCACGGCCACGGCCGGGTGGCTGGCGCGGGGATCGTCGATGATCATGCCCCGTGCGGGGCAGGCCGACAACGCCCCCTCGTCGATCGCCGCTCGCCAAACGCTGCTGCCCGATGGCCGCGAGTTGTCCATCGATGAGGCCGGTCAACAGGCCACCCTGAGCGATGGCGCGACACGTCGGATCGTCAAGCTGCCGGAAGTACGTCGTCGGGGTTCTGTCACCGTCATGCCCGGTGGCCAGGTGTTGCTGTGGGGCGGCATGGATGCCAGCGGCAATGTGTTGGCGACTGGTGAATGGTTTGATCCGGCGACCGAGCGTTTTGTTCGCACCGGCATCTTGGGGCTGCCTGCGCGTGCCGGCCACACGCTGACCGTACTTACCGATGGGCAGCTGCTGATGGCCGGCGGTTGGTCGGCGAAGGGTGCACCGGCCAGCGATGTGGTGGTGTGGCAGCCGGCGTCGCACACCATCACCGCGCGCACGCCGCTCCCCGATGGGCCACGTTTTAACGCACACGCCCAGTTGCAGCCCGATGGCGCCATACGTATTGCCGGTGGCGTTGATACCGGTGGTCATGTCGTGCAGTCGACGTGGTTGTTTCAGCCGAGTACGCAGCGCGTCACGCGCGCGCCCGAGCAAACCCTTACGCGCGCATCCAATGTGCCGATGACCTTTCCCGCTGCCGATAGCACCAGCGCGCCGATCCAAGGTCCGCTGGCGCTGCGTTTCGCCACGCCGGTCGATGTCCGTCAACTGACGCGCTCCACCATCACCTTGCTCGGACCCGAAGGCGTGGTGCCGACCCGTGTCGTCGGCACCGAAGGTGGTCGTCTGGCCTTCGTTCAATTGCCCGATGATCTGTATCCGGGTTCACGCTACACGTTATTCGTCAAAGGTCTCCACACCACGGCGGGCGCCGCCGTGCCGTATACCGCGGTAGGTTTTACCACTGCACATGTTTTCCCGGAAAGCGTGGTAATGGCAGGCCAGGGCCGCCGCCGGTCACCTTCGTCCGTGGTAGCGGATAGTGCGGTGCCGGCATCGGACGCGCCGCCGCTTTACCTCATGGCCGGCGATGGCAAGGTCTCCTGCAGCGGTCACGAGAGCGATCAGTTGTGTCGCGCACAAAGCTTTATCAAGGACGGTGCCTGGTACCCCGGCCTGAATAACGCGCCCAATGTGACTGGCTCGCACTGGCGTTTGTATCAGCCTTATCAGCACCTGCCCGATACGCATGCACTCGAAGCCAGCCTGCCCAAGGGCGGTGCTGCGCTGATCGGTCAGGTGCGGCAGATCGACGAGACGCCGGTGGCCAATGTCGAGATCAGTATCGGTGGCAATAAAGTGAGGACGGATGCGCGTGGCGTGTTCGTCCTCAAAGGTCTCAACCCGGGCCGACAGGACGTCTTCGTCGACGGCGGCAGCGCCAGTCATGACACGGTGAACTACGGCCGTTTCCTGGTCGGGGCTGACGTCAAAGCAAAAACCATCACGCACATGCCTTTTGTGATGTACCTGCCGCGTGTGTTGCCGCGCGACGAGATCGCGCTGCCATCGCCGACCACCCGCGAAACCGTACTCACGCATCCGGACATGCCGGGGCTGGAATTGCACGTGCCGGCGGGCGCCGTGTTCAAGGATCGCCAGGGTCATGTGCTGACCCATATCGCCATCGTCCCCACACCCGTCGATCACGCGCCGTTCCCGCTGCCCGACAATTTTCCGATGTACTTCACCATCCAGCCGGGCGATGCGGTGCTGACAGGATTGACCCCCGAAGCGGCCAAGGGCATGCGGGTGGTGTACCCCAATTACGGGCACGCCAAGCCCGATGTCGTGGGCAATTTCTGGGTCTACGACACCCAGCAGGGCTGGAGAATGTACGGTGGCGGCCATGTCACCGCCGATGCCAAACAGGTGATGCCGGACAAGGGCGTGACGCTGGTGGGAGCGATGGGTGCGGGCGAGTCGCTGAGCAGTGCCGATGGATCCAATGCCAGAAAGTGCGGCGGCACCACGAAGGGGCAGCCGGTCGATCTACAAACCGGGATCCTGTTTCATCAGTGGGATGACCTGTCGATCAACGATGTGATGCCGCTGACGCTCACGCGGGGCTACGATTCCGCCGATACGGCCTCGCACGCGTTCGGCATCGGCAGCCATGCCAACTTCAGCATGCATCTCTTTAGCAGCGATGGCAGCAACACGGCGCCGACACTGGTGCTGCCGTGTGGCGAAGGCATTGTGTTCAACCTGGTCACCGGTACCTCCACCAGCTGGCCGCTGACGGGCGACGTGTGGGAGCACACGGCGACCAATTCGGATTTCTATGGCGCGTCGCTGCAGTTCTTTACCGGCACACCGATCGGCGAGTTCTGGCAGCTCACGATGAAAGATGGCACGCAGTTTGGCTTCCAGAGCGATGTGCCCAATCTGTTGAAATGGACGCAGGACCGCTTCGGCAACCAAGTGCTCTACAACTACAACGGCGGTCTGATGGATCAGATGGTCTCGCCGAGCGGGCGAACCATCACGCTCAATTACGACAGCAGCAACCGCGTCTCGAGCGCGGTGGACAATACCGGGCGTACGGTCAGCTATACCTACAACAGCGCCGGTGTGCTATCGCAGGTCACCTATCCGGACCAAACCAACGAGCAATATACCTACAACGCGGCCAATAGCCTGCTGACCATGCAGGATCGGCGGGGTACGGTGTGGGTGACCAACCACTACGATATCAACGGGCGGGTCGACAAACAGACCTACGCGGACGGTACGAGCTACCAGTTCGCCTATACCGCCACCGGTGGCAACAGCGGCGGCGGCAATGGTTGCGGAACGCCAAATCAACCGCCGTGCATTATTTCCACCAATCCCAACGCCACCATGAGCAAAGCCGTGCGCGCCCAAGCCACCGCCGCCACCGGCGTTTCGGTTTTTGTGCCCCCCAGCATCGTGCCCCCCGGCGGTGACCCCAACAGCGTCGTCAGCGCCACCACGGTGACCGACCCGAACGGCAATCAGGAGCAGCTCACGTTCGATCCGGTGAGCAATTACACGGCCACCGATACCCAGGCCTACGGCACGTCGCTGGCGCAAACCACGACCTACGTGCGCCAGGCCTCGGGGTTGGTCACCAGCGTGACCGATGCGCTGGGCCGCCAGACCACCTACACCTATGATGCCTTCGGCAACGTCACGCAGGTGACCCGACTGGCCGGCACGTCCAATGCCGTCACCACCCAGTTCACCTATACGCCGGATTACAGTCAGTTAGCGACGGTCACCGACCCGCTCGGGCACACGACGAATCTGACCTATACCAGCGGCTGTCTGACCAAGATCACCGATCCGCTGGGGGATAGCACGACGATCCAGTGCAACGCGGCCGGACAGCCCACCAGCGTGCAGGACGCGCTGGGGCACGTCACCTCCCTGGCCTATCAAGGCTATGACTTGCAGAGCGTCAGCGATGCGTTGGGTCGTACGACGTCGTTCGTGGTCGACGGCTTGGGCCGCACGGTGGCCAGCAAGGATCCGCTGGGTAATGTCGGCCTGATCCAGTACGACGTCCAGGACCGGGTGACGCAGGTGACCGATGCGCTCAATCAAACGACGACGGTGAGTTACGACGGCAACGGCAACGCGCTGAGCGTAACCTTGCCGAGCACCGCGGTGATCAGCGAGACATACGATGCGCGCAACCGCCCGCTCACGCGCACCGATGCGCTGAACCAGAGCGAATCGTGGACCTACGACGGCATGAACCACGTGCTCTCCCACACCGATCGCAAAGGCCAAGCCACGATTTATAGCTATGACGCGTTGAATCGTCGCTCCCTGGTGTCCTACGCCGACGGCTCGACGACCCAGCCGAACTACGATGCCGCCAATCGCCTGACCAGCCTGCTGGACTCCAGCAGCGGCGATCTCAGTTGGGCATACGACGGACTGGACCGGATCACCTCGGCGGTGACGCCGCAGGCGACCATCGGTTACACCTATGATGCCGCCGGCCGCCGCACCAGTATGACGCCGGCCGCACAAGCCATCGTCAATTACTTCTATGACAATGCGAATCGGCTGACGTCGCTGACGCAGGGCAACGAAACCGTGCAGTTCGGCTATGACGCGGCAAACCGCCGAGCCTCGCTGATCCTGCCCAACGCTGTCAGCATGGTGTACGGCTACGATGCGGCCAACCAGTTGACCGGTATCAACTACGTCAGCCCGACGAACACGGCGATGGGCTCGCTGACCTACGGTTATGACCTCGATGGTCGCCGTATCAGCAAGACCGGCAGCTTTGCCACCGACGTGCTGCCGGCCACGACCTCGGCGCCGGGGACCTTCGATCTGAGCAACCGCCAGACCAGTTTCAACGGCACCACGCCAAGCTACGACGCCAATGGCAACCTCACCAGCAACGGCATCGATACCTTCGTGTGGAATGCACGCAACCAGTTGAGCCAGATCACCGAGGCGGGCAATACCAAGTTCAGCTATGCCTATGACGCTCTGGGGCGGCGCACCAGCAAGAGCGTCGTGGGCACCACGGCACCGACGACGTATCTCTACGATGGGTCCAACGCGGTGCAGGAGGCAATCGGTAACGTCACTAACCCGATATTGACCGGCCTAGGTACGGACGAGCGCTTCGCCCGCAACGATGTGAATGGCCGAACCGATTTGCTGACCGATGCCCTAAACAGCACGATCGCCCTGACTGATCTCACGGGAACGATCACGCAGCAATACAGCTACGATCCTTACGGGAATGTCACGCAGAGCGATACCACGACCGGATTCACCAATCCGTATCTTTATACCGGGCGTGAGGCCGATAGCACGGGGCTGTATTACTACCGTGCGAGGTATTACTCGCCGACGATGGGGCGGTTTATTTCGGAAGACCCGATGGGGTTTGGTGGGGGGCAGAATAATTTTTATGCCTATGTTGGTGATAACCCGCTAATACATCGCGACCCGTCTGGATTATGGGTTATAAATATAGGAATTAGTGGAACTGTAGGTTTTGGGTGGGGATTAACTGGTGGTGCTGGTATAGTTTTCGACAGCTCAGGAAACGTTGGAACATACGCCTATGGCGGTGATGGATTTGCTTATGGGGCTAGTGCTGGAGTCGGCGGATCGTTTATGGGTTCACTGGGAGATGACACAACGACAATTAACGATTTTAGTGGCCCCTTTGGCAATCTGAGCTTTCCATTTTTTGACGGCTATATTGATCCAAGTAATTCGGACCATTTGGGCGCAGGCTCTAGCTATGGAGTTGGAGGATCATTTTTTGCCGGATGCACAATTACCAATGTTCAAAACTACGGTAATATTAATAATATTGACGATTATGTTGGGCGTAAGATTTTTGGGAAAATGTGGGATGGTGAATAATGAGGTAAACGAAATAGGTAACCTTAATAGCCTTCGTTCCCTAGACTATGTGGCTGGAAAGGTTTTTGGTGACCAGTGGCGAGGTGTTGCACAATGGTGAAATTAATTCGTTGGGCAACGGATGATGATGAGGAGGATGAAAAATATATCCCCTTCGGATTAATGTTCTTACTTATGTGTGTAAGTCTTTATGCAATTGTGGTATCTGCACAACGAATTCGTGATACTTTTCTGCTTTCGATCGATTTTGTTGTGGAGAGTTCCCATCAGGTTTGTGAGGCTCCATTAAATAATCGTTGCGTAACCCACTACACGGTCAAAAATGGCGACGGGACAGAACATGACTTTGTTCCTTTTGGCGATCAGTTTAGCGATGACTTACTGGTATTTGATCCGCATATCGTGAAAACAGCGCGCAGCTTTACTTATGAAATAGATGGCAGAGAGGAGCGGTGGCCCTACCTCTGGCAGCATATTTTCGCTTTATTTGCAGGCGTAGTTGGCCTAATTTTTTTATTCAAACTTATAAGTACCAGAAAGTTATTTTTCGGCTTTCGTAGGCCTTTCGACTAGAGCATTTTTTGATTTATCCGCATAGATATCCTGAGGACACAAAGAAATGCGTGGCACTCGCTTGCAGAGAACGTGTCGAGGATTTCAAAATGACGGGGTCAGGTTCTGAGGTTCCCCACGTTTTCATGCCGGCAGACCCAGTTGATCCAGCAGTTGTGAACTGGGGTGTCTTAGCTGATCGATGAGTTCGCTCAAGCGCGTACTCGACCACCGTCGCATTAATGCCTCACGACCCAGTCGCATCACCGAGTAGAGTCGTCGCTTCGATCGGAACGGCGCGAGCCAGTCGTCGATACCGCAGTTTTCGCAGGCCATGCCCACGAGCCAGCTTGCAAAAGCGGCCATCGCGCTTAGTAGCAAGAGCACTTCGATACGCACACCTTTGCGCGTGAGGCTGTCTTCAAAACCCTGCCCGTAGCGATGGGATTTCAGGTCTCGGAACGACAGCTCAATTTGCATGCGTCGCCCATATAGCGTGATCAGCTGTCGCGCCGTAAGTTTCAGCGATGGGGAGGCTACCAGCAACCACGGTTCGCTTTCGCGTTGCGCGTTTTTTGCGGCTATTGGAATTGCGCGCTGGCGCACCGTATCGATTGCGGTGCTTGCGTCCTTTGGGCGGTTTGGCGTGCAACACGACACGCGACGTCAGTGGTTTGCTGCGCGCGACTTCCATGGCACCAAAGTCGCGCGGTCCACGCGCCGCCAGGTCGTACATGGCTTTGCATCTAACCCACTCATCCGGCTCATCGGGCACGTCGATGGGTTTGAGATACGTGGTGTTGCGCAAGCGACCTAGCCAGTGCCAGCCCATCGCTTCGACCGCCCTGAACCATGGACCGCGAAAGCCGGCATCGGTGACCAGAATCGGGTGTGCGTCGTCGGGCAACACCTGAGCTAGCCGTTGAAGAAACTGCTTTTCCGCCTTCGGCGAGCCCTGCTGCCCGGTAGGAAACACCCTGTCCAGAATCGGCAACGAACGGCCACCCACTGGAATCGCTGCGCGCAGAAGATGCCAGCTTCGGTCGGCCTTCAGATCCGACCCGTCGATGGCGATGGTGGGTTGCTTGTTCCGCACCAACCAACGAGCCATGTCCTTGTAGACAGGCTCGCGCTCAATATGCAGATGACGGTTGCCCAACAGTCGATCGAGTGCCTTGAGCGGCGCACGGACGCGCTCAGCGTCAGGCCATGAGCGCGCCAGATCGATCAGCGTCAGGCGGCTGCCGTGGATCATCGCCTCGACGGCGCGCAACAGCACACGGCTACGCAACGCATGCATCGAACCGAGTGCGTCGCGCAGACACTTTTGCAATACTTCGGTAGCGCGCATGGTGTGGTCTCCTCTGGCTTCGTAACCCGTGAGGAATGACCGCATCATGCGCGCACTGTTCCTTCAATCTTCGTGCAACGTGTTGATTGAGTAAGGAGATTCGTGGGGAAACCTCAGGGTCAGGTACGGCGGTGGCTTGAGAACCAAAGGTGTCGACTTCCCGTAAACTTGATCCAGCACAATCAGAGATCTCCGGGCAAACTAACGCCAAGGAGACTGAAGGTGCACAAGAGCAAGTAGGCTCAAAATCCAAACTTTGTATCTCGCCCAAAATTT
>Ga0302314_10020473_pt1 | contig 10938 bp, 11 predicted proteins | sample III_Palsa_N2_3_FD_200533 | JGI IMG/M metagenome (GOLD analysis project Ga0302314, IMG submission 200533) | Peat permafrost microbial communities from Stordalen Mire near Abisko, Sweden - III_Palsa_N2_3 | ecosystem: Environmental > Terrestrial > Soil > Palsa > Peat permafrost | place: Sweden... | reverse complement strand
CATCGACCGGCCCCTCGACCAGCGCGATATCGAGTTCGCGCGCACTCAACAATTCCGCAATCTGGAGCGTGTTGGCGCTGGTCAGGCGCAGTTCGACCTCGGGATGGCGCTTGTGAAAGGCGCCCAGGATCGGCGGCAGATGATATGTCGCGACCGTGGTGCTGGCGCCGACGCTCAAGGTGCCGCGCTGCAGCCCCCGCAGGGCCGCCAACTCCTCCTCGGCCGCGCGCTCGGCCGCGAACAGCACCGTCGCGTGGCGCATCAATAGCCCGCCGGCCTCGGTCAGGCTCACGCCGCCCGGTCCCCGGCGCTCCAGCAGGCGGCTGCCGACCTGCGCCTCGAAATCGCGCACGCCCTTGGATACGGACGGCTGGCTCAGGTGCAGCGCGTCGGCGGCGCGCGAAAAGCTGCCGTGGCGCGCGACCGCGGCGAACAGCCGGAACAGATGGAGATTGAGCGACATAGATCCAGTCTATAGAACAATAAGAAAGATGTATTGGAGTTATAGGTCCTGGGGGATCATTTCTGCTCCTGTCGGCCTCGAAGCGCCGGCTGGAGAATTTGAAATGTCCGCCCTGCGTCATCCCAACCAGTTGATCCCCGGCCTGCTGCTGTGCGGCGGCGTCACACTGGCCGCCATGGGGCTGCAGATCGTCGAACAGCGGGTGTTGGGACGGCCCTATCTGGAGGCGCTGGTGCTGGCGATCCTGCTCGGCACGCTGGTACGCTCGGCCTGGACGCCGCACAAGCGCTGGCTGCCGGGCATCAATTTCAGCGCCAAGTTCCTGCTTGAAGTCGCGGTCATGCTGCTGGGCGCCTCGATCAGCATCCAGACCATCCTGGCCGTCGGCCCCAGCCTGCTGCTCGGCATCGCCGGCATCGTCATGGTCGCGATCCCGGCCAGTTACATGCTGGGCCGGGCGCTGGGTCTGCCGCAGCGCATCGCCATCCTGATCGCCTGCGGCAACTCGATCTGCGGCAATTCCGCCATCGCCGCGGTGGCGCCGGTGATCCATGCCGACAGCGACGATGTCGCCTCGTCGATCGCGTTCACCGCCGTGCTGGGCGTCGTGGTCGTGCTGGTCCTGCCGCTGCTGATCCCGTTGCTGCACCTGTCGGGCACGCAATATGGCGTGCTGGCCGGCCTGACCGTCTATGCCGTGCCGCAGGTGCTGGCCGCGACCGTGCCGGCCGGGCTGCTCAGCACCCAGATCGGCACGCTGGTCAAGCTGGTGCGCGTGCTGATGCTGGGCCCGGTCGTGCTGTTCCTGTCGCTGGGCGCCGGCCGTCTGGAACGGGCCGCGATCCACAAATCCGCCATCGTGACCGGCGAGCCACTGCCCAAGACCGGCCGCCTGCCGCTGACCCGACTCGTGCCCTGGTTCATCGTCGGTTTCCTGGCCCTGGGCGCGCTGCGTTCGGCCGACCTGGTGCCACATCTGCTGCTGGCCCCGGCCACGCTGACCGCGAACGTGCTGACCGTCGTGGCCATGGCGGCGCTCGGCCTGGGTGTCGATGTCCGGGTCGTGGCCCGCGCCGGCGGCAGGGTGACGACGACGGTGGTGGTCTCCCTGTTGCTGCTGGTCGGGATCAGCCTTGGATTGATCCGGGTGCTGGGCGTCGCGTGAAGGTCGCGCGATCCATAGGGCGGGATCATGACGCCTGAGACGGGTGGATTCGAGAGGGTCAACTGCTTGGCAGGAGGCTTCGGCAACCGGTCATCTTCATGGCCGCTTCCGGTATCCGCTCGCCTTTTAACTGAACGGCCGACGCGCCCGCATGTATCTTCGCGACACGATGATCTCCTGCGCTTGTGAAAGGGTGCGTGGACGCCCGCGCGATCTGCGACACCTCGACCGCGATCAGAGTCGCGTCATCTTCAGAACCGGTTCGGGCAGCCGCTCGCCCTGGACCGCGAAGCCGGCGGTGCCCGCGTCGATCTCGGTCAGATCGTCCGGCGTCAACGCCAGATCGGCTGCACCGAGATTCTCCTCCAGCCGGGAGACTTTGCTCGTGCCAGGGATCGGCACGATCCACGGGTGCTGGGCGAGCAGCCAGGCAAGTGCCACCTGCGCGGGCGTCGCGGCCTTACGCTCGGCCACACGCTTGACGACCTCGACAAGCGCCATGTTCGCCTTGCGGGCCTCACGCGAGAATCTCGGCACCATGTTGCGGAAATCTCCGGGCGCGAAGACGGTGTTCTCGTCAATCTGGCCGGTGAGGAAGCCGGCGCCGAGGGGGCTGAACGGCACGAAACCGATGCCCAACTCCTCCATCAGCGGAAGCAGCTCCTGCTCCGGCTCGCGCCAGAACAGCGAGTACTCGCTCTGTAGCGCTGCGACCGGCTGGACGGCATGGGCGCGGCGGATCGTCTGCACTCCGGCCTCCGACAGGCCGAAATGGCCAACCTTGCCTGCCGCGATCAGATCCTTCACCGCGCCGGCGACGTCTTCGATCGGGACGGCGGGGTCGACGCGATGCTGGTAGAACAGGTCTATCCGGTCGGTGCGGAGCCGCTTCAGCGCCGCGTCGGCGACAGCCTTGATATGGTCCGGCCGGCTATTGGTCCCGCCCGTCCTCGCGCCCGTCTCCAGATCGATGTCGAAGCCGAACTTGGTCGCGATGACCACGCGGTCACGCACCGGCTCAAGGGCTTCGCCGACCAGATCCTCGTTAGTGAATGGGCCATAGGCCTCAGCGGTGTCGAACAAGGTGACACCCCTGTCGACCGCCGTGCGGACGAGCGCGATCGACTCCTTGCGATCGCCCGCAGGTCCGTAGGTCGAGGCCATGCTCATACAGCCGAGACCCAGCGAAGAGACGGTCAAGCCGCCTGAGCCCAAGGTGCGTTGTTTCATGGTTTGTCTCCAATCGGTCTTGCGCGACGCCGCGCAAAGCGCGCGTCGCGCATTCAATTTAAAATCGGCTCAAACGAGCTCAAGCATCTGGAAGCAGCCGGCTCGCCGCATCCCCACGCTCAAACCCAGGCTGGTGCCTCTACGCCGGAGAACGCCAGCACCGCGTCCGACAGTCGCAATCCCTGGACCGGGATGGCAGCGGCCGCGCGATCCAGCTCTACGACTTCGGATGGCGTCATCGTCGAATGCCTTTCACGTCACCGCTTGACCATGCTCTGGTACGCTGCGTTGTACCGATCGCCTTGCACGTGGACCGTGGCCAGCGCCTGTCCGATACGCACGAGGTCTTCGCCGGTGAGATCGACGGCGGCAGCGCCTAGATTCTCCTCAAGCCGATGCAGCTTGGTTGTGCCCGGGATCGGTACGATCCAGGGGCGCTGCGCGAGCAGCCAGGCGAGCGCGAGTTGCGCCGGCGTTACGGACTTTCTCGCAGCGAACTCGCGGACGAGGTCCGCCAGTGCCTGATTCGCTTTCAAGGCGTCCGGTGCGAATCGCGGGACGGTGCGGCGGAAGTCCTGGTCCCGGAAGGTCGCGTTCGCGTCGATCTTGCCGGTCAGAAAGCCCTTACCGAGCGGGGCGAACGGCACAAAGCCGATGCCAAGTTCTTCAAGAAGCGGCAGGATCTCCGCCTCGGGCTCGCGCCACCACATCGAATATTCGCTTTGCAGCGCAGTGACGGGCTGAACGGCATGAGCCCGTCGGATTTTGTCCGTGCCTGCCTCCGAGAGGCCGAAGTGCAGGACTTTTCCGGCCTGAATCAGTTCCTTTACGGTGCCGGCGACATCCTCCATCGGCACGCTCGGATCGACGCGATGCTGGTAGAAGAGGTCGATCCGGTCTGTCCGAAGCCGCGTCAGCGCCTCGTCGGCAACCTGTCGGATCCGCTCCGGGCGACTGTCGAGGCCTTCTGCTACCAGGCCATTCCTGAAGCCGAACTTGGTCGCAATCACGACCCCATCACGGATCGGCTCGAGCGCTTCGCCCACGACCTCCTCGTTGAGCCGGGGGCCGTAGGCCTCGGCCGTGTCGAAGAAAGTCACGCCACGTTCGTGCGCCGCACGGATGAGCGCGATGGCGTCGTTTCGATCGGCGGCCGGTCCATAACCGTGGTTCAGTCCCATGCAGCCGAAACCGATCGCTGAAACCTCAAGCCCGCTGTTGCCCAATCGACGCTTTTGCATGCTTTAAACTCCCGTCGGTGGATCGGACCCAGGAAAGGGTCGATCGCATCCATCCAAACGTGGTCTTCAGCTTTTGTTATTATTAGCGGCCCAATCGTGCATAAGCTTATGATCTGAAGTCATGTATTGAATTGGGGTCCGGGGATGCGCCGGGAAGATCTGGGCGATTTGTTGAACCTGATCGCGATCGTAGAGGAGGGAAACTTTACCCGCGCGGCCGCCAAGCTGGGTGTTTCGCAATCTGCGCTCAGCCATGCGATCAGGCGACTGGAAGAGCGGCTTGGCGTGCGGTTGCTCTCCCGGACCACGCGGAGCATAGCGCTAACGGAAGCCGGGGCACGGCTGATCGAGACAGTGCAGCCAGCCTTCAACGAGGTTGCCGGGCGGCTATCGGCGCTCACCTCCATGCGCGAGAAACCGGCGGGAACGATCCGGATCACGACCTCCGAGCATGCCGCGCAGACGATCCTCTGGCCCGCTGTCAATCGGCTGGTCGCGGAGTACCCGGATATCAATGTCGAACTGAATGTGGAATCTGGCCTGAGCGACATCGTGTCGGAGCGGTTCGACGCCGGAGTCCGACTTGGCGAGCAACTCGCAAAAGATATGATCGCTGTCAGGATCGGCCCGCGGTTACGAATGGCCGCGGTGGCTTCGCCCGCCTATTTCTCGCGCCACCCCGTCCCGAAGACGCCGATGGACCTGGCGGAGCATCGCTGTATCAACCTGCGGCTGACGAGCGCTGGCGGCCTATACGCCTGGGAATTCGACCATGAGGGTCGGGAACTACGGATCAGGGTCGACGGACAACTCGTATTCAATCGCATTCACCTGATTCTCAATGCGGCGTTGGCCGGACATGGGATCGCGTTTCTGATCGAGGATCATGCCGAGAAGGCGATAGCCGATGGATCGCTGGTTCGGGTGCTGGATGACTGGTGTGGGCCGTTCGATGGCTACCACCTCTATTATCCCAGCCGGCGGCAGGCATCAGCCGCATTCACGCTGCTGGTTGAAGCGTTGCGGTACCGGACATGACCGCTTCGGAGCAATCCGATGGTTTCTTGCGAGTAGCTATAACCGCCGGCATGCAGGCAAGGCGAACGGCTGCTTTGGAGAAGCTACGGAACTCGGCTGAATAGCTCGGGTCGAGAGCGGTCGCTTCCCACCGCTCCGGCGCCCTCGCCCCCGTCGCCTTGGTCCCGGGATGGGAACGGAATGATCCCGCCCTGGGAACGATCGTTTCCCAGCCTGGGAACGGCCTGTTCCCCAACCGGGTACAGTCTGTTCCCGTCTTGGGAAAAAACCCGTACCCAGGCCGGGAACAGATTGTTCCCAAGACGGGAGAAGTTCCCTGACTGAGAACACACAGGACGAAACGGACGCTCGTCCGTCCTGGGCCCGACACCCGATCGTCCCATCGAGCCAAGGTCTCAATCCGCCGAAAATATCGTTTGATCGAAAGGGCTTGCGGCCTCGATGTCAACCTAGCACGATGCCTGTTCCACGTGAAACAAAACAAGAACAAAATTTGAGCCAGTGCAAAATTGTCCGGCAGCGTCCGGGCGGGGCCAAGTGTCCGGCGGGGGCGACCACCTTGGGCGGAAACGGGGATTATCGGCAAAGCCGATCCGCATTTTGGGCTACTCCGCCTTCAACCCGCCGGCGCGCTCGATGAAATCCACGATCTCGGCCAGGCCCTTGTTTTCCTTCAGGTTGGTGAACAGGAACGGCCGCGCGCCGCGCATCTTGCGCGAATCCCGGTCCATCACTTCCAGCGAGGCGCCGACCAGGGGGGCCAGATCGATCTTGTTGATGATCAGCAGGTCGCTGCGGGTGATGCCGGGACCGCCCTTGCGCGGGATCTTGTCGCCGGCCGAGACGTCGATGACATAGAGCGTGATGTCGGCCAGTTCCGGGCTGAAGGTGGCGGCCAGATTGTCGCCGCCGCTTTCGATGAAGATCACGTCCAGGTTCGGGAACAGCGCGTTCATTTCGGCCACGGCGGCGAGGTTGATCGAGGCATCCTCGCGGATCGCCGTGTGCGGACAGCCGCCGGTCTCGACGCCGCGGATGCGGTCGGGCGTGAGCGCGCCGGAGCGGGTCAGGAACTCGGCGTCTTCCTTGGTATAGATGTCGTTGGTGATGGCGGCGATGTCGTAGCTGTCGCGCATCGCCTTGCACAGCCGGTCGGTCAGCGCGGTCTTGCCGGAGCCGACCGGCCCGCCGATGCCGACGCGCAAGGGGCCGTGATGGGTGGAAACGCTCATGAGCGGAACAGCCTCGTATATTGCGTCTCGTGACGCATGGATGAGAGATCGATCGCTGGCGCCGCCGTGCCGACATCGTCGAGCGACGTCGCTGCCGCCGTCTCGGCGACACGGGCAATGACGGGCGCCAGCTTCGCCAGCGTGCGCTGGCCGTCGGTCTGACCCAATGGGATCAGCCGCACGCCGGCCGAAACGAGATTGGCCGCGACCGCCTGGGCGAAACCCAACAAGGCGGCATCGAGCGGGATCTGGCCGGCCGCGGCGGCGCCGAACGCGACCGGATATGTCAGCACCCCGCCGTCCGCCAGCCGGTCGAGCGGCGTGCCGGGCCAGGCGGCGCGGGTCGCCAGCACGAAGGACGCGCCTTGCTGGATCGTTTCCAACGCGGTTTCGCTCGTGCCGCGCAGCGCTTCGGCCAGCTCGCGGACCCGTTCGAACCCGTCGTCATCGCCGGTCCGGGCCGCGCGCCAGGCGGCGGCGAGCAGCACCAGATCGGCCCAACCGGCACCCGCCTCCAGCACGGTCGCGACATACTCGGCGAGGTCGGCGACATGGGTGACCGCCCCGGTCTCGACCGTCCATTCCAGCCCGTGGCTGTAGGAAAACGCGCCGACCGGATAGGCCGGCGACAGCCAGGTGCCGAGCGGCAGCAGCCAACCCAGCTCACTCATCCTCGAACCCGCTGCTATGGTCGTGACCGCCGGCATAGGCGCCGGCCTCGGGCACGAACGGCACCTCGACCGCGCGGACGTCACCGCCCAACCCGCGCACCATGTCGGCGATGACATGATCGTCGCGGATCAGCAGCGTCTCGGCCAGCAACTGGATCGGCAGATGGCGGTTGCCCAGGTGGTAGGCCAGGCGCGCCAGGCCGGCGCTGCCGGCGCGGATCTCCAGCAGCGCCTCGTTCGCCGCCTTGACCTCGACGATGCCGGCCTCGTCCAACTGCAGCCCGTCGCCATCACCCAGCAGCATGGCCTTGGCCAGGTCGAGCAGCAGCGGCCAGCCCTGGTCGGTCACAAGGCGCAACCGGCGGCGGTGGCGCTCCAGATAGGACAGGGTGACGGTGCCGGCGCGCTGGTTGGTGTCCCAGGTGCCGGCCTTGAGCGCGGTATGGGCGCGGCGCATCAGAACAGAAAATACCGCTGGGCCATCGGCAGCACGTCGGCCGGTGGGCAGGTCAGCAGCTCACCGTCGGCGCGGACCTCGTAGGTCTCGGCATCGACCTCGATCTTCGGCGTGGCGTCGTTCAGCACCATGCTTTTCTTCGAGATGCCGCCACGCGTGTTACTGACCGGATAGAGCGGGCGCTCCAGGCCGAACTTGGCCGCGATGCCGGCGTCGATGCCGGCCTGGCTGACGAAAGTCAGGCTCGACTGCACCAGGCTCTTGCCGAAGGCGGCGAACATCGGCCGGTAATGCACCGGCTGCGGTGTCGGGATGCTGGCGTTGGGATCGCCCATCGGCGCGGCCGCGATGCTGCCGCCCTTCAGCACCAGATCGGGCTTCACGCCGAAGAACGCCGGCGACCACAGCACCAGATCGGCGAGCTTGCCCGGCTCGACCGAACCGACCACGCCAGCGATGCCATGGGCAATGGCCGGATTGATGGTGTATTTCGAGATATAGCGCCGGGCGCGGAAATTGTCGGCTTGGCCCAGGCCCAGCGAACCGCGCTGGCGCTTCATCTTGTCCGCGGTCTGCCAGCAGCGGATGATGACCTCGCCGACCCGGCCCATCGCCTGGCTGTCGGACGAGATCATCGAGAGCGCGCCCAGATCGTGCAGGATATCCTCGGCCGCGATCGTCTCCTTGCGGATGCGGCTTTCGGCGAAGGCGATATCCTCGGGAATGCGCGCGTCCAGATGATGGCAGACCATGAGCATGTCCAGATGCTCGTCCAGCGTATTTACCGTGTAGGGCCGGGTCGGGTTGGTCGAGGACGGCAGCACGTTGATCTCGCCCGCCAGCCGGATGATGTCCGGTGCATGGCCGCCGCCGGCGCCTTCGGTATGGAAGGCATGGATGGTGCGGCCCTTGAAGGCGGCGATGGTGGTCTCGACGAAGCCGCCTTCGTTCAGCGTATCGCTGTGCAGCGTGACCTGGACGTCGAGTTCGTCGGCGACCGACAGGCAGCAGTCGATCGCGGCCGGGGTCGTGCCCCAATCCTCGTGCAGCTTCAGCCCGCAGGCGCCGGCCTCGACCATCTCGACCAGGGCCGCCGGCCGGCTGGCGTTGCCCTTGCCGAAAAAGCCCAGGTTCATCGGCAGCCCTTCGGCCGCCTGCAGCATGCGCATCATGTGCCAGGGGCCGGGCGTGCAGGTCGTGGCGTTGGTGCCCGCCGCCGGTCCCGTGCCGCCGCCCAGCATGGTGGTGATGCCGGAGAACAACGCCTCCTCGATCTGCTGCGGGCAGATGAAATGGATATGGCTGTCGATGCCGCCGGCGGTCAGGATCTTGCCTTCGCCGGCGATCACCTCGGTGCCGGGGCCGATGATGATGGTGACGCCGGGCTGGATATCCGGGTTGCCGGCCTTGCCGATCGCGACGATCAGCCCGCCCTTCAGACCGACGTCGGCCTTGACCACGCCCCAGTGGTCCAGGATCACCGCGTTGGTGATGACGGTATCGACCGCGCCCTCGGCGCTGGAGCGCTGGCTCTGGCCCATGCCGTCGCGGATGACCTTGCCGCCGCCGAACTTGACCTCCTCGCCATAGATCGTGCGGTCGGTCTCGACCTCGATGATCAGCTCGGTATCGGCTAGGCGGATGCGGTCGCCCACGGTCGGGCCGAACATGCCGGCATAGGCGCGGCGGTCCATTCTCGTGGCCATCAGGGCGTCTCCAGCTTGCCCATCACCGCACCCGCGAAGCCGTAGACTTCACGGGCGCCGGCGAAGGCGACGAGGGTGACCTCGCGGGTCTGACCGGGTTCGAAGCGAACCGCGGTGCCGGCGGGGATGTCGAGCCGCATGCCGCGCGCGGCCGTCCGGTCGAACGTCAGCGCGTCGTTGGTCTCGGCGAAATGGAAATGGCTGCCGACCTGGATCGGCCGATCGCCGGTGTTGGCGACGGTCAGCGTCACGGTCGGGCGGCCGGCGTTCAGCTCGATCTCGCCGGCGGCGGGGATGATCTCGCCGGGGATCATCGAATGGGCTCGTGCACGGTGACGAGCTTGGTGCCGTCGGGAAATGTCGCCTCGACCTGGATGTCGTGGATCATCTCGGCGACGCCGTCCATCACCTGGTCGCGCGTCAGGACCTCGCCGCCGGCCGCCATCAGGTCGGCGACCCGGCGGCCGTCGCGGGCCCCCTCGACCACGAAATCGGTGATCAGCGCGATCGCTTCGGGATAGTTCAGCTTGACGCCGCGCTCCAGACGGCGACGCGCCACGATCGCCGCCATGGCGATCAGCAGCTTGTCCTTTTCCCGTGGACTGAGGTTCATGTTTCGGCCTCTCCCTCTCTCAACTGCGCCAGACGCGCGGCGGCGTCGGCGACAGGCCGGTGATCTCATGGCGCAGCAGCATGGCGGCCGAGGCCGCCGAGTCCCGGAGCCGCGCGCCGTCGCGATCCAGGAAGCGCACCAGCAGGATACCATTGACCAGCGTCGCCGCGCCCGCCGCCGTCTGAGCGGCGGCGATTTCCCTCGCCCTAGGCAAGAACGATGCCGCCTGGGGGCCGGCATGCAGCAGCGTGGTCATGCCGACCGCGCCATTGAACCCGAACGGGCGATCGAGCGCCGCCCTTATGTCTCCGTCGAGTTTCAACCGGTCAGCCCAGACCAGGCGGCCGTCGCGCCTTACTGCCCAAGAATCAAGCAGTTGCCCGTGGCGCATCTGTTCGCCCCGGGCGGCGCGGCCGAACAAGACCGTCTCGGCCGCCAGCAGCGACGCCCCCGGTTCCAACACGAACTCGAGCTTCCGGTCGAGCCGGGCGCCGTCGAACAGGATGGTCTCCTGCGGCAGCCATTCGAACCAGGCGCCGGCGGCGACCGCGATCCGGGTGACCAGCCGGGCCGCACCGTCAAGCGCGCGATAGACCTTCTCCGCCGCCTGGGTCGTGGCGGTCGCGATCGTGCCGGGTCCGGCCTCGATCTCGGTGGTGAGGATATCGCCGCCGACGATGCCGCCCGCGGTATTGACCAGCACGGCCTGGGCCGGCTGGTCGGCCGGCACGTCCGGAAACAGGATCCGTGCCGGCGCGCGCTGATACAACTGTGCGATCCGCGTCCGCCCGTCGCGACAGGCCAGCCGCAGGCGCACGCCGCCATCGGCGCGTTCGAGCGGGGGGGAGAGGGACGAGGACGCGTCGGGCATGTTGAATCAGGCACTCGCCTTGAGGATCGGCTGGCACGAGCCTTGCCAGTCTTACGCCGGAATTCCAAGATGATGACGTGGGAAGGGGAGGGCGTCCATGGGGTCTAAGGCCCGGCATCTGCTGCCGATCGTCATTGTTCTCGTCCTGGCCAATGTCGCGGCCTGGGTCTGGGCAGGCTTTGGCCTGGGGGCGGCACCCGAAGCGATGGCCGCAGCATTGTTGGCCTATACGCTGGGCCTGAAGCATGCGG
>Ga0302314_10020469_pt1 | contig 10940 bp, 11 predicted proteins | sample III_Palsa_N2_3_FD_200533 | JGI IMG/M metagenome (GOLD analysis project Ga0302314, IMG submission 200533) | Peat permafrost microbial communities from Stordalen Mire near Abisko, Sweden - III_Palsa_N2_3 | ecosystem: Environmental > Terrestrial > Soil > Palsa > Peat permafrost | place: Sweden... | reverse complement strand
AAAGAGCGGCTCGTGCAGGGCGACGAGCGGCAGACGGCGCTGCTCTTTCGTACGCTCAAGAACACGGCGCGCGTGTACAAGAACTCCGTCGCCGAGCAGGTCGTCGCCATCGAGGCCCGCCCCGGCCCCACCGACTTCGCCGATCTCGCGCCGCTCGTCGCGGGCGACAAGGGGCGCAAAGTGATCGCCGACGGCGACCTGGAATACGGCGTGTGGTCGGCCGGGCAGGTGATGGGGCTCATTCACGATGTGCCGACCGTGAAGGTGCTGGTCGAGCGCATCGTGCGCGACGCGGAGGCGATCATCCGGCGGCGCTTGGCGCAGTGCGTCGCGTGACCCTGGCGCCCAGCGCGACCGTGATTAGGTTGCCGGCATGCTGCTGCATATCCTGGTGCTCGCTTTCACGGTCCTCGCCCTTTCGTGGGTCGTGCCCGGATTTCACATTCGCACCGCCGGCACGGCGATCGCGGTCGCGATCGTGTTCAGCGTGCTGAATTTCTTCCTCGGATGGTTGATCCGCGGAATGCTCTTCGTGCCCGCGATCCTCACGCTGGGCCTCCTCTTCGCGATCGTGCCGTTCCTCGTGAACACCGTGCTGCTCTGGCTCACCGACAAGCTTATGGGCAGCTTCGAGATCGAGTCGACGGGCGGTCTCTTGCTCTCGGCGGCCGTGATCACGATCGTCAACGCCGCGTTCTATGGGCCGATGTTCCACGCGGTCATGCACGGCGACTACCGCTACCCGCAGGAGCGCTGGATCTAGGCCGCGGACGAGAAGCACGGCTGACTCGAAGAAGGCCTGACCGGCCTCCGTGACGCTAGTGACGCTCAGGCGGGGTCACGCGACGCAGAAGCTGGGCACCCAGCGGTCCCTCCGCCTCAGTACTTCGTCGTCAGCGCCGCCTCGACCGTCTCGCGGTCGTCGTCGCTCAGCGCCGTGCCGTAGACGAACACCTCGGCGATGTACCCGTACTCCTGGTACCCGCCGCTGTAGTTGTTCGGGCCGTTCAGGCTGCCGATGCTCATGCGGGTGTCGTTGGTGTTGGTGCTGCCGGTGAACGTGGCCGCGAGCGTGCCGTTGACGTACGCCGTCGAGCCCATCACCGTGGAGCCGTCGAGGATCGTCGTGGTCACGATCGGGGTGCCGGTGGCGTTGAGGCCCGTGATGCCGGTGAAGCCGCCGCCGTTGGATACGCCGTTGCCGCCGGCCTGGCCGACGGCCGACTCGAAGCGCCCCCACCCGCCGAGGTCTGCCCCCCAGATGCCGGAGTAGTTGCCCGGGTCGCTCGCGAAGTTCTGGACCACGACGATGATGGTCACGTCGGGCAGCACCGAGTAGTTGATGTCGAGGGCTGCGTCGAAGAAGGTCTGCAGGCCATCGAACTGGAAGGCCGGCTCGCCGCCGATCGCGCTCGCGTACCACACGGGCTGTCTCGCCGAGGTGGCCTGCACGACGCTGATGCCGGTGGCGAGGTCGGTCCACGAGGCCATCGCGGTGCCGTCGGCGGGCGTGGTCCCGTTGCCCGACGGGTTGGTGGCGTCGAGGTGCAGGAGCAGCGACGTCGTGGTGCACGACAAGGAGCACGAGCTGAACAGGTTCGAGTTGTTCATGCCCAGGTCGCACTGCTCGCCGCTCTCGACGATGCCGTCGCCGCAGCTCGGCGCGTCGGGTGCCGCGTCGGCTCCGCCCCCCGCAGTGGCGTCGGTCGTCGTCGCGTCGGCGGTGTTGCCGCCGTCGGCGCCGGTCTCCGCGGCGCCGCCCTCGGGCGTCGATGCTTCGGAGCTCGTCGTGGCGTCCACGATGCTCCCCGCGTCGCCGCCGCCGTCGTCCGACGACGCGCCGGCCTCGGGGGACGCCGCGTCGGTCGATCCGTCGGAGCCGCCGCTTTCGGTCGTGCCGGCGTCCGAGCCGCCGCCGCCCGAGCCGTCGTCGACGACGTTCGACCCGTCCGTGTTCTCGCTCCCGCCCGCGTCCGCGGCGTCGCTGCTCGATGCGCCGTCGGTCGCGGAGCCGCTGTCGTCGCCCTCGGAGCCGCTCGGGGCGTCGACCGTATTGCCGTCCGGGGCGATCGCCTCACCGTCGCTGCCCGACGCGCCGTCGGTGTGCCCGCCGCCCTGCGCGTCGCTGGCCTGCGTCCCGCTGCCATCGGGGTGGTTGGTGGTGCCGTCCGAGGTTTGCTCGGCGTCGGAGGACGCGTCGTCCCCCTCGTCGCCCGAGCTGCCGCTACCGCCGCAAGCGGCCAAGCAGGCCGCCATGAGGGCGCACGACAGGGAGAGCGCCGCGATACTCCGAGACCGAAAAGCCTGCATCGTCGCAACGTACAGAACGCCGCGCCTTCGTCGCAATGGCGATGACTTGCTCGAAGCGTTTCTTCTCCCCGGTTGTCCGCTTCTGCGCACCAGCTTCACCTCGTCAGGGATGCGCGCCCACGTCGCGCTACCGTTCCCGAGGGATAGGCGGCGGTTCGTCGACCCGATGCTGCCGTTCGTGGACGCGACGGAGCGGCTCGTGAACTTCTGCCCTTCGTACACTCCGCGACGCGCGGGAGCGCGCGCGCTCGGTGCCGGGCGCATTGCCGTTGCGCACACCGGCGCCTAGCGGCCAACCTCATCACGCTCTCGCGCTAGTCCACGCCCTGTCACACACCGTTTCACCTGGGATCGCCTCACTTCTCGTCGACGTGGCGGATGGCTTCGAGCCTCGCCTTCTGGACCCAGGGCTTCGCATCGCCCGCGGGATCGAGCCCGGCGGCGCGGTCAAAGGTGGAGAGGCACTCGGCCCAGTCGTTCACGTCGCACGCGTGGAGGGCGATGCGGCGCAGGGCGTCGGCGGTCTCCTGGGGCGTGGGCTCGGGGGCGACGATCGGGTGGTCGACGTGGGGCTCGGGGACGTCGGTGGCGAGGAGGGTCGGGCGAGAGCGATCGCGGAGCACACCGGCAAGCAGCGCGACGAGGGCGGCGAGGCCCGCCGAGGCGTAGGCGGCCCACGACGTGCGCATGCGGCTGCGGAGGCGGGTGAGCTGGTTGCGCATGACCTGGTAGTCGATGCGGAGGCGCCGCGCGGTCTCCTCTTGGGGGACGTCGTCGAGCTCCGCGTCGAGGATCGCCGCTTGGCTGGCGGTGATCTCCTGGGCGTCGAGGGCGCGCTGCACGAAGTCGACCTGGCGCTGGCGGTCGATGGCTTCGGGGATATCGGCGCCGGGCACCCGCGTGGCCGGCTGGTGGTCGGGGGCTTGAAGGAGCGGGGTCTCGATCCGGCCGCGTCGGTCCAGCCACCGTATCCGGTCGACGGCGAGGTCGCCGGCCATCTTTCGGGCGAGCGCGATGCACTCGGGCAGGGTCGAGGGCGGCTCACGCAGGCCGAGCGCCTTCACCAGGACCTCCTGGGTCAGGTCGTCGACATCGGGGTGTCGAATGCCGCGCTTCCGGAGCGCCGAGCCGATCGCGGAGCGTACCTGGGCGCTCGCGAAGAGCGTTTCCGAGAGCGTTGCCGTAGGGGCCTTGCGGGACACGAGAGGTTCGCCGTTCATGATCTGTTAACCGTCCGAGGCGGCGTTTTGTAATCGAGAAATTTTCGGATAGCGCCAAAGTGGCGGAAATCGCGCAGCAATTTCGAGGGCGCGAGGCGTCATCCTGGGACGACGGGCGTTGAGCGTGGAGTGATGAGGCCCGATCGTCGGGGGCCGGCCTCGATCTCTCGTACGACGGGCTTCGTTCGAGCGATGTCGTCGGGTCCTCGTGAAACCATGGCCTTCGTCCAAGGTTCGAGGCAGGTTCTTCCTGGGACGACGGCGCTGCTTCGGTCGATCACGACCGGCCCCCGAGAGAGGAGACCACTCATCCAAGGATGAAGGCGACCTGATCGTCGAATGGCGCGCGGCCCCCGGTGGACCACGCGCCTCCTACGAGCTTCAACGCCTCGCCTCCGAGCATTGGGCCTTGCGATCCAAGACGTGGAGCCGTCCACGCACGGTTCGCTGGCTGTCCTTCGGCTCGCAAGCCGTCGGCTCGTGCACGCGAGGCCTCTCCTTTGCGGCGCGAGGCGTTCCATCCCGGGTGCCAGGCGCCTTCTCTGCCTTCGAACGAACGCCACGAGGCGCATGGCGTCGCTGACGAGGAAGATGACCGTCGTTGTGCGCGGCACAAGGGCGCCCATCCCGACGAGCCCTCGTCTCGTACGAGGTTCAACGCCTCCCACAAGGAGGAGAAGGGCCCTTACGACGTTTTTTGAAAAAAACCGTGATTACAAAAGGCGGTCTCGAACGGTTTACCAGGTGAAGGGACGGAAGCTCGGGGCATGTCGCTCCGAGCATCACCGTCTCCGAGCCAATCGAAACCAAAGGAGACACGTCATGAAGATCAACACGAGCACTTTGAAGACCCGTGACACGAGCGTGATGGCCGGTATCGACAAACACATCACCGCGCCCATCACGATCAACGGGGCCTCGTACACGCCCGCGGCCCTCAAGGCGATCTTTCAATCTCAGATCACCGCTCTCGACGCCAACGATGCGTTCCGCAAATCGTTGACTGACGGGGTGGCGAACGCGAAGACCGTCGCCAAGACCGTCGGCAATATGTATTACCTCCTCCGCGCGGCCCTCATCGCGCAGTACGGCAAGAATGCCAACGCCGTCCTCAACGACTTCGGCATGACCGTGCCGAAGACGCTCGGGGCCAAGACGGTGGAGGCGAAGGCCACCGCGGCGGCCAAACGCAAGGCGACGCGCGCGGCACGCCACGTCATGGGGTCCGTTCAGAAGAAGGCGGTCACCGGCAACGTGGTGGGCATCACGGTGACCCCGGTCGTCTCGGGGCCCGCGACGGTCGCCGCTCCGAGCGGGACGACGCACTCGTAAGGGAGATCCGACGCCGGCGCACGAGACGTTGCGTGCGCCGGCGTGCCGGCCCGAAGGGCCTAGCGCGGCTCACCCATCGAGCTTCGACGGATCGTACGCGCCGCCCCGCGCGACGGCGCGCCGATAGCCGGGCCGTTCGCGGATCCGCTGCAGGTACGAATTGAGGCGTGGGTGGCTCTTGCCCAGCACCGGCGCCATCACCTCGACGGGAAAGCTCATTTGCACGTCGGCCGCCGTGAACTCGTCGCCGGCGAACCAGGCCGATTGTTCGAGGTGGCGATCGATGTGATCGAAGTGCACCTTGATCTGCGGCTGCACGAAGTTCTCGACCACGCCCTTGGCCAGCTGGCGCACGACGGGGCGCGCCAGCGCGGGCATCGGCTGCTTGGGCAAGCCGCCGAAGATGAGTCGCAAGACCACCGCGGGCATCACCGAGCCCTCGGCGTAGTGCATCCAGTAGGTGTAGCGTTCGCGCTCCGGCGTCGCGGGTGCCGGCTCGAGGTAGCCCCCGCCGTAGCGCTCGAGGAGCGTCTCGACGATGGCGCCCGATTCGGCCCACGTGCGGTCGCCGTCGATGACGACGGGCGCCTTGCCCAGCGGGTGCACGGAGCGCAGCGATTCGGGGGCTGCGAGCGTCTTCGGGTCGCGCTTGTAGGGGACCACGGCGTATTCGAGCCCCAGCTCTTCGAGCAGCCAGAGCACGCGGTGCGACCGCGAGTCGTTCAGATGGTGCACCGTGATCACTGGCGTGCCTCGCTACTGCGCCGACGAGCCCATCGCGCCGCGGAACGCCGCGAGGCTCGCCGGGTCCATCGCCTCGCCCCAGTAGACGATGCGGCCGCCTCGGTCGACGACGATCGTCGCGGGCACGCGCCGCTGGCCGAGCGCGTCGGCCAGGCGAAAGTCCTCGTCGACGAGCTGCAGGTACCCGAGCTGCCGATCCCGGGCGAACGCGGCCACCGTGGCCGGCGCCTCGCCCACGGCGACACCGACGACCAGCGCGTCGCCGTGCCCCGACGTCTGCGCGGCGAGCCTCTTCATCGCGTCGATCTCGCCGACGCACGTGTCGCACCACGTGGCCCACAGGTTCACGAACGCGGGCCGACCGTGGATGGCGTCGGCGAGATCCGTGGGCGCGCCATCGAGCGTGAGCACGCGCGCAGGAGGCAGCGACGTGGGCGTGGGCGTGGCGGGTGGCCGCGCATCGCCGCAAGCGGCGAGGAGCGCGGCGACGACGAATGGCTCTAGAAGCGGTAGCCGGTGGCGCATGTGACCACGTTGATCTGTAAATCGTTGGTCCTGAAATAGCGATCGTAGCCGACCTCGAAATGCAGCGCGCGGAAGTCGCCGGCGGCGGGCGTGTCGATCACCACCTTGCCCCCGATCGTCTGCGCGCCCAGCGGGGCGAGGTCGCTGTCGGCGACACGCAAGGATCCATCGGACGGCGCCAGGGTGGTGAAAAAGTAGGCCCCCGTCTGCACGTGATAGCGATAGTGGGCCCCGAGGTACAGGGCGCGCGAGAGGCGCTGCATAAGCTCGCCCTCGGCCGTATGGCCCACGATGCCCCAGTCGTCCGCGTAAAAGCGATAGTAGAGGTGCAAGGCGCCGTTCCACGGCAGGTACTGCGCCACGCGGGCGACGATGGCGTGGCGCGAGCGCTCGTCGGGCAGGATCTCGGGGCCTCGCTGCCCGCCGGAGAGCGGCACGCTGTTCCACGTGTTTCCGAGCTCGCCGAGCTGCAGCGTGAAGCCGTAGTTGACGTTGAACAAGGTCGTCGGCGTGAGGATCTGCGTGATCCCGACGCTGCCGCTGGCGCTCGATCGATCCGTGCGCCCGTGGCGCCCGCCGTGGATGTCGAAGCGATCGAACCAGTCGAAGACCTCGACCACGCTGGCCGATACGACGGTGTCGCCGTCGGCGAAGGCGCGCTTGCCCGCGAGGCCGCCGTGCCACGACCGAAAGGGGTTCTCCAGGTGCACGCCGCCCAGCAGTGTCGCGTCGGTGACCGCGTCCATCTTGTAGTCCGCCGCCCAGTCGATCGCCCCGGCCTCGACGTGCTTCGAGGCGGTCGTCATGACGTCGATGGCGTGCGTCGAGGCCATCGAGACGACGTCGACGGGGACGTGGATGCTGTGCCTCCAGCGGTCGCCCTGCGTCGCCTCGATCTCCGCTTGCGGCTCCAGGACCGTCGCGCGCTCCGATCCGGGGGAGAGCGGCGTCGGCCCCCCTTGCGCCTGGTACCCGTTGCCAAACTGATCGAACCCGGTGATCCGCGTCATCACCGACTGGATGTGGATCCCGTCGTCGGGCGTCCCGAGGATCTCGGCCTCGCTCAGCGCGGGAACCGCGGGCGGTACGGCGGCGCCGCTCGCGGGCGGCGGCGCGGAGCCGGGATTGCCCGACGGCTGCGCGCGTCCCGACTGCCACGGCGCCAGGATCGCCAGCGCCACGCCCAGCACGGTCGGCGAGTACCGCGCGCGCATCACTGACAGCCGCAGCCGCCGCCGGAGGGGGCACCGTCGCCGCCAGCCGCTCCTTCTCGCGAGTCGTACATCTTCTGCTGGCGGGCCGCGTCCAGCGTCTCGGGCGTCAGCTGCATCATCGGATCGGCGAAATGGGCGCGCCGGTTCTGCGGCACCGTGGCGCACCCCGCGAGCGACACGAGCGCGGCGCACGCGCCTGCCGCCCGCAGGCCGCGCACGGCGCGCCCGATCAAAGCGCGCCCCCCAGCGTGAGCCCCGTTTCGCCGTGCCCGACGAGCGGCGCGAGGGCGACGTTGCCGCCCGTGGCCCGCCCGAGCCCCGCGTCGACCACGCCGACGATGCCCGCGAAGAGGCCCGCGGTGAAGAGCCCCCACATGATCCGCTGCTCGGTGAGCGAGCCGTGCAGAATGGTCCCGTTGTCGTAGTCGAAGAGGGCGACCGATCCCCCGATCATCGCCGCCGGGGTCGCCGTGAACGCGAGCCCGCGCGTCCATTCGCCCACCACGGCGTGCGACGCGACCGGCGCGAGCGCGAACCCCGACTCGATCGTGATCCAGCCCACGTTGCTCTGCACGTTGCTGCCGTTGGCGGTCGCGACGACGATCCCGCCCGCGGCGAACGCGAGGACGAACGTGGCGGCCCCGACGATCACGGCGGCCCCGCGGTCCGGCTCCGCGGCGTTCGCGACGCGTGCGGGCAGCAGGGCGGCGCAGGCCGCGAAGACCGCGGCGACCGGCACGCAAGGGTCCCACCAGTTGCGTGTCCGCCTTCGCACGCGCGCAGCCTACTTGACCCCCCAGGGGATGCGCGATAGCGAACTCGAAATGGCAAGCGTCGGAGGCGACACCGTCGCGCTGGTGCTCGCGGGCGCGGTGGCCAAAGGTGCCTTCGCCGTCGGCGCGGTCACCCACGTCGCGCGCGAGAACGTGCGCATTCGACGCATCGCGGCGACGAGCTCGGGCGCCCTGACCGCCGCGGTCCTCGGCGCGGGCATGGCCACCGGCCGCTTCGAGGTCGCCGCCGAGGTCGCGACCGACTTGTGGCTGAACCACGGCGCGTGGAGCGACATCGCCCACGTCACGCTGGGCGACTGGTTTCACGCGAGCGGGCTGCTCGACACCTCCAATATCGCCGCGCTGGTGCGCGACGGTATCCAGAAGGTCATGGGCAAACCTCCGTTCGCGTGGCCCCCGGCCCCGTCCAGGGTCACGCTGATTACGACCCGCCTCGTGCCCAAACCAACGCCGAGCGACGACCTGCCGCTCTACGAGCACGCGCTTCACTTCGGCACGAGCGACTATTTCGACGAGTCCCGCTGGGACGTCATCGCCCAGGCGGCCGCCGCGTCGGCCACGTTTCCGGCGGTCTTCGCGCCCACGATCATCGATGGCGATGCGTTCGTCGACGGCGGCGCCGTCAACAACGCGCCGATCTCGCACGTGCTCGACGAGCCGGACGTGCGCACCGTCCTGGTGGTGACGTCCGAGGCATCGACGCCGGACCCGACGGTGCCGAGCGGCGGCGTGGATCTCGTCGGCAAGCTCGCCGACATCCTCATCAACGAACGCGTCTCGGTCGACATCGCCTCGGCGCGCAAGACCAATGCGCGCCTGCGCCGCGTCGCCGACGCGCTCGAGTCCACGGGCGCCAGCCCCACGACCACGCAAGCGGTCCTCGCCGCGCTCGGCTACCGCGAGCTCCAGGTCATCCTCATCCACCCCGACCCCACGCTCGCCGGCACCGCGTTCTCGGCGTTCTTCGATCGCGAGCTTCGCCGCACGTACATCGAAGAAGGGATCCGCGCCGCGCAGGTGGCGCTCGACCGCGCGATTCGCGCTATGCCATGAGCGCGCCGTGCCCTCGTTCCTCAGTTACAGCCCCGTCGCGCTGACGTTCGGCACCAGCGGCCTGCGCGGCCTCGTCCGGGACATCACGGACCTCGAGACGTACGTCAACGTCAAGGGCGCGATCCGGTACCTGCTCGCCGCCTCCGACGTGCGTCCGGGGAGCACCGTCGTCCTCGCGGGCGACCTGCGGCCGAGCACCGAGCGCATCATGCGCGCCTCGGCCCGCGCGATCGTCGACTCGGGCTGCGTCGTGGAGAACGCCGGCACCATCCCCACTCCGGCGCTCGTGGCCCACGCCATCGACGGCGCGCGCGCCGGGGTGATGGTGAGCGGGAGCCACATCCCGTTCGACCGCAACGGCATCAAGTTGAACCGCAGCGCCGGCGAGGTGCTCAAGTCGGACGAGGCGGGCATCGCCGCCGAGGTCGCGCGCGTGCGCGCCGAGGAGTACGGGCGTACGGCATCCGAGTCGCCGTTCGACGCCACGGGATCGCTCAAGCTCTCCGTGGCTCTGCCCCCGCTCGATCGCGCGGCCGAAGAGGCGTACGTGCGCCGCTACGTGACGGCCTTCGCCCCCGGCGGCCTCGCCGGCCTGCGCATCGTCGTCTACCAGCACTCCGCCGTCGGGCGCGACCTCTTGCCGCGAATCCTGCGCGAGCTCGGCGCCGAAGTGATCGCCGCGGGCCGCACCGAGACGTTCGTCCCCATCGACACCGAGAACATCACCGACGCCGAGCTCGATCGCGTCGCGGCCATGGTCGACGCCGTCGAGAGAGCCGCGGGCCCCGTCGACGCCGTGGTCTCGACCGACGGCGACTCGGACCGCCCGCTGGTCCTCGCCGTCGTGGCCCCGTCCGACGCCGACGCGCGCGGTCGGCGCCTGCGCTTCCTGCCCGGCGATCTGCTCGGGATCGTGGTCGCCGAGTACCTGGGGGCGGATGCGGCGGCGGTCCCCGTCAGCGCCAACGACGCGGTCGAAAGGCGCATGCGCGAGCGCGGCGTCTTGCTCGAAAAGACTCGGATCGGCTCGCCGTATGTCATCGCCGCCATCGACGACCTGAAGCGGCTGGCCACGCCCGGCAAGATCGTCGGCTGGGAAGCGAACGGCGGCTTCTTGACGGGGACCGACTTCGCCCTGAGCCACGGGACCCTGCGCGCGCTGCCCAGCCGCGATTCGACGCTGCCGATCCTGGCCACGCTGTACGCGGCGGCCCAGGCTCGCGTCAGCCTGTCCGTCCTGTGGAGCCGTCTCCCCGCGCGCTTCGGACGATCGGGCCTCATCGACGAGTTTCCCGTCGCCGCGAGCAAGGCGATTCTGGCGGAGCTCGCGCCGGCCGGCGCCGTCGGCGAGGTGGAGATCCACGGCGACGCGGCCGCGGTGTACGCCCGCTTCTTCACGCCCGCCCTCGGGTTCGACGCCCCCGTGCGCGTCAACGTGCTCGACGGCGTTCGCGTCACCTTCCAGAACGGCGACGTCGCGCACGTGCGCCCCTCGGGCAACGCGCCCCAGCTCCGCATCTACGCCAACAGCGACACGCAGGCCCGCGCCGACGCGATCGTCGCCTGTGCCCTCCAGGAGCCCGACGGGATCCTCCGCCAGATGCAACGCGCATTCGCGGGCTGACGCCGGCTCGAGCGCATTTCACAACCGAATCCGGTGGGGAGGTCGAGGGGAGCGGAGGTCGCTCCCCTCGACCGTGACTAGTGCAGCATCGACGGGACGGGAAACGGGCGGCCCGGACGCGCGT
>Ga0302314_10020468_pt1 | contig 10940 bp, 11 predicted proteins | sample III_Palsa_N2_3_FD_200533 | JGI IMG/M metagenome (GOLD analysis project Ga0302314, IMG submission 200533) | Peat permafrost microbial communities from Stordalen Mire near Abisko, Sweden - III_Palsa_N2_3 | ecosystem: Environmental > Terrestrial > Soil > Palsa > Peat permafrost | place: Sweden... | reverse complement strand
CTTGGCCTGGGCGCGGCGGGCGCGGCGAGCAGGGATCTGACGGTCAGACCGCCCCCGGCGACGATGATGATCGCCGCGGCGGCGGCCAGCGGCGCGACCCAGGCCGACCGGGACCGGTGCCCCGGGCTCGGGCGTCGGCCGCCGGGCGACTCGTCCAGTTGGAGCGGCGGCACCGTGTCCGCCGTGATCACGGCGGCGGCGCTGCGGGTCGCGGCGCGGACCTGGTCCGCTGAAACGTTCATGAGTACTCCTGCATGCGTCGCCCGAGCGCCGCGAGTGCGCGGGACGTGGCGGACTTGACGGTGCCGCGCCGGACGCCCATGGACCGGGCGGTCTCCTCCTCGCTCAAATCGAGGTAGTAGCGCAGGAGCAGCGCTTCGCGCTGCCGAGGCGGCAGGGCCTGGATGCCGCGCAGCAGCTGCCGGTACTCCTCGCTGACGAGCGCGGTCGCCTCGGCCGATTCCCAGGGCAGTTCGCCGGCGACACGGTCGTCCCGGCCGGCGTTGGCGCGCAGGACCATCCGGCAGCCGTTCAGCACGCTCGCCCGCAGGTAGCCGGGGGCGCTGGCGGGGTCGCGGAGCTTACTCCACCGTCGGTAAAGGCCGAGGAACGCTTCCTGGACGACATCCTCGGCCGCCTGACGGTCACCGAGCATGGCGTAGGCGAGCCGGATAAGGCTCAGCGCATGCGCCTCGTAGAGCGCGGTCACTTCCCGGCCGGGTGCCTGCGCGGTCACGATTTCCACATAAGAGAGATGCGAGCGACGGCCGGAGGTTGCCTGTCAGGCGGGAAATTGTTTGTCCCTGGGGGTTGTCCCGGGGATGATCAGGGCGGATTCGTAGGCGAGGACGACGGCCTGAACGCGATCGCGCAGCCCGAGCTTGGCCAGTATCCGCCCGACGTGGATCTTGACGGTCCCCCCGGACAGGTGCAGGCTGGCCGCGATTTCGCCGTTGGACAGGCCGGCCGCGATCAGGGTGAAGACGTCCTGCTCACGACTGGTGAGGGCCTGCCTGATCTGGTCCGCCCGGCCGCGGCCGGCCGGCTCGGGCGGCTCGGGCGGCTGGGCGGTGAACTGGCGGATCAGACGCCTGGTGGCGCCCGGCGCGAGGACCGCGTCGCCGGCGGCGATGGTGCGGATCGCCTCGACCAGGTCATCGGGCTGGGTGTCTTTGAGCAGGAAACCGCTGGCACCCGCGCGCAGGCCGGCGTAGACGTAGTCGTCGAGGTCAAAGGTGGTCAAGATCAGCACCTTCGACGGCAAGCCGGCGGCCACGATGTCGCGGGTCGCCTCGATGCCGTCCCGGCCCGGCATCCGGACGTCCATCAGCACCACGTCGGGGCGCAGCGCGGAGCACATGGACACCGCGGTGGCCCCGTCGCCCGCCTCGCCGGCCACCGCGATATCGCTTTCGGCGTCGAGGATCAGCCGGAATCCTTTCCTGATCAAAGGATGGTCGTCGACCAGCAACACGGTGATCATGACGCGGCCGCCGGGCCCGGGCGGATCCGGGCGCTGACCCGCCAGCCCTGCGGATCACGGGGACCGCAGTCCAGCTCACCGCCGAACGCCTTGATCCGCTCGCGCATCCCGGTCAGGCCGCCGCCGGCGGCGCCAACCGCGGCGGTGCCGCCGGTGCCGTCGTCATCGACGTCCACGCGCACTTCGCCCGCCGACACCTGCAGTCGGACAGCGGCGCTGGCGCGCGGGCCTGCGTGCTTCATCGTGTTCGTCAGGGCCTCCTGGACGAGCCGGAAGACGGCCAGCTGGACGCCGGTGGGCAGGTCCTCGGCGGCGGCGCCAGTGCGCTCGTAGCGGACCGGCAGGCCGGCGGCGCGGACCCGGGCGACAAGGTCATCTAGGTCGGCCAGGCCCGGCTGCGGTTGCCGGGGCTCCTGGCCGGAGCCGGTCCGCAGCACGCCGAGCACGCGGCGGGTCTCGGACAGCGCCTGGCGGGCGGTGCTCGACACGTCCCGGATCGCATCGCTGGCCTCGGCGGGCGAGCGAGTGACGGCCCGGAGGGCGCCATCGGAGAGCGCCACGATGACGGTGAGGTGATGGGCCACGCTGTCGTGCATCTCCCGGGCGATCCGGGCGCGCTCCTCCGCCGCCGCCAGTGCGCTGCTGGCGTCGCGTTCGCGTTCGAGCCGGCCCGCCCGGTCACGCAACTCGGCCAGGTAGGCCCGGCGGGTGCCGACGTAGAGGCCAACCAGCAGGACGGCGCCCGCGAGGCCGGCCGCGTCGGTGACCGCCAGCCCCCAGTGCCGCGTGCCATCCTGCGCCACCACCAGGAGCACGACACCGACGACGAGCACGGCCGCCGCGATCGCCTCCGCCCGCCGCAGGGTGACGGCGACGCTGTACAAGCTGACCGCCAGCGCGACCGGGAACAACGCCCCGTGCGCGGGCCACTGGGCCAGGACGGCCGCGGCCAGGAGAGTCCACACGAACACCGGGCCTGGCCGCACCCGGCGCAGCGGGAGCGCCGCGGCCGTCAGGACCGCGACGGCCAGGCTGGCGGCCAAGGGCAGGTGCACCGGGTGAGCTGTCTGGCCGAACAAGAAGTGCCCCAGCGACGCTGCGCCGGCGACGACGGCGCAGCCGATGTCGAAGGCCCACGAACGCAGCGGTCGCGTTCGCGGGTCCTCAGCAGGCTGCCAGCTGGTCACGTCTTATCCTCGCAGCTCAGTGGTTGGAAAGCGCTCCCGGCGGAGCAGATTCTCAGGCCGGCACGGTGGCCGGCGCTGGGGTGCGGCGGCTCCGGTCGTCCGGCGCGGTGGCCGCGGGCCAGATCCGGGCCGCCAGCAAGACCATCGCGGCCGCGAACGGAAGCATGGGCAGGACGACGATCGGTCCGTACGACGCCATCTCCTCGGCGGCTTCCAGGCCGACGAAGAACAGGACCGCGAGCCAGCGCGGAACGACTCGGCTGCGCCACAGGGCGATCCCCATGAGCAGCGGCGCGAGATATTCGCTGCCAGCGTAGACATACAGGAAGACATGCCCGAACTCGGAATTGAAGAGCGTCACCAGCAGCTTCGCGGCGGCGTCGCGTGATACGCCCGCCGTGGCGGCGGCGGCGAGGCTCGGATAGCCGACGACGTTGACGATGACTCCGCAGAAGGCGCCGAGTCCCCCGAGCAACGCGGCGACGGTCGCCAAGGCGGAACCGCGGTCCTTGACCAGTGTGGCGATCGCCCCGTACGACACGGCCAGTGTTCCCAGCCCGAGCAGGACAAGCGCGCCGGCCAGGTAGAGCTGTCCCGGATGCTGCGCGGCGATGGGCAGCACCTTCAACGCCACAGCCGTGGTCGTGAGCACCTGATCGGTCCCTTTGGGGCTCAGTGCCTCACCCCCGATGTACAGCACGGCGGCGACGGGCAGGAAGAGCGCGAGCACCCGCTGACGTGTCCGGACAGCGTTATCCATTGACTTCTCCGATCGCATAGCGGCCGGGCGTCCCGGCGAGCTGATGCGGCGCGCCATCAGGCGTCGCGCTTCCACCAGCAGTTACTGACAACCCGAACGCTACGGGCCCCGCCGCCTGCGGGCATCTGCCTCGAGGCCGCACTTTCCCCGCGGTCTAGGCCTTCAGGCCTAGACCGGGCGGCACCCACCGGTCGGCAGCCGAGGCGGCCTTCCGGATCAATCCTTGACAACGTTCTCGCGGACGTTGGCGTCTATTGGTGTGGATGTGTCCCCACACGTGGCGAGGAGTCGGATGGGCGCGATGCGCAGGGCGGCCGGGAAACGAGGCCGGACGGGGCGGGCGTGCCTGATGACCGCCGGGATGCTTATCGGGCTGGCCGGCGGGGCGATGGCCGGATCCGCTCCCGATGCGCTCGCGTCCGCGACCGCGGCCCGGGTGACGCTGCCTGACCCGGTTCCGACCTGGACGCAGTACTTTGCCGACGACGGCCCGGCGGGATCCCGCGTCACCGTGCCGGTGCGTGTCTGGCTGGCCGGCCGTGCCCCCGCGGCGGAGACGCGCTTCGCGACGGCGGCGTCGACCCCGGGAAACCCCGCCTACGGCAAGTACCTCGCCCCGGCGCAGTTCACGGCCCGCTTCGGGACCACGCCGGCCCAGGTTGCCGCCGTGAAGGCGTGGGCCAAGTCGGCCGGGCTGACGGTGGTCTCGGCGACCGCGCACTATGTCAGCCTGACCGGGACCGCGCCGAGGGTCAGTTCAGCCCTGCGCACCTCCGTCCACGCCTACAGCCAGTCCGCCGGCGGCCCGGTCGCCGGGTACGCGCCGGTGAGCGGCATCTCGGTCCCCGCCTCGATCGGCGCGGACGTGACGACGGTGACCGGCCTGGACAACGAGTCTCTGTCCGCCGGCCCGGCCGACCGCGCGGCGTCGCGGGCGTCCGCGCGGCCGGACTCGAGTCCCTGGGCCTCGTTCGCCTGCTCGCACTGGTGGGGGCAGCACGTCAGCCCCATCCCCAAGGCCGACGGCCGCACCAGCGCGCCCGACGCGGTCTGCGGGTACACCCCCCAGCAGCTCCGGTCGGCCTACGGTGTCTCGGCCGGCGGCGGCAAGGGCGCGACGATCGCGATCGTGCTCGACGGCAGCCTGCCCACGATGCTGGCCGACGCCAACCGGTTCTTCGGCGGCTATCACCTGCCGGGGTTCGCGCGCGGTCAGTTCACGGTGAACACCGGCCCCGGGTTCGCGGCGTCCTGCGACGGGTCTTCCGACCTGCCCGAGGAGCCGCTCGACGTAGAGACCGCGCACATCATCGCGCCCGCGGCCCGGGTCGTCTACGTCGCGGCCAACTGCACCGGGAACCAGCAGCAGGATCTGCTCGACGCCGAGACGCGCGTCGTCGATCAGCATCTGGCCGACGTGTCGACCGAGTCCTACAGCATCGTGGAGACCGGCGACTTCACCCCGGCCACGGCCGCGGCGTGGACCAAGGTCTTCGAGCAGGGCGCGGCCGAGGGCATCGGGTTCAACTTCGACTCAGGCGACGGCGGTGACGACGACGGCGCCGGGGTGACCTTCCCGGCCTCCGACCCGTGGGCCACCGCGGTCGGCGGGACGACCCTGGAGATCGGCCGGGCCGGCGCGGTGACCGGTGAACTCGGGTGGGGAGACAACGGCGCCGAGGAGAACGCCCGCGGCACCGGGTACCAGCAGGCTCCGCCCGGGGCCTTCGAGCAGGGATCGACCGGCGGCCGCAGCCTGCTGTTCGCCCAGCCCGCCTACCAGCGCGGGGTAGTCCCGGCCGCGCTGTCCACCGATCACGGCACGCGGCCGGCCGGACGCGAGGTGCCCGACGTCGCCGCCGATGCCAGCCCGATAACCGGCTGGGTGATCGGCTTCACCACCCCCGGCGCCCGCTACGGCACCCAAGTCGAGGGTGGGACCAGCGGCTCGTCCCCGATCGTGGCGGGCCTGGAGGCCGACGCCAAGCAGGCCGCCGGGCACGCCATCGGCTTCGCCAACCCGCTGCTGTACGACCTGCGCAAGTCGGCCGGGATCCGCGACATCGCGGCGCCCAGGGCGCCCGCGCTGACCCTGGCGCCCGACTGCTACAACGACCAGGTCAAGCCGAACCCCGCCTGCCTGATCACCCTCGGCCCCGACAGCAGCCTCACCGAGCAGCCGGGATACGACGACGTGACCGGAATCGGCGCCGCGACCAGTCGCTTCATCGCCGCCCTGGCCAAAGGCTGACCTCGGCCGGCGAATCCGCCGGGCCGGCGCCTGGTCTGGTCTGGCATGGTCCCGGATTTATGCTTGACGTTGCCGGGGATGAGGTCCGCGGGCGGGCGGAGGCCTGATGCGTGGCAAGGGGATTAACTACGACACCGGGTTCATGCCGGGAAACCGCTCCAGGCCCGGCTTTGACCCGGCGGTGGTCGCGGCGGAGATCCGCGTTATCGCGCGCGAGCTAGGCTGCACGGCGGTCCGCATCACCGGCGGTGACCCCGAGCGGATCGGCGTCGCCGCGCGGGCCGCGGCCGCGGAGGGGCTGGAGGTGTGGTTCTCGCCGTTCCCGGTCGAGGTGCCCGCGGCCGGCCTGCTCGGCCTGTTCCGTGACTGCGCGGCCCGGGCCGAGCAGTTGCGCCGCGACGGTGCCACGGTCGTGCTGGTGATCGGTTGCGAGCTCACCCTGTTCAACCCCGGCTACCTTCCCGGCACGTACTTCTACGACCGGATCCGGCGGCTGGCCAGGCCGGGCCCCCGGCAGTTGGCCGCGTTCGCCCGGCTGCCGAAACGGCTCAACGCCTTCCTCGCCGAGGCCGCCGAGGTGGCCCGCGGCCAGTTCGGCGGACCGCTCACCTACGCCTCAGGCACCTGGGAACCGGTCGACTGGTCCCGGTTCGACATCGTCAGCGTCGACGCGTACCGCGACGCCCGCAACGCCCGCTCGTTCGCCGCCGACCTGCGCAAGCAGACCGCTCACGGCAAGCCGGTGGCGGCGACCGAGTTTGGCTGCTGTGCCTACGCCGGGGCGGCGGACCGCGGCGGCCTGGGCTGGGACATCGTCGAGTACGACGAGGCGGGCGGCGCCACGCTCAAGGGCCGGTACGAGCGCGACGAGTCCGAGCAGGTGAGATACATGCAGGAGCTGAACCAGATCTTCGTCAACGAGGGTCTCGACCTTGCGTTCTGGTTCACCTTCGCCGGCTACCACATGCTCCCGAGCTCCGATCCGCGCCGGGACGCTGACCTGGCCAGTTATGGCCTGGTCTCCCTGCTGCCCGAGGGTCTAGGCAGCGGCTGCCAGGGCCTGGGCTGGCGGCCCCGGCTGGCATTCGAGACGATGGCCGCGCTTCCGGCGGGCTGACTACGCTCCTGCCGCTGCGTGCGCTGGGACGGCTCGTGGCCTGCGGCGCGATGACTTAGGCGGCCGCCGCGCGTCTCATCTCTCAGCGGCGCTCTTGGTGGGGCTGCCTGTTGGGCAGGAAGGGATGCTTTATGGAGATCATGAATCTAGGCAAGGCGGACGGGCTGCCGCCTGCGGACTGGGCCGCAGTTGCCGCCAAGCTCGATGCGGGGTCGGCGCCGGCTCCGGAGGCGCTGAACTCCCGTACGACCTGGCTGGCCACGGTCAACGAGGACGGTAGCCCGCATGTGACGGCGGTCGGCGCTCTGTGGCTGGATGGCACGTTCTGGTTCCAGACGGGCGCAGGCACGCGGAAGGGGCGCAATGTCGCGCGCGATCCGCGGTGCTCGGTCGCGGTGTCGGTCCGCGACGCGGACGTCGTATTCGAAGGTGACGCCGTGCGAGTGACCGAGCCGGGCGCGCTGGCGCGGGTTGCGAAGGCGTGGGCAGACAACGGGTGGCCGGCCGAGCCCGACGCCAGCGGGGCGGGCATCACTGCCCCGTTCAACGCGCCATCGCAGGGACCGCCGCCGTGGAACGTGTATCGCATTGACCCGCGATCGGCGATCGTGACCTTGTCGGCGGAGCCGGGCGGACTGACCCGCTTCCGATTCTGACGCCACCCATCGGCGCCAGCGGCTGCGCGTGGGACGGGCGCCTAGCGCTCCGTCCACGCGCATTCCGATCGTCCGCGACGGAGGCTGGTGCGCCCCGCCGGCCGGGTCTACCATCGAGAGATCGCAGTGGTCTCCAGTCCCTCACCTCGCCTGCGTTGGCAGGAGCCGTCGGGCGTCACAGGGACTGGCGGGTGATCTGTTCGCCCGTTGCCGCCCGAGGGGAGTCTCGATGGCGCTGTACATGTACCAGGCCTCCTATACCGCGAAGTCGATGGCGGCTCAGCTCAAAGAGCCGCAAGACCCGGTGGAAGCGATCAGGTCGGCCCTGGAGGACGTGGGAGCCGAGCTCGTGGTGACCGGCTTCCCGTTTGGCGAGTACGACGTGCTCGTCGTGTATGAGGCGCCCGATGACGTCACCGCTGCCAGCGTCGCGATGGCAGTCGCCGCTGCGGGCGAGGTCAAGTCGGCTAAGACCACGAGAATGCTCAGCGGGCAGGAATGGCTCGAGTCTCTGCGCAAGCGCAGGGTTGCCCACATCCGGAACGCGCTCTAGCCGGACGGCGGTCGGCCGGCGCCTGGCCAGGGGCGGCCATCGATGACGGCTGTGAGGCCGTCGAGCAGGCGCTGCAGCCCGAACTCGAACAGGTCCTCCAGATTGAAGTCGTAATCGGTAGCGGTGACGCGCTCGAAGACGGGGAAGGGGCCCGCCGCCACGATTGCCCGCAGGGCCGGTCCCTGCGTGTCCAGCCACTCTTCGCTGTTCAGGCCGCTGGCCGCCTCGGCGTCCGCCTCGAGCTCGAGGTTCACGGCAGTGCCGCGCACGTAGTTGACCAGCGTGATGTGGATCGTGAGCATCGTGGACGAGTCGAGGCCTCGCCCGTCGAGAGCGCTGAGCACCCACTCGGCGCAGGCGAGACCGCGGGCGATCGGCTGCGGCCGGGTCACCGACAATGCCGGGGCTAGCCAGGGGTGACGCTGGAACATCGCCCATAGGGTCCGCGCGGCGAGCTCGAGCCGCTCCCGCCAGCCCTCGGGAGGATCGTCCGGGAAGCGGCACTCGCCGAACGCCGCGTCCATCATCTTCAGCAGCAGGTCGTCCTTGTCGGCGACGTGCCGGTAGAGCGACATCGTCGCCACCCCGATCTCGGTCGCGACGCGGCGCATCGACAACCCGGCCAGGCCTTCTGCGTCCGCGACGGCGATGGCCGCGGCGACGATCGGGCCCGGCGCCAGCCTCGGGTCAGATGCGCCGCGCCGGCGGGCCGCGGCCGGAGCCGAGGGGGCGGCGGTCGGCGTCCGGGCCACGGGACGTCCGTGCGCCGGCGGGCGGTGGCCGACGACGGTGCCCACGCCGGGAATCGGGTGGACCATGCCCTCCCGGCGGAGCGCGACGAGCGCTTTTGAGGCGGTGGCCATGGCCACGCCCCATCGCTGAGTGATCTCGCGAGTCGACGGCACCCGGTCGCCGGGAGCCAAGATGCCCTGCTCGATCTGATCGCGCAGCTCGGCCGCGATCTGGGCGTACGGCGGTAGGTTCACGTTGCTCATGTTATCCCCACCGTACTAGTGCACTAGGGTCTGCGCGCAAGCGTCAGGCCAGCCGGGCGGGCACCGCAGGCCGGCCATGGCTATCGATTGTGTACTAGTGCGCGAGTCTAAACATCTGGGGGAATTGACCAATTAAGTGCGTACGACATACGCTAAACCTCATGCAGAACAGGGAAGTGCTCATATCCGGCGCTGGCATCGCTGGGCCCGCCTTGGCGTACTGGCTAAGCGAGTACGGCTTCACCACGACCGTGGTGGAGCGTGCGCCGGCCCCTCGCGCGGGCGGCCAGACGGTCGATCTGCGCGGCGCGGGCCGGGTGGTCATCGAGCGGATGGGATTGATGGACCGGGTACGGGGGGTGAGCGTCGCCCAGCGCGGCATCGCCTTCGTCGGTGCTGACGGCCGAGTCGCGGCGCGGATGCCGACCGAGCTGTTCGGCGGCGAGGGAATCGTCTCCGAAGTCGAGGTGCTGCGGGGCGACCTTGTCCGGGTTCTCTACGAGGCCACCGTCCCGGCCACCGAGTACCTGTTCGATGACACGGCCCGCAGGCTCGACCAGGACGAGGAAGGCGTCACGGTCACCTTCGAGAAAGCCCGTCCGCGGCGGTTTAGCCTGGTAATCGGGGCTGACGGGGTGAACTCGGCGGTGCGCGGCCTGGCGTTCGGCCCCCAGGCGCAGTGTCTCCGCCCGCTCGGCTGCTACACGGCCTGGTTCACCGCGCCCGCCGAATTCGATCCGGGCGGCTGGTTCCTCATGCACAACGCCCCCGGCGGGCTCGTGGCCTCGATACGGCCAGGACGGGTCCCCGGCGAGATCAAGGCCGGGCTCAGCTTCCGCTCGGCCCCCATCGACTACGACCCCCGCGACACCGCCGGGCAGATGGACATCCTGGCCGCCCGCTTTTCCAGCGCTGGCTGGGAGGTCCCGCGGCTGCTCACAGCCATGCGCACCGCACCCGACTTCTCCTTTGACCCGAACGCGCGGGTGCACCTCGACCGCTGGTCCAGCCGCCGGGCCGCGCTGGTGGGCGATGCCGGCTACTGCCCGACGCCGCTTACCGGCCTCGGCACCAGCCTGGCCCTGGTCGGTGCCTACGTCCTCGCGGGCGAGCTGGCCGCCGCCGATGGCGATCACCGCGTCGCCTTCGCCCGCTACGAGCAGATCACGCGGCCCTACGTCACCAGGGGCCAGCAGTTGCCGCCGGGCGGAATCAGGGGCTTCGCGCCGGACAGCGCCATCGCCATCGGCCTGCGGACCGCATCGATGCGCTGGATGAGCCGCTGGCCGATGCGGAACCTGCTGGCCCGGCAGTTCGCCAAGGCCGCCGACATCGAGCTCCCCGACTACGCCCCCGCAAGGGAGTAAGCCCGGAGGGGGGAGACGCCAAGTCTCGTGTCCTCTGCCGCCGGCCCGCGCGGGTAGCGGATGGACAATGGAGTCGTGATCGAGGTCGAACCGGAGCGCTTTGAGGAGATGGTGGCCTCGGCGCTGGACGGGCTGCCGGAGGGACTCGGGCGGCTGATGAGCAACGTCGCCGTCACGGTCGAGCACCGCCCGGGGCCACCCGGTCTGCTTGGGCTCTACGAGGGCGTCCCGCTGACCAGCCGGACCACCGGGTACGCCGGGGTCCTGCCCGACCGGATCACCATCTACCAGCAGGCGATCTGCGCTATCTGCCGGACCGAGCAGGAGGTCGCGGGGGAGGTCCGCCGGACCGTCATCCACGAGGTCGGACACCACTTCGGCATCGACGACGCTCGCCTGCGCGAACTGGGCTGGTGACATCACACACCGCCGTGGCACCTAGCGACCAGCGACGCCCTTCGCTGGCTACTTGCTGGGCTCCGGGACGGTGCAATCGATCTTCGGATTGACGCCCAGGTAGTTGAGGGGACCGGCGAGGATCGTCACCGCGATCGTGCCGGCCTTGGTGCAC
>Ga0302314_10020465_pt1 | contig 10941 bp, 9 predicted proteins | sample III_Palsa_N2_3_FD_200533 | JGI IMG/M metagenome (GOLD analysis project Ga0302314, IMG submission 200533) | Peat permafrost microbial communities from Stordalen Mire near Abisko, Sweden - III_Palsa_N2_3 | ecosystem: Environmental > Terrestrial > Soil > Palsa > Peat permafrost | place: Sweden... | reverse complement strand
GGGGCAGACCTGGCTGCAGGCAGCGGCGGTCTTCCTTGGCATGTGGACGGTGATGATGGTCGCGATGATGTTGCCGTCATTTGTACCCATGGCCTGGCGCTACCGGCAGGCGGTGCGCGGGTCCTGCTCTCCGCGGACCCGGCTTGCGCTGCTGTCGCTGATGAGCGCCGGGTACCTCCTGGTCTGGGCGGTGCTCGGCCTGCTAGCCTTCGTGGCGGGGGTCGCGTTCATGGACTGCGCCATGGGGCATCCGGCGCTGTCCCAGGCGGTGCCGGTCCTGGCCGGACTGGCGGTCGTGGGTGCCGGTGCGCTCCAGTTCAGCGCCTGGAAGGCCCGACAGCTGGCATGCTGCCGTGCTGCGCCGTCGCGTGCGCGGGTCCTGCCCGCGGAGCTGCGCTCGGCCTGGCGGCACGGGCTGCGCCTGGGCGTGCAGTGCAGCTCCTGCTGCGCCGGCTCGACCATGGTACTGCTCGCCATCGGGGTCATGGATGTGCGCATGATGGTCATCGTGACGGTGGTCATCACCGCCGAACGGCTCGCGCCAGCCGGTCAGCGCGTGGCGCAGGCCCTGGGGGCCCTCATGGTGGCAGCGGGAATCGTCATGCTCCTGCGCCTGGTCTGCGGCTGAGCACCAGCGCTGCGCTACCCGCGGGCAGGCCCGCTCACAGCGGCGTCACGGTGCCATCGACCGCGACGAAGATCCCATGACGGCTGGCGGTCGGCGTGCTGTCAGGGCCCGGCTGGATCATCGGCGTGATGTGCACGGGCGGCGGCGTCAGGGCATCCAGGGCATTGGGTGGCGGGCCGCCCTGGCCTGGACCCTGACCCGGATTCCGGTCAGGACGGATCGGCCCAGGCGAAGGCATGCTCTGCCGCACCAGGTCGATCTGCGGCCGTCCGCTGAGGGGTGCGCTTTGCTGATCAACAGGGGCCGGGACGGGAGCACCCGCCGCAGGCTGATCGCTCTGGACCTGCGAGTCGCTGCCGGGACTGACCAGGAAGCTGACCATCCAGCCGATCGCGACCGGGGTCTCCGGCTGGCCCGGCAGCTGCGGCTTCACACGCGTATGCATGTATTGCGCGGTAGGCTTGCGCAGCACCACGTCGCCGAGCTTCTTCTGCAACGCCCGACGCGCCAGAGCGATGGCCTCGTCGCGGTGATCCTGGTCGAATGGACCAACGGGCTCCGGTACTGCCGGCGTGGTTCCAGCCGCGGGCGCGGCCGACTGATCAGCCTGGGCGACCGGATGGGGGCCGCACCCGACGCCCAGCAGCAGCATCGGCATCAGCACGGCCCACGCTGCGGTGCGCGGCCTGATCCTGAGCGTGCTGCCGGCAGCGGTGCTCATCGCTGCACATGCGTGATGTTGGCGTAGTAGCGGTCATAGAGCCAGCGCTGGTAGAGGACCTGCGAGTCGAGGGGATTGGTGCCCTCGGGATCGATCGCGATGACCGAGTCCAGGGTGGCGGAGTCAATCTTGCGGTTGAGGAAGTTGTCCCAGATCTCGCCGCGCGAGAAGATGCGGTAGTAGTGCGATTTGCCCATGAAGAAATTGCCGTCGATGGTGAAATAGCAGGGCGGTGGCGTTCCGGCCTGGGCACAGGGCAGCCCGTCATTGTCCAGGGTGCTGTAGCATGAGCAGTAGACCTGGCCATCGCCGTCGAAATCCAGCGGCATGAACCTCAGGTCCGGGTTCACCGTCCCGGTGGTCGGATCGATGCCGTCGCTGTAGGCGGGACTCGAGCCGAGGAAGCTCATGCGGAAGTCGTTGAGCATCAGCTCCATGACATGCCCGCGCTGCTGGCTGGTGACCGAGTTGTCGTTGTTCGCGATCAGGTCGCCCTTGACCAGGCTGTAGATGTTGTTGGTCGGCAGATAATCCGAGGTGATCACCGGGTTGGAATAGATGTTGTGGAACTGGTATCCCCGCAGCGGCCCGGCGGGGACGAACAGCGCCGACGGCGGTCCGCTGCCGGGAGCGGTCAGCGACTCGCCCATCTCCGCCAGGAAGAGGGCATCGAGATCGCGCAGGCCGAGGTACGAGGACGGATTGGGATCGATGCATGGCGCCGGGGAGGCGCCGGCTCCGAAGAACTGCGTGTGGTTGAGCCAGCCCGGCATGTCGTACTGGGCGTATTCCGCCCGCAGCACGCCGATCGCGGTTCCCATGGCGCAGACCAGGTCGAGGTAATAGCTGTTGTTATGCAATTCGGCGATGGGCGGCGGCGCTTTCGAGGCGAAGTCCAGCTGGTTGTCCCCCCAGTGGATGGTCTGGGAGTTGAGGGTGCCGGTAGGCGGAGGGACCGTGGCCCAGGCCTTGGCCCCATTGTAGCCCGCAGGATAGGCCTGGGTGCTGAAATTGGACGCGTAGGCATAGGGATTGCCGCCCGGAAGCGAGGAGAACGAGCCGCGCGTGTAGACGTCGTAGGCGGTATAGAGCGAGGTCTCGTTCATGTTGAGCCCGAGATTGTCGCTGCCCTGCCCGGCGATGGAGGAGTCACCACACATGAAGGCGCCCGGGTACGGCCAGATGATCGGCGTGCCGGTCAGACGGGTGTCATTGGCGAAGTAGTCCGGGGCGATGACCTGGTTGATGCCCGTGGCCCCGGGTGGATTGGTCGCGCCCGGTGTGGTGTCGGAACGCACCGGCGCAGGCCAGGGGCCGAAGGCCGGCGGGGCGGTCGTATTGACCAGCAGGTCGCGGCCATAGGTGTAGCCCCAGTTGGCGGAATTGGTGCCATCGATCGGATCGGTCTCCATCGTATAGTAGGAGCGGCCCCCGCCCGGGGCGGTGCCTTGGTAATACTGCCATGTGACGCTGGTATATTGGATGATCTTCTCGGACGGTGGCAGGTAGCCCAGGAGCATCTCGTTGACCAGGGCCGGCGGCACCGTCATCACGTTGATGTAGAACGGGGTTGAGACGTGTCCCTGGTACCATTTGCCGTGTCCAGGCGTATAGGTCGCCTGCTGCAGGACATGGCCATAGGGCGTCAGCACGAAATCGTCCCAGCCCCTATTGCCGCTGGTATAGGCCGACTCCCCATGGGCGGCATAATTGAGGCTGGCCGGGGAGAGCTGCGGCCCCATCAGGCAGTGGAAGAAGATGCCGTCGCCATAGGGCCAGAAGTTCGAGCCGTCGGTGCCCACCCAGTTGGGAACATTCTCGCCGCCGGCGGCGAGCCCTTTGACCTGGTTGTTCGCCGTGTAGTAGAGCTGATTGGTCAGCGCCGACGAGTTCCAGTAGCCGTCGTCGTAGACCTCCCAGCCACCATCGCCCGTAACCGGACTCGGGGGATTGTTCGGCAGGGGATTGGGGACCAGGTCCGGCTCCGGATGGCTGCGATACATCAGCGGGAAGGTCTTGGGAAAGCCGCTCACACCGGCGGTCGCGGTATGGTCGAAGTCGACGTTGGTATGGTAGCCGCGGCCCTGGAAGGTGTGCTCAAGCTGGACAGCCGGGATGGATCCGACCGCCGCTCCGGCGATGACGCCGAGGGCGTTCTGCGCCGCCTGCATCCAGGGATAGGTCGCCGATGGCGTGCGGTAGTCCACGGGCTTGCCCGCATCGCTGAGCATCTGCATGTCCGGCATCGGATTGCACAGCAGGTGCGCCTGCAGATCCTCGACCCCCACCGAGTAGCGCAGGCGGTAGCGGGCATTGGCGCGATCGGTCAACGGATTGCCTGAGGGGGTGATGCGGCGGAACTGCTCGTCGTAGAACATGCCCTGCGCGCGCTCCGGCACGGATGGCAGCGCGAGCGTGACGAAGGAGGTGGGGGCGACCGGGATGCCCGTTCCGGGAGCGGATGGCGTGACATTGTAGAAGCCAGGTTCGTAATAGCGCCCCTTGCCGTCGTATTCGAGGAAGCCCCCCTGGTTCCAGTTGGCGTTGACGTCGAACCACCACCACGCCCATGGACGCAGTACATAGTCCTCCTGCCGCACATCGTCGTCGTTGGAGGTCGGATCGTTGGTATCGACGGTGTTGGAGAGGTTGTTGGGATAGTGGATAGCGGTGAACGGCGCGCGGTACGCCCCGTCCAGGAAGGTGATCGACGGCACCGTGACCGTGCCGCTCTTGGCCGGCAGCTGCACACTGCCCTGGTTGTAGTCGATGAGGATCTGCTCGACCGCATGATCGAACCCGGCCTGCGCGGTCTGCTGCGCCAGGATGTAGCGCTGGTTGGCGGTGGAGACGTCGACCTCGGCCGTGATGTCGTGCAGCACGGCGAAGGAGAGGATCACGATCAAGGTCATCAGCACCAGGCAGATGATCAGAAATGAGCCGCGGCGCTGGATCATGGGATGCTCTTTCCGGTGCCATAGGACTGCGGCAGGACATTGGCCGAGCGGAACGAGAAGGAGAAGGACTGCGTGACCCCATTGAGGGGATTCTGCATGTCGATCAGGACGCGGATCAGGCGCGGACGCTTGAGATAGGCCTGCACGCCGTTGAGGGCCGGCGTGCACTGGCCATTGACCAGGACTCCATCCAGGCCCAGGGTCTGAGTCTGCGTTGCGTCCGCATCGACCACGCTGCCGTCCGACATCAGCATCTCGACGTGGAAGCCGACGACATCGTGGAGGATCGGGGAGAGGTTGTTGGTCAGGTCCTGGTAGTCACTGAGGTCATTGGTGTTGTCGCTCGAGCCATAGCGGTTGCCGCCCAGTGCGGCCTGCGAACTGCCGATCGGCGCGACCTGCGGGTACGGCACCGCCTGGCGCAGCGGCTGGGGCATGTTGACGAACCAGCAGCCGGTGCTGCCGAAGTCGCCGGCCGGTCCGACCCAGGCTGGGTTGATGCGAAACTGCCTGGGCAGGCTGTTGACCCCGGTCGAGAGGGTCCTGGCCTGCTGGTTCCAGCGCCAGCAGCACCAGTTCAGGTCGGTGCAGCGGTTCTGGTAGGTCGCATCGATCTCGCCGCCCTGCCAACGCTGGCTGTTGGTGGTGAAACCGTGCTCGTCGAGCATCGCATGCAGGAAGGTCACGGACACCGAGCCGGTGCCGGTGCCGTTGTCGGCGGTGGTCTCGAGCCACAGGGCGCCATCCTGCTGCAGGGCCGAGAACTCCTCGCTCATGCTCTGATAGGCGAAGCGCGCGCTGTTGTGCATCTCCAGCCGCGCCAGGAGGCGGGTCTGGGCCTTCAGGATGTGGATGAAGGCCACGGTGGAGATGGTCGCCAGGACCACCCCGATCGTCACCGAGGTCAACAGCTCGATCAGCGTCATGCCATGCCGCTGTCCGCCGGACGCTTTCATGGTGAATTGCCCTGATGCAGCAGGCGGGTCGTGTAGGAGGCGACGAGGCTCCCCCTGACGTTGTCATAGACATCCACCGAGACGGGATTGCTGGTGAAACCGTTGATGGGCGAGGTCCCCTGGCTCTCCACCCGCACCACATAGTAGCCATTGATCCAGCCCGAGGTCGTGCCGACCCCGCTGGCGCCGGCGCTGGTCCATTGCGCCGTGGTGCTGTGCATCAGGGGCGCGGGATCGCAGGTGACGGTCAGGGCGGTGGCCATCGCGGTGGCCTTGGCCTGCGCCCGGGTCCCCGTGAGGATCGCGTAATAGGTCAGGGAGACCGCGGCGGCCAGCCCGATGGCGACTACCAGCAGGCAGGCGATGATCTCGATGAAGGTGAAACCGCTGCGTGCGGGTCTCATGGGTCGAGCCACCACTGCATGTTGGTCATCATCTGCGGCGTGACGAAGTCCTGGGCGGGGGTCAGCGCCACCCCCTGGGCGGAGAGCGCGAGATTATTCCAGAAGCCGTCATAGCCCACGGCGTTCTCCTGCCAGATCGAGCCCTGCCACTTGGGATCGAGCTTGGTCCCGGCCGGCATGGTCGCGGCCACCTTGATGATCTTGACCTCGCCCTGGTGCGAGATGCCGACCCGGTACATCGGCATCATCGAGGCCAGGGCCTGGTTGGCGTTGGCGAAGCCGACCGTGTCGGTCGCGATGTCGGGACCCAGCGTGATGTAGAACATGCCGGTGACATTGTCATAGTCACTGGCTTCGAAGAGCGTGTTGTAGGGCACCCCGGCGTAGTAATGCTGCCAGCTGGTCTCGCCGTTGCACATGTCGCCAGGCGCGAGGTACTGGATGGTGTTCTGCTGCAGGTTGTACCAGTAGTTGTTTTCACTGTAGTCGATCTGCCCATAGACGTGCCGCATCTGCATCCAGTCCTGGCGCATGCAGGTCCCGTCCGGATTGAACAGCAGCAGGCAGTCCAGCCAGTTGCCGTTGATCAGCGGCCGGCTCTGGCCCTGCGTGAACAGCGGATAGGTCTGGCAGCCGGCGATGCCGTTGACGATCGCTCCGGAGCCGGTGGGATCGTTGATGATCGGCCGGGTGACGGGATTGACGCACCCGACGATGGTGGGATCCGTGCCCTGGTAGTAGAATCCCGCGGAATGGCGGTCGGAGTTCGTCCGCCAGTAGATCCCCTGCTGGCCGCCGTTGTCGAGGAACTCCGGATCGTAACCACCCCACGGATACAGGCGCGGTGCGCTGTCCCCGGGACCTTTGATGAAGTTCCCGAACCAGGGCCGTGGATAGGTCGCGTCGAAGCCTGAGTTCGGCGCCATGAAATTGCCGTTGTCCTCGTCGGTCAGCGCGATGAAGCGCACCTTGCCGGGTGGCAGCACGTACTTCGGACCGAAGAAGTCCGTCTCGATCGAGGCCAGCCAGCCGGGCAGCATGCTGTACCCGACGGGTGTGGTCACCGGCCCAGAGTAGGTCAGGCTGGGATTCGGGAAGTTCGGCATGCGGTAGCCGCCGTATCCCGACCAGCCGACCGAGCCGAAATCGTGGGGCCCGAGGATGCGGTACCAGTGCCCGCCCGAGCGGTTGTTGAGCACCTGGCCGGTGCTGCCCGGGGCATTGGCGATATTGAAGGTGACCCCGTACATGGCCTGGTGATCCATCGCCAGCTGGCGCGTCTGGCGCAGCACCGCCGCAAGCTGCTCCGCGGCCAGCTTGACCTGCGTGTTCTGGATGCTGTTGAGGCCGATCAGCGAGCCGATCATGCCCATGAGGAAGGCCATGATGGCGATGACCATGACCAGTTCGATGAGCGTGAAGGAGCGACGGGACTGCCGGTTGGACCGCAGCGCGTTCACGGCTGGACTCCGATGCCCGCATCATACGGCTCGCAGGAGATGTTGTCCTTGTTGGTCAGGTCGTCGCGCCACCAGCTGAAGCGTCCATCGGGCCCCGCGCTCCAGAGTTCGAACTCGAGCTCATAGCCCGGGGCCGCCCAGTAGCGGCGATCGGAGTGCATGAGATTCCCGGCATCGGGCAGGTAGGCATCGCCGGTGATCGGGGTAGTGGTGCCCGGGACATCGGGCTGCAGGGTCTGCCGGCCGCCGGAGAGCACGTCCCCGCCGACGGTCTCGCCGCTGACCGCCGGACCGAGGCCATAGGACACCACATTGCTGACATCCACGCTCTGCCCGTTGATCTGCGCGCAGCAGGTTTCGCATCCGGGCAGGATCTGGCCGACATAGATCAACGGATGGAGCCACGCATCGAGGACGGCCGAGCCGCTGAGGTACTTCTGCTGGATCTGGCCCTGCAGGTAGTCGTTCGCCCAGCCCGGCTGGAGGCTGCTCTGCTGCGGATGGGCGACCAGGGGCACGCTGGCCAGGTCGCGACCCTGATGGGTCAGTCCCTGGATGGTGATCGTCGGCATCGTCACGCCACCCGCCTGGATGGCGCCGATCAGCATCAGGTCGCTGGCACGCTCGCCGCCCATGCGGTTGAGCAGGACGCAGGTCGGCACCGATTCCAGGCCGGGGATGCCCCACAGGTTCAGGCCGTGGTCGGAGGTGCCGTAGTCGAAATACCAGGTCAAGAACGGCGGATTCGAGTTTGCCCCCGGCTGCCAGGCGCCGACCGGCGCCAGATCGGAGTCCGGGGAGTTGTCATAGTCCTGAGCCGGCTGCCCGTTGTTGCGGTTATGCAGGAAGGCCTGGGCGCCGGCGATCGGGAAGGCGCTGCTGTTATTGAACCAGGGCGTGATGTTGTAGTTGTAACCCGCGCTCGCCGTGGCCATGTCGGCCCGCACGGCGCTGGCGTTGGCTGCTGTGATCGTCGTTCCAAGGGAGTAGTACAGGGTATTGGTCCAGTCCGCATCCGGCTCCGTGCCCGCATAGCTCTGCTGATACGGGTAGCCGCGGAAATCCGACTTGTACTGGTGGAGTGCAGCCTCGGTCTTGGCCATGATCGACTGGGTCAGCGAGCGCATCGAGGCGCGCTTGGCGATGCCCACCAGTGGCATCAGCATGCCGATCACCACCAGCAGGATGGTCATGACCACCAGGAGCTCGATCAGGGTGAAGCCGCGACGTGCATGCGCAACCGTCACCGCCAACGAAGCGTATCCACTGCCGGTGGCGCCTGCTTCCGGATCGCCCGCACAAGACCGATGATGTTCTGGTGGCACGTGGCCCTCATTCTCAGGACGGCACCCTTCGGAGAAATCCGGACGTTGTCTTCGCCAGAAACGAACATTATCAAATCAGAGGTATTACGTCAGATGTAGGTCATGCAACGGTCACGTAATCGTCATGAATCACCGCTTCTTTACCATGATTTCGCACGATCATGGTTTTGAATTATTCGATGTGCAAAAATCGGATCGCTCGACCTGATGCGTCCAGATTCGATCTCGCACGGGACTGGCGCCACGCATCGCATCAGGCGTTTCATGTTGACCTCACCGGCTCCCAATCCTCAAGAGATCTATCCCCGTGCGCCGTGGCGCCGCCGTCGATGGATGGAGCGGTCGCTGATTAAGGCTTAAATGTCAGGATATTTCCCCGCATTTTTCCCTCCCATCAGGCGGTCGGAGGACCGGCTGCGGGGTCAACGTCGCCTCACACCGTCCGAGGGATGCGCGCCATGGACTCCATGCATCCGCACGTACGTGGGTGATCGTGTCCGTATATGGCGAGAGGATTTGTCGCACGCCCAAGCGATAATCACGCATGCCGTCATCAGACAGCTGCTTCCCAGCGGAAATGTCAGGACGAAACCCGGTCGGAATCGCAGCCTCCTGCGCACACCCTCCGGCCGATCCCTGCGCTGGTGTCTGGATCATGTGGTATTTCACGTCTGGTATGAATGTGGGCCCTGTTTTCTGCTCACCGTGAAGCCCCCCTGCGGGCGGCCTCGCATCGGGACGGATTCAGCCTGGTCGAAATCCTGATCGTCGTCGCGATCATTGCAGCGCTGACCGGACTTGCTTTCCCGTTGGTGAGCATGCTGAAGGAGAGCAGCCGCCGCCAACAGGCGCGCGAGGTCATCAGCCAGATCTCCGACGCCCTGCTTGAGTACCAGAGCGAGGATCCCCAGCGCAATTATCCGCCGCAGGAGCCGGACCTCTTCATCCGAATGAATCCCAATGCGACGAGCTTCCATCTGCTCAATGCCCTGACGGCGATGCACCTCGATGGCGGGATGCAGACCCAGGTGCCCGACGTGGCGGGCAACGGCACCCTGGTCCTGGTCGATCCCTGGCGGCGACCTTATCGCTATCAGCTGGACAATGCCGGCTCCAGCGCCCCGACGCAGACCATCAGCCCGACCCGTCCCGACCCGCAGAAACTCGACTGGAATTCCAAGGGCTATGTGCCGTTCGGCTATGTGTGGTCCCTGGGCCCGCCCGTGCATGGCTCCTTTGGGCAATGGAGCGGTGATCCTGATGCGGTCGCCGGTTCCGGTGCGGCATGGATCTATCCCGCCACCGCCCCCTAGCGTCAGGCCGCTGTGACGGGTCGCGTCTCCTTACCGATGCTCACCGGCATCCGTTCAGATGCGCAGCACCACGCGACAGACGGTGCACGGAGCACCGGCCACGCTGACCGTGCCATCGACGACGATCCTGCCCTCACCCCGGATCCAGGTGATCGCCACCGTCAGGTCCTGATCCGGATAGGCCGGCGCCGACCACTTGGCGCGCTCGACCGCCAGTACCTGCACGCTCGCGCCCGGCGATGGGCCCACGGCCTTTGTCTGCCAGCCTGCACCGCTCTCACCACCAGCCTGCGCCAGTCCGGCGAGATGGACGACGCTCGCCAGCAGATAGACGCCCGGAACCAGGGGTCTTCCCGGGAAGTGACCGACGAAGACCGGCAGGCTGCCAGCGAAGCGGAACACCGCCTGGGCGGCGTCGGCGTCGCGGCTGCGGCTCCACGAGACGAGCGCGCCGGCGGCATCCTGGGTGGGCTGCATCGCGTGCTCTTAGCGCGCGCCGGCGCGCGCCTGCTCGCAGGCGGTGATGGCGGCGAAGAAGCGCTCGACCGGCGGCGGCGCGCTGAGGTACGGCTGGCCGCTGAAATCGATGAAGACCTGGATCGTCTCACAGACGCACAGCAGCCGGCTCGGCAGCAGATCGCCAGGCCCGGGAGCGGCCTGGACCGGCGCTCCCGCGGCAACGGCCGGCGCGGGCGCAGGCACCGGACCGCTGATCTCATAGACCAGATTCAGGTACGGTTCGGTCCCGGGCTGCCGGCCGCAGCGCACGCGCAGGTGGTAGCCCATGCGCGCCGGAGCCAGGTACTCGATCTGCAGCCGCGCCACCGGCGCCACACAGCCCTCGTCCTCCATGGTCTTGTACGACAGGCCACGCGCCGCGCAGTACGCCTCGCGTGCGTCCTCGCAGTAGCGCAGGTAGTGCCCATGCCAGACCAGCTTCATCGAGTCGACATCCGAGAAGTGCACCGGCACGATCAGCTCGATGGCGTCCCAGTGCGGCGCGATGCGGGTCTTGATGCGTTTCACGGGGTTACGGTCCTGACCACCTTGAGTTCCCCGTGAGCCAGTGTGGCACCCGGGACGCCCGTGGCGGCATCCGGATCCTCGCCCTGCGCCGAGACCACATGCAGCTGCACCGGTCCCAGCTCATGGGTCAGGGTCGCCTCGACCCGCACCA
>Ga0302314_10020463_pt1 | contig 10941 bp, 10 predicted proteins | sample III_Palsa_N2_3_FD_200533 | JGI IMG/M metagenome (GOLD analysis project Ga0302314, IMG submission 200533) | Peat permafrost microbial communities from Stordalen Mire near Abisko, Sweden - III_Palsa_N2_3 | ecosystem: Environmental > Terrestrial > Soil > Palsa > Peat permafrost | place: Sweden... | reverse complement strand
TCGAATCGCGTTCGCCAGCGTCTTCGCGTTCCACAAGAAAATCCCGCCGTTCCACGAGTAGTTCCGCGAGGCCACAAACTCCTCTGCGCGCACCCGGTCCGGCTTCTCCGTAAACCGCTTCACCCGGCGCACCGGCACACCGCCTACGGCCTCGACCGTTGCGCCCAGTTCGATGTACCCGTAACCCGTCTCTGCCCGCGTCGGCGGTACGCCCAGCACCACAATCCGCCCGTCGCCCGCGGCCAGCGCCGCACCGGCGCGAATCACTTCGCCGAATCGCGCAGCGTCCTTCACGACTTGGTCCGAAGGAAAAATCCCAATCACCGCGTCCGGCGCTGTCGGCTCCAACAGAAACGCCGCCAGCGCGCACGCCGGTGCCGTGTTCCTCGCCACGGGCTCGCTCAGAATGTTGCCGCGCGGTACCTCAGGCAACTGCTCCGCGATCACCGCGTCCAGCAGCGTATTCGTGATGACCCACACGTCCGAGGGACCTGCCAAAGGGAGCAGCCGATCCAGCGTCTGCTGGATCATGGTCCTGTCACCATCCAGCGCCAGCACCTGCTTGGCTCGAGACCGTCTGCTCCTGGGCCAGAAGCGTGTTCCGCTGCCCCCCGCCAGAATCACCGGGACGAAACGCGGCCCCACCTTACCCCATGCTAGATCCATAGCCACCAATGTTAGTAGAATTCTTCCGCGCCGTCCGTAACAAGCGATTTAGGCCAGGTTCCCGAGATAGTCCCGCATCCGCTTCACGCCCTCATCCACTACATCGCTGGACACCGCGTACGACAGCCGCAGATGCTCGCTGGTCCCGAACGCCTCGCCCGGAACCACCACCACATGCGCCTCAGTCAGCAGCTTTGACGCCAGGTCCGAGGCCGACTTCACCCCGCCCTTGCCGATAAAAGAGCTCACATTCGGATACACATAGAACGCGCCCTGCGGCACCGTGCAGGTCAGCCCGGGGATCGTCTTGAACCCGGCGAGGATCCGGTCGCGTAGCTTCAGATAATCCGTCCGCATCTCCGCCACGCACGCCTGCGAACTCGTCAGCGCCGCAATCGATGCCTGTTGCACCATGCTCGCCGTGTTCGACGTGCTCTGCGACTGCAGCTTGCTCATCGCTGCAATAATCTGCTTCGGTCCCAGCGCAAATCCCGCGCGCCAGCCCGTCATCGCGTACGTCTTCGACAGCGACCCGAGGATAACCATGTGTTCTTTACAGTCTGTGAACGTCCCGCCGCTGACCGGCGCGCCCGTAAACGTCAGGTACACGTAGCATTCATCCAGCAGCACAAAGATCCCGCGCGCATGCGCCAGCCGGACAATTGCCTCGAGGTCGGCTGGCGACATCACCGCCCCTGAAGGATTCGACGGCGTATTCAAAATAATCGCCTTCGTCTTCGGCGTAATCGCGGCCTCGATCATCTTCGCAGTGATGCGGAAGTCCTCGCGCTCGTCGCTCTCGACCAGCACCACCTTGCCGCCCGCATACTGAATGATGTCCTTGAACGACACCCAGTATGGCACCGGCAGAATCACCTCGTCGCCGTGGTCCACCAGCACCTGGACGGCGTTGAACAGAGCCAGCTTGCCCCCGGTCGTAAAAACGCACTCATCCACTGCATAGTTCGACCCAAAGTCTGCCGCGTGCCGCTCCACGACCGCCTTGCGCACGCCAGGCACGCCGGCCACCGCCGTATACTTCGAGAAATTATTCTCGATCGCCGCAATCGCCGCGTCCTTAATATGCCGCGGAGTCGCAAAGTGCGGCTCGCCCGCACCGAAGTTCGCCAGGCTGATCCCGGCAGCCTCCATCTTCAGCGCCTCGGCCGTAATCGCCATGGTCGCCGACACCTCAATCCGGTTGATCCGGTCCGTCAAGATCTTCGTCGCAGTCACGCTCATCGCAGTCGCACTCCTGCACATAGTCTTTCAGATTTCGGCACCGAGATAAAGCGGCCCCGCCCGCTTTTAACTCTTCGGCTTCCAAAGGCCCACCGTATTTCCTTCGGGATCGGCGAACCACGCAAATGTTCCTGTCGGGATCGGCAGAGGCGGCACAATCGTCTTGCCGCCCAGCGACTCAGCCTTCTTCAGAGCCTCGGCAACGTCATCCACCTCGACGTAAAAGTGGGTGAACTGGTGCGGCTCATGCCCGAGCGCAGCCACGTGTCCCTGAATTCCAGACGCCGAGCCGGTGTCAATGATTCCCATCGGCCCGTCGTCGATCTTCCAGTCGAACATCTGCGCGTAAAACGCGCTCGTCGCCGCCTTATCCTTGCAACCGATCTCAAAGTGAACCACGGGCTGTCCCAATCGCTTCTCCTTGTCGCAAAATGGTGTCGCAGTAGATATCTACACTCAACCTATCTCGTCGCACGCACGTCGGCAACCGGCCTTTTGCACCAGGCCGCCTATCGCTTCCGCACCACCCAGGTCGTCATGCACCTCTGTCCCTGCACCACCGTCGTCTTCAGGGGGTCGATCAGATCCCCGCCCAGCGTCCGTGTAAGCCCCATCAGCATCGCCTCGTCCACCAGAAACCACTCTGCCCCATCCGGCAGGCGAAACCTCCCGTCGGCCCAGTTGCTCAAACTCCATCCCAATGGTCGACCCCAACCGGCAGAACAGCATCCCTTCCGGCCGCAGCACCCGCCACAACCCGCGTATCATCGCGTCAAAGTGAGCCTCGTCCCGCGCAAAATGCATCACCGAGGTGCATACCACCACGTCCGCAAACGCATCGGGAAACGGCATCGCCTCAATCGCGGCCACCTGGAAATTCCCACCTTGCAGCCCCGGCGTAATGATCGCTGCACTCTCTCGAAGGCTCTTGATAGCCCCGGCATTCGCGTCCACTCCGAAGACCTCATACCCCTCACCCAGAAGGTAAACCAGGTTGCGCCCCTGCCCACACCCCGCGTCCACCAGTCGCATCCCCGGCCTGATATTTCCGCGCAAAATCTGGTCGAACAGATAAATATCGATCTGCCCGAACTGCTCCTGAATTGTCATCCGTGTTCCTCAGCGGTCGTCTTTCAGCCTGCAGCCGTCTTCGCCTTGGCCTTCATCCGTTCCATCACCAGAGGCGGCACCAACTCGGTCACATCGCCGCCCAGCTTGAACACGCCCTTGATCAGCCGCGAGCTGACGTACGTGTACTGCTCCGTCGGCATCATGAACAGCGTCTCCAGGTTCGGATCCAGCTTGCGGTTCATCATCGCCATGGGAAACTCGTACTCGTAGTCGGTAATCGCCCGAATCCCGCGCAGCACCGCCTTTGCCCCCTGCGCCCGCGCAAAATCCACCAACAGCCCGTCAAACGTCGTCACCGAAACGTTCGGGTATCGCTGAATCGCCTCTGAAATCATCTCCAGCCGCTCGGCCACAGTGAACAGCGGAGCCCCTTTGTCCGAGTTTCTCAAGATCGCGACCACCAACTCGCTGACGATCTTCGACCCCCGCTCAATCAGGTCAAGATGCCCGTTGGTCAGTGGATCGAATGTCCCCGGATAGACTGCTTTGACAGTTTGCATACCTAGAGCAGCATACCTCCCTTCGACCCCAGCCGAAAGCTGACGCGAGCCCCCTGGTGCCCTAATCCCAACAAAATAATTCGCCGGCAGCCGTAGACTTCTGCGCGACGCATCCCGTCTCTCCCTGTAGGCGATTAGAATGGCTGGCAACAGCGGGCAGCCATTTCAGGACGTCAGGAGCGCACACGGTGCCGGAAAACATACAGGCCTTTCCGTCGACCAGCCTCTCCCTCGGGGCAGATGCGCGCACCACCCCGCTCGACGATATCGAGACCGTCGTGGCCCTCTATCAGCCGCGCATCTTCCGGTTCTTGCTCGCGCAGTTGCACGACCGTGATGCCGCCGAGACGCTGACCCAGGAGACCTTCCTGCGCGCCTGGTCCGCCCGCGTCAGCTTCCGCGAGGACTGTTCGGTCGCCACATGGCTCATCCATATCGCCCTCAACCTGGCCCGCGATCACACCCGAACCGGCCGCTTCCGCTTCTGGAAACACCTCTCCACCTCGGCCGTAGATGTCGCAGAGGTTGCCGCGACCATCCCCAACCGCGAGGGTTCCGCCGAATCGCACCTGATTGCCCAGCAGCAGGTTAAGCTCATCTGGGAGACGGTCGCCGATCTATCCCCGCGCCAGCGCACCATCTTCCTGCTGCGCTTCCTCGAAGAGATGGATATACCCGAGATCGCAACCGTTACTGGCCTGCCCCTTGGAACCGTCAAAAGCCACCTCTACCGGGCCCTGAACATCATCCGTACCCGGCACACCTCCGCAGCCCCCAACTCCGCAGCAAAGGAGACGCCATGACTCCCCAACTGGCACTCGAACCCTCCCTCGCGGTCCGCTTCGGCGATCCTCACCTGACGGAAGACCAGTTCGGCGAGTTACTCGTCCGGCCCGCAGGAGCCGCCAATCCCACCATTGGGTCGGCGGAAGCCCATCTCCTCGCCTGCGAGCAGTGTGCCGCCGATCTCGCCGACCTGCGCGAATCGCTCTCCCTGTTCCGCGAGGCCAGCACCACCCACGCCGACAACGTTCTCCGCAGCCTGCCGCAGATCTCCGTTCCAGCCCGGGGCATCTTCTCCCCCGGCCTGCAGCGGGCCTACCTGGCGACCGCCGCAGCAACGGTCTTCCTCGCTGCGTTTCTGCCGATGCAACTGTTTCGCCAGCACGCCGTGCAGTCGGCAGCGGCAATTTCGGCCGGCACACCCAGTAGCCTCGCAGAATCCGACGAGGCCCTGCTCGACGACGTCGACCGCGACGCGTCCGCCTCCGTGCCAATTCCCATGCAGGCGCTGGCCGACCCTAGCGACGGCGTCTCCTCAACCGGCCTCGATTCCTCCATCAATCCGTCAGATCAAAGGAAAGACTAACTATGTTCGTCCAGCACGCCCGTAACGTCGTAATTGGCATCGCCGCCCTCGCTCTCTCCGGCATTATTGCCCAGTCTCAGCAGCCGCCCGCGCCTGCGACTCCTTCAGCCACCCAGCCAGCCGCTCCCGTCGAGCGCCAGCCACCCCAGGGTCAGGGCGGTCCTCGTTTCCATCCCGGCAGCCGTCCTGGAGGCATGCGCCCCGGCATGACGCAGGGGCAGCGCAGCAGCAACTTCCGCGGCGCAGACATGCATGGTCACGGCAACTTCCGCGGCGGCTTCCATGGCCCGCAGCGTGGTCAAATGGACGGCGGCTTCCACATCGGGCCCGCCGGCATGTGGTGGAAGGACCCCATGGTTGTCCAGAGGCTCACCCTCACGGCCGACCAGACCAGGAAAATGGACGACATTTTCCAGCAGAGCCGCCTTCAGCTCATCGACCTGAAAGCCAGCGTCGAAAAGCAGCAGGTGATGTTGGAGCCAATGCTAAGCGCCAATCCGCTCGACGTTGCCAAGGCTTCGGCCCAGATCGACAAGGTCGCACAGGCCCGGGCCGATCTCGAGAAGGCCAATGCCAAAATGCTGCTCAACATCCGCGGCGCCCTGACGGCTGACCAGTGGACCAAGCTCCGCGACCACCGTTTCGGCGCTCCAGACGGGCAAGCGGCTCCCGGCGCGCCCGCAGGCGGACAGGCACCCGGCGGAGGCCCACGCCACGGCATGCGTGGCGGAGGCCCACCCCCTAGCGCAAACAACCTGATCAACCCGATCGACCAACCGTAACCTTAGCTAACACCCAACTGGACGCAAAGACGCCGGAAGACAAGTCTTCCGGCGTTTCCATCTCTTAGTCTCAATTCCAGCGCGATAAAGCGATCGGCCTCAGTTGCGCTAAGCGTCGAGAACTGCACGAAGTGCTACTTGCGGCCCTTCACCACCTCTTGGGCCGCACTTGCTCCGTTCATTGGAACCGGTGGCACCTCAACCGGAACAGCAGCCGCGCCAATCCCCATCTTCTTGCGCAGCTCGGAATCCACGCGCGCGAAGACTTCCTTGTTTTCCTTCAGGAACCCCCGCACATTCTCGCGCCCCTGACCAATCCGCTCGCCCTGGAAGCTATACCAGGCGCCGCTCTTGTCCACGATCCCATGCGTCACCGCCAGATCCAGCGCATCACCTTCGCGCGAGATTCCCTCGCCGTACAGAATGTCGAACTCAGCGTCGCGGAACGGAGCCGCCACCTTGTTCTTCACGATCTTGACCTTGGTGCGCGAGCCGACGACCACGTCGCCTTCCTTTACCGCGCCAATCCGGCGAATATCGATTCGCATCGACGAGTAGAACTTCAGCGCCTTGCCACCCGTCGTCGTCTCCGGATTGCCGAACATCACGCCAATCTTCTCGCGGATCTGGTTGATGAAGATCAGGCATGTCCGCGACTTCGAGACGGTACCCGTCAGCTTGCGCAGCGCCTGCGACATGAGTCTTGCCTGTAGCCCCATGTGCGAGTCGCCCATCTCGCCGTCGAGCTCCGCCTTCGGAACCAGTGCCGCAACCGAATCCACCACCAGCACATCGATCGCGCCGGAGCGCACCAGCGCCTCAACGATCTCCAGCGCCTGCTCGCCGTAGTCCGGCTGCGAGATCAGCAGATTGTCGATATCCACGCCCAGCTTCTTCGCGTACGCCGGATCGAGCGCGTGCTCCGCGTCCACAAACGCAGCCAACCCGCCGGCCTTCTGCGCCTCGGCGATAATCTGCAACGTAATTGTGGTCTTGCCCGAGGACTCCGGCCCAAAGATCTCAATCACCCGCCCGCGCGGCACGCCGCCCACGCCCAACGCCGCGTCAAACGAAATCGACCCGGTCGAAATCACTGCGATCGGAACGACCGCTTCCTTCGATCCGAGCCGCATGACCGAGCCTTTGCCAAACTGCTTTTCCAGGGATGCCAGAGCTGTTTCTATTGCCTTGTTGCGATCGTCAGCCACGCCGTAATTCTCCTCTAGGGAAGGTCACCACGGATTCTAGCACCGTTTCCCGTTTAGGCGAAGAAAAATCGAATGTGAGCTGGATCACTGCGAGTGCAGCCGGATTTGTGCTTTGCATTCCGGCTTGTTGAACTCGCTATATCCGTTATTGATTCGCCTGGCCGGCCTGGTATGCGCCGGCCACTTGCGCCGTCTTCGGCCCAAAGTAGTTACGGTTCCACAACCCGCGATAAAACTCGCCGGTCAGCTCCGCCGCCTTCGGCCCAAACACAGGGCGACCACCTTCAAGGAAGATCACCGTCACAATCCGTCCCGTCGGCCTCTCCGCATACGACGCAAACCAACCAAACCGAGTTCCTTCGTTCGAGCACGTCCCCGTCTTACCGAGCACAGGAAACTCGTGGAAGTTGACCCGCAGCGACCGCGCCGTGCCGTAGTCCACGGCGCCCTCCATGCCATCGCGCATCTCCGGAACCAGCGGTGCGATGTCCAGCAGCCGCTTCACCTTCGGCTCGAACGTCGCGACCTCATCTGGCGTTTGCGGATGTTGCAAATAATAGAGTGTCCCGCCGTTCGCCATCGCCGAAACCAACGCGCCCAACTGGAGTGGCGTCATCGAAATGCTCTCGCCGAACGAGCACATCCGCCCCACGCCGCCCTGCGCCGTAGGCAGTACTGTGTCGGGATAGACCCCAAGCTGCTCGCCCGCGATGTTGTATCCCGCCAGCTCGCCCAGGCCGAACATGTTCGCGTAATGCTTCACGCGCTCAAAGCCGAGCATCCGCCCCAGCGTCTCAAAGTATGGGTTGATCGAAAGCGCCAGCGCCTTGGTCAGCGTCATCGTGTAGTGGCCGCCCAGGTTCACGGGCGTGTCGCGCGTCACCAGGCCCTCGTCCAGCGCCGCCAGCCCCACGGCCAGCTTGATTGTCGAGCATGGCTCAGCCCCGCTCGAAAGCGCTAGTTTCTGGTTCACCATCGCCAGGATGCGCCCACTGGACGGATCGATTGCCAGCGCCGTTCCGTTCATGTTGCCAAGAGCTTCAATCGCCGCCTGGCGCACGACTGGGTCTTCACCCGCAGTCACATCGCCTGCCGTCAGATTGTCAGTAAACGAGCTGGCGGTGAACCGCTCGTAGCTCCGTCGCGATTTGCGAACGGCCAGCACTGTGCGCGACGCACTTCGAGCCGTCCCATGGTAAGTAGCCGAAGTTTTCAGCGCCGCTATCGGGCCGGTAGTCCGCCTGGCCGCAACCGCGTTGTTCAGCGTTGCCGAGTGAGAGGACCTCGCCCCGGTCGTCTTGGCGGCAGCCGGCTTCGATGCAGTCGCCGCAGTGGTCTTGTGCACAACCTTCTTGTGGGCAGCCGGCGTGGCCGAAGCCGTCTGCGCGTGCGCAAGGCACACCGGCGCGACGCTTAGAATTGCAACGACCAGACAGTTTAGGCAAGCAGTGTTCCAGTTGATTCTACGGGCCATATACTGTGCTTCCCCCAGGGTAGACTTGACACGTTCGTTGTCGATCCACTGCGAACTTCAGTCCGTGCTAACGTCCCTGCATCTGTCTTCGACCCGTCAAGGCAAAAATAGTTTGCTTCGTCGCCGGGAACCGCAAACACCCCGGACTGGCCTCTAAGAAAGATTCAACGTGTCCGTCGACCGCCCGGCAATAGCTCGGAGGTGCTATACCTCGGCCGCTTCGAACTACCGTCGAAGTCCCGTCCCAGGGCAGAGCCCGCTTGCTGAATCGACACGCCCACCTACCAACTTCGTCCCCGAAGCCGACATTTCTATTCTACAAGTTGCCTACCCAAATCCGATGTGCCGTACCGCACAAACCCCGCCCGCGGCCGCAATCTTCCCACTTTAGAATCAGCGGCTACGCCGGAGAAACGCCGGAATATCCAGTTCGTCCGTCTCCGCATGGGTGTTGGCCCCGGCAAACATCCGGACATCCTGCGCCGGCTCTGCCACCGGCGACATCTCGTGCAGGCCCAAGGAACCGCCAGAGGGCACTCCCGCGCTCGTCGCCACGCCACGCGGTGGAGATGCCCGGAAGAAATCGTCGTCGAAGACCGATGCCGACACCGGAACCAGTTCTGGCTCAGTCCGCCGCGCAAATTGCGGCTTCGCCTCCTCTTCTTCCTCGTCGACCTCTTCGGTCTCGCTCGACTGGCCCGCTTCGGCTTCCAGTTCCTCTGCAAACTCCGGCTCGAGCGGCGCGTTGTCTGCCTCCGCCTCATCGCTCCAGCCCGCCTCATCCTCCATCTCAACGGGACTGGTCCTGACCCGGCTCGCCTGCAGCGAACCATCCTGCGGTGTCTCGGGAACCCGCGCCGTGTCTTCCTCAGCCGCCTCGGTCCGTGCTACCGCCGTAGCAGCAGCCTGCACCAGCGGCTGCGTCGCATCAAACTGCCGCGCCGGCGTCGCCTGCCGCACCTCGCGCTCCTCACTCGCAAACAGCGCCGGCCCATCCGTAGCGCGCCCACCCGGGCTGCGGCCGCGAATCGGCACCTGGTAGTCCGCCCCCGGCATCATCGATTCGGCCAGCATTCGCGCGCGCCGCTCCGGCATGTCCTGCTTGAACCCCGTCGCGATCACGGTAATCTTCACCTCATCGCCCATACGCTCGTCCTGCACTGCGCCGAAGATGATGTTGCAGTCCTCGTGCGCCGCGTTCTGGATGATCGTCGAAGCCTCATTCACCTCGCTCAGCTTCAGATTGCTTGAGCCCGTAATGTTGATCAGAATCCCGCGCGCCCCGTCGATCGCGCCCGCCTCCAGCAGCGGGCTCGCCATCGCCGCAATCGCCGCATCCATCGCGCGGTTTTCGCCGGCGCCCATCGCTGTGCCCATCACCGCGTAGCCCATGCCCGCCATGGTGGTCTTCACATCGGCGAAGTCGCGATTGATCACCCCAGGAATCGTAATAATGTCCGAGATTCCCTGTACGCCCTGGCGCAGCACATCGTCCGCAATCCGGAAGCTCTCAAAGAAGCCCGCATCCTTGGCAACCGCCAGCAGCTTCTCGTTCGGAATCACAATCAACGTGTCGACCGACTCCAGCAGCTCCTGCATACCGCGCTCGGCCTGCATCATTCGCCGCTTGCCTTCGAACGCGAACGGCCGCGTCACGACAGCAACCGTCAACGCTCCCATCTCACTGGCCAGGCTGGCAATCACCGGGGCAGCGCCCGTGCCCGTGCCGCCGCCCAGCCCGGCGGTCACAAACACCATGTCCGCGCCCTCGAGCGCCTCAATAATCTTGTCAGAATCTTCGAGCGCCGCCCGCCGGCCCACATCCGGATTCGCGCCCGCGCCCAGCCCGCTCGTCAGCTTCACCCCAAGCTGCAGCTTCACTGGCGCATTCGACAACTGCAGCGCCTGCACATCCGTATTGGCCGAGATGAACTCAACCCCCTCCACGCCCGCCGCGATCATGCGATTGACGGCATTGTTCCCACCGCCCCCAACGCCGATCACCTTGATGCGCGCGCCCCTGGGCGCGTCGTCCTGATACTGAATCCGGAGATCGTCTACGTGCTCGGACATGGCTTCTACTCCCTGACAAGAAAATGTGTGCGCCTGCGCGCTCGTCCCTTCTGCGCGCCCCGGCTCTGGAACCTAGTCTGACATCGCACCCCGTGCGTGGAAACACACTCGTCCCACAATGAACCACGCTAGGTACTTCTATTTTTCCCGCGACACGCACGGGTTGCCCACATCTCGCCCATGAGATGTCGGTCCCTCACTTTCGCGAGACCCAGCTAAATCTGCCGCGTCTCGAACAGAAGAATCTGCACCGCTCCCGGGTCCGGCGCGAACACCCCTACATCCGCGACCGTCGCCTGCCCCTCCGCGCTGGCAAATGCCGCCTGGATCGCTGCCATATCGTCGAAGTGCAGGATCGCAATCCGATGGATCCCCGGATCGCCGGCAGGTGAGCCCACCGCTCCCTGGCTCACTTCAAACTTCTTCAACCCTGGCAGCTTCTGAGCAATCGGAACATGCGTTTCAAAGTAATACTTGTCGAACGCCACCTTATCTT
>Ga0302314_10020461_pt1 | contig 10942 bp, 6 predicted proteins | sample III_Palsa_N2_3_FD_200533 | JGI IMG/M metagenome (GOLD analysis project Ga0302314, IMG submission 200533) | Peat permafrost microbial communities from Stordalen Mire near Abisko, Sweden - III_Palsa_N2_3 | ecosystem: Environmental > Terrestrial > Soil > Palsa > Peat permafrost | place: Sweden... | reverse complement strand
CATCGACCTGTTGACGCTCGAAGCCGGAGTGCCACGGGCGATCGGTCTGCTGGAGAATGCCGAACAGATCGACCTGTCGCTGACCGAAAGCTATGGGAAGTATCTGGTGGCCCAGGGCACCGCCAATCCGGCATCGCTGATCGGACGGCGCACCGCCTTCCAGATGAAGCGCGACACCCTGGCGCAACGAGCGGCCGCCCGGAAGCGGGCGCTGGCCGGGGCCGGTGAGCCGGGCGGCGAACAGGGCGACGCGGCGGTGGAGCCGTCTTCGTCGAACTGACGAAAGCCTCCTTCCCGCCAAAGGGCAGGTCAGGACAACGACGGCGTGTTCGCCGCTGCGGGCGACATGTCGTGGCCTGAAGGCCACGACTCTCCATAGCCCATTGCTCAAGACGGGATGAGGCCGCGTGCGGTCGGCATCGTTGTCTCAAAAGGCCGGTTCGGACCAGTCAAGCTCTCCTGGGAGATCAGCATGAAATCCGCCTCTTCCGCCCTGATCGCCTATCTGGCCGACAATGACCAGCATCTCTATGCCGATCTGTTCAGCTTCACGCTCGCCGACGGCACGGTGCTGAGCGTCACCGACAAGGACGTCTCGCTCACCGTCGGCGGCACGCTCTACCGGGCCGATCAGGTCCGGTTCGATGGCATGCGCTACAAGGTTTCGGTCGGGCTCGATGTCGACGAGCAGACCATCACGCTCGCCTATGGACCGGCGGATCTCGTGGATGGCGTGCCCTGGGGCCAAGCGTTGCGCACCGGCGTGCTCGACGGCTGCTATCTGCGCCGCAGCCGGGCCTTCTACACGGCCTGGAACCAGCCGCCTGTCGGCGTCGTGCCGCTGTTCGCCGGCCGCGTCTCGACCGTCGACCAGGTCGGCCGGATCGAGGCGCAGGTCCGGATCAAATCGATGCCGCTGCTGCTCGACACGCTGATGCCGAAGAACACCTACCAGACCGGCTGCATCCACGGTCTGTTCGACGTCGGCTGCGGGTTGACCAAGGCCGCCTATCAGATGAGCTGGACGGTGGCGGCCGGACCGACCAACGGCACGATCCCGGTGCCGTCCGGCACGCCACCGCTGCCGGCGGCACTCGCCGGCAATGCGGAGGGGCTGGCGATCTTCGCCCAAGGCACGATCCTGTTCACCTCGGGCGTCAACGACGGTCTCTATCGCACCATCAAGGGCGCCAACGCCTCACTGCCCCATGCGCTCGATCTGGTCTATCCGCTGGAGGCGCCACCGGCGTCGGGCGACAGCTTCATGATCTGGCCCGGCTGCGACAAGACGGCTGCGACCTGTACCGCGCGCTTCAACAACCTTGGACGCTTCCGAGGCTTCCCGTACACGCCGGCGGCCGAGACGGCCTACTGATCAGGCTTAGCCCAAGGTTCATTGCATCATGACCGATCTGGCAACTGTCCAGCGTGGACGCGTCGTCGCGTCTGCGCTCGAATGGCTCGGCACGCCCTATCACCATCTGGGCGACGTGAAGGGCGCCGGCGTCGATTGCGCCATGTTCCTGGTCCGTGTCTTCGTCGATAGCGGCCTGGTGCCGGCGTTCGATCCGCGGCCTTATCCGACCGACTGGCACCTGCATCGCGGCGAGGAGCGCTATCTGGGTACCGTGCTGGATCGCGCCCACGAGGTCGATCGGCCGGGTCCCGGCGACATTGCGCTCTATCGTTTCGGCCGGACGCTCAGCCATTCGGCGCTCGTCATCGCCTGGCCGCGCGTGATCCACGCCCAGGCCCGCGTCGGCTGCGTGCTGGCCGATGCTCGCCGGGATGAACCGCTTGCCTCGCGTACGCCCCGTTTCTTCAGCTTGTGGGATAACTGATGGCTGGCATTCTCGGTGGCGGCACCAAGCAGGCTCAGGCGAAGCCGGTCTATACCGGCCTGCAGCTGCAGACCTCGGCCAATGGCCTCGCCATTCCGATCGTCTATGGCCAGACCAAGCTGGCGCCGAACGTGATCTGGTACGGCGATTTCGCCGCGATCAAGCATCAGCAGAACCAGGGCGGCAAGGGCGGCAACGCGTCCAGTGCGACCTACACCTATCAGGCCGCCGTCGTGCTGGCGCTGTGCGAAGGGCCGATCACGGCGGTCGCCAATGTCTGGGCCGACAAGACGATCACGACCCTGGCCGCGCTCAACATGAGCCTGTTCGACGGTACGGCGACCCAGTCGGATTGGGGCTATCTCACCAGCCATCACCCGGGCCAGGCGCTGGCCTATCCGTCGACCGCCTATGTCGCGGTCGCCCCCTACGACCTGGGCTCGTCGGCGGGGCTGCCCAATCATAATTTCGAACTGCAGGGCGCGTTCTGGAAGACCGGTGTCGGCTCGCTCTACGATGCCGATCCGTCCCAGATGATCCTGGATTTCCTGACCAACCCTCAGTACGGCCTGGGCTTCCCGGCGGCGAACATCGATCTGGTGGCGTTGCAGACCGGGCCGGCCAGCTACCAGGCCTATTGCCAGGCGACCGGCCTGTGGCTGTCGGCGGCCCTGACCGATCAGGAAGCCGCCCGCGATACGCTGACCCGCTGGCTGCAGCTGACCAATTCGACCGCCTTCTGGTCGGGCGATCTCATGAAGATCGTGCCCTATGGCGACACCGCGATCACCGCCAACGGCCACAGCTATACCCCCGATGTCACGCCGGTCTACGACCTGAACGACGACGACTATGTCGGCGACAGCAGCGCCGACCCGGTCATCGTCACCCGCACGGACACTGCGGACGCGAAGAACTGGGTCAAGCTCGAGATCCTGAACCGGTCGAACCAATATGCGACCGACCCGATCGAGGCCAAGGACCAGGCCCAGATCGACCTGAACGGCCCGTTGCCGGCCGACCAGATCACCGCGCACGAGATCTGCGACCCCACGGTCGGCGCGATCTCGGCGCAGCTGATTCTGCAGCGCTCCGTCTATATCCGGAACAGCTATCAATTCACGCTCGGCTGGGAATATTGCCTGCTGGAGCCGATGGACATCGTCACCTTGAGCGATGCCCGGCTCGGCATGGCCAAGCTGCCGGTGCGCATCACCTCGGTCGAGGAAGACGACCAGGGCAACCTCACCATCAATGCCGAGGAATTCCCGGCCGGCATCGCGACCGCGACCGCCTATCCGAAGCAGGCGCGCACGGCCTACACGACCAACTACGACGTGGCGCCGGGCTCGGTGAACAATCCGGTGATCTTCGAGCCCTCGTCCGACCTGGCGATGTCGGCACCCCAGGTCTGGATCGCTGCTTCCGGCGGCGCCAACTGGGGTGGCTGCAACGTCCATCTCTCGGTCGATGGCGCCACCTACACGCGGATCGGCCAGATCAGCCTGCCGGCACGCCTGGGCGTGCTGACCTCCGCGATCGGCGCCGTCGCCGATCCGGATACGAGCTCGACCCTGTCGGTGAGCCTCGCGGAGAGCCCGGGCGCCACTTTGCTGTCCGGCACCCAGGCCGATGCCGACGCCCATCGTACATTGATCTATGTCGACGGCGAGCTGATGGCCTATGAGACGGCGACGCTGACCGGCGTCGGCCAGTACGCGCTCTCCTATCTGCGCCGTGGTCTCTACGGCACCGCGGTTGCGGCCCATGCCTCGGGTTCGGCCTTCGCCCGGCTCGACGGCAGCCTGTTTGAGTACGACCTGCCGTCCGCCTACATTGGGCAGACCCTCTATCTGAAATTCACCAGCCTCAATATCTACGGCGCCGCCGAGGAAGATATCTCGACCGTGCCGGCCTACAGCTACGTGCCGACCGGCAAGGGCGGCTATATCGCGCCGCCGACCAACCTCCTCGTCAGTTCGGCCAATCGGCTGGCGGCGGACGGCACGGCGATCTCGACCCTGATCGCGGCCTGGACGGCCTCGCCTGGACCTTTGCTCGCCGGCTATGAGCTGGACTACCGCATCCACACGACGGGCGGCACCAATCCCTGGATCTCCGTCCAGATCGGCCAGGGGGCGACCTCCTGGACGCTGACGCCGGCCGTCGAGGGAGCGGTCTATGATGTCCAGGTCCGGGCGATCTCCGGCCTGACGCCGCCGACCTACTCGGCCTATGCCACACCCGGCACCAGTGCCGCCGTGCTCTACGACACGACGACGCCCGCGGTGCCGGCCGGGTTGCAGGCCGCGGCCAGCTACCCGAACGTCAACGTGCTGTGGCAGGCGGACGCCAGCCCGAGTGTCTCGCAATACGAGCTGAAGGCGGCCCAGGGCGCCGGCGCCGTGATCTCGGCCGCGACCACGCTCTACAAGGGACCGGCGACCCAATTCCTTCATGGCGGCTTTACTGCAGGATCGATCTGGACCTATTGGGTCGCGGCGATCAGCCGGGCCGGCAACGAAAGTGCCTTCTCGGCCGGCGTCACGGTCACGACGCCGCTCGGCTACGACCCGTCCGGCATCTTGGCCAACTCGATCAGCAACAGCCAGCTGGTGACCGCGCTGCAGGCCGAGGTCGCCCTGATCCCGCTGATCACGGCGCCGGCCAGCACCACGGGCTCGGTCGCCCAGGTCGCCCAGCTGGCCGGCCAAACCATCGGCGACATGGCGCTGAAGGCCGACAGCGACGTAAAGGCGGCGATCGACGCGGCGGCGACCGGCGTGCTCTGGCTGTCCGGGCAGCTGAGCCAGCTGTCGAGCGCGTTCCAGTCGGCCGGCTTCGTCATCAACCCCAAGACCGGCGCGCTGGTCTACAACGCCATCAACCAGGTCGTGACATCGACCAACACGCTGATCACCAGCGTCCAGGCGCAGCTGAACGCCGCCGACGCCTCGATCCTGCTGAAGGCCGACGCCGCCACCGTCACCAACCAGCTGGCCGCCGTCATCGCCGGTAACCAGCCGATCCTCAACGACCTGTTCCAGAACTCGGCCGTCAGCTGGGTCATGACCGGCGGCAGCCTGACCGTCAATGCCGCCTCGATCACCACGCTCTCGACCGGTACCACGCCGCTGCTGGCCAAGACCGGTCTCACGATCGCCGGCAATACCTACAACCAGGTCGTCATGGTCGTGCGCCGCAGGGATGCCGGCACCGATTGGTCGGGCTTGGTGCAATGGTCGACGAGTGCCCATGGCTTCTCGTCGGCCAACCAGGCGGCGACGCCGGTACCGACCGGGTTCGGCAGCTTCCAGACGCTTGCCTGGGACCTGTCGGCCAATGCCGACTGGATCGGGGGCACCATCATCGGCCTGCAGTTCGCGCTGTCGACCGCGTCCGGCGACAGTTTCGAGATCCAGTCGATCCAGGTCTCCAAGAACGTGGTGCAGCAGCTGCTGCTCTCGGGCATGCAGGGCCAGATCGCCAGCGCCCAGGTCGCGATCTCCGGCCTGCAGGCCTCGGTCACTCAGGCGGCATCCGCAACCACGGTCACCGGTCAGGGCGTGCAGATCGCCACGCTGACCACGGACGTGAATGCGCTGACCGGCGAGATCGCGCTCAAGGCCAACCAGACCGATCTCACCAACCTGTCGACGGCGCTCACCGCAGCGGAACTGGTGATCGACAGTTTGCAAGGCCAGATCACAGAGAACATCACCTCGGTCACCGTGCCCGGCGCCGAGGATGCCGGGGCGGCGACCCTGGCGGCCCTGGTCGACCAGGCCAACCAGGCGCTCAGCTTCACCGGCGCCATCGCCCAGGCGCGCCAGCAGCTCCAGGCCCATTCAGACAACCAGGCCCTGGCCGAGGCGGCGCAGCGCTTGGCGCTCTCGACCCAGGTCAATACCAATACCGCCGCGATCACGACCGAGGCGCTGGCGCGCGCCACGGCCGATGCGGCGACCGCGTCGTTGATCGCCAACCTGACCGCGACGGTCAATGCCAACAGCACCAGCAATTCTGCGAGCCTCGCGACCGAACAGAGCGCGCGCGCCGCCGGCGATGCCGCCAATGCGCAATCGATCATCACTCTGGCGGCGACCGTCACGGCCAACAGCACCAGCATCAATGCCAGCCTCGCGACCGAACAGAGCGCACGCGTCACCGGCGATACGGCGAACTCGGACGCGATCACCAGCCTGTCGGCGACGGTCAACGGCAACTACACCACGCTCTCGACCGAGATCTCGACGGTCGCGACCTCGGCCAGCACGACCGCCACCCAGTTGATCAGTCTGATTGCCGGCTATGGCGGCAACCTCGCCGGCCTGGAAAGCCAGATCACGGCGGCCGCCAGCAGCGCCAGCACGGCGGTCAGCGAACTGACAACGCTGACCGCCGGCTTCACCGGCAGTCTGGCGGCGCTGCAAAGCTCGGTCAGTGCCATCGCCACCCAATCGAGCGCGTCGGCCACCAATATTACCTCGCTGCAGGCGGAGGTCGCGGCCAACAGCGCCTCGATTACCAGCCAGGGTTCGGTGATCGCCGGCCTGACGGGCTCCTCGGCCAACTATACGCTGCAGACCTCGGTCGCGACCGGCAGCGGCACGCGCTACATCAGCGGCATCGGCCTCGCGTCCGGGTCCGGCGGCCTCAGCCAGGTCGTGGTGACCGCGGGGGATTTCCTGGTTGCCGCCGTCAACGGCGACGGCTCGATCAACCCGGTCTCGCCGTTCGAAGTGGTCGGCGGCGAGGTGCTGATGACCAAGGCCGTGATCGGCACGATCACGGCGGACATGATCTCGGCCAGCACGACCTATACCGGCAATCTGTTCATCGGCAACGGCCAACTGCTGCTGCACGGCGCCGACGACGGCAACGGCAATGGGCCCTACTTCCTCACAAAAGATACCAGCGGCACGATCCGCTCAATTATCGGCCGCTACGGCAATGATTGGGGTTGCTGGATCTGGGACGGCACCGGCAAGGAAATCATGGCCGCCAACAGCCTGGGCGTCAGCACGGTCGGATCTGCCCAGATCGTCGCCGGCACCATCTCCGGATCGGTCAGTGCGACCGGTGCCAACCAGACGATCGGCGTTTCTGCCGGCTGGACAACGCTGGTTTCGGCGACGCTCTCGACGATCGGCGACCGCGTCCAGATCGTTCCCGGCGCCTCGATCAGCGCCGTCGTTCTGGGCAGTGCCATTACGGTCACGGGCCAAGGGACGCTGTCCTATCAACTGACCCGCGATGGCGCGACGATCTGGTCGCAGACCTCGACGATGGTCGATCGCAACCAGAACGACATTTTCCAGCAGCCGCCCTTCGTCATCTACGACACGCCGGCCGCCGGCAGCCACACCTACGCCTTCCAGATCAGCGGCACGCCGCCCTCCGGCACCGGCGTCACCGGCGCCAATCTGTTTTGCCAGAACAACACGATCACCTGCGTGGAGAACCGTGCCGCATGAAACACTTCGTCATCTACGAGATCGCGACCGGCCGCGTGCTCGAAACACACAGCTGCTCGCAGGCGCGGGACATTGCGCACCATCTGCTGCCGGGTGGTCACGCGATTCTACCGGCGGATCTGCATCATCATCCGGACACGATCCAGGTGATCGACGGGGTGGTTCGTGAACGAACAGCCGATCCGGCCACGATGGCGGTGGCGCAGACAGAAGCCGAATTCCACGCCTTTCGGCGCCAGGTGCGCGAGCGCTATCGGGCGTCGGACGATCTCATGGAGCCCGACCGATGGCAGCGCCTTAGCGACCAGCAGCGCCTGTCGATAGCCGACTATCGGTACGCGCTACGGGCGTGCCTCGGCGCCGAAGCCATGTGCGATCTCCCCACAATTCCCGACATTCTCTGTTCCAAGGATCTGCCAGCATGAGCATCGGCAATTGGTATCGCGTCGGCACCGTCGCGGTGACGAATGGCTCGGTCAATGTCGTCGGCACCGGCACCTTCTGGACCAGCCAGTGCAATCCCGGCGACCGTTTCACGGTCGACGGCGAGAACTGGTATGAGGTCAATACCATCACCGACGACACCCATCTGGCGCTGCTGTCGGTCGGCGGCTCCGGGGCCTTCGCCGGCACGACCGCGTCGAACGTCGCCTATGCCATCGACCGCAATTTCACCAACAATCTGAACGCCAATATCGCGGCTTCGGTGGCGTCACTTGTGGCGCAATACCAGGCGAACAGCAACGGGCCGCTCGCCGGCCTGTTCGGCAATGGTGCCGCGGCGACGCCCGGCATCGCCTTCCTGAATGAGGCTTCGACCGGCCTGTTCCATCCGGCGACCGGCAGCGCAGCGCTGGCGGTCCAGGGGGCTGAGTTCCTACGCGCGGTCGGTACGGCCGCCGGCGTCCCGGCCATGCTGGGCCTGGGCCTGACCGCGCCCGCCAACGCGCTCGACGTGTTCACGACCAACAACGCGCTCTATGGTGCCCGTATCCAGAACGGCTCCGCCGGGACATCGGCGCGCGCCGCCCTCCAAATCGGCAACACCAGTGCCGCCGCCCAAGTGCTGAACCTCGGCGTCAACGGCGCCAGCTTCACCACCAACGGCGTCCTCTCCGCCTCGCGCGGCTTCGTTGAAGGCCCGAACGGCGTGGACTGCGCCAGCGCCGTCACCAGCGGCACCGCATTCTCGTGGGGCGTGGGGACGAACTACGTCCAGAAAATGTCGATGGACAATCAAGGCTTCGTGTCGCTCGCGTCAGGCGGCAGGCTTGGTATTGGTATGGCGCCTACGAACGTGTTGGACATCACGCAAAACCTGAACGGTAATGCCGAAATCTCGCTCTTGAACAGCAATTCCAGCACTGCCGCGGCATCCGCTCTGGTCTTGACGAATGGCACCAGCTCGACCGTTCTGGTGCAATACGGTGCCGACTACACATCCACCGGTATCAACCGGGCGAATGGAACGCAGCTACAAGCCGGCGGCGTTGGCGGCCTCACCTTGGCTTCTACTAGTGCGCAACCGATTTATGTTGCGATCAACAGTGCCCAAGTTGCCGAGTTCGATGCGGGTGGTAATTTCCTGATCGGCACGTCGACTCCGGCTGCGAGATTCACCCTTGGCGCCACGACCGATACAACCAATGGGATGCAGGTCAATGCGACAAGCACGGGCAATGCGTTTCTCAATCTGAACTCGTCCGGTGGCTCCAACTTCATTCTGTCAGCAAATAATTCCGGGTCGGCCTTCAACGGGATTGCTTCCGGAACCGTTGGCCTCGCTAGCAGCATGCCGATTACGGTCAGCAATGGCACATCTGAGCGTATGCGGCTCGATACCAACGGGCGCCTGGGCATCGGCGTCATCCCGAGCAACTGGGGAGGCGCAGCGCCCTCGATTCTTCAGATCGGCAGTCTAGCGGTGCTGGCATCCTATAATGCGGCCACGCTCGTCGGCTTTAACCATTATTACAACGGCACCAACGATATTTACCAGGGCACCGGCTTCGCTAATAAATATTTGCAGGTCGGCGGCACGCATGTTTGGCAGAGTGCGCCATCCGGCACCGCGGGCGGGACCGTTACCTTCACGTCGGTAATGGAGCTGGATACCAGCGGCAATCTGCTCGTCGGCGCGACGAGCGGCGGCAATCACGTAATCTCCAAAGCAGTAACGAACGATGCTGGAAGCCCAATTCTTAATGTTATTGGCGGAAGCGGTGTTATTTCGGCCGTCTTCTATGGTGTCAGTGCTCTCGGCGCGAATGCTGGAAATTCCGCTTCCAAATTCAACAGGGACGCCGTTACCGGTTATTCGATCCGATCGGCTGGTGTGAATGCGGCCTCGGGTGCGGACTACGCTGAATATCGCCAGGTGATCCCGTCGCTGTATGGTGCCGTCGCCAAGGGTGCGTTGTTGGGCTATGACGCCACGGGCCTGATGACCAATGTGTTCGCCAACGTCGTCGGCCGCGTGCTGCCCAAGTCGACATTGCCGAGCTACGTCGGCAACGACACTTGGGGGACCGAGGCGGCGATTGTCGCTGCTTACGGTGTCACGGCGCCGGATCAGCAGCCCGCGACCGTTGCCAAACCCGCCGCCCCTACGACCGTGGTGCAGCCGACCGCACCCGCCGCCGTGGCGGACCCCGGGCCGGACGCGACGACGGATCAGGCCAACGCCTACGTGACCTATCTGGCGGACCTTGCCACCTACGACGAGCAGGAAGCGGCCTACGAGGCCTATGTCGCCGCCGAGACCGCCTATACCGAGCAGCTCGCGGCCTATACCGCCTATGTCGCCGCCGAGGCGACCTATCAGGCCAACCTGACGGCCTTCAATGCCGCGCTGGAGACGGAGCGGGTCAAGTGGGACCGCATCGCCCTTTGCGGTGTCGTGCCCGTCAACATTGCCGGACTGACGGCGGCCGACATCGGCAAGTATCTGGTGCCCTGTGCGGCCGCCGACGGCACCATCACGGCCAGCGCGGTCGCCAAGGGTAATCTCACCCTCGGCCAATATATCGACAGTCTTGGTACGATCGAGATGATCGGAGCCGATGGCCGCCCGCTGGTCAACGTCAAGACCGGCTGATCACCCGCGAGCGTAGCTCGTCGGGCACCCGCGAGCGTAGCTCGTCGGGCACCCGCGAGCGTAGCTCGTCGGGCCGGTCGGTTCCGGTCTGCCCCTTTGCTTATCAGTCTCGAACCCGGCCGCCTCTCGAGGCGGCCGTTTCATTTCTGGAAGACCGCCTGCCGATCTCGGCAGCGCGGTCTTCTTCGTTTCAGGAGATCGCCCATGTCCCCCTACGACCCCTCCGTGCCGGAGGCGGCGCTCGATGCCGTTTCCGATACGCCGCCGCCGCGCGGCTGGTTACTCGACAAGCGTATTCCCGTCGCCATGATCGGGAGCTTGGCCTTGCAGGTCCTGGTCGCCGGCCTTTGGTTCGGCCGGACCGAAGCGCGGCTCGACATGCTGGACGGCTGGGTGCGCCAGAATCAGGCGACGGACCGGCGCCTCGCCGTCATCGAGAACCGGCTCGATGCCGTCCATGAAACGCTCGACAAGATCGAGCGGCACCTGTCCGGCGGCGAGTGACGGCGATGGCGACCGTCACCTTG
>Ga0302314_10020460_pt1 | contig 10942 bp, 3 predicted proteins | sample III_Palsa_N2_3_FD_200533 | JGI IMG/M metagenome (GOLD analysis project Ga0302314, IMG submission 200533) | Peat permafrost microbial communities from Stordalen Mire near Abisko, Sweden - III_Palsa_N2_3 | ecosystem: Environmental > Terrestrial > Soil > Palsa > Peat permafrost | place: Sweden... | reverse complement strand
CCGGCCACAAAAGTAACCTTTTTGAACGCGGAGCCCCTTTTTTTGTGGCGAGAGCGCGCGCCGCTTTGAGCGTGCGCCGCCTTCCCACGTACATCATGCCAGGGTCCGCTGGGGCGGCGCCCGCACGGCGACTAGCTTTGAGTTTCTTCTTCTTGCTCCTCGTAGTCACGGCGGGGGCGGTACGCGCAGTGACTTCAAACGCAGTGACCGTGTGCGACCCCAACGCGTCGTGCGACTTGCAGGCCCTCGTCAACACCGGCGGCCCGGTGCTCGTGTACGGCACCATTGTTCTTCCCGCGACGCTTCTCATTTCCGTGCCCGTGACCATTTCTGGCGCGCTGGACGCCGCCGTGCCAGCCACGTTGTCGGGGTCGCACCTCTTCAGACTGATCCAAGTCGCCGCAGGCGTCAATCTCACCCTCGTCAACCTCGTTCTCACCATGGGGACATCCAACGCGCCCGACGTGGGCGGCGCCGTGGTGCTGCTCAACGCAAATGCCAACTTGGTGGCCGACCGCTGCTCCTTTGTTGACAACTTTGCCACGGGCAGTGGAGGCGCCATCGCGACTTTGGCCAACTCTGTGGTGACGCTCACGCGTTGCTTGTTTCAATACAATTCAGCAGCGCAAGGCGACGGCGGCTCCATCTTCGTTCAGTCGTCGACCTTGTTTATGGACCAGTGCACGCTGCTCAACAATGCGGCGTTCTATACCGGCGGCGCGCTGTCGGCGCAGCAGTCGTCCTTGTACATTTCCAACTCCACGTGGATGCACAATTCGGCGCAGCGCGGCGGCGCCGTGTCTGCATTTGACGCGCCCAACCACGTCATTTTCGCCAATGTGTTTGTATCCAACGTCGCGTCGTTTGGCGCCGCCTTTTTCGTGTCCAACAACATGCTGGCCATTTTGGCATCGTCGTTTGCAATGAATATTGCCGACGACGCGGCCTCGCAGGCCATTGAAGTGTCCACGACGAGCTCGCCCACTGGAACCACGCTCGTCGCGGCGTCGTCCTTCTCCCCGGGGCTCCAGGCCGGCTGGTCGTTTATCAACCTGCCCCCGCTCGCGTGCGCCAACGCCAGCCTGGTGGCCAGCACCTTTCCCGTGCTGGGCTGCGGCACCGGAGCCAAGTGCGGCGCTGCCACTCCGGTCAACGCCTCACTGGGCGTGACGTGCGCGTGCCCCAACACGCCGCCGGCGTCCACCAAGCCCATTGTGTGCTCCTCGCAGCCGTACCACGCCGCGCAGCCACCGCCACAAAAGCCGTGCCTCACATCGGGCGGCTACGTGGATAACAACACGCCGTGCGTGTTTCCCTTCACCGTCACCACTGGCTCGGGCAAGAATGTGAAAAGCTACACGTACACGTCGTGCCAGCCCGTGGTGCCGGGTCTGCCGTACGAGAGCACGCCGCCGCACAACGGCACGGCCAACAGCTTTTGGTGCTCCACAGTGGCCAAGTACAGCCCCGATTCCGCAGACACGTCGTCGCGCAAAATGTGGGGCTACTGTGGCACGTCGTGCGGCTACGCGGACCCGGCCACGAGCACCACGGCGTCGCCCACCACGCTGGCGCCGACCTCGCAGCCCACGCCAATGCTCACCTTGGTGCCCACCCCAGCACAAGGCAAGGCGCCGCTGCTGGTGCTGGCGAGGTACGGCGGCTCGGACGGCTCACGCATCGAGCTGTACTTTGACCGCTCCACGAACTGCGGCGGCGGCACCAACTGCGCGGGCGCTCTGATGCCGTGCTTGCAATTGCTGGTGGTCAACCTGGCCACGGACATGTGCCAGTGGATTAGCACCAACACGCTGTACATGTACCCCTCGTACCCGTACGTCAACGTGACGCTGCTGTCCACGGTGATTGCCAACCCGTGGGGCGGCCCGCCGTTTGCGTCGGGCAGCTTGCCAGTCATTGGCGGCGGCACTCTGCTCGGGTCGCCGCTGGTGATTATCATCGCACCGGCGAACATTTCCCGCTGCGCCTCGCTCACCTTGGACGCCTCGCAGTCGCTCGTCACGACGCTGGGCGGCATTCAAAAGCTCCAGTGGACTCTGCAATCCGTGTCGCCGCCGTACTCGGACGCAACGCAGCTCACGCAGGCGCTCGCCAACTGCACGACGCTGGTGTGCACCGTGGGCACGCTGCCCTACCCGGGCGTACTGTTTGACTTCTCGCTCACGCTGACCAACTGGTTTCTGGTGTCCTCGGCGGCCACGGCCACCGTCACCGCCGTGGACGACCACGCGACGTCGCAAGCGGCGCTCTCCATCGTGTTCGCCGCCGGGTCCTCCGTGCAGGCGCCCATGTCCTCGTCCACCGCGGCTGCGTCGACGAACATTGCCGCCGTGGTGCGCCTCGTCGGATGCGGCAACGTGCCCATGACGTCGCGCGGCCTCAGCTTGCAGTGGACCGTCAACAGCCCGGCGTGGGTCAACGCCTCGACCGTGCTGGTGCCCACGCTTGACCCGTGGGTCACGACGTTTAACCCCAACGCGCTTGACCTCGGGCCAGCCAACCCGCTGCCGCTCTCCGTGGTTGTGGGCGTCACCGCCTCGGCCGACTTGATAGCGCCCGCGTCGGCGCAAATCACCGTGCACGTCGTGCAGACTCCGCTGGTTGTGTCCATCCTCAACGCGAACTGCACCGTGTCCGTCAACAATTCGTACCTGCTGTACGGCGCCGTGACGTCGGGCGCGCGGCTCGCGCAAGAGAGCCTCACGTTTACCTGGGCGTGCGTTGTGGTGCGCGGCGCGCAGGGCGAGACGTGCGCGGTTCAAGTCTCGGGCATTGTGCTAAGCGAGCCCACAACGTCGCGCGCGCTGCTGCCGGTGAACTTGCCGGACCGCAGGTACACCATTGAGCTGCAGGTGCGCTCCTCGGCGCGCCCCGGCGTCGTGGTGACGTCGCGCGCGTACATTGCCACATCCAGTTCGTCGTCCAGCTCGGCCGTGGAAGTCTTGGCAGCCTCGAGGCCGGCGAGCGCGTTTGTCGCGTCGCGAGTGCGCGCCACGGGCACGTGCCCGCTGAGCTTGGGCGGTCTGCCAAGCTGGAACGTCACCGACGACGCCTCGGGCACGGCGGTGAGCATTCTGGCCATCGTGCTGCAAGGCGTCGTGCTGCCCAGCACGGCGCTGTCGGGCGGCAGCTCGTACGTGTTTCAAATCGACTGCACGGACAACGCAGTCTCGCAGGGCGTGCTGAGCGTCAACTTGCCCCCATCGCTGGGCTCCGTGCAAGTCTCGCCCGAGTCGGGCAGCGTGACGGGCACGCTGTTCACGCTGTCCACGTCGGGCTGGGATGCGGACAACTTGCCTTTGCGCTTCGTGTTCTCAGGCATTGACGCCAACGACAACGAGTTTGCGCTCACCGCGCTCACCTCGTGGAACGAGTGGGAGATCCTGCTGCCGTACCAAACCAACGGCGCCGTCGCGCGCGCCATGGACGCGCTGGGGGCGCTGAGCGCGCCTACGAACGCGACGACGGTTTACGTGGGCCTGCCCGACGATGCCAACACGTGGTTCATCAACCAGATTCCCATCTGGATATCGGACACGCAGTTTGTGCAGCGCAGCGGCGGGCTCATTCTGGCCGAGGTGGCCATGGCCGTCAGCATTCTCGACTTTGTCGACGCGCTCAGCAACGTCACCGCCGTGCTCACGTACGCCGTGGTGTCCATGCTCGTCGTGGCCTCGGACGCCATGATCCTGGACTGGACCACGTCTCAGGCGTTCTCTCAAGTGCTGGTTGCCATGCCCGCGGACTTTACGTCCTCGCTCGACGCCGACAGCGCGCGCGTCATCGTTGGCCTGCTGCTCGACGGCCAGGGCGTGCCCGAGTCCGCGCTCAAGGTTCTGTCGCGCGTGGCCAGCGATGCGCAGCCGCTTAACCTGACGTGCGCCGCCGTGGACACGGGCGATGCGCTCACCAATGCTGCCTACGCGCTCGCGCAAATGCACTACTGCGCCCCTGTCACGTCGTCGTCTTCGGGAGGAAGGCGGTCGGTGGCAGCGTCCTCCTCGGTGGCCGACTCGACGCTCACCGGCCTGGACAACCTCGCCGCCCAGGTGCTCATCGGTGCGCTGTCGGGCGAGCCGTCGTTTGTGCTCGCCAGCGACGTGTCGCATATGTTCATTTGGCCCGTGAACACTGGCGCGTTTGAGCTCCTGGCCGGAGCCTCGGGCGTCACCGTGCACGGCACGTCGAGCGGCGCGGCCAGCAACAGCGTGTGGGTGACGTCGCGCGTCGTGGACGCCACCGACGCGCCCCTGGCCGACAACGACGACATCGTGCTGTCAGACGTGTGGTCGGTCGGCGGCACCGCGGACATTTCGGCGCTGGCCGGGATTCGACTAGCCGTCACGCTGACGGCGACCAACCTGGGGCCCAACCTCTTTGTCTTCACGTGGACCGCGGACGCGCCGTACATTGCCACGCTGGCCTGCCAGACGTTTACCGGGCGCAACTGCACCGCCGCCGCTGCCGCAGACGCGTCGAGCGTGACGTGTGCGTGCGAGCTGGACGCCTCGGACCACGTGTTTGCAGTGGGCCTGCGCGCGGTGCCTCTGGTCAACTTTACCCTCACGTCGAGCCCGACGCCGCCGGACAGAAACCCGCTGGCGCCTTCGGACTCGACGGCGTCGTTTGAACAGGGCTGGGCGGCCTGCCTCGTGCTCCTCACGGGCGCCATTGCGTGCGCGCTCGTCCTCGTCCTCACTGCGCGCCTGGACGCGAGGGAAACCGCAACGTACGACCGCGGCCTCGCGCTCGTCTGTTTGGCTCAGCGCATGCGAGACCGCAAGTTCCAGCGCATGGCGCTCTCGCGCATGTGCCAGGTGGTCGCGGACAATGTCCGGCTCACGTTTGAGCCGCCCTCATCGGCCGACTCGACTGCGGCCGCTCCCTCGCCGCGCGCGCCTCGCAATGCCGCGTCGTCGTCGTCGTCGTCGTCGCGCTCGAAGCTGCCGTCGTGGACGGCGGTGCTGGGCCGCTCGGTGGCGGCGCGGCACCCGTGGCTGGCGCCGTTGCGCGCGTTTGAGCCTCGGCGGCCCCGCGTGGGCAAGCTGGCGCTGGTGGTCGCCGCCATTTTTGTCAACGCGGGCGCGGCCGCGTGCTTTCTCACGCTCATCGCCGCCGCGTTGCCGACGGCGTGGGTCGCCGCCGCTGCCGTGTCTGCTGTGTGCACCGGCGTCGCCGTGTGGCTCGTCGACGGCGCCGCTGCCATGGCCGGTGCCCTCGCGGAGCGGCGAAGAAGCAAGCGTCGCCCCGTCGCGTCGGACACTTCGTTGCCGCGCGCGCCAATGCCCGACGAGCTGGCAATCAAGGACGACCCCGCGCGCAAGCCGGCCTCGGATGCGACGGCGGCAGCGGCGTTGCGGCCGGCGAAGGGAGAGCTGGCGCACGGCGCGCTGCAGCGGGCGGCGCCGCTGCTAAGCTTTGCAGTGGCGGGCGCGCTGCTTGCGGTGGTGTGGAACCTGAGCGTGGCGGGCGAGGGGCTCGTGGGCTTGTGGCTGCAGACGTTTGCGCTCGCGCTGGCGCTGGACGTTGTCGTTGTGGAGTCGCTGCTAGCCGCGCTGCGCCTCGCGCTCTCGCTCGCCGTGCGCGCCAGGCTGCGCAGGCCGCGGCGCACCGCAGAAGGCAACGGCGCAGTGGTGCAGGCGTCGCCCGGTGCGCGGTGGGTGGCGCAGCCGCGGCACGCCGGCGAGGAGGACGCGCTGGTGGTCATGCTCGTGGACGTGGCGAGCATGGACTCTGACGCCGAGGCGCGCGGACTGCTGAACATGATTCTCGGCGAGAGCGAGGGCGATGACGACGACATGAACGGCGCTGGCGGCGGCGGCGGCGGCGGCGGCCGCAGCAGCGACGGCCCTGCGAGGCTGGAGACGCACTACCACGTGCCCGGCGACACGGACTCGAGCCAAGGCGGCGCGCTGAGCCGCCCGCAGTCACGCGCCGAGTCGCTCATGTCGGCCTACTGGGTCGACGACGACGACGACCACGGCGCCGCCGCGTCGCAGGAGGAGCACATTGTGGGCGAGATGTTGGTGTGATTTACATAAAAAAAAACCCACTTGTAGCTCTCACGCCTGGGGGTGGTGGTCGCAAGGAGCAGGAGCCATTTCGCCTGCTTGAGACTCCGGGCGTCGACGACCACGGTGACGGCGCAAGGCCGCATGAGCCACGCGGTGGAGCTAGTGGCGGGCATGACGGCAGGCGCGGCCACGGCTGCGATTTTGCACCCGCTGGACACGGTCAAGGTGCGCTTCCAGGCATTTGAAGGCCGCACGGGGCTGCAGTCGGGCGGGCCGTACGCTTCGTCGCTCGCGCTCGTGGCGCACGTGGTCAGGACCGAAGGCCCGCTCGCGCTGTACCGCGGCGTGGTGCCGGCCACGGTGGCTTCGGGCTTTGCATGGGGCGCGTACTTGGGCATGTACTCGTTTTACAAACCGCTTTTGAGCACGTGGCCCCAAGGCAATTTGCTCGCCGCAGTTGCGTCAGGGGCCACGTGCGTGGTGCTCACCAACCCGCTGTGGCTCATCAAGCTCCGCGTGCAGCTCGATGCGACGCAGCAAGGCCCGCTGGCAGCGGCTGCGGGCATTTTGCGCAAAGACGGCGTCGCGGGCTTGTTCCGCGGCCTTGTGCCCGCGCTGCTGTTAACGTCGAACGGCGCCATCCAGCTTGCCGCGTACGAGGAGCTCAAGGCGATGAACCGCGCGCACCGCGGCTCACAAGGCGACACGTTTGAGCACCTCGTCATGGGCGCCGGCTCCAAAATTGTCGCCACGCTCGTCACGTACCCTCTGCAAGTCGCCAAGACTCGCATGCAGCGCGAGGTTTGTTTTTTGGCTTGGCGACATGCGGCTGACAGTGCACACGCACAGCGCCAAGCCAGCACGAGCGCCGAATACGCACAGCTGACGCGTACGATGGCTCTGATATACAAACGCGAGGGCGCGAGGGGCTTTTACAAGGGCATTACGGCCAACATGCTTCGGTCCGCGCCCAACTCGGCGCTCATCTTTGCCATTTACGAGGCGGTGAAGGACCGGCTAGGCGCTTTCATTTCGTAGACGCGCTGCTGGCTGTCTGTGCAACTACAAATGGCAACGGTGTGAACCAAAAATGTACAAATGTAGTTTTCATCTTCGCCACATGTGTGTGTGTGTGTCATGGCGCTGGAGACAGCGCCATGCCGGCGAGCACGCCACTGGTGAGCGCGAGGGAAAACACGACATTGTTCGCTGGCGTGCTGCCCAGCGGAGCCAGCTGGTAGCAGCGCGTGACCACAAACCCGCTCAGGAAGGAGAAGACGCCCACCAGCGCGAGCACGGCAACGGGCGGCAGCGTGCCACCGTGGAACGCGAGCGGCACGATGAGCAGCAGCCGCAGCACGCTGGCGTACAGCACGTGGGTCTCGCTCCGAAGCACGCGAGCAAAGACGAGCGTGGCCGGCCGCGAGAGCGCGTCGCAGATGAGCCGCGCAAAGACGGCCAGTTGCGCAAGGTCGGGGTCGCGCGGCGTCGACAGCCGCGGGTACAGCGACGGAATGAGCGACGCCGACGCAAAGCTTTCGTTGTTGTTGCGGACACGAGGTCAGCGTCGTGACCGCGGTCACGGAGCGCGACGCAACGCACACTGTTATAAATAAGGCACCGTGTCGCGTCGCGCGCGCGGCCGAGGTGGTTTTCGGCGATGCGACGGCCACGTCCAGCGTGAGCGCGCGCAACAACCCCGCGAGCGCGACAAGGCTGAGCAGGTTGGCCAGCGCGACGGCGGAGTAAAACCAGGTCGCTTGCGCGCGTGTGGCGTCGTGGTCGAACGCTGCGGCGTTGCGCGCAACGAGCACGACGACGCCGGAGGCCTGGAACCCCAGCGCGAAGGCGACGTGAGGACCACCGTCGTGACCGGTCTGCGCGTCGGCCAGCGCGGCGAGCTGCTGCGCGGTGCCGAACAGCGACGCGCTCGCGCACCCGACCACGAGGGCAACGGCAACAAGGCTCGTCGTGTCCGACGTGAGCACGCGTGAGCCAAACACCAGCAAGCCGACCACCTGCGCCAACACTGGTGCGCCGCAGCGCAGCGCGTACGCAGCAAACACCCCAACTCGGCGATCGAGCCAATCGTTACTCGCGTATTGCAAGAGCGCCACTGGAAGCGACGGCGCCATCAGACAGAGCGACACCCAGCCGAAAAACGTGGGCCCGTGCCGCGCGGCTGTCAGCCCAATCGACGCCAAGATGGAGTTTTGCGCCAGCGAAATGGACACTGAGCCCGCGGCCAGCATGAGCAACACGGGCGACGTCACCAGCTGGCGCACTGGAAGCAGCGACGACGCCGTCGTTGTCAGCTTGCCTGCCGACGTGTCGTCCATCGCGCTTGCCGTCTTCCGACTCGGTCGCGTCGACCTTGGATGCCGAGCGGCTCCTGATCTGCGCGCCAACGAGCCATCGCCAATTTGCGGGCAAAGGCGCGACGACGACCATAGGCTCCGCGAGCCATGTCGCTCACGCCCAGGGGCGACGCCAAGCGGAGCACCGCAGAGCACGCGGTCATCGAGCCCATCACCGACGACGCGCGATTGGCCAGCAAGGACGACGAGCTGCCTGCGCTGGCCTTGCTGCCCATCACGCCCTTGACGATGGCGCACAAGAATCTCGAGAGCCCGTTTGCGCAGGCCGACGACTTGGAGTGGACCGTCGATTCAATGCGCTCGGCGGAGAAGCGCAAGCTGGAGCGCGACGAAACCCCACGCGCCCTCGCGGCGGCGGCGGCGGCGGCGGCCACGAGTGCCAGGCCGCAGCGCGCATCGCGCAAACTCGTGCAGTCGCGACATTCGCCCGCCTCGTCGTCGGCGTCGTCGTCGGCGTCGTCGTCGGCGTCGGCGGAGGAAAATCGCCCGGCGCGGCGCCAGGCAAAGCGCGACCACCTCGCCGGCACTGACGGCAAGGACGCCGATCGGATGCGCAAGGAAGCCCGCATGGCGAGCAACCGCGCAGCCGCCGAGCGCACGCGGCTGCGGCGGCTGCAGCACGTGGCGCGCCTCGAGTCCGACACTGCTGCGCAGCGCGCGCTGCTCGTGCGCGCCATGGAGTGCATTCGCAGCTACGTCCGTGGTTGCGGCGACTCCGTCGCGGCCGATGCGCTGCTCGGCGAAATGGCACAATGCGTTGAACGAGGGACGTGAGCGCGTATGGACAAAACAACGGTTATACAATTTAGTTCTAAACATCTGGGAGCAGTGCCCTGGCCTCAGGGTCCGTCTTGAGCAGCGCGAGCACCAGAGCCTGCAGCCCCGGCGGCGTCGTCGCGGGGAAGGGCGCGATGACGAGGTCGAAAATGTTGTCCCGCGTGAGCTTCCAGTTGCGCTCGGCGTCGAACGGGCCGGCCAGCTTGCCCGTGCTGAGCACGTAGGCCGTGCAGCCCAGGCTCCACCAGTCCGACTCGGGCACTGGCTTTTGACGAAGCACCTCGGGCGCGGAGAACTCGGTGGTCACGCTGAGCTCGGCGTCGAGCGGCACCGGCACCTGCATGGACGAGCCAAAGTCGCCCAGCACGAGGTGCGCGCTGCTGTGCACGAAAATGTTCTTGGGCTTAACGTCGAGGTGCACGAGGCCGTGCCGGTGCACGTGCTCGAGCGCGCTGTGCATTTGCGCGCACGCCAGGCGCACCTTGGCCTCGTCCAGCGCGCCGCGGCGTCGCACCGTGTCGTGCAGCGTCTCGCAATACCACGCCATTTCCAGCACCGGCTCGGGCTCGTGCAGCACGACGCCGTAGAATCCCACGACGTGCGTGTGGCCCATCACACGTGCCAGGTGCGCCGCCTCGTTGGCGCGCGAGGACACCTTCAGCACGCGCGCGTCGTCGCCCCGTGGTGCGCCCTTTCGCCTCGCGCTGAAGACGCGCTGGCGGTCGCTCAGCCTGCGCACGACGACGAACTGCGAGGCCACGGCGGGGGTGTCCATCAAGTCGCCCCACGACAGCACGTCGGTCCGCCCCGACGGCGAGCTCAGCACGTTGATGTACTCTCCAGGCAGGTCCTTGGCGCGAGCGATTTCCAGCGCAGACTTGCGCGGCTTGAACGTGGCAGCGCCGCCGCTCGCGGGCCGTGCATTGTTGCGCGCTGCGGGAATGCACGGGAAGGCGAGCCGCGTGGCCGCGAACATGGGCTGCGGCGGGGGCGGGGGCTGCGACTGCGGTGCGGGCGCACTGGCCTCGCAGCGCAGCAGGAGCATTTCGACCAGCGAGCAGCCGGCTTGCGAGCACGTGGCGGCGATCAAGGGCGAGAAACCGTCGTGCCTCGCCAAATGCGGGTCGCAGCCATGCTCGAGCAGGAGCTGCACGGCGTCAAACGACCCCGTGGCCGCGGCGACGAGCAACGGCGTCGACACCACGCGGCCCAGCTTGTCCTTAAGGCACTCGTGCACCCTTGTGGCTTGGCCCGGCACCCTCAGCAAGAGTTCTAGAATGCGCACATCGCCGCACGCCGCGGCCACGTGCAGCGGCGAGGCGCCGTCGTCGGCCAGGAGCCCAGGGTCGCCGCCGCGCGCGAGCAGGAGCTCCATGACGGCAGGCGCGCACGGCGTTTGCGCAGCGACAAACACGGGAGTCTGGCCTTGGAAGCAGCGCGCGTTGGGGTTGGCGCCGCGGTCCAGCAAGTGGCGCACGATGGCCACGTGCGCGTTGGTGCGCACGGCCACGAATAGAGGCGTGGGCAGCGCAATGGCAGAGTCGTGTGCGTCGACGCTAAACGTGCCAATGAGGCGGTCCATGACGGCGGGCAAATCGTCGGGCACGGTGCGCGAGACGGCCAGCGCGTGCAGCGCGCTCCAGCCCGTCTCGCTGTCCTTGAGCGTGCCCTCCGTGCCGTGTTGCACCAGCGGGCGCACGCCCTCCCATTCGCCGCGTTTGATGAGGTCAAAGACTGTGTTCGTCACCGTCG
>Ga0302314_10020459_pt1 | contig 10943 bp, 12 predicted proteins | sample III_Palsa_N2_3_FD_200533 | JGI IMG/M metagenome (GOLD analysis project Ga0302314, IMG submission 200533) | Peat permafrost microbial communities from Stordalen Mire near Abisko, Sweden - III_Palsa_N2_3 | ecosystem: Environmental > Terrestrial > Soil > Palsa > Peat permafrost | place: Sweden... | reverse complement strand
TCACATCGCCATGCCGCCGTCAACGCCAAAAACTTGACCGGTGATGTACCCGGCTTCCTCCGAGGCGAGATAGGCCGTCATGTTGGCGATGTCGGAAGCTTCACCAAATCGCTTAAGCGGCACGGCTTCAAGGATCTTAGCGGAGGCTTCGGGGGAATTGACGAATTCCGTCGTCATGTCGGTTTTGATGAATCCCGGGGCCACCGCATTTACGGTGACGCTCCGGGAGGCAAATTCGCGGGCCAGCGTCTTGGTCAGGCCGATCATGCCGGCTTTCGCCGCCGAATAGTTGGCCTGTCCGGCGTTGCCCATCACCCCGCTGACCGAGGCGATATTGATGATTCGGCCCCACCGGGCCCGCGTCATCGGGCGGGCCAAATGCTTCGACCAATGAAAGCAGCTCGTGAGGTTGGTGGTCAGCACATCGTTCCAGTCGGCATCGCTCATCCGGAAGAGCAGGCCATCCCTGGTGATGCCGGCATTGTTGACCAGGATGTCAATCAGGGGAAATTCCGCCAGCAAGCCCGTGGAGGCCGCGGCGATCGCGGCTCCGTCCGCCACATCCACGGCCAAGGCCTTGGCCTTGCCGCCGGAGGCGTTGATCGCCGCCGCCACCCCCCCGCAGGACTCGGCGGACTTGGACACGCAGATCACGGTGACCCCTTGGCGGGCCAGGGTTTCGGCGATCGCCTTGCCAATGCCCCGGCCGGCGCCAGTCACCAGAGCGGTGCGAGATTTGAAAGTGAGCATGGGATCGAGAATCAGTACACGTCGCGCTGGTAGCGCTTGGCCTTCTTGAGCTGCTTGACGTAGTCGGCGGCTTGGGCGGCATCGAGCTTGCCTTCGGCGCCGACGATGTCGACCAGCGCAGTATCCACATCCTTGGCCATGCGCTTGGCGTCGCCGCAGACGTAGAAGTAGGCGCCGCCTTGGAGCCAAGCCCAGATTGCGGCCGCGTTTTCGCGCATGCGGTCCTGCACGTAGACCTTTTGCAGCTGATCGCGCGAGAAGGCGGTGTCAAGGCGGGCGACGGTGCCCTCCTTGACGTAGGCGTCCCATTCCTCTTCGTAGAGGAAATCGGTCGCCCGGTGCTGGTCGCCGAAAAACACCCAATTGCGCCCGGTGGCCCCGGACGCCTTGCGGTCCTGGACGAACGCACGGAAGGGCGCGATGCCCGTGCCCGGGCCGACCATGATCACATCCTTGGCGCCGTCTTCCGGCGGGCCAAAATGCGAATGAGAAACGAAGACCGACACCGGGGTGGATCCCACCTGCGCCCGATCGGCCAAAAAGCTGGAGCAGACCCCCACTCGGTCCCGCTCGTTGGTGCGGTAGCGCACCACGGCGACGGTGAGATGAATCTCATGGGGATAGACCCGGGGGGACGACGCGATCGAATAGAGCCGCGGCATCAGCTTGCGCAGATGATCGACGAATTCCTGCGGCGTGAATTTGGCGCTGGGATACTCCGCCAGCAGATCGACGAACTCGCGCTGATCCAGATACTCCGCCAAAAGCTCCTTGGACTCCGGCGCGAGCAGGCCGCCGAGCTTGGCGTTTTCCGCCGGCTCGGTCGCTTTGGCGAAGAGAGTTTCGACCATTTTGCGGGTGGGGCCGGCCAGGGCCAGACGTTGGAACAGCGCGTCGTGCAAGGCGATCGGCGCCGTCGCCTTGGGCAGCATCACCGGCTCATCGCCCCGCGCGCCCAGGCGCTGCAGAAGCTCGTCGACCTCGCCCGGCCGGTTGGTGGGAAACACCCCCAGCGAGTCGCCGGCCTTATAGTGCAGACCGCTCCCGGCGATGCTGACGGCAAAATGCCGCGTGTCTTTGGCTGTGCCGGGACGGTTCAGGATCCGGCTCTCGGTCAGATGAGCCGGAAATGGGTTATCTTTGCTGTATGCTGAGGGCGTGGCGGCGTCGGACATCGGTGCAAGAACAAAGGGTCAGCAAACCGCTAATCGGCCGCCTTGGAAAGCGCAAAAATGGAGCCTGCCGATGGTGGAGCGCGACCTCCCTGCCCCCCGAAGCCTTGGCGAAGGGGGGCGGGCGCGCTTTGACCTCCGACCACGTTCGGCTCTCGAACTCCGACTCGCCCAGCGCCCCGGAGGTCGCACTCCACCACGCTTGCGTCCGGCGGCTCAGCCGGGCCATGCTGGGGAATGTCTGAGGAAGCGGTCCGCTTACAAAAATTCATCGCCGATGCCGGATTCTGCTCCCGGCGGGCCGCGGAAGCGCTCATTGCCCAGAGCGAAGTGTGGGTGAACGGTAAGGTGGCCAAAACCGGCCAAAAGGTCACGCCCGGGCTCGACAAGGTGGTGGTCAGCGGCACGCATGTGCGGCCCCAATCGCAGCCCAAGATGACCCTGGTGGTCAACAAACCGCGGGGGCTGATCTGCTCGAACGACGATCCTTATAATCCCGAAACGGTGTTCAGCCTGGTCCCGAAGATCCTGGCCAAGTGGCGTTTCTTTTGCGCCGGCCGCCTGGACAAGGATAGCGAAGGGCTGGTCATTCTCACGACCGACGGCGATCTCGCCAACCGCCTGATGCACCCGTCGCATCATGTGGTGAAACGCTACTACGTTTCGCTCAAGCAGCCCTTCCCCTCGACCCGCCTGCCGCTGCTGGTCAAGGGCATCGTGGTGGAAGGCGAGCGCCTCAAGGTGGAGCGCGCTTCGCTGGTCAACGCCTCGAAGGCCGGGGAGTCCACCGATCTCGACCTCCACATGCAGCACGGCAAGAAGCGCGAGATCCGCCAGCTGCTCACGGTCCTTGGCTATGACGTCAAACGCCTGCGCCGCTACCAGATCGGTTCGATCCGCTTGGCGGGAATCCCGTTGCGCGGCGGCCGGCAACTTTCTAACAAGGAGATTGAACAACTCTTTCACTCGCCGCTGACGCCCAAGTCCGAATGGATGGCCACCACCGAAAGCCTCCACCACGGCGCGTCCGGCACCAAGCGCCCGACCACCGCAGCCACGAACTCGTCCACTTAAGCAGCCCCGAATTGTCCACCCCCATTTTTGCCATGAAGCTCGCTTCCCGCCTCCTGCCGCTCGTCCTCGCCTTCGGGGTCTGCCGCGGCGCTCCCCTCACCACCACGGCCGCAGTCCAAACCGCCCCGGACGCCTCCGCGCCGGCCATCGGCTACCTCAAGGCCGGCACCGAGCCGGTCTCCGCGGGCTCCGCCCCGGAAGGCTGGATGGCAGTCGCCCTGCCGGGCCCGTTTTCAGGCTACGTCAAAATGGGCGACTTTACGAAGCAACTGGACGTCGTGCCCGGCAGCTCGATCTACCTGAAGCCCGATCTTGCCGCTCCGGTCATCGCCAAAGCCGCCAAGGGCGATAAGATCGAGATCACCGGCCTGCATGGCAAATGGACTCAGATTTCCCTGAATCAGCCGGTCGTCGGCTACATTCGCCTCGGCCCCGTCGGCACCGCTGCGCTGGCCTCCGCCGAGCCGATGGCGCCCGGCCCGGCCGCGGACTCGCCCATCAGCGCCGCCACCCCGGTGCCGGTCGCCGCTGCGGCCCCAGCGGCCGGCCGCGAGGCCGCGCCGGAAAACGCCGCTTCGGCCACCCTGGTCCGGATGATCGAAGGCAAGTTCGTCGCGGCGCATAAGCTCTTCGCCAAGCGGCCCTATCAGTGGGAGCTGGCGGATTCGACCGGCAGCCGCCTCGCCTACCTCGACGTCAGCAAGCTGCTGCTCACGGAGCAGCTCGACCGCTACATCGATCGGCAAGTTTCGGTCACCGGCGCGGTCGAGCCGGTGCCGAAGAGCGAGGACGTCGTCGTCCGCGTCGAAAGCCTGCAACTCAAATAAGCGGGCATGCAGCTGATCGACGGCAACCGCATTGCGGCGGAAATCATCGCGGAACTGAAAACCCAAGTGGGCGCCCTCCCCGGCCGAAAACCCTGCCTGGCGCTGGTCCGCGTCGGCGAGGACCCGGCCTCGGTATCCTATGTCCGCAAAAAGGAGCTGACCGCGGCTGAAATCGGCATCACCGGCAAGATGGTGCTTCCGCCCGTCACCATTTCGCAGGCCGAACTCTGCGCCATCATTGATCAGTTGAACTCAGATCCGGCCGTCGACGGCATCCTGGTGCAGTCGCCGATGCCCAAGCAGATCGACGAGCTGGCGATTTTCCGGCGCATCGCTCCGGACAAAGACGTGGACGGCCTTGGCACCATGAACCTGGGCAAGGTCGCCCAGGACGATGCCACCGGTTTTGTGTCGTGCACTCCCCTCGGCATCATGGAGCTGCTCGCCCGCAGCCAGGTGCCGCTCAAGGGCAAGCATGTGGTCGTGGTCGGCCGCAGCCTCCTGGTGGGCAAGCCGGTGGCTCTGCTTGCCCTCCAGCGCAAAGCCAGCGCGACCGTCACGGTCTGCCATTCCGGGACGGCGGATCTGCCCGCGATCACCCGCCAGGCCGACATCCTCGTCGTCGCGATCGGCCGGCCGGACTTCATCACCGCCGACATGGTCAAACCCGGCGCGGTGATCATCGACGTCGGCATCAACCGGGTGGCCGACGCCAGCAAGAAATCGGGGTACCGCCTGACCGGAGACGTGCAATTTGCCACGGTCGCGCCGCTGGCCGGCAAAATCACGCCGGTGCCCGGCGGCGTGGGTCCGATGACCGTCGCCATGTTAATGCGAAACACTTTAAAGGCGCGATTGCAGCGGACCGATCCTTTCCCACACTAGCCCGTTTCCGATGCCGACCCCTAAGATTCTGGTGATCGACGACCAGCCGATCAACGTCCAGCTGCTCAAGCGCAAGCTGGAGCGCGAAGGACTGCAGGTGGTCGCCGCGTACAATGGCCGGGAGGGACTCGAGAAGATCGCGGCGGAGAAGCCGGAGCTGATCCTGCTCGACGTCATGATGCCGGACATGGACGGCATCGAGGTCTGCCAGCGGCTGCAGGCCAACGAGGAAACCCGCGCCATTCCGGTAATTTTCATCACCGCCCGCACCACCAAGGAGAGCAAGCTGGAAGGGCTGGGAGTCGGCGCGGTCGACTACATCACCAAGCCCATCGACCTGGACGAGACCCTCGCCCGGGTCCAGACGCAGCTGCGCTTCGTGGCCATCAACCGCGAAATGGTCGACTTGCAGCGGCGCCTGGAGGAGGCGCGGCGTGCGGCCACGATCGGCGCGGTGACCCAAGGCATCGCCCATAATCTGAACAATCTGCTCGGCGTCGCGATCGGTTACCTCGATCTGATCAAGGTTTCGACGGAGCGCCCGGAACAGGTGAAGAGCTGCGTGACCCACATCGACACCGCGCTCCAGCGCATTGTCGGGATCGTTCGCCAGCTCAGCTCCCTCGTGGTCAAAGCGCGGCCGCCCCTGGGCAAGTCGAAGGTCGCTGATCTCATCGCCGGCGGCATTGCGCGCTTTCATCATGATTTCAAGCTGGCCGCTCCCGTGGAGGTGCAGGACTCGGTGCCGGATTTGGTCGTTGAAACCAACACCGAGCTGGTCGAGGAGGCGCTCTCCAAGGTGCTGATCAACGCCTATGAGGCCTATGATCCCGAACTCGACGGCCCCCGCCCCATCGCCATCAGTTCTCTCCTGATCGAACGCGCCGGGGCAGGCAAATTCGTGGAGTTCAAGGTGGAGGACCGCGGTCGAGGGATCGACGCTGAGGTGGGCGACCAGATGTTCGAGCCGTTTGTCAGCTCCAAGGCCACCGTCGGGGTCGGCATGGGCTTGACCATGGCCCGGCACGCGCTGCGCAATCTCGGTGGTGAAGTGACTCTGGTCGACCGCGCCGGGGGCGGTGCGATCTGCACCCTGCTGCATCCGGTGGATCGCCGCGATCCGCTCGAGGACGCCCAAGCGGAAAATTTCGCCAAGGGCCTGCCCCTCTGATGACCGCGTCGGTCGCTTTCCTCGGCGCCGGCAACATGGCTGCCGCCATGATCGACGGTTTGATCGCCGCCGGGACCGCGCCCGATCGCCTGGCCTGCTACAGCGCTTCCGGCCGTTCCGCCGCCCCGCTGGCTGCCCGCACCGGGATTCAACTGGCCGGCAGTTTGGCGGCGCTGACGGCCGAGGCCGACACCGTCGTGATCGCCTTCAAGCCGCAGCATTTGGCCGCGGCTGATCCGTCCCTCGCCGAATTGACCCGCGGCCGGCTGGTGATCTCGGTGCTGGCGGGCAAGCGCCTCGCCACCCTGGCCCGGGTATTTCCGTTCGCGCGCAATGTGGTGCGGACCATGCCGAACACGCCCAGCCGGATCGGCGCGGGCGTGACCGGCTGGTGCGCCGCCTCGCCCCTCCGCCCGTCCGACGCCGAGACGCTCCTGACCGTGCTCGAAGCGATGGGCAAGGCGGTGGAAATCCCCGAGAGCCAGATGGACGCGCTCACCGGGGTGAGCGGCAGCGGCCCGGCCTATGTCTTCGAATTCGCCGCCGCGCTGCGCGATGCGGGCGTGGCGGCCGGCCTGGAACCGGCCGTGGCTGAAATGCTCGCCAATGAGACCATTCTGGGCGCCGCGCGGCTGCTGGCCCGCCGGGGTGTGCCGGCCGAGACCCTGCGCAACGAGGTCACTTCCCCGAACGGCACCACCTTTGCCGGACTGCAGCGTTTGGCAGCGGGCGAATTCCGGCCGCTGATGACTGCGGTTGTAGCCGCGGCCAAGGCCCGGGCCGAAGAGCTTTCCCGCGACTGACCCATGAAACCTCTCGAAGGCCGCATCCTCGTCACCGGTGGCGCCGGCTTTATCGGCAGCGCGCTGGTCTGGGCGCTGAACCGCCGGGGCGTGACGGACATTGTGATCGCCGACTTTTTGGGCAGCGACGAGAAGTGGCGCAATTTGGTCCCGCTGCGGTTCGCCGAATACGTCGAAGCCGATGTGCTTCGCCGGCAGGTGGCGGCGACGCCCCAGGCGTTCGGCAAGTTTTCCACCGTTTTTCACCTCGGCGCCTGTTCGGCGACGACGGAGAAGAATGCGGCCTACCTCGCAGACAACAACACCCGTTTCACCGCCGAATTGGCCGCCTGGGCGCTGCACGAGGGCGCGCGGTTCATCTACGCCTCCTCGGCCGCGACCTACGGCGACGGCTCGGCCGGAATGTCGGATACCGACGAGCGCATTGACCGGCTGCGGCCGATCAACATGTACGGCTATTCCAAGCAGCTCTTCGATCTTCAGGCGCAGCGCCAAGGCTGGCTGGAGCACATCGTCGGACTAAAGTACTTCAATGTCTTCGGTCCGAATGAAGATCATAAGGGCGAGATGCGTTCCCTGGTGAACAAGGCCTATGGCCAGATCCAGGCCACCGGCCAGGTGAAGCTCTTCAAGAGCGACCGGCCCGACTTCCGCGACGGCGAGCAGAAACGCGATTTTCTTTACGTGAAGGACGCGGTCGAGATGACGCTGCACTTCGCCGAGCGCGGCGCGAATGCGGCTGGCTTATTCAATCTGGGCTCCGGCGAAGCCAACACCTGGCTGGCCTTGACCCATGCGATCTTCGCGGCGTTGGGCCGGGCGCCGGCGATCGAGTTCATCGAGATGCCGGCGATCCTCCGCGGCAAGTATCAATACTACACCTGCGCCGATGTCGGCAAATTGCGCGCCACCGGTTACACCCGGCCGATGACGCCGCTGGCGGACGCGGTCAAGGATTACGTCCAGAACTACCTCGCCGGCGACAAGCGGCTGGGCGCGTAGACGGGCCGATTACTTGACCTGCGCCAGCTCGTCGGCGGTCCACTCTGTGTGATCGCCAATTTGCTGCTCGACCGCCGCGACCTGCTCCGGGGTGATCGGACCGGCCTTGTTGCCGAAGGCTTGGCGCACGTAGGTCAGAACCTGCGAAATCTTTTCGTCGCTCCAGTTGAACTGGTGCGGACCGAATGCCGGCATGACCGACGCGCCGAAGGTCTTCCCTTCCACCGTCACCGGCCCTTTCAAACCGGTGAGGACAATCCGGATGACCCGAGCTTCCGGACCCTGGGCGTACTCGGAACCGGCCAAGGGCGGGTAGACCCCGGGGATGCCCTGGCCGTTGGCCTGGTGGCAGGTGACGCAAGCTCCACCTGAATTGAACAGGCGCTCGCCCATCTTCACCGGATCGACCGCCATGGCCGGGGCGCTGCCGTTGGCCGGCAGCGCGTTCTCATTGAACACCGTGGGATTGAAATGGCCCGAATACCGGTTGAGGTAGGTGGCCGCAAAGAGGATGAAGCCCGAGACCACGAAGAGCATCGCGAGCGGGAGGAGCGGATAGTGCGCATAATCGTCGCCATGCGGGGCGAGAATCTGCTCGTGGGCGGACAGGACGGCATCGTCGCTGGCGGCGGCGCGGTCAAAACGCGAATCGGATGAGGATGGCAGGCTCATTTCTTAACCTCCGGCTTCTTCTCGGGCATCGGCGCAGCGACGGCTTTGGCTTCGGGATAGTCGTAGCCGGAATTCAAACTGAGCAAATAGGCGACCAATTCCTGAGCGCGGCGGGTCGGCACGATTTCGCGTCCGGGCAGGGCCTTGTAGCGGCCGACCAGCTGGAGCGCCTGGTCCGAGACCTGGCCGATCACCTTGTGGTCGTCGAACAGGAAAGCGTACCCGGGCATCGCGCCGTGACCCTCATAGAGCAGCGCATAGAGATCGGAGGCGTCGAGCGGCGTGGGCTTGCGGCCGGCCAGATTGGCCAAGTCGGGTCCCAAGCGGGACTGACCCAGCTGCACGGCCGGCTGGTAGATGTAATCGCGGGCGACGCTCTGGCGTTCGCCCCATCCGCGCGCGATATCTGAGCCGAAGCCGTCGCGGCGGACCTGCTGGGTGTGGCAGGCGGCGCAATTCAGGTCGCGGTAGACCAATTGGCCAGCGGCGGCGATGCCGGGCAGGCGCAGCGGATAGGCCTGGCTGTCGCCGTCGTCATAGTACGGCGAGAGGTGGCCGAGTTGGCCGTTGGCGCCGAGGACGACGCCGGCCCAAGAGACGAGCACAGCGGCGAGCAGGCCGAGGAAAAGGAGCGCTCCGTTTTTCATAGCTGGACTCCTTCCTCCCGCACCGTGGCTGCCACAGTGCCGGCAAGATTGAAGGCCAAAAGCAGATTACCCAACAAGAGGATGGCTTGACCGATGCCGACGCCGGTCAGCCAGGGGCGGAGGTGATCGGCGATCGTGCCGAACGAAACTTTCGGATCGGCGAGATCGTGCGCTTGGGTCCAGCCGCCGGCCACGAGAGAAGCCAGGGCGATCGCCAGCCCCAGGATCGTGAGGACTAGGTGGCCGCTGATCAGGCCGCTGGACGCCCAGGGGCGGTTCAGGAGCCGCGGCACGGCAAAGTAGAGCGCGCCGGTCAGCAGCAGGGAGATGCCGGCGACAACGCCGAGCTCGACCTGAGCGGTGTCGATCAGGGTGAACTGGGTCAGTTCGGCGACGCCGCGGGTCGCGGTGATCGCGTCGAACAGGCCGGACAGGAGATAGGCAAAGAGGCCGAGCCCGATGAACTTCAGCGCGGTGCCGCCGCCGCCGCTCCACGCCGACCGCAGGTTCAGCCAGATGATGAAGTAGTGCACCAGGAGGACGAAGGCGGTGACGATCGCCAGCGAGGAAATCCAGGCCGGGACGGGACCGCCAATCAGATGCCGGCCGCCGGTGAATCCGCCGACGAACAGCAGGGTCCAGAAGCCGGTCAGGGCCGTATCATAGGACGGCAGCACCTTGCCGGTGATGCGGGGAATGACGTAATAGGCACCCGCCAAAGCCAGCGGCGCCATCCAGAGGGTCCAGAGGCTCTGCGCATACCAGCCGCCCACCACCGCTTGCAGGGTGCCGCGGACCGGAAACCAGAACAGCATGATCTGGGCGGCGCTGAAGATCCAGGGGAAGAGAAACAGGGCGGCAACGGCGTACCATTGCGCGGCGAACATCTGGTCGCGGCGGCGGCCGGTCCAGGCCAGCACTCCGCCCACCGCGATGGCGCCGTAGGAGAAGAGCATGATGGGCTGGATCATCCGGGGCAGTTCCAGGAACGGAACCGCGGTTGCACCGGTGGCGGCGATGCCGATCAGGCCGAGCAGCAGGCCCAGGTTCCAGAAGGCGGTGCCCACCAGCACCCAGTTGGGAGCGCGGAGCGGTTCGCCACTCAGGCGGGCGAGCATCCACAGCGCGATCGCCAGGCCGGTGTTGCCCACCCAGCCGTAAATGAAGGCGGACTCGGCCATGGCCGAGGTGTGCCCGTAGGTGAAGAGCGAACAGTCGGCGAGCACGCCGGGATTTACGAGTTGGACCGAGCTGATGACAGCCAGGATCCCGCTCACGACCAGCCAGAGGACGCCGGAAGCGATAAGCAGCAGGAACGGGCAGCGGCCCGCGGTTTCCACCACGGTCACTTCGGCCGATTCGGCGGGTTGCGTCGAGGCGGTGATCATTTCGAAGAGGTGCGGTATTGCGCGATGATGAGCTCTTCCGCGCGATCGATCGGCAACTGCACGGCGCCGGCCTTCTGATCGGTCCAGCCGTAGGACTGGAGCTGTTTATTCTGCTTGTCCTTCAACTGGTCCAAGGTGGTGAGGCGGGACTCGGGCGTGGCGCGCCACTCCAGGTCCTTGCTCAGCTTCTCCGGAGTCCAGGCATACGGATCTTGAGCCGGATGGCGCAGATAGGTCACTTTGAGAATGAGCAGGAAGACAGCGAAGCAGGCGAAGATCGCCAGAATCGTCACCAACCCTACCGGACGGGGAGCGGGAATGCGTGAATCACTCATCGTGGTTCGTAAGGCTTTCGACGATGCGCGGGTCGCGAATCGGAATGAGCTTGGTGGTGGGGAAGCTGCAGAGATAGGACCAAACGCAGATGCTGCCGATGCCGATGACCGAAGTGAAGGCGCAGAGCAGCGCGGGCGAGAAGAAGGGAATCGGATTGCCGCTTCCATCCAGGGCTTTGACCGCCGGCAGGATATTCCAGCAGAGATCGAGGAAAAG
>Ga0302314_10020456_pt1 | contig 10943 bp, 10 predicted proteins | sample III_Palsa_N2_3_FD_200533 | JGI IMG/M metagenome (GOLD analysis project Ga0302314, IMG submission 200533) | Peat permafrost microbial communities from Stordalen Mire near Abisko, Sweden - III_Palsa_N2_3 | ecosystem: Environmental > Terrestrial > Soil > Palsa > Peat permafrost | place: Sweden... | reverse complement strand
TCAGCCGCGTTATCGGACAGGAAATCTTCCAGTTCCTGTTCGAAACGCACCCGTGGAGCGCGCCGTCCGGGGCGTTCGTTGAGCACCTTCTGGATCCGCGCGGCAAGCGGGACGGTGCGCACCAGTTGTTCGGCAAATTTGACTTTGCGTTCCTGAGTGCTCATATCGGCAAAGACCTTGCCGACCTGGGTCAGCAAAATATCGCCTTCCTGCACGTCGGCAAAACCCAGGTGCTGCAACATTTCGGCGACCGGGAACAAATCATCGACTTCCAGGTGCAGGGTACGGGCGATTTCCGGCATATCGGCTTTGCCGTTGTAGGGTTCGACCGCCAGGGTCTCGATCAAGCCGGCCATCAAGTTGGTTGAAACCTGCGGCAGCCAGGTGCCCAGTTCCAGCTCTTTGCGTTTGCCGCCGGTAGTCGCACGCGCCGTCATGCGCGCGTAGATTTCGTCAACCAGGCGACGGAAAGCCGGGTCCAGGCGATTGCGCGGATGGGGGAACGGGACTTTGATTTCGGCGATCACACGTCCCGGATTCGACGACAACACCAGAATCCGGTCGCACATAAACACGGCTTCTTCAATGTTGTGCGTCACGATCAGGATCGATTTGATCGGCAGCCGGCGTTCATTCCACAGGTCGAGCAAGTCGGTGCGCAGGGTTTCCGCCGTCAGCACGTCGAGTGCGGAAAACGGCTCATCCATCAGCAACAAGGTCGGGTTGACCACCAGCGCGCGGGCAAAACCGACGCGCTGGCGCATGCCGCCCGACAGCTCGCGCGGGTAGGCGCTTTCAAAACCATCCAGCCCGATCAAATCGATTGCGGCCAGAGCCCGTTCACGCCGCTCGCGCGGGTTCACGCCCAGGGCTTCAAGACCGGCTTCCACGTTTTGCAGCACGGTCAGCCAGGGAAACAAGGCGAAGGTTTGAAATACCATCGCGACGCCTTCGGCCGGGCCGTTGACCGGCTGGCCTTTGTAAGTCACTTCGCCGCCGCTGGGGTTGATCAGGCCCGCGATAATACGCAACAGGGTCGACTTACCCGAGCCCGAACGGCCCAACAGCCCAACGATTTCGCCTTCCTTCAGGGTCAAATTCACGTCATCGAGCACCAGCAGCTCGCCTTGCGATTTGTTAAAACCGCGGCGCACGCTTTCGACGCGCAGAATATCTTGAGTCGCGACAGATTCGGGATTTTGCATGGCGGTCTTTCAATAAAAAGTAATCAGGGTAGGCTTACAGCGCAAAGCGAATTAATTCGGCCACAAATCGAATTAATCCATACGCAATTTGGCTTCCGCAAAGGCATACATCGGGCGCCACAATAAGCGGTTGAACAGCGTGACAAACAAGGACATCACGGCGATGCCGAGAATGATCTTCGGAAAATCCCCAGCCGCCGTGGTTTGCGCGATATAAGCGCCCAAACCATGCGCCACGACTTTATCATTGCCCCACGACACCGCTTCCGACACGATGCTGGCGTTCCAGGCACCGCCCGATGCGGTAATCGCACCGGTGATGTAATACGGGAAAATGCCGGGCAAAATAATCTTGGACCACCACTGCCAGCCGCGAATGCGGAAATTGGCGGCGGCTTCCTTGAAGTCGTTGGGGAAAGCGCTGGCGCCGGCGATCACGTTAAACAGGATGTACCACTGGGTACCCAGCACAATCAGAGGCGACAGCCAGACATCCGCATTCAGGTGAAATTTCACAATAAACACCACAAACACCGGGAACAGCAAATTGGCCGGGAATGCCGCCAAAAACTGGGCGATCGGCTGGACTTTCTCGGCCAGCGCCGGGCGCAAACCAATCATCACGCCTAACGGCACCCAAATCACCGAGGCCACCACGATCAGCAACAACACCCGCGCCAGCGTGATCAGGCCCAGTACAAACACATGTTCGATTTCGGGCAGGCTGACACCCGTGCGGACGTAGCTGACCACCCGGTACAACACATATAAGGTGGCGGCCAGCACCACCCCGGCCCAGATCAGGTCGACCACTTTCGAGTTTTTCTGCACCCCGCGCATGGGCAGCGCAGCGGCACGCAGATTACGCGATAGCTCAGGCAGACGCACCGGAATCCGGGCCAGCGTGGAAACGATCCAGGCCAAAGGCTTGAGCAATTGGGTAATCAAATGGGTGCGGCGAATCAGGTCGAGCAGCCAGGACTCAGGCGCATTGCCCGAACTGGTGGTTTCCATGCGGAATTTGTCGGCCCATGCGACCAGCGGCCGAAACAGCAATTGGTCGTAGGCCAAAATCACCAGCGTCATCACCAGGATCACCCAACCTACCGCGCCCAGATTGCGCTGGTCGATCGCGGCGGACAGATACGCGCCGATACCCGGCAAGATAATGGTGTTGTCGCCCACGGTAATGGCTTCGGAGGCAACCACAAAAAACCAGCCGCCCGACATCGACATCATCATGTTCCAGATCAGGCCCGGCATGGAAAACGGGACTTCCAGTTTCCAGAAACGCTGCCAGCCGGTCAGATGGAAACTGCGCGACACTTCTTCCAGGTCGCGCGGCACGGTGCGCAGCGACTGATAGAAGCTGAATGTCATATTCCACGCTTGACTGGTGAAAATCGCAAAAATTGCCGCGCATTCGGCACCGGCGACACGCCCGGGGAACAGCGCGATAAAAAATGTCACGGTGAACGAGATATACCCGAGCACCGGCACCGACTGCAGAATGTCCAGAATCGGCACCAGTACTTTCTCGGCGCGTTTGCTTTTCGCCGCGAGCGTGCCGTAAATCAGGGTGAACACCAGCGATGCGGCCATCGCGGCCAGCATGCGCAGTGTGGTGCGCATCGCATATTCGGGCAACATCGTCGGACTGAGCGAAATCGCCTGGGTTTTCAGTACGGAGATCGGCGCCATCGTCTGGTGATAACCGACCGCCGCCATGGCGATGATGCAGATGATCAAGGGAAATGCGATAAAGTCCCAGCGATTGGGCAATAGCCGCCAAGCCGAAGCATTAAAGGAGGGGCTAATGATATTCAGGCGCATTGCGCGGCTCCTGCGTAAAAAAAAGTGTCACCCACCCACATGACCCGCTGGATATAGATGCGTACATACGCGTTTTCGCAACAAAATCGGTCAACTCGCATCTTTTCTGACTTTTAAGTAAGCAGTATGAAAACTGAAGCGGAAGCGTCCTTCGGTTTAAGACAATTCTGCGACAGGCCGACACTACTACAACCTGTATGACAGGCACAACCTTCTGTGGCAAATCGCTATCAATTTAGGGCCGGTTCCGTCAATTGCCGGCTGAATAAAATTAGCGGAACAGGACACCGAGAATAGCGTCCAACGACCTTTGCCCCTATGAAAGGTTGAGAGATGCTCGGCACAGTGGTTCGCCCCCCTCCAAACTATGAAAATTGAAACTCGAAGGGCCGGCGGCGCTCACATGAAACCGACGCAGCAGGTATGATTGGCGCAGAAAAACCGTATGCCAAGGAGGTTTTATGAAAGGCAATCTTGTCATCGTCTGTCGCGATTCGGATGCAGACTCTTTTGACACAATTATGGCGGAGTACGGCGCGTTTCAAATCAGGCTATCGTCAACCGCCTGGTATCTGAAACTCGATGTCGCTCCGGAACTGATCCAGGCCGAAATTCTTGAGCGGCTGGGCAAATTCACCACGCATTATATTTTTGAAGCCGGCTCGGTGACATTCAATACGGTGGATAGCGACGCCGCCTCCGCTTTGAATTCATTGTTTACAGTCTGATGGAGAAAGCCTGACGGAAATCGAATGGGAGCCGGATAAGCCGGCAGAAGCCGCCCGCTCCGCATGCCGCGCGCCTTACCGGCCCAGTCAAGCCGCAGCGCGCGTGGGCACGGGATCGCGTTAAAACGGGAAGGTCAGGGCTGCCTGCAAACCACCGTCGAGGCCATTGGCGATATGGCAGACTCCGCCGACCCGGCGCGCCAGGCGTTCGACTATCGCCAAGCCCAGACCACTATGCCCGTTGCCGCCGCGCGCCGGATCCAGGCGCACAAACGGACGGCTCGCATCGCGTATGTCGGCCTGCGAAATGCCCGGCCCTTGATCGGAAACAATCAGTTGCCAGGCGTTCGGCAGCCGCAACGTTTCAATCGTAATCGGCGGCGCACCATAGGCCAGCGCATTGTCCAGCAGATTGGACAAGAGGCGGTCCAGGGTCGCCGTCGGCAACACAAAATCGGGCCCCGCGCGCAACAAACGCACGATCCGGGCGCCTTCCGGCAAGGCCGAACGGTAATTGCGATAAATCCACTCGCAACGCTCGTCGACGCTGACGGGCATGCTCTGGTCGGAGCCGTCATGGGCGAAAGCGAGGAATTGCTCGACTATATGCGATAGCGAATCGACATCGCGTACCACGCCGTCGCGCAATTTAACCTCTTCGAGCAATTCGGCCCGCAACCGCAGTCGCGCCAGCGGCGTTTTCAGGTCGTGGGCGACCCCCGCCAGCATGATTTGCCGGTCGCTGTCGGCCTGTGAAATGTCGCTCACCATCTGGTTAAAGCCGCGGGTCAATTGCCGCAATTCGCGCGGCCCGCGCTCCGACAGGGGAGCCACCCGCTGCCCACGGCCAAATTCGGCCACCGCGGCGACCAATTTTTGCAACGGCCGCTGCAAACGCCAAGCGGCAAATAAAGCACACAGCACGCCACCGATAAAAATCACCACCAGCCAGATAATCATACGATCGGCGGAGCGCACCGGCGGCAAGGGTTGCAAGGGCAGGACGATCCAATGCAACGCGGCGGGCCGATGCACCCACAGACGCGGCGGTTGCTGCGGCACCAGCGCCAGGCGCACCTCGGTGCCGGCCGGCAAACGCTCGCGCAGGTCGGCGAGATAGCGTCTCAGCACCTGATGATCCAACTCCTGGTTCGGCGGTGGGATCTCGGGCGAATCCAGATTGACCAAGCTGACGCGCGAAGGCAGGGGCTGATGCGGACTGTAAAGCGCGTGCTGCTCGACCGCATCGAGCAGAAACACCGTTTCTTCGGTCGCATAACGGGTTTGAATCTGGCTGCGATCAAAGCGCACCAGTAAAAACCAGGCAAAGTGGGAGATCAGCAAGACCCCGACCACCAACAAAGCCAGTCGGCCAAACAGGGAATCAATCGGCCGAAGTTTCATGCTTTCCATCCGGCACAAAGACATAACCTCGCCCGCGCACCGTCTGGATAAACCTCGGCGTGGCGGGATCGGCTTCCAGAATCCGGCGCAAACGCCAGACTTGCACATCTATACCGCGGTCGGTGCCGTCGTATTCAGGCCCATGCAGCAATTCGAGCAGGCGTTCGCGCGTCAGGGTGCGCAAAGCATGATTGACGAAAATTTTCAGCAGCGCAAATTCGCTGCCCGACAATTGCACCAGTTGCCCGTCCTGAAGCAAGGTCCGAGTCTGGAAGTCGAGCACAAAACGGCCGAAATGATAGGGTTCGCGTTGTTCCGGCGCGGCGCTGGGCACGGTCCTGCGACGCCGCAGCACAGCCTGGATCCGGGCCAGCAGCTCGCGCGGATTAAACGGTTTACCCAGATAATCGTCGGCACCGAGTTCCAGGCCGACGATACGGTCGACATCGTCGGCACGCGCCGTCAACATGATGACGGGGATGTCGTCCCCGGCCGCGCGCAGATGGCGCAAGGCGGTAAGCCCGTCGATACCGGGCATCATCAGGTCGAGCACGATCAGGTCGGGGCGTTCCAGTTCGAGGCGCCGCTCCAGCGATGCCGCGCCATGCAGCACCGAAACTTCAATGCCTTGGCGGGTCAGATAGTCGCGCAACAGGTCGCGCAACTCGGGGTCGTCATCAATAATCAGTATTTGGGTAGCCATGGCGCCAGTTTACTCCGCAGTGTCTTGGTAGTCAGCGGCGATCATGGTATCAACTTTGGCGCGGCGTTACCGGGTATTACCAGCAAACCCTCCCGTAACTGCGCGTAACGCAGCTTGCGTGGCCGGTAAACTTCCCCGTCCGGCGCTGCCCTACTCTACTCCTCAGCCACTTCCGGCACGCTTTGAGGAACCGATATGTCCCGCTTCACTAAAACTATTGCTGTTTGTGCCGCCGTTTGGCTGACCTGTGCCGTATCCGCTCCGGCCAACGCCCAGGAGGCGCCTCATCCCGGATGGCAGCACCACCATGACGGCATGCAGCACGATCTGGACAAAATCCACGCTCAATTGAATTTGACCGCGGATCAGGAACAACAATGGCAAGCCGCGCTGGCCGCGATGAAAGCCGCGCATGAACAGCAAAAAACGGCGCACGAACAGTCCAAGCAGCAAATGCAAGCTCTGATGCAAGCCCCGGTGCTGGACCTGCGCGCGATTCAAGCCGCCCATCAACAGGCAGCGGAACAGGAACATCAAGCGCACGCCCAAGTCAGCGAAACCTGGTTGAAATTCTATGACACGCTGAATACCACGCAGAAAACGCTGGTAAGCACGACCCTGAAAGCCAAATGGCAAAAGATGGCGGCCCGCCGCGCCAAGATGGAGCAGCATTGGAAAGGCAAGCGGCCCGATGCAGCCGCTTCGGCAGCGCAATAAACCGTACCCGCGTCCTGTTGCGTAAATTGTTTGACGAACGGAATTGCGAAACAGGGCACTAGACGCCAGCCACAATACCGGCCGGTCTCAAGTCAGGCAGGTATCGGGGTGATGGAGGAAAGGGGTTTCCCTCCCTCCATCGTTGCTGGATGCACCAGAGCGCCGGGCTTGCCGTCGCCCTGATCACTTGCCCTGGCCGCAGTTCCTTTCAGTCATGGTCCTGGCCAAACCCGGCCCCAGCAGTTAATTCAGCTTTAAACGCCCAGCTTTAAACGCCCGGCTTTAAACGCGGCTTAATGCAGGTCGAACAACAAAACCTCGGCATCTTCGCCCTGCTCCAAGGTGAGGCTTTCGATCTCGCTCAGCTTGACCGCATCGCCTGCCTGCAAGCGTTGGCCATTGAGCGACACGGCGCCGCGCGCCACATGCAGATAGACCGCGTGACCTGGTTCAAGGGCATACTCCACCCGCTCGGCACCATCGATCAAACCCGTCAGCAGCATGGCGTCGGCATGAATTGTCACTGAGCCGTCGCGCCCATCCGGCGAGGCCACTACGCGTAAGCGGCCGCGTTGCTGCTCGGCGGTGAAATGCTTTTCCTCATAACTGGGAGCGATGCCCGTGACATTGGGCATCAACCAGATCTGCAGCAAATGCAAGGGCTGCTCATGCGAGGCGTTAAATTCGCTATGCTTGATCCCGCTGCCCGCGCTCATGCGCTGCACATCGCCCGGCCGGATAGTGGAACCGGTACCGAGGCTGTCGCGGTGCGTCAATGCTCCGTCCAGCACATAGGTCACGATTTCCATGTCGCGATGGCCGTGCGTGGGAAAACCCTGACCCGCGGCAATCCGGTCTTCATTGATCACCCGCAGGGCGCCGAAACTCATATGCGCCGGGTCGTGATAGTCGGCAAACGAAAAGCTGTGAAAACTATCGAGCCAGCCGTGATAGGCGTGACCCCGGTCTGCTGCGCGGCGTAACTCAAACATTTCAAACTCCTCACGATTCCCGATGTTGATGAAGCAAGGTCTCTACTCTATTAATTCTTGCAACTCAACACAATCCGCATGCCTGCAATCCTTTATCTCATAAATGATTGCAATCAAAATGGCGTCAGCAAAGGATTGCACCGCACCCGGCCGGGCTCGCGGCGGCTTGTTTTTTAGCGGGATTGCCGCCGCTTTAGAGTAAAATGCCGCGCGTTTGCCGCGCATTTACCACTCAAGGAGCGGGGCATTTGCGTGGTATTACGGGCCACACACGGCACTTTTGTCGTTATATGCTTGTTGCACCGACCGATCAATGACTAGTGCCCCGAATCGAAAATTCGCCTGAGATAAAAGCGCCGGCTCGGAACACTAGGCCGCTAAGGATAAGAGATGTTCTTGCAAGGTTACGGCCCGGCATTACTCGCGGGCACGTTGCAGACGATACAGTTGGCGCTGTTATCGCTGCTGGTTTCATTTGTGCTCGGCCTGATCGGCGCCGGGGCAAAGCTGTCGAGCAACCGGATTGTTTCCGGCATTGCCACCGGCTATACGACACTGATCCGCGGGGTACCCGATCTGGTGCTGATGCTGCTGATATTTTTCAGCATGCAAATCTGGTTGAATGATCTGACCGATTGGTTGAATGTCGACGATATCAATATCAATCCGTTTTTTGCCGGGGTCCTGACCATCGGTTTTATCTACGGCGCCTATTTCACGGAAACCTTCCGCGGCGCGTTTCTAGCCGTTCCGCGCGGGCAGATCGAGGCGGGCACGGCGTTCGGCATGACCCGGTCGCAAATCTTCCGGCGCATCCTGTTCCCCCAAATGATGCGTTTTGCCCTGCCGGGCATCGGCAATAACTGGCAGGTTCTGGTGAAAGCGACCGCGCTGGTTTCCATCATCGGCCTGGCCGACGTGGTCAAAGCCGCCGAAGACGCGGGCAAAGGCACGTTGCAGTTGTTCCTGTTTACCATGATTGCCGCGGGGATCTACTTGGCCATCACCACCGTCTCGAACTTTGTCCTGATCTGGCTCGAACGACGCTACTCCATGGGTGTACGAAAGGCTCAATTATGATTTCCATGGTGCATGACTACTGGCGCGCCTTCCTGTATTCGGACGGCTATCACTTCACCGGGGTAGCGATCACGCTGTGGTTGCTCGCGGTGTCCATCGGCCTCGGTTTTTGCTTGTCGGTGCCGCTTGCGGTGGCCAGGGTGTCGTCCAACCGGTTTATTTCCGCGCCGGTCTGGTTGTACACCTATGTTTTTCGCGGCACCCCGCTCTATGTCCAGTTGCTGATTATCTATAGCGGACTGTACAGCCTTGAAGCGGTACGCGGGCAGCCGTTGCTCAACGAGTTCTTCAAGGACGGCATGCATTGCACCTTGCTGGCGTTCACCCTGAATACCTGCGCCTATACCACCGAGATTTTTGCCGGCTCGATCAAATCCATGGCATATGGCGAAATTGAAGCCGCGCGTGCCTTCGGCATGTCGCGGTTTACCCAGTACCGCCGTATTATCCTGCCCTCATCGCTGCGCCGGGCCTTGCCGTATTATTCGAATGAAGTGATTTTGATGCTGCATGCCACCACGGTCGCCTTCACCGCCACCGTTCCCGACATCCTGAAAATCGCCCGCGATGCGAACTCCGCAACCTATCTGTCGTTCCAGGCCTTCGGTATCGCAGCCTTGCTTTACCTGGTCATCTCGTTCGCTCTGGTAGCGCTGTTTCGCCAGGCGGAGCGCCGTTGGCTCGCCTACCTTCAGCCGCAAAGCCCGGCTACTCGCTAAGCCCCCAACCACACCCCTACGTGGCCGCCGCGCCCGGCGCGGCCCTCGTTCCCGGATACGCCTATGTATAAATTGCTGGTTGACGATCTCCACAAGCAATATGGAGAGCATAAAGTTTTAAAGGGTGTGTCGCTGAAAGCCAAGGCCGGCGACGTGATCAGCATTATCGGTTCGTCCGGTTCGGGGAAAAGCACCTTCTTGCGGTGTATCAACTTCCTGGAGCAGCCGAACGCCGGCAGGATCTATCTCGATAATGAGGAAATTCGCACCAAGCTCGACCACCGTTCCGCGGCCTTACGGGTCGCCGACCCCAAACAGCTCCAGCGCATCCGCACCCGTTTGGCGATGGTATTTCAGCATTTCAACCTGTGGGCGCATTTGACGGTGCTGGAAAACATTACCGAAGCGCCGCGCTACGTGCTCGGCCTGACGCGTGCCGAGGCCGAAGAGCGGGCCCGGGCTTATCTCGAAAAAGTAGGTTTGGGACCGGAAGTCGAGCAGAAATACCCCTCCCATTTATCCGGCGGTCAGCAACAGCGCGTGGCCATCGCCCGTGCGCTGGCGATGCATCCCGATGTGATGTTGTTCGACGAACCGACCTCGGCGCTCGACCCCGAGCTGGTCGGCGAAGTCCTGAAAGTGATGCAAACGCTGGCCGAAGAAGGCCGCACCATGATTGTCGTGACCCACGAAATGGGGTTTGCGCGCAACGTTTCCAATCATGTGATGTTTCTGCATCAGGGCTTGGTTGAAGAACAAGGCTCGCCCGATGAGATTTTTACCCAGACCCGCAGCGACCGCCTCAAACGTTTTTTATCCGGCAGTCTTAAGTAGGCCGTCTGGGGGGCAACCGCCCCCTGCCTACCCCGCCCGCTAATATATATACGCGCTGCGCCGCAGCCGAACTCTTTTTTGTGTCGCCGCAGCCCCCACCGGCAAAAACCGGGGTGTGCTGTCGGCGCGCCGCATCTGAACCCACATATTGGATTGCAAAGCCGGTTTTCCTGGCTCCCGCGCTATTTGCAGGACTCAAAGACGCAGGAATCCGAATTAAATTGCAGCGAATCAGACATTTCCTACACCTAAACCCCGATTTTTTCACTTACAGACAAACCCTAGTCATACAACATAAATTTTGATTCATCCTCGTATCTTTGCTAAATTAGTAACCAAAGTACTAAAACAAACTTTTAAAAAAGTAGTTTTACTTCAAAACGCAGATTAATCGCGCCAAAACAGCGCAATTAGTCGGTTGGTACGAGGGTAAACCGTCACGTGCCAGCATGACATCGAACTGATGTTGCTGCGTTTTAGGGAAACCTGGTTGCTGCAATTTTTCTCACATCGATCTCAATGACGTTGTGATGAGTTGCAGGAGGTGGGTCTGGAGTACTGGGTAAACAGACGTTAATCAAAATACACGGAGACAAGCAAGATGAAGAAGACTTTGTTGGCAGCGGCGTTGATGGGCCTGGGCGCAAGTGCATTCGCGCAGAGCAGCGTAACGCTGTATGGCCGTTTGGACAACGGTATCGAATATCAGTCGGGCACGCGCAATGCCA
>Ga0302314_10020455_pt1 | contig 10944 bp, 11 predicted proteins | sample III_Palsa_N2_3_FD_200533 | JGI IMG/M metagenome (GOLD analysis project Ga0302314, IMG submission 200533) | Peat permafrost microbial communities from Stordalen Mire near Abisko, Sweden - III_Palsa_N2_3 | ecosystem: Environmental > Terrestrial > Soil > Palsa > Peat permafrost | place: Sweden... | reverse complement strand
GACCCCTTGGTTCGTGCGGATCAGACCGCGCGCGGATTTTCCGCTCGCCAAGTTGCGGCGCCACGGGAAGTCCGCCGGCAGCGCTTGGCGTGCGGCGAAATCGATGCCGAGCGGTGCTCCGGTGACCAAATTCTCGGCGCTCGAGAGCACGATATCGCCGTTGAGGTCGACGATCATGAGCGCGTTCACCTGCAGCTGCTTCAACGCGGACGGCGTGATGTTCGCGCGCAGGAATTCCGGGTTGGGCGCCTGCACGTAGCGGTAGGCGTCCTCCCAGTTGCCCCAATCGGCCGCCGTCAGTGCGAGTGTGTCGAGGGACAGATCGAGGGCATATTGGATCCGCTTCATCGACACCTTCGCATCGTCGTGCTCGAGCTCGGCGAAGCTCGGCAGCAGGATCTGCCGCTGGATGCCGACATCGATGCCTATCAGGGCCGCGAACAGCAGCGCGAGCAGCGAAATAACCTTGACCCTGATATTCATGGGCTCTTCGTATCAGAATCCTTGAGCGTTTAATGCTGCGGAGTTCAGCTTAAATCGGCGCGAAACAGGGCAATTAACGGGCCGTTGAACGGCATCACATCGGCCCCGCCGCGGGTGCGAACTGGTTCACGCTCGCATCTCGGCGCAGGCGCCGCGCGGCCGTGTCGACTCGGCAAAATCAGCTTGCTTATGTCGAATTTCCGCGCCGCTCAAGCCGCGCGGTTACGGCCCAATTGCTTGGCGATCTTCAGCTGCAGCTCGGATTTCTCGAGCAGCGTTTCGGGACTCGCGTCGGTCGCCGGCACGACCGCGGCAACGCCGACGCTCACGCTCATGTAACGCAGCACGCCGGAGCGCGGATTGTGGATGCGCAGCTCGCGCACACGCTCGGCCATGGTGTCGGCGAGCGCTCGCGCCCGGTCCACGTCCACGCCGGGAGCGAAGGCCATGAGATTGCCGCCCTCGATGCGCGCAGTGACGTCGCTCGAGCGGCGCAGACATCCGGACACGCAATGCGCGACCCGGCGGATGGCCGAGTCGCCGGCGGCGCGGCCAAACGTTGCGTTGTAGATGTCGAGCGCGTCGATGTCGATTGCGAACACGGCGATGCTGCGCTGCTCGCGCTGCGCGATCGCCCAGTCCCGCTTCAACAACTCCTGCAGGTAAGGGAGCGTGTACAGTCCGGTCAAGCGATCGTCGCGCACGGCGACTCCGGTCGGCTGATGCGCGCCGCTCAGCGAGTCGCGCGAGAGCTTCGGATCGAGGCGCAGCCGATCGCCGGCATCCCGGTAATAGGCGGCGAAGTGCGTCACCTTCCCATCCGGTTCCTTGAGCGGCAGCATGGTCATGTCGTTCCAGAAGAGCGTCCCGTCTTTACGGTAATTGCGCATCAGAACGCGGCATGTCTCGCCGAGCCGAATCGCCTCACGCACGCGGTGGCGTCCGTCCTGCTCCCGATCCTCTCCCTGCAGGAAACGCAGGTTGCGGCCGATGAGTTCCGCGGCCTGGTAGCCCGTGAGGGCGATGAAGCCGGAATTGACGTAGATCACCGGCTCATCCGGTGCCTGCATGTCGATCAACGCAACTCCCTCGGGCGAGCTCTCGAGCAGCCGTCGAAACAGGTCGGCATCGAGGGTCATCAAACCGCTCCCTCGGTCAAGACGAGCGGCGGGGCGGCACCCAACTCCTGGACACTGCGCACCGCCGCCTGCCAGCGCGCATCGCCGGCGAGGTCCGTCGGGGGCGCGCCGCGGGCGCGCATACGCACGAGCCGCGCCTGCGATACCGGCAGCGCCACGTCCGGCTTGAAGCTCGCGAGTACCCGGCGCACGGCGGGCCGATCGTTGAGTATTGGCAGCACGTCGCATCCGGCGGCGAGCGCGAGCCGCGCACGAGCAAGAACGTCGCCCGAGCCGGCCACACCGGCCATGCAGAGATCGTCCGCGAAAACGCAGCCGTGAAAACTTAAGGCGCCGCGCAAGATCTCGCCGATCCAACGCCGTGAGAGACTCGCGGGCTGCATATCGACCGCCGGATATTCGACGTGCGCCATCATCACTCCCGGCAGCTGATTCTCGATCAGCAGCCGATAAGGCTTGAGGTCCGCCTCCATGTCGGCGAGCGAGCGCCGGTCGATGGGCAATGCCACGTGCGAATCCGCGCGTACCGCGCCGTGGCCCGGAAAATGCTTCGCCACCGCAGCCATCCCCGCTTCGCGCATCCCCGCAAGGCTGGCCGCCGCCAAGGCCGCCACCGCATCGGAGTCGCGGTGGAACGCCCGGTCCCCGATAACCTCGCTCAAGCCCCAGTCGAGGTCCACACAGGGCGCGAAGCTGAAATCGACGCCGACCGCGCGCAGCTCGGCGGCAAGGAGCCATCCGACCGAATGTGCGCAACGCAATCCTTCCTGCCGATCCTCATCGAATCGCCGACCGAGGAGACGTGCGGCGGGGAGCGCCGTAAAACCCTCGCGAAAGCGCTGCACCCGCCCGCCCTCGTGATCGGTGGCGATCAACAAATGCGGCGTGCGCAGCGCGCGGATCGCCTCGCATAGCTCTGAAATCTGCTTTGGATTCCGATAGTTACGCGTATATAGTAGAACGCTTCCAATAAGCGGGTGAGCGAGCACGTCGACGTCGTCGGGGCTCAAGAATGGCCCTTCCACGTCGACCATGAGAGGGCCCAAGGTCACTCCCCGCGCTCGAACACGGCAATCGATTCGACATGCGTGGTATGCGGAAACATGTCCATCACCCCTGCGCCAATCAGCCCATATCCTTGGCCGCGCACTAAGATTCCGGCATCTCGTGCCAAGCTCCCCGGATGGCAAGAAATATACACGACCCGTCGCGGCCGCCACTGTGCCATACGTTCCATGATTTCAACGGCGCCCGCGCGCGGCGGGTCAAGAAGCACGAGGTCGAAGGCTCGCTCGGCCCACGGCCCCAGCCGAGCGGGCTCAAACAGGTTTTCCGTGAAGAACTCTACATTGCCGACGCCGTTGCGCAGCGCGTTGCGGCGTGCCTTGCCCACCAGTCCTTCGTCGCCCTCCACGCCGACGACCGCGGCGGCCCGCCGGCTCAAGGCCAGGGTGAAATTGCCCAGCCCGCAGAACAGGTCCAGAACACGGTCGGCGGGCTCCGGCGCAAGCAGCCGCTGAGCGGCATCGACCATGGCGAGGTTCACGTCGCGATTGATCTGCACGAAGTCCGAGGGACCGAACTCGAGCGTGACCCGGCCCCCGTCGACTGCATACTCGAGCGGCGGAACATCGGCGCCGAGGGGGTGAATAGTGTGGAGCCCCCCGGGCTGCAGATGGATTTGCACGCCGAGACGCGACCCGAAGCGCTCGAGCGCCGCCGCATCGTCGGCCGATAGGGGCTGCATGATGCGAAACACCAGGGCCGCCGTGTCATCGCCCGCGGCGAGCTCCACCTGCGGGATGTGCTCGCGGATGCTCAGGGTCTCGACGAGCGTCGCGAGCTCTTCGGGAAGCGTCGCGAAGCGCTCGAGCAGTATTTCGCAGCGGCGCAAGTCCGCGAGATAAGGTTTGTCGCGCTCGCGAAAGCCCGCGAGCACGCGGCCCTTCTTGTGCACGTACTTGACGCCCAAGCGGGCGCGGCGTCGATAAGCGAAGGCGGGACCCTTGAGCGCCTCGATCACCCGCTGCGGCCGGACGCCGCCGATGCGCTCGAGGTTGTCGAGCAGCTGGCGTTGCTTGGCGGCGAGCTGCGCGTCCGCGGACAGATGCTGCAGGGAGCAGCCGCCGCACACGCCGAAGTGCGCGCAGCGCGGCGCCACGCGGTCGGGCGAGGCCGTCACGATGTCGAGCAGCACCGCCTCTTCGAGCCGCCTCCGCCGCTTGGTCACGCGAAAGCGCACCCGTTCGCCCGGCAAGGCGCCCTCGATGAACACGGCCTTGCCGTCGACGCGCGCGATGCCGCGTCCGTCGTGGGCAAGATCCACGACGTCCGCCTCGAGCGGCTCGCCGGCCTTCAGCTCTCGGGCCACGCCGCGAGGAATTCCTGCAGGTGCGCCGCGGTCGAATCTTTCAGCAATTGCCGCGCGCGGGCGACCTCGGCGGCATGCTCTGCGCCGCTCAATCGCCCGCGCAGCAGCTCGAAGCGCAAATAGACGAGATAGGTGTTGAGCACGTCGGTCTCGCAGTAGTCGCGAATGCGCCGGATGCCGCCCGCCAGGTACTCGTCCCAGACTTGACTGCCGTCCATGCCGAGCTTGCCGGGCAGCCCCAGCAGACACGCAATGGCATGCAGGCTCGCGCGGCCGCGCCCCTGAAAGCCGGACAGGATATCCATGAGATCCATGTGCCGCCAATGAAAGCGGCTCAAATAATTGCTATAGCGAAAGCTCGCATCGCCGTCGCCCGTCTCCCAATAGCGCGCCGCCGTGATGCCGTGCAGAAGACTGCGATAATGCAGCACCGGCAGATCGAATCCCGCGCCGTTCCAGGAAACGAGATCGGGCGTGTAGCGCTCGAGGCCGTCGAAGAATCGCTCGATCAGGTCCTTCTCCGAGGAGCCCTCTTCGCCGAGACTCCACACCTTGAGCGAATCCCGCGAGCGCATGACCACGGAGATGGCGACCACCCGATGCTGCTCCGGAGACAAAAACTCGCTCCCCGAATCCTGGCGGCGCTTGGCCGTCATGATCTTGCCGACTTCTTCGTCGCTGAGACCGGTGAGGCCGAACAGGCGCCGCCCGAACGCCGTGTCCGGCACGGTCTCGATGTCGAACACCAGAGTATTCACGGCGGCGGCTCTAGGCGTTCGGGAGGTTCGGCGCGCCGCGGCGCATGAGCACGGCGACGGCCACCACCAGCCCCGCCTCGTCGGTGAGGGTCACGTGTCCCTCGCCGATGCCGAGCCCGTCGCGCACCTTGGCGCCGCGCGCCGAATAAATCACCTCGGGACGGCCCCACGCGTTCTGCACCATCCCCACATCGCGAATCCACACGCCGTGGGCGAAGCCCGTGCCCATGGCCTTGACGATGGCCTCCTTGGCGGCGAAATGCATCGCGAGGAAGCGCCCGGGACGGGCGGTGCGCTCGAGCTGCGCGCGCTCCTCCGGCATGAGCAGGTGCCGCACGAACCGCTCGCCGTGCTTTTCGAGGACGCGCTGCACGCGCTCGGCCTTGAGCACGTCGATGCCGATGCCGTAGATCATCGCGCCGCGCGCATCAGGTCTTTCATCTCCCGTACGGCCTTCGGCAATCCGTCGAACACCGCGCGCGCGATAATGGCGTGGCCGATGTTCAATTCCACGATCTCGCGGATGGCCGCGATCGGCTCGACGTTGTGATAGTTCAAGCCGTGGCCCGCATTCACGACCAGGCCGAGCGAGTCGCCGAGCGCCGCGGCGGCGCGCACGCGTTCGAGCTCGTGGGCGCGCGCCTGCCCTAAGGCATTCGCGTAAGTTCCGGTATGCAGCTCGATGACCGGAGCGCCCACACGCCGGGCGGCCTCGATCTGCGCCGCGTCCGGGTCGATGAACAGCGACACCCGGATGCCGGCCGCGGCCAGCGCCCTGCAGGCATCGTCGATGCGCGTCTCCTGGGCCCGCACGTCGAGGCCGCCCTCGGTGGTCACCTCCTCGCGCGACTCGGGTACCAGGCAGCAATCCTGCGGCCGCACCTCGCCCGCGATCCGGATCATCTCCGCGGTCACGGCCATCTCGAGATTCATGCGCGTTTGCAGCAGCCGGCGCAACATCGTCACGTCGCGGTCCTGAATGTGGCGGCGATCCTCGCGCAGGTGCAGCGTGATGCTGTCGGCACCCGACTGCTCGGCGAGAAGCGCCGCGTGGACGGGATCCGGGTAGTCGATGCGCCGAGCCTGGCGGAGCGTCGCCACGTGATCGATGTTCACGCCGAGAGCGATGCTCGTCGATGCGCTCACGGCTGCTCCGGCGGCGGCTCGAGGCGGCGCGCACCCTCCTCGCGGCGGCGCATGGCGCGCATGACTTCGCGCGACTTCAGCTCGCGGCCGTCCAGGCACACCTCGAGCGCCGCCCGCAGCACGCGCTTGGCGTCCCGCAGCGAGCGTGCATCATCGAATAAATCTCCCTCGAGATCGTTCAAGGACCTGCCGTACACCGCGCCCGGCGCTTCGGCGACGCAGAGCTGCGCGCCGCGCTCGGCGGCGAAGCGGTAATAGGCATCCGGGGATATCGGCTTGCCGTCCGCCGTCTGGGATAGATCGAGCCCGTAGCCGAGGTTGTCGAGCAGGCGCTTCTCGAAGCGCCGCAGGCTCGCCTCCTCGGGCTCGCCGCCGGCGAGGCCCTCGATGCAGGCCGCATAGGCTGCGAATACCTCGGGGTGAGGGTCGCAGCGCTCGGTCAGCTTCAACACGAGCTCGCTCAAGTAGAAGCCGCTCATCAGCCGCTCCTTGGCGAGCGTGGTGAGCAGGCCGTCGATCTCGGCGCTCACCAGCTGGCAGGCTTCGCCTCGTCCCGACCAGGAGAGCAGCAATCGCTGGAACGGCCGCAGGACCCCCCGCAGGGTCGATTTCGCGCTGTTCGCACCGCGCGCGAACAGGGTGAGCCGGCCGTGCTCGGCGGTGAACACCTCGACGATGCGGCTCGTGTCGCGGTAAGCGTACTGATGCAGGACGTAGGCCGGGGCTAGCCACACACGGCGGCCGGACGCACGCCGGTTCACAACGCCTCGTACCCGAACTGGCGCAGGGCCATCTCGTTGTCCGCCCAGTTCTCCTTGACCTTGACCCAAAGCTCCAGATGCACCGAGCGCTGCCACAGGTCGTTGAGCTCGATGCGCGCGAGACGTCCGATTTCCTTGAGCCGCTCGCCGCCCTGCCCGATGACGATGGCCTTCTGCCCGGCCCGCTCGACCCAGATCACCGCATTGATGATGATGCGGCCGTCCTCTTCCGCGAAGCGCTCGATCTGCACGTTGATGCCGTACGGGAGCTCCTCGCGCAGCTTCAAGGTGAGCTTCTCGCGCACGATTTCCGCCGCCTGAAAGGGCTCGTCGCGATCGGTGATCACGTCGGGGGCAAACAACGGAGGTGCCACGGGCAGGCGCGAGCCCACCACGTCGGCCAATCGATCGAGGTTGTCGCTCGCGAGCGCCGACACGGGCACGATCTCGGAAGCCGGCACGCGCCGCGTCATCTCGTCGAGAAAGGGCAGCAGCCGATCTTTCGGCGTCACGCGGTCGACTTTGTTGATCACCAGAAATAACGGTTGTTTAAGGCCGCGCACCCGGTCCCAAACCCACATGTCTGCCTCGGTGAACTGCATGGCCTCGATCACGAACAACAGGACGTCCGCATCGCGCGAGGAGGTTATGGCGACCCGGTTCATGTACTGATTCATGACCCGCCGGGTTGATTCGTGCAACCCCGGCGTATCGACCAGCACCAGCTGCGCGTCCGGACGATTCACCACCCCGAGGATGCGATGGCGCGTGGTCTGCGGCTTGTTGCTCACGATGGTGACCTTGCGCCCCACCAACGCATTCACCAGCGTCGACTTGCCGACGTTGGGACGGCCGACGATGGCGACCATGCCCGCACGGAAAGGAGTGCTGCCGCTCATGGTAATTTGCGCATCTCGGGGGGTAGTTGATCGAGTACCTTGCGCGCCGCCAGCTGCTCGGCGCGCCGCCGGCTGGCGCCCTCGCCCACCGCGACCAGCCCGAACGTCGGCACCTCGCAGGTGACGGTGAAAGACTGTGCGTGCGGTTCTCCCGCCGCGGCGGTCAGAACGTACACGGGCAAGCCGAGGCCGCGCGCCTGCAGGGCCTCCTGCAAGCGGGTTTTCGCGTCCTTCAGGCTTTCGGCCGGCGGTAATTTCTCCAGCCGTCCCCCGAGGATGCGTGCCACTGCCGCCGCCGCCGCGTTGAAGTCAGAATCCAAAAAGATCGCTCCCACCATTGCCTCCAGGGCATCCGCCAGGATCGAGGCCCTACGATAGCCTCCGGATCGCAACTCGCCGGAGCCCAGCAGCAAATGCTCGCCCATCTGCAGATCGCCCGCGATCTGCGCCAGGGTGTCGCCGCTCACCAGACTGGCGCGCAGCCGAGACAGCGCGCCTTCGTCGGCGTCCGGATGCGCATCGTATAGCAAGCGCGCCACACTGCAATTGAGAACTGCATCACCCAGAAACTCGAGACGTTCGTTGTGCTCCGCTCCGGCACTGCGGTGCGTAAGGGCCGAGCGGCACAGGGCGGCATTCTTGAAGGCATGGCCGAACGCGCGTTCGGTCCAGGCGAGAGACTCCGCTGCGTCTCTGCTCACTGCACCTTCGCGGTCTTGTCGAAGTGCACGGTGAGCGAGACGTTCGCGATATAGGGGGCGGAATCGTCGTAGGACACATGCATCGTGGTGACGCCGTCGTCCTTGGCGATCTCCACATCCTTGGCCTCCACGCTGTCGATGTCCTCGATCTGCCAGTGCTTCTCGAGCGTGCGGCGCAACGCGGCCTGATCCACGGTGTCGCCTTTGAACTCGGAGGCGGTGGCCTCCATGCTGCGTGCAACCTTCAAGTAATTCAGATACAGCGGCGTGATGCGCATGCCTGCATAACCGATGACCCCGATCAATGCGAGGACAAAGAGTATCCCGATCATGGTCATGCCCTGTTGGCGCTTAAGCATAAATTCGCTCCTCTTGGGTCCCTTATTGAATCGCATTACCAATCCGATTCCAGAGAGGTCCGTCACGAGTATCGAGATTAAGCCAGATCCGCACCGCCTTACCCACCAGATTTTCCGCCGGAACGAACCCCGGGGCGTCCGATTCGTCCGTCCAGCGACTGTCCTTGCTGTTGTCGCGGTTGTCGCCCATGAAGAAGTAGTGACCGGCCGGAACCAGCCATTCCCCGCTCTTTACGCCGCCGCGCGCGAACATGATCTGGTGGCGCTTGGCCCCCAACTGCTCCCACGCCGTGGGCACGCCGACGTAATTCCAGGCATTCTGCTTGGGCCCCGCGTAGATGGGACCGGGGGTTTGCGGCTGCAGCACCCCGTTGATGAAAACCTCGTTTCTCTCGTCGACCCGTACCCGGTCGCCGGGCAACCCCACCAAGCGCTTGATGTAGTTGATCTTGGGATTCGGCGGCAGCCGGAACACGATCACATCGCCGCGCTGCGGGGTGCCGGTGGGAATGACCAGCGTGTTGCTCACCGGCAGCCGCAGACCGTAGGAGTACTTGGTCACGAAGATGAAATCCCCGTCGTACAGCGTCGGCATCATGGAATCCGAGGGAATTCGAAAAGGCTCGAACAGGAACGAGCGGATGACCAGCACCAGCACGATCACGGGGAAGAACGAGCGCGCGTACTCTACCGCGATCGGCTCGCGCACACGCTCGGGAGGCGTGCCTGCGGCCGCCGCCATCCGCTTGCGCCGGCGGGCGAAGAACGCCTGATCCAGCCCCCATATGGCGCCGGAGATGGCGCCCACCAGCACCAGCATGAAGCTGAAGTCCACCGCTTCGTAGCGGAACAGGCGCCAGAGCATCGCGAGCGCGAGTACCACGAGGACGTAGCCCGCGAGGCGCGGCAGTATCGGCTCCTGGGCGCTGCTCGCGCCGGGATCGCGGCGCGGACGCAGGAACCAGCCGTCCACCAGAATCACGAGAACGCAGACTATGCCTCCGCACAAAAGAGCTACAAACAGGCTGTCGCCGTTATTCACGAAAAACCCCCAAAAAGCTGTACCTAAGAGTCAATTGGTTTTCTTGCCGACCTGCAGAACGGCGAGAAACGCCTCCTGCGGTATCTCCACCTGGCCGACTTGCTTCATGCGCTTTTTGCCGGCTTTCTGCTTCTCCAGGAGCTTGCGCTTGCGCGTGATGTCGCCGCCGTAGCACTTGGCGAGCACGTTCTTGCGCATCGCCTTGACGCTCGCGCGTGCGATGATGTGACTGCCGATCGCGGCCTGCACGGCCACCTCGAACATCTGCCGTGGAATGAGCTCCTGCATCTTGTCGACGAGCTCGCGGCCGCGCGTGTAGGCGTTGTCCTTGTGAACGATGAGCGACAGCGCATCGACCGGATCGCCGTTGATGAGCACGTCGAGCTTGACCAGCGGCGCGGTCCGGAAGCAATGAAAATCGTAGTCGAACGAGGCATATCCGCGGCTCGCCGACTTGAGCCGGTCGAAAAAATCGAGCACCACCTCGGCGAGCGGCAACTCGTACTGGAGCGAGACCTGGCTGCCGAGGAACAGCATTTTCTTCTGCACGCCGCGCTTCTCGCTGCAGAGCGACAGCACCGCGCCCACGTAATCCGGGGGGACGAGAATGTTGGCGGTGATGATCGGCTCGCGAAGCTCGGCGATGCGGTCCTGCGCCGGGAGCTTGGTGGGATTATCGACGTTGACTACCGAGCCGTCGGTAAGCAGCACCTCGTAGATCACCGTCGGGGCGCTCGTGATCAAATCGAGGTCGTACTCGCGCTCGAGCCGCTCCTGCACGATATCCATGTGTAGAAGTCCCAGAAATCCACAGCGAAAGCCGAACCCCAAGGCGGTCGACACCTCGGGCTCGAAATGCAGCGCCGAGTCGTTCAGCTTGAGCTTCTTCAGCGCGTCGCGGAACTGTTCATAGTCATCGGAGCTCACGGGGAACAGTCCGGCGAACACGCGCGGCTGCACCTGCTTGAAACCCGCCAAGGCCTCCTTGGCGGGATTGGACTCGAGCGTGATGGTATCGCCCACCGGCGCCCCGTCGATCTCCCTGATCCCCGCGACGACGAATCCCACTTCGCCGGTGTTGAGCGCCGCCAAGGTCACGGGCTTCGGCTGATAGCGGCCCAGCCTGTCGACGACATGGCTGCGCCCGGTCGACATGACCCGGATCTTGCTGCCCGGCTGCAATGCACCATTCATGACTCGGACCAGCGAGACCACGCCCACGTAGTTGTCGAACCACGAGTCGATGATGAGCGCCTGGAGCGGTGCGTCCGGGTCGCCCTTCGGC
>Ga0302314_10020454_pt1 | contig 10945 bp, 7 predicted proteins | sample III_Palsa_N2_3_FD_200533 | JGI IMG/M metagenome (GOLD analysis project Ga0302314, IMG submission 200533) | Peat permafrost microbial communities from Stordalen Mire near Abisko, Sweden - III_Palsa_N2_3 | ecosystem: Environmental > Terrestrial > Soil > Palsa > Peat permafrost | place: Sweden... | reverse complement strand
CACCGGTTCACCGATGGGACGGCCCTGAAGCATGAGCAATTCGCTCGGCGCGGCGCCATTGATGAGCTCCACGGTCTGTCCCGCGTCGACTTCGATGGCCGAACGAACCGGGATGGTCTGGCCGTCCATGACCAGAGTATCTCCCTTGAAATAGTAAAGCGTTCTGCGCGGGTGGTGCGTGCCGGCTGCGGGTAATGTCCAGCGTGAACCCGCAGACAACCTGATCGTCCAGATCGCCAGCTCCGCCTCGGGATCCGACGCCCAGGAATCGGGGGGCGGAAGTTGCAATCGTGCTGTGGTGGGGGCGGCTGGGGCACCTGCGATGTAAGTCACTTCAGTGACGGCGCCGCGGGGATCCGTGATGACTTCACGGGGGATGTCCTCGGACCAGAGCATTGTGAAATAGGGCTGTGCCATCTTGCTGCGTTTCGGCAAGTTGAGCCAGATCTGGAAGAGCTCCAGCGGATTTGAATCCCGCGAATTGAGGAGAGGAAACATCTCGGAATGGACCACGCCTTGACCTGCGGTCAGCCACTGCACATCGCCGCTACCGAATCGGGCTGCGGCGCCGAGCGAATCAGCATGGTCGATGTAGCCACTTCTCATGATGGTTACGGTTTCAAAGCCACGATGTGGATGTGCAGGGAAGCCCGGTACGGTACGCCCGTGATACATGCGCCAGCCATCCTTGCCGGCGAAGTCCTGGCCCAGAGTCCGACCGCTCAGTGAGGAGTCGGGCCCCAGCATGGCGTTACCTCTGGGATAGGCATCCTCGTGGTACACGCAAAACAGGAACGGATCGGGCGTGGCCCAGGGGAAACCGAGTTTGCTGATCTTCATCCAGCAAGCATACCCCGCATGGGCCCGCCGCGCCGCCCACCGGCTTCAGTCCTTGGGCGCCCCAAGCACATGCTTCCGAAAGCGATTCATCACCAGAAGTCCGACGAGGGGGTCCCATAAGGACGTCCCGCACACTCGGACACCAGTATCAGCTGCTCAGGGTCCGGGTTGGGGTCCTGAATCTGCGGCCGCGTGCGGATCGCAAGGATTTTTTGCGGGCGCGATAGCGGGCTCGCCTGCGGCGTTCAGCTCAGCTGCTCAAGCAATGTTGCGAGCTCCGACTGCTGCGCCGGGTTCAACCGGGCGAGTCGCGCACCGAATGCTTTTGCCATGAGCGCCAGGCCGCGCGTCAGCGTCTTGCGCCCCTCGGGCGTCAGGGTGAGGCGGTGGCGGCGCAGATCCGCGCCATCGATTGCACGGCGCAGGAAGCCCGCCGCTTCGAGCCGCTTGACGTACATCGTGACGCTGGGCTTGGGCATGCACAGCACGCTCGCCAGTTCCGCGGGGTGAGGGTGCGCGTCCACCTCGGAGAGCACAAACAGCTCTTTCATCTCCAGCCCGAGCTCGGCAACGCCAGGCGCGACACTGGTGATCACCGACATCAGAAGCCGGTAGTTGAGGGACCAGATCTTTGCAACGTCGGTTTTGGACACTGTCACTTGCTATTTATTTAGTTCAATAATAAACTAGTTCTACTTGGAACTAGATCAGAATTGTACCATATCGTCAATCCGGAGAGCCCCATGTCCCTCGATCAGTACATTACCCTCGGTCGTTCAGGGCTGCGCGTCAGCCCGTTCTGTCTCGGCGCAATGACCTTCGGTCAGGATCTCGGCTGGGGCTCAAGCGTCGAGGAGTCCCAACAGATCATCGACCGCTTCATCGAGCTCGGTGGCAATTTTATCGATACCGCAAATTTCTATACCAAAAGTCATTCCGAAAAGATCATCGGCGATCACCTGGGACGCCACCGCGCCCGGCGCGACCGGCTCGTCATTGCGACCAAGTTCAGCGGCAGCCTATACCCCGGGGACCCCAACGGGGGCGGCTCGGGCCGCAAGTCCATCATCAACGCCTGTGAAAACTCGCTGCGTCGCCTGCAGACCGACTACATCGACCTGTACTGGTTGCACAACTGGGACCGCCACACGCCGATCGAGGAGACCATGGCCGCGCTCGAGGACCTCGTGCGAGCCGGCAAGGTGCGCTATATCGGCGTCTCCGACACTCCGGCCTGGAAGATCGCCGAGGCCAATGTCATCGCCCGGTTCCGCGGCTGGTCCGCATTCATCGGTCTGCAGATCGAGTACTCCCTGCTCGAGCGCACCGTGGAGCAGGACCTCGTGCCGATGGCGCTCGAGTTCGGCCTCGGCATTACGCCGTGGTCGCCGCTCAAGAGCGGGGTACTCAGCGGCAAGTACACCCGCCAGAACGAAGGCCAGCTCAAGGCGGATCGTGGTTTCTTCGCCGACAGCTTCCGTACGGAGAAGGCCTATGCGATCGTCGACGAATTACAAATCATCGCCAAGGCGCACGAGACTACGGTCGCGCGCGTCGCGCTGGCGTGGGTGCAGGGTCGGCCTGGCGTGAGCTCGACCATCATTGGTGCGCGGCGACTCGCGCAGCTCGAGGACAACGTTAAGGCCCTCGACGTCAAACTCGGTGTCGAGGAGCTCGGCCGGCTCGACGCACTGACGAAGCCGACGTTTGGCTTTCCTCAAAGCATGGAACCGTTCTTTCCCGCCATCCACCACGGCGGCACCGCCGTGAACGGCGTCTACGCAGCGACGCTGCCGTTCGGAGTGGAAAAGGGTGACACGCTCTACTGACGGTCGGCGCGCAGTTGTTGCATCGAGGTATACGGATGAAATCTCTAGGCAAACGGGCGAATGGACCGCGGCTTGAGCGCATGAAAGCCTCCCCCCGCTGGGCTGGAGAGGGCTTTCGCAACGTTCATCCGATTTTGCCGGGGCTGCGCGATCCGGCCGCCAAGATGCCTTCCCTGGCGGAATTCCTGTGTGGCGGCGAGCGGCGGATTCCTCCCGGTCCGCTTCCCTCCGTCAGCCCGCTGGCCGCTTGGGCCACGGCGCCGGACACGGGGCTGCGTGCGACCTGGTTGGGTCACTCCACGGTACTGGTTGAAATCGATGGATATCGCGTGCTGACCGATCCTGTGTGGGGGTCACGCGCTTCGCCCTCGCGCCTGATCGGCCCGAAGCGCTTCCAGCCGGTGCCGATCGCGCTGCGGACCTTGCCACCGATCGACCTGGTCATCGTGTCGCATGACCACTACGACCATCTCGATTATCCGACGATTCGTGAGCTCGCAAAGCTCAACGTGCCGTTCGTGACCTCACTCGGTGTCGGCGCGCATCTGGAGGCCTGGGGCGTGCCGCCGGAACGCATCGTCGAGCTGGACTGGTGGGAGACACACAGCCTCAACGGCACGGACTTGTCGGTCACGGCCGCGCCGTCGCAACATTTCTCCGGTCGCGGCCTTCACGACCGCAACGCCACACTGTGGTCATCGATGGTCATCCGTTCGTCTCGCCACGGCGTATTTTTCAGCGGCGATACCGGCCTGACGACCGAGTACGCGACGCTGCGCGAGCGGCTGGGGCCGTTTGATCTCGTCATGCTGGAGGTGGGCGGCCTGCATCCCTCATGGGGCGATATTCATTTGGGCCCACAGAACGCGCTCAAGGCGCTGACGCTGTTGGGCGGTGGCCCCTTTCTGCCCATTCATTGGGGCACGTTTGCACTGGCGACCCATGATTGGGACCAACCGGCCGAATCGCTGCTGGTCCACGCGGCGGCCGACGGTGCGCGGCTGCTGATGCCGCAGCTGGGCGAGCCTGTGGAGCCGGCGCACGAACATGAGCTCGCGCCATGGTGGCGGATGATCGATGAACGAGCACCTCGACAACTTGCGCCGGAGCCGTCCACAATCACGCTGCCCAAGGCAATGCCTTGGCCATTTGATTAGCGCGGAGGGGATCATGCAGCCGGTCACGTTGGGACGGATGACTGTTCAAAAGGTGCTCGAGATGGAAAGCGCCCCGCCGATGTCGCTGTTCCTGCAGGGAATCACCCCCGAAGACCTCGCGCGCCTCGCCACGTGGTACCGGGACGAAACGCTGGGGCCAACCGCCGAGCAATCCGGCTTCATGATGAGCATGCACAGTTATGTGCTGCAGGTCGATGGACTGACGATCCTCCTCGACGCCTGCAACGGCGACCACAAGCACCGCTCGATCCCGGATATCGATCGTGTAGAGACTCCTTACCTCGCCAATCTCGCAAAGCTTGGCCTGTCGACGCACGACATTGATCTGGTGCTGTGCACCCACCTTCATTTCGATCATGTGGGATGGAACACGCGGCTGGAAAACGGCAAGTGGGTGCCAACCTTCACCAACGCGCGCTACCTCTTTTCGCGCCGCGATTTCGAGCACTTCGGAAACCAGGAACTGGAGAACGACCATCTGCGCGCCTTCCGCGATTCGGTATTGCCGGTCTACGAGGCAGGTCGGGCGGAGCTGGTGGACGAGAGCATTGTCGTGCATCGGGAGATCGGCGCTGGAGTGTGGCTCGAGCCCGCGTTCGGACACTCGCCGGGCACTTTCTCCGTGCTTGCCGAATGTGGCGGCGAGCGCGCCATTTTCTGGGGCGACGTGATCCACCACCCGCTACAGCTGATCCGCCCGGAGGTGGTCCCATCATTTGATGGCGATCCCGAAATGGCGCGTGAGACCCGCCGACGCACGATTACTCGTGCCGTCGAGGAAGCTTTGGTGTGCTTCCCCGCGCACTTCCGGGATCCCTCGGCAGGGCGGGTGGTTCGCGACGGCAGCGTCTATCGCTATCAGTTCCTGGGGTGAAGGGGCCGTCTGTAAGCTATCCTAGTAAAGCAGTGAGATTATCCTGGTATAATTGCTAACTGGATGGGCCCGCACATGTCGACCGAGACCCAGCTTGGGTCCTATCTGAAGGATCGCCGTGCGAAGCTCGATCCGGCAGCGTTCGGGTTGCCGCTCGAGCACCGCCGCACCCCTGGCCTGCGGCGCGAGGAAGTGGCGCATCGCGCCCATATCAGCCCGACCTGGTACACCTGGCTTGAACAGGGGCGCGGGGGCGCGCCGTCGGCCGACGTGCTCGATCGGCTTGCGCGGGCCCTGATGCTCACCGATGTCGAGCGAGAGCATCTGTTCCTGCTCGGCCTCGGACGCCCACCCGACGTTCGCTACCGGAGCGACGAAGGCGTCACGCCAAGGCTGCAACGCGTGCTCGATGCGCTGCAGCCGAGCCCGGCTCTCATCCGCAACGCCAGATGGGACGTCGTTGCCTGGAACGAGGCGGCGACCGTGATGCTGACCGACTACGCCTCGATGCCACCGGAGCAGCGCAATATCCTGCGCTTCATCTTCCTCGATCCCCGCGCTCGTGCCGCCCAGTATGACTGGCACAGCGTGGCCCAGTTCGTGGTGGGCGCGTTCCGGATGGACGTGGCCCGTGCGGGTGCGGTGGCGCAGGTGGAACCACTGGTCGATGAACTGTGCCGGCTCAGCCCCGAGTTCAACGCGCTTTGGCAGGACAACGATGTTCGCAGCCAGGGGGAGGCGGTCAAGCACATGCAGCATCCGGTCCTCGGGCCGCTCGCATTCGAATATTCGGCATTCGGGGTCGATGGCCGGCAGGATCTCACCATGGTCATCTACAACCCGGTGACGTCGGCTGATGCGGAGAAGATCGGGACCTGCGTCTAGGACCGGCTTGCGCCGTTTGCCTAGGATCAGGTCCCATGGCCGACTCCTTGTTGGAAGCCCTGCCCGATCTCATCGTGCTCGTTCGGCGCGAGGGTACCGTCATTGCCTGCGCCGGTGGGGGTGGGGTAGGCCGGTTGCAGTGCGCCGCTGCGGTCGGTCAGCACCTGGAATCCATCTGGCCGGCGCCGGTGGCCGCACTGCTCAAGCAGCTGATCCGCAGGGCCCTTGCCACCCGTACCCCCGCCGAGGCGCGCTTCGACGACGCGGGTCGCGGCTTCGAGGCGCGGGTCAGCGCCCAGGGTCCGGATCGCGCCATTTGCGTCATCCGGCCCACGCTCATAGCCGCCCAGGAGGACAGTCTCGACCTGACCGACGAGCGTCCCCGCCCGCAGCTGGACCGGCGCGGATTCCTGAAGCGATTCAAGGAATCGGTGGCGGTGGCGGCGCTGCGCGAGAAGCGGATGGCGATCGCCGTCATCCATGTCGACGGAATAGCCGACATCGGCCAGGTCATCGCCGCCGAAATCGCCGAACGGGTGATGAGTGTGGCCATCCTGCGGCTGCCCCCTGTGGAGGCCGAACGGGGCGGCAGCCCGGCCAGACCCTGGTGGTACCTGGGCCAGTTGAGTGAGAGCTTGCTGGCGCTGGTGCTGGAGAGTGCGGACCGCGAGGCCATCGAAGCGTGTGTCACGACCGTGTGTGCCAGCCTGCGCGAACCGGTGGGCATCGGGAACACCGAGTTCCATCTGACGCCCTTTGCGGGTGTGGCCATCCTCGGCCAGGACTCTTCCTCCCCGCGCACCCTGCTGGATCAGGCACGTGCGGCCGCCACCGAGGCGCGCCGCTCCGGCAGCCAGCAGCCGCGCTTCTTCACCGATACGCTGCAGCTGCGATCATTGGCGCGGCTCGACATCGCCCGTGAGCTGCGCGACGCCATCGCCAATCACGACATCGGCCTGCGCTACACGGGTCGGCATGACCTTCACAGCGGCCGGCTGGTGACCTGGGCCGGTTACCTGCGCTGGGTGCATCCGTGGCGCGGCGAGATCCGTCCCGTTGAATTTCTGAAAGTCGCCGAGGCGACCGGGCTTGCGACGGCGCTGTCGCGCGCAGCGCTGATGAGCCTGCGCGAGGACTTCGCAGCCCATGGGCCCCGCTGGGAGGGTGATGTCCGCATTTCGTTCGGCCCGCTCAGACATCACGTCCTGCACAAGGAATTCATCGACGATATCGTCGCGTTTCTCGACACGGGTGCGATTCCGCCTGAGCGCCTGGAGCTGCGAATTGCCGAGAAAGCCTTCATCGCCCGCCCGCCCGCGGACTTCGACGCGTTGGCCGCCCTGGGCGTGCGGCTGGTCATCGATGAAATCGGACGGGGCATGGCCTCGCTCGACTGGCTGGCGCGCGCGCGCATCTGGGGACTGCAGCTGGATCGCGCCTGGGTCACAGCCATCCGCACCGACGCCGCAGCGCTCAAAGTCTGCAGCGCCGGGATCGCCGTGGCGAACGCACTGGGACTGACTCCCATCGCAACCGGCGTCGATGATCAGCCGGTTCGGGATGCGCTACTGGCGCTGGGATGCCGGCAGGGTACCGGTGACCTCTTTCAGCTGGCCTTTCCGGATGCCGCCCCCGCCAATCAGGTGGCGGCTGATTTTACACATTGATTATGTGACGGCCGTCACACTAGTGCCTCGGTTGTGCGAGTTGCGTCACCTTCGAGCGGCAGCCCATTCGCGAGACCTTATGCATCGCACAACGCCTCGGAAATGCCCGAGGCAAGAGGTTCAGGCGATGCGCTCTACACAAACGGTATTCGAACTACGGGTCGCTTCCCTGCTGTCGGCTTTGCTGGCCGCGAGTGCCACGGCAGCACCGCCGCCGCAGTCCGCGGGACCCGCCTCGGGCGCATCCCGCTACCTGGTGCAGGCCGCAACCCTGACCCTCGCACAGCGGGATGTTCAACAGGTGGGCGGCACCGTCGAACGCAATCTGGATGTCATCCATGCGGTGTCGGCATACCTGGATGCCTCGCAGGCCGCGCACCTGCGCGCGCGCAGCGATGTGCGAGTGTTCGCCGACCGCAGCATGCACACCGACAGCTTGAGTTCACTTCTCGGCGCCGTGACATCCTCAGTGCAGACGGTGACCAACTCGGTCAATTCCACCGTGGCGACCAACCCGGTCGTAACAACCGTTACGCAGGTCACGACACCGGTCACGGCGGCGGTGACGCAGGTGGCGAGCCCGGTGGTGTCGCCCCTGACTGCGCCGGTGGTCGCAGCGGTCAGCAGCAATACGGCTTTGACCGACGGCACCGGAGTCGCCGCTTCCACCCTGGTTTACCAGACCAACTACCCGATGCTCGTGGGCGCCAACACGCTGCAGCAGCAGGGCATCACGGGTAAGGGCGTCACTATTGCCATGCTGGATTCCGGCCTGTGGGAGGACGTGACGCAGAACTACGGCTCGCGGGTGCTGGCCAGCATTGATGTGACCAATGGCGGTTCCGGACCGGTTACGGGCGACCCCTACGGACACGGCACGCACATCACCTCCACTGCGGCCGGCGGCGCTGAGAACCTGGCCCTGCAATACCTGAGCATTGCGCCGCAGGCCAATGTGGTCATCGTGCGCGCCTTCGATGGCCAGGGCGGCGGTCGTTACGTGGACGTGATCGCCGGTTTGAACTGGATCATCGCCAACCAGAAGAAGTACAACATCCGCGTCGTCAACCTTTCCTTCGGGTCGACCCCGGAGTCCTATTACTGGGACGATCCGCTGGATCAGGCCGTGATGGCGGCGTGGCAGGCCGGCATTGTCGTGGTGGCGGCCGCGGGTAACTCGGGTCCGGGTCCCATGACCATCGGCGTACCCGGAAACGTGCCCTACGTCATCACGGTCGGCGCGCTTACCGACAACTACACACCCTACAATCCTGCCAACTTCAGTCTGGCTTCGTTCTCCTCCACGGGTCCGACTTATGAGGGTTTCGTCAAGCCCGAGGTCGTCGCACCCGGCGGCCACATCGCCGCCTCGATGTCCAGCAGCAGCTATCTCGCCAACATCGATCCGAACTCGATGTCGGTGGGCGAACAGATGTTCACCATGTCCGGCACCTCGATGTCCACCGCCGTGACCAGCGGTGTGGTCGCACTGATGCTGCAGGCGAATCCCGCGCTGACGCCCGACACCGTCAAGTGCCGACTGCTGTCCTCGGCGGCCCCGGCCGTCACGTCATCAGGAGCTCTGGCCTACACCGTGTTCCAGCAGGGTGCGGGTTTCATCAACGCGGTGCGGGCCGTGAACAGCACGGCCACCGGCTGCGCCAATCAAGGTCTGAACGTCGCGGCCGATCTCGCCGGCAGCGAACACTTCGGTGGCCCGGCCAATGAAAATGCCGATGGCGACTACTACGTCATGAACATGGCGGGCTCCACCTGGGGCACCTCCCAGTCCGGTGACGGGCTCACCTGGTCCACCGGCTACGCCTGGGACCAGGGCTATGACTGGAGTTCAGCGTATGTGTGGACCCAGAGTTATGCCTGGAGCAAAGGCTACGCCTGGAGCAACAGTTATGCGTGGAGCAAGAGCTACGCCTGGAGCAAGGGCTACGCCTGGAGCAAGTCGGTGCCCTGGTGGCTGAACCCGCCGGGCTCGGCCACCACCTCCTCGTCGTCCTCGATCCTGCCCTGGGTTCCGAACCAGTAGGCGCAACTGTGACGCACTTCTCGTAAGTCGTGAATTTGCTGAAGCGCTCCTGCGATACGTCAATGTTCTCGGGAGCCGCTTCGTGCATCGTCGGAATGTGAGTACCCCTACACCAAGGCGTGCCTGGCGCTCGTGGCTCAGCGGCGCGCTGCTGGGAATCGCGGCTGCGATGAGTGCGGCCGCGACCGATGCGCCCGCACTCATTCTTCAGCATCTGACGACCGCGGATGGATTGCCGCAGGGCAGTGTCTATACCACTCTGCAGGACTCACAGGGGTTCGTATGGCTCGCCACCGAGGACGGCCTCGTCCGCTACGACGGCCGTGAACTGCTGCGCTACGCCTACTCCGCGAGCAGCAGCAGTGGCTTGCCGGGAAATTTCATTTATGACGTTGTCGAGGATGCGCACCACGATCTGTGGGTGGCCATCAAGGATACCGGCATCGCCCGCTGGAACCGTGCCAGCGATACCTTCACGATCTACCGCCACGATGCGCACAATCCCGCCTCGCTGGCGAGCGACTCCGTCAGAACACTGCTCGTCGATACCCGCGGTCGGGTGTGGGTGGGAACCCTGGACGCCGGCGTGGATATCCTGGATCCGGCCACCGGGCGCTTCGCGCACCTGCGCCACGATGTGCGCGTAGCGAACTCGCTGCTCGATAATCGTATCCAGAGGCTTGAGCTCGATCCCACGGGCACGGTGTGGGTATCGACTTTCGCGGGCCTGGACCGCTGGCTGCCGCAGGAGCGCGGCTTCGCGCACCTGCGGCACGCGGCAGGGGACGCCGCCACCCTGAGCGGCACGCGCATCACGCACGTGTTGCAGGATCGCAGCGGTGCTTTGTGGGTAACGAGCATCGGCGGCGGCCTGAACCTGATGGACCGCAGCGGCCACATCCAGGCGGTCTATCGCCACGATCCGAAGAACCCTGATTCGCTGGCGAGCGATGACGTGCAAGCCATTCTCCAGGATCAGGCCGGCGACATTTGGGTCGGCACGGGCCAGGGCCTGGACCTTTTGGACCGCAGCAGCAAGCAGTTCCATCACTACAGCCACGACCCCAAGGATGCCGGAACGCTCGCGGATTCCGACATTCTTTCGCTCTATGAGGACCAGAGCGGGCTGGTATGGATCGGCACGCGGGCCGGTGGTGTCAGCCGCTGGAATCCGCACAGCTGGGAACTGGGCGGCCAACGACCCGCCTGGTTGCAGGACAATCTGGCGATGGCCTTCGCTGATGCGCCTGACAACCGCATCTGGATTGGATCCATGGGCGCGGGCCTCAAGCAGTTCGACCCCGCTACCGGCCAGGCGCTCGACTTCGACGCTCTGGTCGGACGACCCAACGCCTTAGGGGATAGGCACGTCATGTCCTTGCGCGAGGATCGCCACGGCGCACTGTGGATCGGGACGATGAACAGTGGCTTGCACAGGTTCGCGGCCGGCACGCTCACATCGATTTCCGTCAAGGTGGGAGATGCCCATAGCTTGAGCGCCGCCGGCATCATGAGCATCTTCGAAGCGCGCAACGGGATGATATGGCTGGGCACCTTTGGCGGTGGCGCCAATGTGCTGGATCCGGCCACCGGCCTGATCCGTCAGCTGCCCTTTGGCGGCACGCAGC
>Ga0302314_10020453_pt1 | contig 10945 bp, 8 predicted proteins | sample III_Palsa_N2_3_FD_200533 | JGI IMG/M metagenome (GOLD analysis project Ga0302314, IMG submission 200533) | Peat permafrost microbial communities from Stordalen Mire near Abisko, Sweden - III_Palsa_N2_3 | ecosystem: Environmental > Terrestrial > Soil > Palsa > Peat permafrost | place: Sweden... | reverse complement strand
CGCGGGCGCGATCGCATACTCGGCATAGCCGCCGCTGCCTGTGAGCGCCACGACGCGCTCGCCGGTGTCCTCGCGAACGCCCGCCACCTCCCCGCCGGGCACCAGCGGCAGCGTGGCCTTCTGCACGTAGGAGTTGGTGCGCGTGTGGGTGTCCGCGAAGTTCAGTCCCGCACGGGCGACCCGGATCAGCACCTCGTCGGGCCCGGGCCGGGGGGTCGGGAGCTCGGCCAGCTCGAGTACCTCCGGGCCGCCGAACTCGGTCATCTGGATGGCACGCATCGCGGCCCCAGGCTAGCGCGTGCTCTAAGGTGCGCGCCCATGCCCATAACCGTGGTTGGATCGATCGCCTACGACACCGTGACGACGCCGTTTGGCAAGCGCGAGCGGATGCTCGGCGGGGCCGCCGTGCATTTCTCGCTGGCCGCCTCGTTCTTCGACGACGTCAGGGTCGTCGGCCCCGTGGGCGAGGACTTTGGCGAGGAGCAGCTGGACGTGATGCGCGCCCGCGCGGTCGACGTCAGCGACATCGAGCGCGTCAGCGGTGGCAAGACGTTCTTCTGGGAGGGCGAGTACGGCTGGGACCTGAACTCGCGCGAGACGATCGACACGCAGCTCGGTGTGTTCGAGGGCTTTGAGCCGAAGCTCTCCGAGCTTTCGCGCTCGAGCGACGTGCTGTTCCTGGCCAACATCCAGCCGGACCTGCAGCTCCAGGTGCGCGGCCAGCTGCCGGACGCGCGCTTCGTGGCGCTGGACTCGATGAACCTCTGGATCGACATCGCGCGCGACTCGCTGGTGAAGGCGATCGAGGGGGTCGACTGCCTGATCCTGAATGACGCCGAGCTGCGCCAGCTGACCGGCAAGCCCAACCTCATCTCCGCCGCGCGCGAGATCTTGTCTTGGAACCCTCCCACCCCGAGGGTGATCGTCGCCAAGCAGGGGGAGTACGGCGCGGCACTGATCACCGCGGAGGACTTCTTCGCCCTCCCGGCCTATCCCCTTGAGAGCGTGATCGATCCGACCGGCGCGGGCGACACCTTCGCCGGCGGGTTCGTCGGCTACATCGCCGCGCACCCCGACGAGGAGCTCTCCGACGGGCTGCTGCGGCGCGCTATGGCCCACGCGACGGTGCTCGCGTCCTTCAACGTCGAGGAGTTCGGGACGGCGCGCATCGAGCGCCTGCAGGGCAGCGAGATCGCCGTCCGCATCCACGAGCTGCACGCGATGACGCAGTTCAGCGGCGCTCCACTGGTCCTCCGCGGGTGACATCCGAGCGCGTGAGCGCGGGCTCGCTCGCAACGATCTCGCCGCTAGCGGCGAGGACTCGCGCTAGGTTCCTCATAATCGACGTACAGCACCGGAAACCGCGCGGACAGGAGAACGTATGAGCAGCCAGGACTCGACGATCACGGATGCCGCCGCGGCGGGCAACGACCAAGCGAACGGCGCATCGCAGGACACGCTCACGGTCACCGACAACCGCACCGGCAAGAGCTACGAGCTGCCGATCCAGGACGGCACGGTGCGCGCGAGCGATCTACGCCAGATCAAGGTCGACGAGGCCGAATTCGGGATGATGTCCTACGACCCGGCCTTCATGAACACCGCGTCGTGTCGCAGCTCGATCACCTACATCGATGGCGACGCGGGCATCCTGCAGCATCGCGGCTACCCGATCGAGCAGCTGTGCGAACACTCGACCTATCTGGAGGTCGCGTATCTGCTGATCAACGGTCGTCTGCCCAACAAGGTCGAGCTCGAGGGATGGATCGACGAGATCACGATCCACACGTTCGTGCACGAGAACGTCAAGGACTTCATGCAGGGCTTCCGCTACGACGCCAACCCGATGGGCATGCTCGTGGCGTCCGTCGGCGCCCTTTCGACCTTCTACCCCGACGCCAACAAGATCCACGAGGAGCGGGTGCGCGCGATCCAGATCATCCGGCTGCTCGCGAAGATGCCCACGCTGGCCGCGTTCGCGTTCCGCCACAACATGGGCCAGCCCTACGTCTACCCCGACAACGACCTCGAGTACGCGGGCAACTTCCTGGGGATGATGTACAAAATGACCGAGCTCAAGTACCAGCCCGACCCACGGCTGGCGCGCGCGCTCGATGTCCTGTTCATCCTGCACGCCGATCACGAACAGAACGCATCCACGAGCGCCGTGCGCTCGGTGGGCTCAACGCAGGTCGACCCCTACTCGGCCGTGGCCGCAGGCGTCGCTGCGCTCTACGGTCCACTGCACGGAGGCGCCAACGAGCAGGCGCTGCGGATGCTCGCCCGCATCGAGAAGGTGGAGAACATCCCCGCCTTTCTCGAGGGCGTGAAGGCGGGCAACGAGCGCCTGATGGGCTTCGGTCACCGCGTCTACAAGAACTACGACCCCCGCGCGCGGATCATCCGCAAATACCTGGACGACGTGTTCGAGGTGCGCGGCAAGAGCCCTCTGCTCGACGTCGCCACCGAGCTGGAGAAGCAGGCGCTCGACGACGAGTACTTCACCTCGCGCAAGCTCTACCCCAACGTCGACTTCTACTCAGGCCTGATCTACGAGGCGCTGGGCCTCCCGGTGGCGATGTTCCCGGTGATGTTCGCGATCGGGCGCACCAGCGGCTGGATCGCGCAGTGGAAGGAGCTCGTCGAGGACCCCGAGCAGAAGATCGCGCGTCCGCGCCAGATCTACACTGGCGCGCGCGACCTCGACTACGTGCCGATGGACCAGCGCGCCTAGTTTCCATGAGGATGATGAAGTTGCAGATTCCGTCCCCTCCTTCTGCGATCATCGAAGAGCTTCATGATGAAGTTTGGGTCGGCTCTCGTACGGTGAAAGAGCCCCTGGGCTCTGCTCTCCCGTCAAGGAAAGCTAGCTTTGCGGGGGCCGACCGTAGTTTCTAGTAGTAGTTGACGACGCCTCGCTGCCAGACATCGAACTCACTTCGAATCTTTGGCGATATAAGGCTGTGAGAGCGCTCGTCCGCCCTCTCCCACTTGCGCTGGATCGCCCATGTGCAGTAGTCGGCGACCTGAAGACAAGGATCGCTGTCCGCCGGCCAGAAGGCGACGCGGTGAGTCATCTACAGCCGTGTGAAGCGCACCACGAGCCTTTTTCGTTCCGAGACTCGACGCTGCCACGAACAGGCGGTCCGAGGCGTCCATGCAACGGGCCAGGTATTTGAAGTGCAAGTACCAGGCCATCTTGTAGATGTGCGCTTCGCCGCGTAGATGCGGTTGCGCCTTGGACTTCTCGAGGATAGTCGCATCGACCCAGCAATCCATATCGGCTAGCAGCGCAAATACCTCATCTCGAACGGCCTGCGGGTCTTCTGTGGCGTGAAACACGCGATCCAGGTGAAGGCCCCTCCAACCGAGGTCACGCCGCAGCGCGAGCAGGCTATCCCCGACCTTGCAGTGGCTGGAAGCGACGGTGCAGAGAATGAAGTATCGCGAGGCGCCAGGACCTCTCGAGAAATCAAAATTGCCTGCCTCGTCGGCGAATACGTAGCGATCGGCCACACCTCAAGCATTCAATGCTGCTCGCGGCAAGTCCTTCCACGTGGGCGCCTAAATTCTAATTGCCAACACATTTCAGAATACGTCGAGTCAGAGCACGAGCGTCGCGCCGTGCGCGCGTAGCCACGCGCGATCGCGCTGATAGCCGGGCCAGCGCGCCGCCACGAGCGCCCAGAAGCGGGGGGAGTGGTCGAGGATCTCCAGGTGGCAGACCTCGTGCCAGACGACGTATTCGAGCACGCGCTCGGGTGCGAGTAGGAGCCGCCAGTTGAAGCTCATGCGCCCGTTCGACGAGCATGAGGCCCAGCGGGTGCGCTGGCCGCGGATGTCCAGGCCGCTATAGGAGCTACCCGCGGCCTCGGTTGCGCGATCCAGACGCGGGGCGATCTCCGCGCGTGCCGAGCGCCGGTAGAAGCGCTCCAGGGCGGGGCGAGGGTCCCCCGCGGGCACGAGCAGACGCTCGCCGTCGCGGTGCACGCGCTCGCGGCCGGGCTCGAGGACCAGCTCGAGCGTGCTGTCGAGGTAGGGCACGGTGCCGGCGCGAGCAGCGACGCGGTCGAGTGCCTCGCGCGCATCCCGCAGGCGACGCTCGATCCACGGGCGCAGCTCGCTGACCGCTGCCGCCGCGGCGCGCTCGGGCGCGCGCTGCGGGAGCACCACCTCCACGCCTGTGTGCGCATGGACGTTCACCCGTACCCGCCGCGCGCGAGCCGAGCGCCGGATCGTGTAGGGGATTGGAGGCGCCTGGGCGGGGGAGCTCATCGAGCGCCAAGCCTACGAGCCGGGATAGACGGCCTTCTCCCACGGCTTGGCGAGCTTCAGCGCACTGAGGATCGCGCGCGTGGCCGGCGATCGGTTGAGCGTGTAGAAGTGGATCCCCGGCGCCCCGGCGGCGAGCAGCTCCGCGCATTGAAGGGTGGCGTAGGCGACGCCGAAGTCGAGCACCGCCTCCGGGTCCTCCCCGCGTGCGTGCAGCTCGCGGCGCAGCTCCTCTGGGATCGACGCGCCGCACATGCCTGCCATGCGCTCCACCTGGCCGACTCTCGTGATCGGCATCACCCCGGGGATGATCGGCACCTCGATCCCCGCAGCCCGCGCGCGCTTGACGAAGTCGAAGTACACGGCGTTGTCGAAGAAGAGCTGCGTGATCAGGAAGTTCACGCCCGATGCAACCTTCTCGCGCAGGTGACGCAGGTCGGACTCAGGGCTCTCGGCATGGATGTGTGTCTCTGGAAAGCACGCCGCCCCGACCGCAAACGGATAGTCCTCCGCGATCAGCGTGACCAGTTCGCTCGAGTACTCGAGGCCACCTTCGGTCCTGATCCATTCCTGCTCCCCGGCGGGCGGGTCGCCCCGCAGCGCGAGCACGTTGTCGATGCCCGCCTCGCGCATCTCGTCGAGCGTGCCCCGCAGCTGCGCCTCGGTCGCACCGACGCAGGTGAAGTGGGCCATCGCCTCGAGGCCGTACTGCTCACGGATCCGCTTGACGATCTCGATCGTCTTCTCCCTGGTCGAGCCGCCCGCGCCGTAGGTGACAGAGACGAACGAAGGCTCGAGCGTCTTCAGCTCGGCCAGCGCCGCGTAGAGGTTGCGCTCGCCGTCGGCCGTCTTGGGCGGGAAGAACTCGAACGAGAACGCCGGGCTCTCGCCGGCGAGTATCTGGTCGATGCGCATCGGATGATTATGCAGTCCAACGCTCGGGCTCACCGGCGATCCGCCGCGCCTCGCCGAGCGCCTCGAGGTGCGTCAGGTAGGAGAGGATCTCTGAGAGCAGCCAGTGCGCGTTCTCCTGCGAGAGCGAGTCTCCGTACACGTATGGGACCACCTCGAAACCCGTCAGCTCGCGCCCGTCGAGCGCGCCGCGCACCCGCTCCACACGTTCGTCCACGAGCGTGCGGTTGCCGCGGATGTGGGCGTGCACGTCGGTGAAAGTGCGGCCGTGCCCGGCCAGACAGAGGCGCGCGCCGAGTCTCTCCACGACGTCCAGGGAGCTCAGGAATTCGCCGACGGGGTCGGGTGAGTAGCCGTAGTCGAAGTACAGGGAGATGCGCCCCAGGAGGTGGTCTCCCGAGATCAGCAACCGGCGCTCCGGCTGGAACAGGCACACGTGCGAGGGAGCATGGCCGGGTGTCTCGTAGGCAACCCACTCGCCCAGGTCGCTGCCGATCGTGACGCCCGCCACCAGGTCGCGGTCGGGCTCGATCGGGCCCGCGATGCCCGAGCCGCGGTTGGTGCGCTCGGCTGCATAACGTCGCAACGGCTCCTCTGGCACCCCGCTCTGGCGTGCCACCTCCAGGCGCCGCGTGAACACCGCGTCCGGATCCTCGATCATCCGGTTCAGGTGCTCGTGGTTGGGGTGCATCCACACCTCACAGCCGGCGCGCTCGACGACTGTGGGCGCTTGGCCGCAGTGATCGGTGTGAGCGTGCGTGCACACGACGAGCCGCGCATCCTCGAGACGCAGGTTGCACATCTCCAGGGCGCGCTCGAGGTGCGAGATCGAGTCCGGCTGGTGCATGCCGGTGTCGAACAGCACGAAGCCGTCGCCTGAGGTGACCGCCCACGCGTTGCAGTGGGGAACGCCCGGCCAGGGCAGCGGCAGGCGCAGGCGGAAGAGCCCGGGCATCACGCGCTCGCCTCGCCCCAGCTCACGCCTGCTGACAACATCGGGCATGCGCCGGAGACTAGACTAAGGCCGTTCAGCGGCGTAAGGGAGACGGCATGCCAGAGCGGGAGAGTGCCAGCGAGGCGAGCACCAAGGTGCAGGAGGTCGCTGCCAACATGCAGCAGGCCGCGGCCACGCGCAAACGCATCACCGGGCGCAAGGCCGAGTCCACCGCGCGGCGCTACTTCGCAGCGATCGACGCACGCGATCTGGAGCAGGTCGTCGCGCTGTGGGCTGAGGGCGGGCGCGAGAACGTCCGCGGCCAGGTGGACACGCAGGCGCCTGAGGGCGTGCGCGCGTTCATCGGCGAGCTGATCGACGCGATTCCCGATCTGAGCATGCAGGTCGTCTCCACGACGACCGAGGGCGATCGCTGCGGCGTGCAGTGGCGGCTGACGGGCACGTTCGCCGGACCCGGAAGCTTCGGCGGCGTGGCGCCCACCGGCAACCCGATAGAGCTCGAAGGCTTCGACCTGCTGACCGTGCGCGACGGCCTGATCCAGGGCAACGACGCGTTCACCGACTCGATGACCTTCGCGCGCCAGATCGGGATGCTGCCGCCGCAGGGCTCGAGCGCAGAACAGCGCATGACGGGGGCCTTCAACGCCAAGACTCGTCTCACCTCGCGCCTGGGGGCCGGCGAGGCCGAGCTGGTCGCGCAGGGCGTCTGGGTGGTGCAGGGCCAGCCGGGCCGCTGCAACGTGTACCTGCTGGAGGACGACGGCGGTGTGACGCTGTTCGACGCGGGCGCGCGGACGATGACGCGCGCCGTCGCCAGCGCCGGCGCGAAGCTCGGCGGAATCCGCCGCGTGGTGCTGGGCCACGGGCACACCGACCACCGCGGCGTGGCGCCCGCGCTCGGCGTACCGGTCCTGTGTCACCCCGATGAGGTACTGGACGCCGAAGGCAGCGGGGGCTTTCGCTATTGGCCCGAAGGCCTTGCCGGCCTGCCCACCCCGCTGCGCCAGTTCCATCGCCTGCTACACCGCTACGCCTGGGATGCGGGCCCGGTGAAGATCTCCGAGACCGTGCGCGAAGGCGACGAGATCGCGGGGTTCAGCGTGATCGATCTGCCCGGCCACGCGCCTGGGCAGATCGGGCTTTGGCGGGAGTCCGACCGGCTGGCGCTGAGCAGCGACTGCTTCTACACGCTCGACATGTGGGGGCGCGACTGCTCGCCGCGGCTGCCGGAGCGGATCTACAACTTCGATACCGAGCAGGCGCGCGCGAGTATCCGCAAGCTGGCGGCGCTGGAGCCCGCGGCGGCCTGGCCAGGACACGCCAAAGCGGTTACCGGCGACGTTCGCAGCCAGCTCGAGCGGGCCGCCGACGCGCTCTAGCGTGGCCAAGCGCAGCCGCCGGCGGGAGAAGCTGACCGCGCCGAGCAGCGACTACAGCGACGCGGAGGGCAACGTGCTGACGCTGCGCGGCTCGCTGACGCCGGGCTCGAGGCGCGATTACGCCCTGGCGCTGTCCGGCGCCGGCAGCCGCCCTGCAGGTACCCAGGAGGACGCCTGGCAGCGCGCTGCCGAGCTGCTGTTCGAGCGCCTGGCGGTCCGCTGGGTGATCGCCGAAGTCCCGATCGAGCGCCAGCGCGAGCTGCTGGCGCGTTTCCGCGTGGCCTCCAGCGAGGAGCGCCTGTGGGTGCGCCAAGCGCTGCGCGAGCACTGCGCGGAGCACTTCCCGGACGTGCAGGCTCCCTGATCTCGCCGGCCCTCGCGCCCGCGTCCATCGGGGGGCGGCGCAGCGCGCCGTCCGGCCTCCTACGCTGTTCGGGCTGCAATGACCAAGCCCGCCGCAGAGCACCGCTGGGACAGGCGGACGTTCATCAAGCAAGGAGCGCTGGCCGGTGCCGGTCTGCTGGGCCTGCCTTCGCACAACGGCGGCACGCCCCCCGCGCGAAAGCACAGCCGCAAGCGCTCCAAGCACAGGGCGCGCCCGTCCGCGCCCAACATCCTCACGATCGTCGTCGACCAGCTGCGCGCCCCCGTGTGGCTGCCTCCGGCCGTCGCGGCGTCCTCGGTGATGCCGAACCTCGCCGCGCTGAGCGCTCGCTCGGTGAGCTTCGAAGGCCACTACACGGCGGCCAACGACTGCTCGCCCTCCAGGAGCGTGCTTTTGACGGGGCTCTACGCCCACCAGACGGGCGTGATGATCACGGGCGCGGGCTGGCTGGACCCGCGCTTTCCAACCTGGGGCACGCTCCTGCGGAAGATGGGCTATGAGACCGCCTACTACGGCAAGTGGCACCTGAACCCCAACCCCGATGCCTCGCTGGCTCAATACGGGTTCTCGGGCGGCACCTACCCCTCGCCGAACGGCGCCCCGGGCCAGGGCACGCTGATCGATCCGGCGATCACCGGGCAGTTCATCGACTGGTTCGACGGCCACGCCGGCAAAGCTCCGTGGGCGACGACCGTGTCGTTCGTGAACCCGCACGACATCGCCTGGTGGCACCGCTATACCGAACGGATCGAAGCGGAGGTCGATCCGCCGCAGCTGGCGGTGACGCTGCCGGGTAACTACGAGACCCCCGAACAGCTCGAGATGAAGGGCAAGCCGGCACTGCAGCGCGCGCTACAGGAGACGGCCGCCAGGTCCTTCGGAGCGGTGCCGTTCGAGGGAGGAGAAGTGATGCGCTGGTGGACGGGGATGATGGACACCTACCTGCTGCTGCAGAGCTATGTGGACGCGCAGATTGGGCGTGTCCTCGAAACGCTGGCGAGCCGGCCGGAGGTGGCGGCGAACACGGTCGTGATCTTCACCTCCGATCACGGCGAGTACGGAGGCTCGCACGGGCTGCGCGGCAAGGGCGCGTCGGCCTACGAGGAGGCGATTCGGGTGCCGCTGGAGGTCTACGACCCGCGCGGCCTGCTCACGATCGCCCCCGAAACGCCACGCACGCAGCTGACCTCGAGCGCAGACGTGGCGGCGCTGATGCTGACGATCGCCTCCGGCTCGTCGGATTGGCGCGCGGAGCGCGAGTACGAGCACCTGGCGACGCGTCTGGACCTGGCGAGCATCTGCGCCGATCCGCAGGCGCCGGGACGCGAATGGATCCTGCACACGACCGACGAGGACGTGACCGAGTTCGCGACCGAACCGTACGCCTCCGATGCCTACCGGCACGTGATCGCGCTGCGATCGCCGGCCGGCAAGCTCGCGCTCTACTCCAATTGGCGTCCCGGCACGATCGAGATCGAACCCGGCAGCCAGGAACAGGAGCTCTACGACTACTCCAGCGAAGACGGTCGCATGGAGCTCTCCAGTCAGGGCGAGGGCGGCTCGCAGCTGGAAGAAGACCTGCGCCAGACGCTGGAGGAGGTCGCGATCCCCGATGAGCTGCGCGCGCCGCTGCCCGCAGCGCTCGAGCCGGCGCGCCGCGAAACGCTTGGCAAGTACTACTCGTTCGAAGAACGTGAGGCGCTGCGGGTCTACGAAGAGCACCGGCCGGGGGCTGAGGAAGCCGGCCCGGAACCGCTGTAAGCGCGCTCCGCCCCCGCCGTCAATCTCCGAAAAGCTCCAACCGCGCCCCGCCAACGCTTCCGGCGGCGAGGAACCGCGCTGTGGCGGGGTTGAGCACGAACTCGAGCACCTGACCGGCCTCGTTGCGAACCTCCAGTCGCCGCCCGTCGTCGTGCACGGCAACGACGGTGCAGCGCTCGTAGCTGCCGCCGAAGTGCGCGATGCGCGCCGGCGCGCCGACATGTGGCAATGGTCGTGAGGGGCCCAGCACACCTCGATGCTAAGCCACGGTCGGCAACAGCTCGCCAACAACGGGACCCCGCCCACCCCAAGCCCAGCGCAGACATAGGCGACGACCGATACCTTGCGCTCATGCGCCGCACGAAGATCGTCGCCACGATCGGCCCCGCCTCCCGCGAGCCGGAGGTGCTCAGGCGCATGGTGGAAGCGGGCATGGACGTGGCGCGCCTGAACTACTCGCACGGCACGCTGGACGAGCACGCGGAGACGGCGCGTCGCGTACGCGACGCGGCGGGCAGGGTCGGGCGGCCGGTGGCGATCCTGCAGGACCTGCCGGGGCCAAAGCTGCGCATCGGGCCGCTGAGCGAGGGCGTGGTGGAGCTCACCCCCGGTGAAACGCTGACGTTCTCGTGTGGAGATGACGAGCGCCCGGGCGACGCTCGTCAGATGAGCATCTCCTGGGGCGGCCTTCCCGACGCGGTCGAGAAGGGCTCGATCCTGTATCTGGCGGACGGCTCGGTGCGCCTGCGCGTGACCGAGGTGCGCGCACCGGCGCACGAGGTGGATGTCGAGATCGAGGTGGGGGGCGCGGTCGCCTCGCGGCAGGGGCTGAACATCCCGGGCCCGGTCGCTTCGCTGCCGGCTGTGCCGGAGGAGGACCTGCACCTGCTGGCCCACGGCGAGTCGATCGGCGTTGACATGGTGGCGCTGTCGTTCGTGCAGACGCCACAGGATGTGGAATTCGTGCGCGAGCACACGCGCCTGCCGCTGGTGGCCAAGATGGAGAAGCCGCAGGCGGTGGAGCGCGCCTCGGACATCATCGCGGCGGCGGACGGCGTGATGGTCGCGCGCGGCGACCTGGGTATCGAGCTGCCGATCGAGCGCGTGCCGCTGGTTCAGAAGCAGCTGCTCGAGCTGGCCGGCTGGATGGCGCGCCCGTCGATCACCGCGACGCAGATGCTCGACTCGATGGTCAGCTCCTCGCGCCCCACGCGCGCGGAGGTGGCGGACGTGGCAAACGCGATCCTGGACGGCACGGACGCGGTGATGCTCTCCCAGGAG
>Ga0302314_10020451_pt1 | contig 10945 bp, 8 predicted proteins | sample III_Palsa_N2_3_FD_200533 | JGI IMG/M metagenome (GOLD analysis project Ga0302314, IMG submission 200533) | Peat permafrost microbial communities from Stordalen Mire near Abisko, Sweden - III_Palsa_N2_3 | ecosystem: Environmental > Terrestrial > Soil > Palsa > Peat permafrost | place: Sweden... | reverse complement strand
AAATTCAGAGGTTGGTCCCTGTCGTCAGGGGGCGGGTGGGAGCCGTTCCCTGACGAGCGCTGAACCGGCTCAGCTGCCGGGAGCACCACCTGGTAGTCCGCCGGGAAGTAGCGATCCATCAGCACGCGCGTGGCCTCATAAGAGGCGATGCGGGCATCGAGCCGGCTGAACAAGAGCTGTGAGAGCTGGCGGCCGAACTGAGTCGAGAGCAACCGCTCGGTGGGGTTGTGGAACGTGGCGACGCTCAGCGCACGGGCGTTGCGCAGCGCGGCACTCGAGGCGCTCGGGGCGAACGGCTCGTGGACGTGCACGAGGTCGAGCGGGAGTGCTGTGAGCGCCTCCTCGATCGTGCGTGACACGTCGACGGGCAGTGACGCCGTCCGGCGACGCGTTGGGGAGAAGGGCAGCACCTCACCGACGCCCAGCACTAGCGGTCCGTCATCGGCCCGCGCCAGCAGCGATTGCGCCCCGCCCTGGGCGCCGCGCAGCAGCTTGCGGCTCTCGTGCACGAGCTCCGCGGAGTTCGACGGCGCGATGATCAGCGCCTGATGGCCGCGCCGGTGAAGCTCGTGCGAGAGCAGCCTGACGTATTCGCCGATTTCGGTCTTGGTCTCCCAGGCGAATGGGCTCACCTGCGCGATCGCGAGCCGCTGTTCTGGCACGGCTGCGCAGTCTACGCAGCTGGCGGCGCCGGTCCGCCGGGCTGGACGGATCAGCTCAGCGGGAAGCTGGCCCGCGCGCTCTGGGTGTGCTGCTGGGCGCGTGGCTTGAACTCGGCGAACGCCGATACCTCCACGTGGTTGCTGCTCTTCAGCACAGCCCTGCCCGCCGCGGTCAGGCGCAGCGTCAGTTTGACGCCGCCCGGTGCGCCGACATGCACGCTTCCGGCTGCGATCAGCACGCGCCTGCCGGCACGAGAGGCATACCACGACGTTGTCGCGGTTCCGGCCTCGACGGCCTGATAGTCGTAGTCATAATGACCTGAGGAGCGGATCAGCGAAATCCGTGCCGAGTGTTTCTCAGGCGTCAGGATCGCGAGTAACGAGAGCCTCGCCTCGGCGGCGTTGGCGAGCGGTAGGCGCAGCTCGGTGGCCTTGCCCCAGGCCCCGCCGTGTTCGCTGAGTAGGTAGCCGAGCACGTTGCCGTGGCGGTCGTTGTACTGGCCGATGACGGTGCAATCGCCCGCGCCGGTGCAGTCGGACTGGTCCGCTGCCGCGTACTGCAGGCCGCCCGCGTTGGGCGGCAGCGGCGACTCGACCCCGGTCTGCCAGGTGCCGCCCGACTCGGAGAGCAGCAGGCCCTGCGAGTTGTAGCCGATGTCGGTGTAGACGCCGGTGGCCAGGCAGTTGCCCAGCGACGCGCAGGAGATCCAGTCGAGCCCGGCGGACTGCTTCTCCAGGCCGTTGACCGCGTTGTTCGGAAGCGTGACCTCGACACCGGGCTGCCACGCGCCGGCGTTCTGGGTGACCAATAGGCCCTGGCCGTTCTCGTCGTTGTCGAAATACCATCCGACGGCCGTGCACGAGCCGGCCTGCGGGCAGGCGACCGATGACAGCACCACGGTCTGGTCGCCGACGGTGCCCGCCGGCGCGGCGTTCGACGGCAGCGTCGCGCCGCTGCTGCCGCCCCACTGACCGCCTGCCTCGTTGAGCAGCAGGCCAAGTGAGTTCTGCAACGGGTTGATGTAGGTCCCAACAGCGGCGCACTCGCCGCTGGTCGAGCAGGAGATCGAAGAGGGGATGATGTTCGGGTCCGAGTTGGCATCACTCGGCGCGGCCGGTGTCGGCGCTGCTGTCCAGCCGCCGCCGCTGCTGCTGACCAACAGGCTCTGTTGATGGCCCGAGGGATCGACGTACTCGCCGGCCGCTGAGCACTGGCCCGCGGGACTGCACGTGACCGACAGCAGCACCGCGTTCTGACCCTCGACGGGCGCACCGGCCGGCAGCGGCGCCTCGATCGCCCGTGACCAGTGACCGTGCTGCTCGACGACGATCATCGCCTCCCAGACCTCGGCGTTGGTCTCGTAGGTACCGACGGCCACGCAGTTGCCGATCGAACCGCACGAGACGCCGGCCAACGCGAGAAGGTCGACCGTTCCCGACTTTGGCTTGGGTGGGGTGACTGCGTTGGCCGGTGGCCGCAGGCCCACACCGACGCCCCAGCGTCCGTTGACCTCGCTGAATAGGACGCCGTGGTCGCTGTGCCCGCTGTCGGTATAGCGGCCGACTGCGGTGCAGTCTCCGGCTGCCGGGCAGGAGATGTCGGCGAGCCCGCCACCGTCGGAGAGCTTGAATGGTTCGACGGCCGCGCCCGCCGGTGCCTGCGCCTCGACGGCGCTTTGCCACTTCCCGTCGGTTTCGGTGACCAGCAGCCCCTGGCTGTCGCCGAGACCGTCGTCGTAGCCGCCGATCGCGCTGCAGTTACCGGTCGACGCGCACGAGAGCGCCTGAAGCTGAACCGCCGGGTTGACCTGCGTCTGCGTCGTGGTCTTGGTCTTGGCGGCAGCAGTGCTCGGCGCCAGTGCGGCCAGTGCAGCCACCATCGACAGCAGCCAGACGGCCGGCGTGCGAGTCATACGGCGAGGATAGACGTGCACCGGCCGTGCGGCTGCTAGTGGTCTGGCGGGCGTCAGTGCAGGCTGAAGCTCTTTGAGAGGGTCACGCGCGCCACCGCGTTCGCGGTGTAGGCGGCGTCGGTCGTGAGCCTGAGGCGCCGGTGCGACTTCAGCAGTCTGCGCCCCGCCCGGGTGAGCGTCACCTTGACCACGATGCTGTGCTGACCGGCCACATTCAGCGCGAACGTGGCGACGAGTCTCCGGTGGCGGTGTTTCCGCGAGCCGTAGCTGTAATACCAGGAGATCGCCAAGCGCCCACCCCATGGCGGCAGGAACGCGAAGCTGAAGCCGCGGGCCTTGAGGATCGCCTTCAGTCGCGCCTTGGTGCCCGTGGGCACCAACACCGCGCGCAGAGCAGCCAGCAGTTGCGCGTTGCTCGGGATGACATCGATCGCCCCGGTCGTGGAGGCGAGGCCGGTGCCGAGCGCGTTGCTCGGGGTGACATTGAATTGATAGCTGTTGCCCGGTGTCAGTCCGGTGAACGTGACGCTCGAGGTCGAGCCGCTCACGTTCATCGCCTGGCCGCCGTTGGCCGCGGTCGTGAGGTCGTCGGCGGTCACGGTGTAACCGGTGATCGGCAGGTCGCTGATCGAGGAGGGTGGGCTCCAGTTGACGGTCGCCTGGTCGGCACCGCCGGTCGCCGAGAGCGTCACGAACGATGTCGGGGCGCTGATCACCGCAAGCGAACTGGCGGGCGTGTTCGGCGGGATGTTGAGCGCCGTGTCGGTGACTGCCGCGCAATAGCCGCTCGGTGAGCAGGCGACGAGGCCGCGATCGAAGTAGGGAGGCACATCTGTGCCCGGTGCCGGCGTGGTGAGTTCGGTTGTCGACCATTGGCCGCCGCTACCGGTGACCAATGCGCCCGCGGGACTGCCAGCGTTGTTCTCGTAATAGACCACGCCTGCGCAGTTGCCTGCGGCCGCGCACGCGAGCGACGAGCCGCTGGCGGCGGGGTCGACACTCGATTCGTCGCTGGGCAGTCCGACGGTCGTTGCCGGCGCCCAGCTGCCGCCCGTCTCGGTGACCAGCAGCCCCTGAGTGTCGACTTTGTGGTCCGAGTAGGAACCGAGGATCGCGCAGTTGCCCGCGGAGACGCACGCGACGGATCCGAGGTCCACATGCGGGTTCGCGTCGGCTGTGTCACCGAGCTTCGACAGGTCAAGCGTCGATTGTGTCCAGCCGCTGCCCTGCGTTAGCAGCAGTCCCTGCTCGTCGTGGTTGTGGTCCTCGTAGCTCGCCGCCGCCACGCAGCTGCTCGCGCCAGGGCAGGCGATACTCCCGTAGTCGTCGCTCGTCGAGCCGTCGGCGAGCTGGATGTCCGCCGGTGAAACGCTGGCGTCTGACAGGCCTGCGGGCTGGATCGCCGACGCGGTCCAGGTGCCGCCGCTGTTCGAGAGCAGCAGGCCGGCGTTGCCCCCGCTCAGCAGCGCATAGTCGCCGAACGCGCTGCAGGGACCGTTCGCGGTGCATGAGATCGATGTGAGGAACACCTGAGGGTTGGCTGCGGCCGCTGTGGCACCGCTGCTCGGCGGCGTCGCCTCGGTCGCCGCAGCCCAGACGCCGCCGCTCTCGCTGAGCAGCAGTGCCTCGGTATGCCCTGAGCTCGTGGCGTTGTAGCTGCCGACGCCGGTGCAGTTGCCGGCAGAGGCGCACGAGACCTGGTAGAGCTCGGCGTAGGGCTGAAAGATCCCGCCGGTATCGGCGTTGCTCGGCAGCGTCACCGGCTCGGCGGGGCCCCAGACCCCGCCTATCTCGCTGAGCTCGAGGGCGCGGAAGCGGTATTCGCCGGAGCCGTCCTCATAGCCACCGATGACGCTGCAGTTGCCCGGGCTGGCGCACGACACGGAGTTTGCGGTGAGGTCATCGTGCGCCGTCTCCAAACCGCCGGTGGCGCCCGCAAGTGCGCTGATGTTGCCCTCTGTCGCGCTCCAGTTCCCGCCGCTCTGGCTGAGCAGCAGCAGCTCCGCGTCGCCGTTCTTGTCGGTGTAGTAGCCGACGGCTGAGCAGCCGCCGGCCGCCGGGCAGGAGATCGAGTTGACGGTTGCATCCGGCGTCGTACCCGCATCTGAGGGCAGCGGCAAGGTTCCGGCCGTTGCCACAGCCGGCAGCGCGCAACAACCCAACGTCACAGCCAGTATCGCCGCCGCCCGGCGGTTGAATCCCAGTCCCACGATCATCAAGGTCTCTTCCCGGTCGAACCTCACTGCGGTCGGGCCATCCAACCGTGCCGGCGAGAGCTTGTCAACAGGACCCCCACCTGAGATGCCTTGGCGGGGCCAAAGAAAAGGGCGCCCCGCAGGGCGCCCTTTCAACAGACGTGCGGTCAGCGTTTATGCGACGGAGACCTTCGATGCGTCGGTCGTCGCGGCCTGCACGCGCGAGTATTTGGCGATGAACTGCTCGGTCGCCTCGCGCGCGTCGTCGTCCGGAACCTGGTTCATCGGCGACTTCATCAGGTAGGAGCTCGGGCCGTCGAGCTGGCCGCCGAGCCCATGGTTCATCGCGAGCTTGCAGCAGCGCACGGCGTCGGTGACGATGCCGGCCGAGTTCGGGGAATCCCAGACCTCGAGCTTGGTCTCGATCTGCAGCGGCACGTCGCCGAAGGCCTGACCCTCGAGGCGGATGTGCGCCCACTTGCGATCGGTCAGCCACGGCACGTAGTCCGACGGGCCGATGTAGACGTCGTCCTTGGGCAGCGTGTGGCCCATGATCGAGGTGACGGCGTTGGTCTTGGAGATCTTCTTGGACTCCAGGCGCTCGCGCTCGAGCATGTTGTAGAAGTCCATGTTGCCGCCGACGTTCAGCTGGCTGGTGCGCAGCAGCTTGACGCCACGGTCGTGGAACAGGCGTGCGAGCGCGCGGTGAACGATCGTCGCGCCGACCTGGGACTTGATGTCGTCGCCGACGATCGGCAGGCCCGCCTTGACGAAGCGGTCGTTCCAGTAGTCCTCGCCGGCGATGAACACCGGGATGCAGTTCACGAAGCCGCAGCCGGCCTCGAGAATCTGCTCGACGTACCACTTGGTGGCCTGCTCGGAGCCCACCGGGAGGTATGAGACGACGACGTCAGTCCTGGTGTCCTTGAGGATCTGGACGATGTCGGCCGTTGGGCCGGGCGCCTTTGTGATCTTCTCCTTGAGGTACTTGCCAAGGCCATCGTGCGTCATGCCACGCTGGACCGACACGCCGAGGTTCGGGACCTCGTCGACGAACTTCAGCGTGTTGTTCTGGCCCGAGAAGATCGCCTCGCTGAGATCCTTGCCGACCTTCTCGACGTCGATGTCGAAAGCCGCGGAGAACTCGATGTCGCGGACGTGATAGCCGCCCAGATCGACGTGCATCAGGCCGGGGACCTGCTTGTCGGGGTCGGCGTTCTTGTAGTACTCGACGCCCTGGACGAAGGAGCTGGCGCAGTTGCCGGTGCCGATGATCGCTACGCGGACCTTCTCACGCTGGTAGCGCGCGGCGCCGACGGATGAGCCGTTCGTGATGGCCTGTTCGGTGCTCACTGATCGATGTCCCTTCTCGAAGTTTCGGCCGGCGCGAGCGCGCCGGCGCTATGCACATAGTACGCCAGCGAACGTGCTCGGTTACACCAAGTGGTACCCAAATTTAGACTCGGCCCGCAAGGCCCGCGACAAAGTAAACCGATCAGTACCAGGCGGTCAGTCGATCGCGTCGCGCAGAACCGCGGCCGCCATCATGTAGACCTCGTCGACGACCGCGGCGACATCTTCGAGCAGCAACCTGCAACAGGCGCCGCCGTAGAGCGTCGCGAGCCTCCGCGAGGTGCGTTCCGGGTCCCGCGCCCCCGCCGCTCGAGCCAGAACGCCGAGGCGGCCGTTGAAGCGCTCGGCGTGTTCGGCGGCGGCTCGATGCACCGGATGCTGCGGATCGGGGAACTCGGCAGTGGCGGCGAGGATTGGATCCGGCCGGGCGTTGGAAGGGTCGGCCAGTGCGGTGAAGACCTCGAGCAGCCGTGTGCGCGGAGCCAGATCCTCACGGCTGAGCACGGCCTCGGTGGCGCCGGTGCGCGCATAGGCCGTCAGGTAGGCGAGGATCAGTTCGTCCTTGGAGACGAAGTGCTGATAGAGCGTGCGCTTCGATACCCGTGCAGCAGCGTGCAACTCGTTGATGCTCGTCGCGTTGAAGCCCTGATGTGCGAACAGCTCGGCTGCTGCGGCGATGATGCGGTCGCGCGCCCCGCGGCCGAGCGAGCCTGCGCGCCCCGCCGGCGCCATCGAGGCTGCCTAGCCGGCGCCGCCGGCCAGGGCGGTCAGCTCTTTATGCACGTGGGCGATGCGCTGAATCGTCGTGACCACGGCCAGGCCTGCGAGCACGTACACGGCGGGTGCCAGCAGCTCGAAGTGCCCGATTGAGGCGCCGCGTGCGAACACAAGACCGATCGCGAGGATCACGACACGTACCGGGCGGGTCGCCAGGCCAACCTTGCACTGCACCCCGAGCGCCTCGGCGCGAGCACGCGTGTAGGAGACCATCAGCGAGAACAGCACCGCGGCCACCACTGCGGCAACGGCCAGCTGGTCATGCCGCGAGGCGAAGTAGGCGCCGACCGCAGTCAGCACGATGCCCTCCTCGAGCCGGTCGAGTGTCGAGTCGAGGAACGCCCCGAACTCGGTGCCCTTGCCGGACATGCGGCTGTAGCGCCCGTCGAGCGTGTCCATGATCGACCCGACGATGAAGGCGATCCCCGCAAGGAAGAACAGCCTTCCGACGACCAGTCCCGCCGCGGCGAGGTTGAGCGCGAAGCCGGTCAGTGAGATCGCGTTGGGCGTCAGGCGCGACTCGATAAGCCGGTTCCTGAACATCTCCTGCGTCCTCTGTCGGGCGGCCTCATCGCCGCGGAGACGCGGCCTGGGCCGCTGCGATTTGTGCTGTGTATCAGCCATCTGGAGCAGGGCAGAGACTAGTTCATCGGCGAGCGGAGCCTATCTCCACCGCTCCCGCGGCAGTTCGAGGTAGCTGGCCTGGCCGTGGCCGAACGACCAATCCTCGCGCTCGTTCTCGATCAGGCTTACGGCCAGGTTCTCCGGTCGGACTCCCGCGCGCTCGCTCAGCAGATCGCAGAGGCGCCGGTAGAACGCCTGCTTGAGCTCGGCGGCGCGACCGCGCGCGAGCAGGATGCGCACGAGCACGAACCCGTCGTCACGGTCGATGTCGAGCTGCTCCGCGGAGCGTCCCTCGAGCAGATCGATTGTTACCAGCGGCATCTGTGCTCCCTTCCCTGGCTGTTGGCGAATTCTTCGGCGGCCCGGTGATCTACGCGGGCACGCCCGCGAAAGCCCAGACGTCCGGTCGGGCGCGCGCCAGCAGCTGCTTGGCAAGTGCCGCCGAGACGGCCGCCGTCAGCGCCCCGAGGGCGACGTCGGTGAAGTAGTGGTTGCCGGTCACGACGACGACAAAAGCGATGAACAGCGGGTACACGCGCCAGAGGATGCGCGCGACGCGGCTGTGCACAAGTCGTGACATCGGCAGCGCGATCATCAGCGCGAAGCACACGTGCATCGAGGGCACGGCCGCGTAGGGGTTGAGCAGCACGCCGGCGACGCCATGTTCGGCGTCGACGCCGGTGAATTGCCGGATCGAATCGCTGAAGCCCCATTGGGGCATCAGCCGTGGCGGCGCCGTCGGGTAGATGAAGTAGCCGACGAGCGCGACCAGCATCGCCACCATGAACATGTTGCGCACGAAGTAGAAGGAGTCATTGCGCCGCAGGTAGATGAACACCAAAGCGGCTGCGGTGAGCGCGAAGTGCGCGTTGAGATAGGTCCAATCGGCGACGTCGAGGAGCCAATGGGCGTGAGCTGTGGTCCACGACTGGATCTCAGGCTCGGCGAACACGTGCAGCGTGCGTTCGAGGTCGATGATCCGCGTCGCGTCACTAAAGGGCCGCCCGCCGGCGGTACCGACAAGCCCCCGGACCGTCTCATAGCCGAGGTAGGCGACGATCAACAGCGCGAGCTGCCGCAGCGCGTCGAGCGGTCCATGCGGCAGGGCCTGCTCAGAGCGTGCCTGCAGTCGCCGGCGCATCGGTCCAGGCTAATCGCAGCGCCGCGTGCGTGAGCCGACGCGTCCCAGCGAGAAGCTCATGCTCAGCCGCGCCAGCCCCGCTGTGCGGGTGGTGATGCGCGTGAACTGGCCCGCCGGCGCGACGCAGCCATGCACGCCGCTCAGCTGCCAGTACGGGGACCAGCGCACGCGCAGGTAGGTGCTACCGCGATGGGCGACGGCGAGCCGAACGGTGCTCGCGCCGATCGCCACCACGCGGCCGGCGCCGCTGGCGATCGGCGTCGGATCGGACACCGCATAGACGGTCCAGTGCGGTAGCCGCTTCACGACCCGCAGATACGGCAGCCCGCGACGTATCAGCCGCAGCTCGGCCCGAGCCGAGTAGTCCGGTGGCGCATCGGCGACGGCGACGTAGCGCACAGCCAGCTCGTGCAGCCAGGACCGGTAACGCGCGGCCGTCAGGCCGGGCTCGTAGAAGAGCTGATTGTCGGCGATGTCGGTCTGGCGCTCCCAGCCGCGGGCGAGCGGCACGCGCGGCGCCAGCCAGTAGCTCTCCCAATGCCCCTGCGTGAACGGGACCTCCACCCGCCAGAGGCCCGGCTGCCGTCGCAGATAACTGATCAGCGGTCTGTAGTACGCGGCGCCGCGGTCGGGCTCGCCATGGCGGAGATCCGTGATCGCATCGTGGACCTGCAGGTAGGTCAACGGCACCGCCGCGAGTGCCAGCGCCAGCCACGCGCGCCGCGGCACCAGCACCAGCGCGGCCAGCGGCCCGGCCGCGAGCTCGCCCAGCCGCGCGGCGTTGCTGCCGACCGGTGTGTGGATCGCGTAGGCCGCCAGGCAGCCCACGAGGTAGACGAGCGTCGCGGTGGTGACCATCGGACCAGGGCGTAGCAGCACGATCAAGAGGCCGGCCACGAGCAGCGGCCACAGCGTTCCCAACGCGAACGGCTCGTAGCCGCCCGTTGGAAAGGCGAGGCCGAGTGCTCCCAGAACCAGGATCTGAACCGATATCGCTGCGATACCGCCTGCGATATCGGTTCGGTTTCGCGTTTTCAGACCACGCCAACCGACGCCGACGCCCGCCAGCGCCACGAGCAGCCCGGCCACGGGACTCACCAGCGCTGTTGCGAAGCCCGAAACGGCAGCCCAGCGGGGCTGCCGTCGTTCCAAGAAAAGGGCCGTGACCGCGGCACCGCTGAGACCGAGGGCGAAGGTCAGCCGGCCGCTGAGCAGCTCGGTGACGGTCGCGGCGCCCAGCCAGGTTGCACCCAACCAGGCGTCGTCGCCGTAGGCGTCGTGGGTCAGGGCCTCGAACGCGGCGGCGGTACCGACGCTCGCCAGTGCCGCCAGCAGCCGCGGGCCCAGCAGCCAGCCGAGCGGCGGGAACAGCACGCTGTAGGCGAGCAGGTAGTGGCCGCCGTACCACCAGTTGTTCCAGATCCCGAAGCCCGCGGTGGCGAATAGCTTGACCCGCAGCAACTGTGCCGGCAGGTCGGCACCGGCCGGCTGGACGATCAGGTAGACGGCCGCCAGTAACGCCGCCACGAGCGTGGGCGTGAGTCTGCGGATATGGTGGCGCCTTGTGAACGCCGAGCTGCCAACCGCATCGCGCAACGTGCTGTGCCTCGGCGACGCGCTCGTCGAGATGATCTGCGAGCGTCCGGTGGGCTCGCTCGAAGAGGCCGAGATGTTCGCGCCGCACTTCGGTGGCTCGGTCGCGAGCGTCGCGCTGCTGGCGGCCAGGGCGGGCGCGCGGATGGCGCTCGCCGGCGGTGTCGGCGACGACGAGTGGGGCCGCTGGCTGCGTGGCCAGCTCGAGCGCTCGGGTGTCGATCTGCACCACTTCAAGCTGATCGAGGATATGCCCACGCCGCTTTCGCTGACGACCGTCGACCACGCCGGCGAACCGACTCGCCGGCTCTACGGGGAGGCAGCGGCAACGGTCGTTAACGCGCTCTGGGGCGGCGTCGAGGAGGCGGTCGAGGGCTGTGGTGGGCTGTTCATCAGCTCGGGCACGCTCGTCGGCGAGGCCGAACGGCAGGTGACGATGAAGGCGCGCGAGCGAGCGCTGGCGATGGAGCACCCGGTGATCTTCGATCCCCGGCTGCGGCTGCACCGCTGGAGCTCGAAGGCTGATGCCGCTGCCAGCGCCAACGCCTGTGTCCCGGGCTCGTTGCTGGTGCGCGCCACTGCGGCCGATGCGCGGTTGATGACCGGAGAGGATGACCTCGAGCGTGCGTCGCTGGCATTGCGCAAGGCAGGCGCGCGCAACGTCGTGATCACCGATGGCCCCCGAGG
>Ga0302314_10020450_pt1 | contig 10945 bp, 6 predicted proteins | sample III_Palsa_N2_3_FD_200533 | JGI IMG/M metagenome (GOLD analysis project Ga0302314, IMG submission 200533) | Peat permafrost microbial communities from Stordalen Mire near Abisko, Sweden - III_Palsa_N2_3 | ecosystem: Environmental > Terrestrial > Soil > Palsa > Peat permafrost | place: Sweden... | reverse complement strand
GGCCCGGGCGGCGGATGAGCTGGACCCGGACGCCCGCCTCGCCGGCCCGGCCCGCCAGGTCGGCGAGTTCGGCCGGCAGCTCCGTGCCCACGGCCTCGGCCGCCCAGGGCCCGTCGTGCTCGATCAGCAGCCAGGAGCGGGCGTTCTCCGGCGCGGTCCCGGTCGCGGGCTCCGTTCCGTCGTGGCATGCGGCACCGTGCTCGCAGCTGACGGCCGACCGCCCGCCGGACGGGCCCGCCGCCTTCTTCAGGTCGCCCGAGTCGACCGGCTCTGAGGCGGTCTGGTGAAGCCGCATGGCACCCCGCAAGTCAGCGTATGAGCGATTATTGACCTTATTAGGTTAGCCTAACCTAACCTTGTTCACGATCGTAGCCCACAGGAGTGTGAAGCTGACTATCGGGCCGCTCGTGTCGCTCCCTAGGCCCGCACGGCCGCGAGCCGGGCCGGGTTCGGCCCGACCCCGGCCTGGACCACGTTGCCCATGATCACCGAGTCGACAGGCCGCCGAGGAGCTTGCCGATCGGCGTGCGGGCACCGGCGACGAGCACTGGCTGCGGCATGATGTTTCTCCTTAAAAACGCACGTCAGTTCTCGGATGAACGGGCCGTGTCTTCGCCCGCCGGGCCCGTGGCCGCCGCGGCCGGGCGGATGGAGCGGATCAGGAGCTGGGCGACGTCGATGACCTCCAGGGACTCCTTCGCCTCCCCCGACGCCTTCTTCGCGTTCACCGCGTCCCCCAGCATCACCATGCAGTACGGGCACGCCGTCGACACCGTATCCGGGTCCAGGGCCAGCGCCTCATCGATCCGGTTCTCGTTGATCCGCTGACCGGTCCGCTCCTCCAGCCACATCCGGGCACCGCCGGCCCCGCAGCAGAACCCCTTCCCCTTGCACCGGTGCATCTCCTCGGCGCGGGTGCCGGGGACGGCGTCGATGATCGACCGGGGCGGGGTGTAGACCTTGTTGTGCCTGCCCAGGAAGCAGGGGTCGTGGTAGGTGATCTTCTCGTCGACCGGGGTGACCGGGGTGAGCTTGCCTTCCTCGACCAGCCTGGCCAGGAGCTGGGTGTGGTGGATGACCTCGTAGTTCCCGCCTAGCTGCGGGTACTCCCGGCTGATCGTGTTAAAGCAGTGCGGGCACGAGGCGACGACCTTCTTGACCTTCGCCTCGTTGAGCGTCTCGATGTTCTGCTGGGCCAGCATCTGGAACACGAACTCGTTGCCCAGCCGCCGGGCCGGGTCCCCCGTGCAGGCCTCGGCCGGGCCCAGGACGGCGAACTTGACGTCGGCGGCGTGCAGGAGCTCAGCGATCGCCTTGGTGGCTTTCTTGGCCCGGTCTTCCAGGGCGCCGGCGCAGCCGACCCAGTACAGGTACTCGATATCCTCGCCGATCTCCCCGTCGACGACCGGGACCTCGAAGTCCAGCTCGGTGATCCAGTCGGCCCGCCGGTCCTCGGCCATCCCCCACGGGTTGCCGCGCCGCTCCAGGTTGTTCAGCATGCTGGTGGCCTCGGTCGGGAACGCCGACTCGACGAGCACCTGGTGACGGCGCATCCCGTTGATGTGGTCGATGTGCTCGATGTCGACCGGGCACTCCTCGACGCAGGCCCCGCAGTTCGTGCACGCCCACAGCGCCTCGGAGTCGATCACCCCGCCCTCTTCCAGCACCGAGACGAGGGACCGGGACGCCTCCGCGAGGACGTCGGCGGGCAGGTGCTCCCGCTGCTCCTGCGACGCCAGGAGATAAGGCGCCTTGGCGAACGCGTGGTCGCGCAGGTCGAGGATGACCTGCTTGGGCGACAGCGGCTTGCCGGTGGCCCAGGCCGGGCACTGCGACTGGCACCGCCCGCACTCGGTGCAGGTGCCGAGGTCGAGGAGGCCCTTCCAGGTCAGGTCCTCGACCTTCCCGATCCCGAACACGTCGGTATCGGGGTCGGCCTCCTCGAAGTCCAGCACCTTCCCGTTCGACCGCATCGGCTCCAGCGGGCCCAGGGCGTTGGGACGCCGGGAGAACATGATGTTGACCGGGGCGAGGAAGATGTGCAGGTGCTTGGAGTAGGTGACGAAGACCAGGAAGGTCAGGACGACGCCGAGCTGGATCAGCAGGAAGGTGGCCTCGAGGACGCTGTTGACCCCGTAGCCGAGGGGGTGCAGAGCCTGGGCGAATACCCAGGAGGCGAACGCCCAGGCGTGCGGGTAGGGGAACACCCCGGTATTCTGCTGCGCGCCGCGGTAGAGGAGCAGCGTGATGATGACCAGGGCGATCATGCCCAGGACGAGCCAGGCGGCCCCGGTGTGCGAGCCGAAGAACCGCGACTTGCGGCCCTCCTTGTGCGGGTCGCTCCGGAGCCGGATCACGGTGAAGGTGGCCAGGCCGCACAGCACCCCGACGGAGAACAGGTCCTCGAGGAACCCGATGGCCGCCCAGTGCCCGATCCCGGGGATCGCGAACGTGCGGGAGAACAGGTCGCCGTAGGCCTCGATGATCGTCAGCAGCAGGACGAGGAAACCCCAGAACGTCGCCGCGTGGGCCGCGCCCGGCACCGACCACTTCAGCAGCTTCCGCTGCCCGATGACCTCAGTCAGCTGGGTCTCGACGTCGCCGCCGGGATGGGTGCGGACGGCCGCGACGCGCTCGGGGGCGGGCTGCCCGCTGAACGCCAGGCTCTTCAGCCACCACGCCCGTCGCCCGGCGATAGCGAACGACGCCACCGTGATGACCAGGCCGATAACTATCCGCGCGATCATCGGTGACCGCCAAGGCTCAAAGGCATGTTAATGATCATAAACTGGACCTCCAGACGTTGACCATGAGCTCTGGGTCACTCTGCCGCCGCGGCGGCGAGGGCGGCGCTGGCCATGGTGTAGAGCAGCCCGGCCATGTCCTGGGCGGGTAGTTCGCTGGCGCTGTGCGGGGTGGAGTTGAGCAGGCCGAACGTGGCGTGCACGGCGCCCCGTAGCCTAGTTTGGGGCGCGTCCGGGCTCAGCTCGCTGAGCACCGTGACCCATTCCTCGACGAACAGCCGCTGCAGGCGGCGGATCTGCCGGCGGGCCGGCTCGGGCACGTTGGCCAGTTCCTGGTGCTGCACCGAGATGAGGGCGGCCTCGCTGAGGGCGAAGTCGATGTACCAGCGCAGCAGCGCGTCCAGGGCGGCCGGGGCGTCGGGCGCCGCGATGACCCGGCGGCTGCCCTGGTCGAGCAGCTGCTCGCTTATGCCGATCAGCATCTCCGACAGCACGGCTTCCTTGCTGGGAAAATGACGGTAGATGCCGGGTCCCGACATCCCCACGGCCGACCCGATGTCGCCGATGGAGACCCCGTGGAAGCCGTGCCGGGCGAACAGTCCCGCCGCCGCGGTCACGATCTCCTCGCGCCGCAGCCCGCGGCGCACCCGTTCCGCTACCACGTAGTAGACAGTACATGTTAGCGATCGTTAACATAAGGGCGTGCACAGCGAGGTGGACCAGGCCAGCGAGACGTTCGCCCGCAACCACGCGGCCAACACCGCGCTCGCGGCCGAGCTGAGGAACCGGCTGGCCGGCGCCCGGCTTGGCGGGCCCGAGCGCTCCCGCGAGCGGCACCTCGCCCGGGGCAAGCTGCTCCCCCGCGACCGGGTCGACGCGCTCACCGATCCCGGGTCGCCGTTCCTTGAGCTCAGCCCCCTGGCGGCGGACGGCCTGTACGACGGCGACGCGCCCGCGGCGGGCATCATCACCGGGGTGGGCCGGGTCAGCGGGCGGGAATGCGTGATCGTCGCCAACGACGCGACCGTCAAGGGCGGCACCTATTACCCGATGACGGTCAAGAAGCACCTGCGCGCCCAGGAGGTCGCGCTGCACAACAGCCTGCCGTGCCTGTACCTCGTCGACTCGGGCGGCGCGTTCCTGCCCCGGCAGGACGAGGTGTTCCCCGACCGGGAGCACTTCGGGCGGATCTTCTTCAACCAGGCGACGATGTCCCGGCGCGGCATCCCGCAGATCGCGGCGGTGCTCGGTTCCTGCACCGCGGGGGGCGCGTACGTGCCCGCGATGAGCGATGAGGCGGTGATCGTCCGCGACCAGGGCACGATCTTCCTGGGCGGGCCGCCGCTGGTGAAGGCGGCGACCGGCGAGGTCGTCACGGCCGAGGAACTCGGCGGCGGCGACTTGCACTCGCGCGTCTCCGGGGTGACCGACCACCTGGCCGAGGATGACGCCGACGCCCTGCGGATCGTCCGCGGCATCGTCGCGACCCTCGCGCCGCGCCCGCCCCGCCCCTGGGACGTCGCCCCCGCCGACGAGCCCCGTTACGACCCGGCCGAGCTGTACGGCGTCGTCCCGGCCGACCCGCGCACCCCCTACGACGTGCGCGAGGTCATCGCCCGGATCACCGACGGCAGCCGGCTTGACGAGTTCAAGGCCACCTACGGCTCGACCCTGGTCACCGGGTTCGCCCGGATCCACGGTCACCCGGTCGGCATCGTCGCCAACAACGGCATCCTGTTCAGTGAGTCCGCGCTCAAGGGCGCCCATTTCATCGAGCTGTGCGACCAGCGGCGGATCCCGCTGGTCTTCCTGCAGAACATCACCGGCTTCATGGTCGGGCGGGAGTACGAGGCGGGCGGCATCGCCAAGCACGGCGCCAAGATGGTCACCGCGGTCTCCTGCGCGCGGGTGCCGAAGCTGACGGTGATCATCGGCGGCTCGTTCGGCGCCGGGAACTACGCCATGTGCGGCCGGGCCTACTCCCCCCGCTTCCTGTGGATGTGGCCGAACGCCCGGATCTCGGTCATGGGCGGCGACCAGGCCGCCAGCGTCCTCGCGACCGTCGGCGGCGACCAGCGGGCCGGCGGCGCGGCCCGGGAAGCCCGGCAGCAGGCGATCCGCGACCAGTACGAGGGCCAGGGCAGCCCGTACTACTCGACCGCCCGGCTGTGGGACGACGGCGTCATCGACCCGCCGGACACCCGGCGGGCACTCGGGCTCGCGCTGTCCGCCGCGGCCAACGCGCCGCTCGAGCCGGTCGGCTACGGCGTCTTCCGGATGTGAGGCCCCCCATGTCGGTGAAGCGAGCGGTGTCGGTGAGGAACAGCGTCTTTGAGGAAACTATGTTCAGCCGGGTCCTGATCGCCAACCGGGGCGAGATCGCCGTCCGGGTCGCGCGCACGCTGCGCGCGCTCGGCATCGGCAGCGTCGCGGTCTACAGCGACGCCGACGCCGGCGCCCGGCACGTGCGCGCGGCCGACGAGGCGCTGCGGATCGGCCCGGCGCCGGCCGCCGACAGCTACCTGAACATCGGCGCGATCCTCGGCGCGGCCCGGGTGTCCGGGGCCGAGGCGGTCCACCCCGGCTACGGCTTCCTGTCCGAGAACGCCGCCTTCGCCCGGGCCTGCGCCGCAGCCGGCCTGGTGTTCATCGGCCCGCCGCCGGCCGCGATCGAGGCGATGGGCGACAAGATCGCGGCCAAGCGGACGGTGTCCGCCGCCGGGGTGCCGGTGGTGCCGGGCACCGGCGAGCCGGGAATGGGCGACGAGGAGCTCATCGCCGGCCTGGACGAGCGCTGGTATCCGGTCCTGGTCAAGCCGTCGGCCGGCGGCGGCGGCAAGGGGATGCGGGTCGCCCGCTCCCCGGCCGAGCTGCCCGCCGCGCTGGCCGCGGCCCGGCGGGAGGCCCTGGTCGCGTTCGGCGACGACACCCTGCTGGTCGAGCGGTACGTCGCCAGTCCCCGGCACATCGAGATCCAGGTCCTGGCGGACACCCACGGGACCGTGCTCCACCTGGGCGAGCGGGAGTGCAGCCTGCAGCGGCGGCACCAGAAGATCATCGAGGAGGCGCCGTCGCCGCTGCTCGACGAGGGGCGGCGCGACGCCATGGGCCGGGCCGCGGTCGAGGCGGCCCGCAGCGTCGGCTACACCGGCGCGGGCACGGTCGAGTTCATCGTCGACGGCGGTCACCCGGACGACTTCTTCTTCATGGAGATGAACACCCGGCTCCAGGTCGAGCACCCGGTCACCGAGCTGGTCTATGGCCTGGACCTGGTCGAGGCGCAGCTCCGGGTGGCCGCGGGCGAGCGCCTGCCGGCCCGGCCGGAGCGGCGCGGCCACGCCGTCGAAGCCCGGATCTACGCCGAGGACCCGGCCCGCGGCTTCCTGCCTACCGGCGGGACCGTGCTCGGGCTGCGCGAGCCATCCGGCGCGCACGTGCGGGTCGACTCGGGCCTGGCCCCGGGCACGGTCGTGACCAGCGCCTACGACCCGATGCTGGCCAAGGTCGCCGCCTGGGGCCCGGACCGGGCCACCGCGCTGCGCCGCCTCGACGCCGCCCTGGCCCAGACCGCCGTGCTCGGCGTGACCACCAACATCGCGTTCCTCCGCGACCTGCTGCACGACCCCGACGTCCAGGCCGGCCGCCTGGACACGAGCCTGGCCGAGCGAATCGCCGCGGCGGCGTCCGCGACCCCAGGGGCGAACGCGACGCCAGGGGCGAACGCGACGCCAGCGGCGGGCGGGACGCCAGCGCCGAGCGGGACGCCAGCGCCGGATGAGGTGCTAGCGGCCGCGGCGCTCGCCCGAGTCCTCGTGCGGGAGCCCGCCGGAATGGAGGGCGAGGCCGCCGCCGTCGCGAGCACTAGAGCCAGCACTGCCGCTGACAGCAATGCCGCCGTAGTCAGCACCGCCGTAGTCAGCACCGCCGTCGACCCGTGGGACATTCCCGACGGGTGGCGGGTCGGCGAGCACGCCTGGACGACGTTCCGCCTCGCGGCCGGTCCGGGCGCGAGCGGCAACGGGCCGGCGGCCATCGTGCGGACGCGCGGCCTGGCGTCGGCCGGCGCCGAGGTGACGGTCGGCGGCGGCGAGCCGATGGCGGCGAGCGCGAGGTTCAGCGCGGCGGGCGGCGGTGCCAGCTCAGTCGGTGCCGGCTCAGGCGGGACCGGCTCGGTCGGTGCCAGCTCAGTCGGTGCCAGCTCGGTCGGTGTTTACTCGGGTGGCACCGACCTGAGCGTCACCTACGGCGGGCGGACAATCCGGTTCGCCTACGCGGCCGACGGGGCGACGACCTGGCTGGCCCGGGACGGGCGGGCCTGGGCGCTGACCGAGGTCGTCGCCCCGTCGGTGCGGTCCGGGCAGGCGGGGCGGGCCGACGCCACCGTTCGTTCACCCATGCCGGGGACGGTGATCGCCGTGCCGGTGACCGCGGGGCAGGCGGTGGCCGCGGGGCAGCCGATCGCCGTGGTCGAGGCGATGAAGATGGAGCACACGGTCACCTCGCCGCTGGCCGGCACCGTGACCGAACTGACCGCCCGGCCCGGCCAGCAGGTCACGATGGACGCGCCCCTGGCCGTCATCGACCCGCAATCCGAAGATGGCGGATCATAATCCGTCCTGGAGCACGGAAAACGATCCGTTATCACGCCAGACGAGAGGAATGACGGCGAGGATGCTCGATTACCGGCTCGACGAGGAGCACGAGGAGCTGCGCAAGACCGTCGAGGAGTTCGCCCGGGACGTCGTCGCCCCGGTGATCGGCGACCTGTACGAGCGCGGTGAGTTCCCTTACGACATCGTGGCCCGGATGGGGCAGATGGGGCTGTTCGGACTGCCGGTCCCCGAGGAGTACGGCGGGATGGGCGGCGACTACTTCGCGGTCGGCCTCGCACTCGAGGAACTCGGCCGGGTCGACTCCTCGGTCGCGATCACCCTCGAGGCCGGGGTCTGCCTCGGCCTGATGCCGATCTACCGGTACGGGACGCCGGCCCAGCGGGAGGAATGGCTGCCCCGGCTCTGCTCGGGCCAGCTGCTCGGCGCGTTCGGCCTGACCGAGCCGGGCGGCGGCACCGACGTGCCCGGCGCCATGCGGACCCGCGCACGGCTGGACGACGGCCACTGGGTGATCGACGGGACCAAGGCGTTCATCACCAACTCGGGCACCTCGATCACCGGGGTGGTCGCGGTCGCCGCGGTCACCGGCACCCGCGAGGGCGGCAAGCCGGAGATCTCCACCATCCTGGTCCCCTCGGGCACGCCCGGCTTCACCGTCGCGCCCAAGTACTCCAAGGTCGGCTGGTCATCGTCGGACACCCACGAGCTGGCCTTCGACGGCTGCCGGGTGCCGGAGGCGAACCTGCTCGGCACCCGGGGCCGGGGTTACGCCCAGTTCCTCGCGACCCTGGACGAGGGCCGGGTCGCGATCGCCGCGCTCTCCACCGGGCTCGCTCAGGGCTGCGTGGACGAGTCGGTCCGGTACGTTCGCGATCGGAATGCCTTCGGTGGGCCGATCGGGAGATTCCAGGCCCTGCAGTTCAAGATCGCCGACATGGAGGCGCGCGCCCACACCGCCCGGCTGGCCTGGTACCACGCGGCCGCCCGGATGCACGCCGGCCAGCCGTTCAAGAAGGAGGCGGCGATCGCCAAGCTGGTGTCGTCCAACGCCGCCATGGACAACGCCCGCGACGCCACCCAGATCTTCGGCGGGGCCGGGTTCATGAACGAGTCCCCCGTCGGCCGGTTCTACCGGGACGCCAAGATCCTCGAGATCGGCGAGGGCACCTCCGAGGTCCAGCGCATGCTCATCGCCCGCGAGCTCGGGCTCGACGCCTAGGCCCGGCGGTCCATAGGCTGCTCAGAGACTCGCGGCATCCGCCGCCCAGGTCAGGGCGGCATTCTGTGCGGCATGACGTACTTTGACGAGCCGTGGCCGACACATGCCGGCCACCCGAACACCGCGACCCGGACCGCCTGGCACCGGAAGCCGCAGGCCCCCGCCGCCGTGCTCGAGCGGGATGAGACCACTCCGCGCTGGTACCGGCCGGCGTTCCTCGGCCTGCTGGCGGCGGTCGCGCTGCTGTACCTGTGGGACCTGAGTGCCTCGGGGTACGCGAACTCGTTCTACGCGGCCGCGGTGCAGGCCGGGACGGAGAGCTGGAAGGCCTGGTTCTTCGGCTCGCTCGACTCCTCCAGCTTCATCACCGTCGACAAGCCGCCGGCGTCGCTGTGGGTGATGGGGCTGTCCGGGCGGATCTTCGGCTTCAACAGCTGGTCGCTGCTCGTTCCCCAGGCCCTGGAGGGGGTCGCGGCCGCCGGGCTGCTGTGCGCCGCCGTGCGCCGGGCCGTCCGCCGCCACGCGGGCGGCCGGGCCGGCGCGGTGGCCGGGCTGATCGCCGGGGCGGCGATGGCGCTGACCCCGGCGGCGGTCCTCATCTTCCGGTTCGACAACCCCGATGCCTTCATGGTGCTGCTCGTCGTGATCGCGGCCTACTGCGTGGTCCGGGCGCTCGAGCACGGGCGGACCTGGTGGCTGGTGGGCGCGGGCGTCGCGTTCGGGTTCGGGTTCCTGACCAAGAGCGGCGAGGCGGTGCTCAACGTGCCGGCCTTCGGGCTGGCCTACCTGATCGCGGCGCCGGTGCCGTTCTGGCGGCGGGTCTGGCAGCTGCTGGCGGCGGCGCTCGCGATCGTCGTGTCCGCCGGGTGGTGGATCGCGGCGGTGCTGCTGACGCCGGCCGCGGACCGGCCGTTCATCGGCGGGTCCACCGACAACAACCCGCTCGAGCTGGCCTTCGGGTACAACGGGTTCGGGCGGCTGTTCGGCGGGGACGGCAACGGCGGCGGTGGCGGCGGCGCGGGCAGCAGCTTCGGCGGGACGCCGGGCCTGCAGCGGCTGTTCAGCGGGGAGTTCGGGCTGGAGATCTCCTGGCTGATTCCCGCGGCCGTGGTGCTGCTGGCGGGCGCCGTCTGGGCCACCTGGCGGAACCCGCGGACCGACCTGGCCCGGGCCTCGCTGATCATCTTCGGCGGGTGGCTGGTGTCCACCGGGGTGACCTTCGCCTACATGCAGGGCACGATTCACCCCTACTACACGGTGGCGCTCGCGCCGGCGATCGGGGCCTTGGTGGGCATCGGGTCGGTGCTGGCCTGGCGGCACCGGGTCATCGCCGCCCGGGCCGCGTACGGGGTGCTCGCCCTCGCGGTGCTGGTCACCTGCGGGTGGGGGTTCGAGCTGCTGCGCACCGACTCCGCGTTCCACCCGTGGGTCAGGTACCTCGCGGTGGCGGCGGCCGCGGTGGCCGTGGCCCTGCTGGTCGTCGCGGCGGTGCGGTCGCGGACCGGACGGCGGTTCCTCGCGGCGACCGGGCTGCTGACCGCACTGGCCGTGGCCGTGCCGACCGCCGCCTGGGCGGCGGGGACGGCGGCGACGGCGCACTCGGGGGCGATCCCGACCGCGGTGTCGGGGAGCGGCAGCGGCGGGTTCGGCAGCGGAACCGGCGGCGGGTTCGGCGGCGGTGCCCCGGGCGGTGCGGGCGGCGGGTTCGGCGGAGCCGGCCGGACTGGCGGGACTGGCGGAACTGGCGGAACCGGAAGCGGTACGACCGGCGGTGGCACGGCCGGCGGAACCGGGACGATGCCTGGCGGCACCGGGAAGAGCGCCGGCGGGACCGGGGAGTTCCCCGGCGGCACCGGGACCCTCCCCGGGGGCACCACCGACTCGGGCACTCGGCCAACTGGGACCGGGACCAGGACCGGCGCGGACGGGTTCGGCGGTGGCGGGGCCGGCGGGTTCGGCGGCGCGAGCACGTCGTCGGCGCTGGTCAAGGCGCTCGAAAAGACCACGACCCGCTGGGCCGCGGCTGTCGAGGGGTCGAGCAGCGCGGCCAGCCTGGAACTCGCGAGCGGCGGCAAGGCGGTCATGGCGATGGGCGGGTTCACCGGCAGCGACCCGGCACCGACGCTGGCCGAGTTCGAGGCGTGGACCAAAGCGGGCGACATCACCTACTACATCGCCAGCGGCGGCATGGGCGGCGGCCCCGACGGCTCGGGCACCTCCAGCCAGATCACCGCGTGGGTCAAGGCGCACTACAAGTCGGCCACGATCGGCGGCGAGACGGTGTACCTGCTGCTGCAGCCCAAGGCCTGACGCATCGCCCCTGAGCGGCTCGCACCCGGCAGCCGGGTGCGAGCCGAGATCGGAAGAGC
>Ga0302314_10020449_pt1 | contig 10946 bp, 9 predicted proteins | sample III_Palsa_N2_3_FD_200533 | JGI IMG/M metagenome (GOLD analysis project Ga0302314, IMG submission 200533) | Peat permafrost microbial communities from Stordalen Mire near Abisko, Sweden - III_Palsa_N2_3 | ecosystem: Environmental > Terrestrial > Soil > Palsa > Peat permafrost | place: Sweden... | reverse complement strand
TCCATCGCCTCGGTCGAGGCCCTCGCGCGAGCCCGCGACCGGCGATGGGCGCTCGTGCGGTAGCCGCGCTCTCGATCGGCGTGCTCGCGCCCGCACTCGTCGGGTGTGGGCTCGTCCCCGACCGCGGCACCAACGCCGTGAGCATGACGATCACGCGCGATTTCGGAGCGCGGCGCCTCGGCGACATCAGCCAGACCCGGGTCACCCATTCGGAGACCCTGCTCAGCCTGCTGGAGCAGAGCTTCCCTGTTCGGATGACCGGCAACGAGGTGGAGGCGATCGACGGTGTGACCGCGCAGCCCGGCAGTCGCTGGTTTCTCTTCGTCAACGGCAGCGCGAGCGGGATTGGATCGCCTAAACAGAGGACGGTCGTCCATGCCGGCGACAGGATCTGGTGGGATCTACACGACGACGCCGCGACGCAGAGCGTGCCCACCGTCGTGGGCTCGTTCCCCGAGCCCTTCATCCATGGGGTCGGCGGTAAGCGTCTGCCCGTCACGCTCGAGTGCGCCTCGGACGTGACGACCGCGTGCAACCGGGTGGCGAGCGCCCTGGCGGCGGTGGGAATCCCCGCCGCGCGCCAGCTCATCGGCACCGGCTCGGGGACGAGCACGCTGGGAATCGTCGTCGGAACCTGGAGCGAAGTGCAGGGGGAGATCGCAGCGCTGTTGATCGCTCACGGACCGTCGACGGGTGGGGTGTACGCCCGCTTCGCCGGTCGCCACGACGGGACGCTCGAGCTCCTCGACCCCGATGGCCGCGTGGTGCGGCAGCTCGGCGCCGGGGCCGGTCTGGTCGCTGCCACCGGGAACATCAAGAGCGTGCCCACCTGGTTCGTGACCGGCACGGACGTCGCGGGAGTGTCCGCGGCCGCCTCGGCGCTCACCCCCGCGCGTTTGAACGACCGCCTCGCGGTGGCGGTGCAGGGCACGCGGGATCTGCGAGTCCCCCAGCCGTAGCAGCCGCCCCGCAAACCGCCGCAACAGCTCCCGCCCCCCGCCACAAGGGCTCACGCCCCCCCGAACCGCCGCAAAGGCCTAACGCGCCACACGAACCGAGGCGACTGCGTCCGTGACCTGCTCAGCCTCCGCCGGGGTCAGCGTGGGACGGATCGGGATCGCCAGATGGAGTCGCGCGAGCTCGTCGGTGGCCGGCAACTCGATGCCGTGCGCGTAGGGAGCCATGGCGGGATGCCGATGGAGGGGCCGGCGGTAGTAAGCCTTGCTGCCGATCCCGGCCTCTGTGAGCGCCGCGGCGATCCGATCGGCCTCCTCAGAGCGGATCACGTACACGTGCCAGGCAGGAGTGGAGCCGTCGGTCGGCTCGGGCAGCTCCACCAGCTTCCCCAGCCCCGCTTCGGCGTAGGAGGAGGCGGCTTGGGCCCGCCCCTGCGACCATCGATCGAGCTCGGGCAGGAGCACGCGCAGGAAGGCCGCCTGGAGCTCGTCGAGCCGCGAGTTGTAGCCGATCATCTCCCAGGTCGCTTGGTCGCGCGAGCCGTGGCAGCGGAGCATGCGCGCGAGCTCCATGACCTCGTCGCTCGAGGTGGCGATGGCACCGCCGTCACCCATGCAGCCGAGGTTCTTGGTCGGGTAGAAGCTGAAGGTGGCCGCGGTGCCGAGGGCCCCAGGGCGCCCGTGGGGCCCACGCGAACCGGCGGCCTGAGCGGCGTCTTCGAGCACGGGGAGACCCAGCGCCTCGAGCTCGCGGATGGGGGCGACGTTGCCAAACAGGTGAACGGCGATCACCGCCCTGGTCGCCGGGGTCAAGGCAGCCTTCACGGTCTCGGCTGTAACCATCATCGTGTCGCGATCGACGTCGCAGAAGACCGGGCGTGCGCCGGTAGGCGGGATCGCCTCAGCGGAACCGTAGAACGTAAACGACGGGACGACGACGTCATCACCTGGGCCGACGCCCATCGCTCGGAGCGCGATGGTCAGCGCATCGGTGCCGTTCGCGACGCTGACCACGTGCTTGACGCCAAGGTAGTCGGCGAGCTCGCGCTCGAAGGCTTCGACCTGCGGGCCGAGAATGAACGAGCCGCGCTCGAGAGTCGTCTCGGCCGCGGCCAGCAGGCTCTGCCGGAGTGGCTGTAATGGCCCCACGGTGTCAAACAGCGGGATCGGCATGCGCGCAATGACACAGTACCCTGCAGGCCCCGTGGCCGGCGACGAAAGACACCCCACGCAGCGCGGCGCGGTGATCGGACTGGGGATGATCGGCCGCCACCACGCGCGGCTGCTACAGGCCTCTGACCGCGTCGAGTTCGCGGGGGCCGTCGACCCCGGCGGAGACCGCTTCCGGGCCGTGCATCAGCCCGAGCTCGTGCTCGACTCGATCGCCGAGCTGCTCGATCGGGGCCCGCTCCAGTTCGCGATTGTGGCCGTTCCCACCGAGCGGCATCTGCCCACGGTAAGAGAGCTCGCGGCCGCGGGCGTCTCGATGCTGATCGAGAAGCCGCTGGCCGCGACGTCGGAGACCGCCACGGAGATCGTCGACATCTGTCATCGCGCGGGGGTCCTCGCCGCGGTTGGCCATGTCGAGCGCTTCAACCCGGCGCTCCAGGAACTGCGCCAGCGGCTGCTCGAGGGTCAGATCGGGCGTTTGGTCACGGTTTCGACGATTCGGAGCGGCCCCTTCCCGGCGCGCGTCCAGGACGTCGGAGTCGTAAAGGATCTCGCCACCCACGACATCGATCTCGTGAGCTGGCTGTCGGATTCCAAGATCGCCACGCTCGCAGCCCAGACCCAACATCTCAGTGGCCGCGAGCACGAGGATCTCGTCCTCGTGATCGGCGCGCTGGAATCGGGTGCGGCGTTCAGCCTCGTCGTCGACTGGGTCTCCCCGACGAAAGTGCGCCGGACGCGCGTGCTCGGCGAGCGGGGCATGCTCGAAGCAGACACGCTTACGGGAGATCTGTTCTTCTACGAGAACGCCGAGGTCCGGAGCACGTGGTCGACGACCCAGCAGTTTCGCGGCGTCAGCGAAGGCAACGTGATCCGGTACGCGCTCCAGCGCCGGGAGCCCCTGCTCGTCGAGCACGAAGCGTTCCTCGACCTGCTCGAAGGACGTCGCGATCCCGGCGTGGTGACGCTCGAGCAGGGGTTGGAGATCGTCCAGGTGGCCGAGGTAGTGCTGGCGAGCGCACGCACCGGCGAGGCCGTCTCACTCGCAGGCGCCGCCCCAGGGCACTGATGCGCGCCGTAGTCGTGGCGCTCGGAAAGATCGGGCTGCCCCTCGCCGCCCACATCGCCCGCGCCGGCCACGATGTCGTCGGCTGCGACATCGATCCTCGCGTGGTCGCGCTCGTCAACGAAGGGAACGAGCCCTTCCCGGGCGAGTCGGGATTGCAGGACGCGCTCGCAGAGCTCGTCCCGGCGGGCCGGCTGCGGGCGACGGGGGACACCACGGCGGCGGTCGCGGCAGGGGCGGATCTCGTCCTCGTGGTCCCACCGCTCATCGTCGACGAGCATGCGCAGCCCGACTATGGCGTGCTCGATTCCGTCCTGGACGACATCGGGCGGGGCCTCCAGCCCGGGACGGTCGTCAGCGTCGAGACCACGCTGCCGGTGGGGACGACGCGAGGCCGCGTCGCCCCCGCCCTCGCCGAGCGCTCCGGGTTGCGTCCCGAGACGGACTTCTTCACCGTCCACAGCCCCGAGCGCGTGTACTCCGGGAGGATCTTCCAAGATCTCGAGACCTACCCGAAGCTCGTCGGCGGTCTCAGCGCCGAGGGCGAGCGCCGGGCGGTCGAGCTCTACCAGTCCTTCCTCCGCGCTGAGGTGCGGAGCATGGGCTCCGCGGAGGCGGCCGAGCTGACCAAGCTCGCGGAGACGACTTACCGTGACCTGAACATCGCGCTGGCGAACGAGTTCGCCCGCTTCGCCGACCGCCTCGGAGTCGATGTCGAGAAGGTGATCGAGGCTGCCAACTCCCAGCCGTTCTCGCATATCCACCGCCCGGGCGTCGCGGTCGGGGGTCATTGCATTCCGGTCTATCCGCGCTTCTACCTCGCCGGTGATCTTGAGGCCACGTTGCCGGCGGCAGCGCGCCGGGTCAACGACGCGATGCCGGCGTACGCCGTCGAACTGCTCGCTGGAGAGCTGGGGCCGGCCTCGACCGGGGCTCGTGTCGTGATCCTCGGCGTGAGCTACCGCGGATCCGTGAAGGAAACGGCATTCTCCGGCGCCTTCGCCGTTCGGGACGAGCTCTTGCGCCGGGGCATGCACGCGCTGGCCACCGATCCGCTCTACGACGCCGAGGAGTTGCGCTCGCTCGGCTTCGAGCCCTGGGATGGCGCGCCGGTCGACGCCGCCATCCTCCAGGCCGACCATCCCGAGTTCGCCCGCCTGATACCGGGCGACCTACCGGGGGCGCGGGTGATCGTGGACGGCCGTGGGATCCTCGATCCGGCTCCGTGGCGCGCGGACGGCGTCGCCGTCCGTCGGATCGGTCGTCCGTGAGCGGCGAGGACTCCGACGTCGGGAAAGACATCCGTGCCTTCCCGTCGACCAATGAGCAGCTCTCGCCGACGGCTCGGTATCGTGCTCCCATTCACCAGCCGCACCGGAGCGGCGAGACGCGGGGGGAAGGTTGGAAGCCGCGCGAGACAAACTAACTGTCGGAGTGATCGGTCTCGGGTACGTAGGGCTACCGCTCGTGGTTGCCTTCGCCGAGGCGGGCGAACACGTGGTGGCGGTCGACCTCGATGCCCGCAAGGTGTCCGCCATCGCGGCCGGGGAGTCCTACATCGAGGACGTACCTTCGGAGCGACTGCGGGAGCTCCGCGACTCGATCGAGGCTACGTCGTACTACGCGCCGCTCGCGCGAGCAGATGCCGTCATCATCTGCGTTCCCACGCCGCTGACGCTCAACCGTGAGCCCGATCTCGGTCCGCTGAGCGCCGCCGCGAGCTCCCTTGCTCAGGTGCTCCAGCGCGGGCAGCTCGTGGTGCTGGAGTCGACCACGTACCCCGGGACCACCCGAGAGCGCCTGATACCGATCCTGGAGGAGTCCGGGCTCCGCGTGGGAGACGGTCTCAGCGTCGCCTTCTCCCCCGAGCGCGTCGATCCCGGTCGCACCGACTACACGATGCGCAATACACCCAAGGTCGTCGGCGGGGTCAACCCAGAGTCGGGCGATCGGGCCGAGGAGCTCTATGGCCGCATCTGCGATCACATCGTCCGGGTGACCACGCCCGAAGCGGCGGAGATGAGCAAGCTACTCGAGAACATCTTCCGGTCGGTGAACATCGCACTCGTGAACGAGCTGGCGATCCTCTCCGATCGGATGGGCATCGACATCTGGGAGGTCGTGGACGCGGCGGCGACCAAGCCCTATGGCTTCATGCGCTTCGAGCCCGGGCCCGGGATGGGCGGTCATTGCCTCCCCGTCGACCCGTTTTACCTGACGTGGCGCGCGCGGGAGTTCCATTTCTCGACCGAGTTCATCGAGCTTGCGGGAAAAATGAACCAGCAGATGCCCTATTACTGCGTGGAGCGAATCGAGCGTGCGCTGAACGACGCGGGCAAGCCCGTCAAGGGCTCTCGAATCGCCATTCTCGGCGTCAGCTACAAGGGCGGCGTGGGGGATATCCGCGAGTCACCGGCAATCCGGATCATGCAGGTGCTGGCCAGTCGAGGCGGCGTGCTGAGCTACCACGACCCCTACGTACCGGCGCTGAAAGACATCGGGCTCGAGGGTGTCGCGCTCGACGAGGCGGTGGCCGACGCAGACGCCGTCGTGCTCGTAACCGCTCACCCGGGAATCGACCATGACCGGATCGCCGGCGCGGCGGCGCTGTTCGTCGACCTGCGCGGCGTGACCCGCGGTCTGCGGACCGGCAACGTCGTCCGCCTATGAGACGGCCTCGCCTCCGCGACGCCTGAGGCTCGGCTGCGGCTCCACAGCCGACTCCCGGACGTCCAAAGCGGTAGCCTCCCGCGCCGCATGGAGATCGGAGTCCCGAAGGAGTCCGTCGCTGGCGAGCGGCGCGTCGCGTTGGTGCCGGAGGTCGTGCGCAAGCTCACCGGGCAGGACCACAAGGTCGTCGTCGAGCGCGGAGCCGGCGCGGCGGCCATGATCCCGGACGCTCAGTTCGAGGAGGCGGGCGCCGAGCTCACCGAAGACCTGGGAGCGGTGTACGCGTCCGATGTCGTGGTCAAGGTCGCGCCCCCGACGTCGGAGGAGATCGCCCGCCTCAAGAAAGGGAACGTGGTGATCGGGTTCCTCGCGCCGCTCACCAACGCCGAGGGGGTACGGGAGCTTGCGGCCGCCGGGGTGACGTCGTTCGCGATGGAGGCGATCCCGCGGATCAGCCGCGCCCAGTCAATGGACGCCCTCTCCTCACAGGCCAATATCTCCGGCTACCGAGCGGCGCTCATCGGCGCGCAGGAGCTGGGACGGTTCTACCCGATGCTGATGACCGCGGCGGGCACGATCCGCCCCGCCACGGTGCTCGTACTCGGTGCCGGCGTCGCCGGGCTGCAGGCGATCGCCACCGCCCGCCGGTTGGGAGCCGTCCTGCAGGGCTTTGATGTGCGGGCGGCGGTGAAGGAGCAGGTCGAGTCGCTGGGCGCGCACTTCCTCGAGTTCGATCTGGGTGGCGACCTCGAGGGCGCCGGCGGCTACGCCAAGGAGCTGACGCCCGAGCAGCAGGCGCGCCAGCAGGAGCTCATGGCCGAGGCGATCGGGAAGGTCGACGTCGTCATCACTACCGCGCTCGTCCCCGGCCGGCGCGCCCCGATCCTGGTGACTGAGGCGGCGGTCGAGAAGATGAAGCCCGGGTCGGTGATCGTCGATCTCGCGGGCGAAGCCGGCGGCAACTGCGAGCTCTCAGAGCCCGGGAAGACGGTGATCAGGCACGACGTCAAGATCCTCGCTCCCCTCAACGTTCCCAGCACCATGGCCGAGCACGCGTCACAGCTCTATTCCCGCAACGTGCAGTCCCTGCTCGACCTGATGATCGACGAAGGACAGCTCAAGCTCGATTTCGAGGATGAGATCATCGCCGGCGCGTGCGTGACGCGCGACGGCGAGATCGTGCACGCCGGCGCCAAGGCCGCCGCAGCGTAGGGGAGAGGAGGCGGACCATGGGCATCATCACCGAGCTGGCCATCCTCGTGCTCGCCGCGTTCGTCGGCTTTGAGGTCATCTCCAAGGTTCCGAACACGCTGCATACGCCGCTGATGTCGGGCACGAACGCGATCCACGGGATCGTCATCCTCGGCGGCCTGCTGCTCATGCACGAGTCCAGCGGCCTGCTCGAGCACGTGCTGCTGGTGATCGCCGTGATGTTCGGGACGATCAACGTGATCGGCGGGTTCCTCGTCACCGACCGGATGCTCGAGATGTTCAAGGCCAAGGATCCGCCGAAGGCCGAGGATGAGGAGCAGGGGGCGTGATCGCGACCGTCTTCCTGCAGACGACGAACTTCATCGACGCGGCGTACATCGTCGCGTTCGGGCTGATGATCTACGGCATGACCGGGCTGACCGGTCCGCGCACGGCGGTCCGCGGCAACAAGATCGCCGCGACCGGGATGGCGATCGCGGTGATCGCGACGCTGCTGCGCAAGGGCGAATTCCACGGTTCGAGCACGGTCTGGCTGATCATCCTCGGGGTCGCGATCGGCACCGCGATCGGCGTGCCGGCAGCACGCCGCGTGCACATGACCGCGATGCCGCAGATGGTGGCGCTGTTCAACGGTGTCGGCGGCGGCGCGGTGGCGCTGATCGCGTGGGTCGAGTTCCGCCATCACTTCGGGGCGGACTGGCCGCTGCGCTCGGAGATCTTCGAGCTGTTCGGGGCGATCGTCGGCTCGATCTCGTTCTGGGGCTCGAACATCGCGTTCGGCAAGCTCCAGGGGATCATTCCGGGGCGCCCGATCAAACTTCCCGGGGCCGCCCAGTCGATCCTCAACCTCGGCCTCTTCCTGGTGACCGTCGCCGCCGCGATCGTGCTCTGCGCCGGCACTCATTCCCAGGCGTTGTTCATCCTCGGGATCCTGGTCGCCGCGGGGATCCTCGGCAACATGGTCGTGCTGCCGATCGGCGGCGCCGACATGCCGGTCGTGATCTCGCTACTGAACGCGTTCACGGGCCTGTCCGCGGCCGCGACCGGAGTCGCACTTTCGAACCCGGTGATGATCGTCGCCGGGATGATCGTCGGCGCGTCGGGCACGATCCTGACCAACCTGATGGCGAAGGCGATGAACCGCTCGGTCCCGGCGATCGTCGCCGGCGGCTTTGGCGGCGAGGTCGCGGCGCCGGTGGGGGCCGCCGGCGAGACCGGAGGCACCGTCCGCTCGACGAGCGCTCAAGACGTCGCGATCCAGCTCTCGTACGCGCGTCTCGTGGTGATCGCACCCGGCTACGGGATGGCGGTCGCCCAAGCCCAGCACGCGGTCCGCGAGCTTGAACGGGCACTCGAGGCCAAGGGCGTCGAGGTCAAGTACGCGATCCACCCGGTCGCGGGCCGGATGCCGGGCCACATGAACGTGCTGCTCGCTGAGGCGGACGTGCCGTACGACCTGCTGCGCGAGATGGACGACATCAACCCCGAGTTCTCGCGGACCGACGTCGTGCTCGTGATCGGCGCCAACGACGTCACCAACCCGGCCGCCAAGAACGAGCCCGGCTCGCCGATCTACGGGATGCCGATTCTCGAAGTCGACCACGCCAAAGCGGTGATCGTGCTCAAGCGCTCGATGGCCTCCGGCTTCGCCGGCATTGACAACCCGCTGTTCTACGAGGAGAAGACCTCGATGCTGTTCGGGGACGCGAAGGCCTCTGTGAGTGAGGTCACGGCCGAGGTACAGGCGTTGTAGCGCCCCGGCGTTCAGGTTAGAGTCGCCCTTCCACCTTGAAAACGGAGCGAACATGGATCCCAACCGTCTGACCGCAATCCCTCTGTTCTCGGACCTCTCGGAAGAGGAGGCACGGCGCCTGGCCGCGTTCGCGACCGAGACGAGCGCGGCCGAGGGCCAGATCCTGATGAAGGAGGGCGACTACTCGACCGAGTTGATCGGGATCGAGGAGGGCACCGCCGACGTGATCCGCGGGGGCAAGAAGATCGCCTCCCTGAAGCAGGGCGACCTGATCGGTGAGATGGGCCTCCTGGCCCGCGAGCCTCGCAACGCCGATGTGATCGCGACCTCGCCGATGCGGCTGCTGAAGCTGACGCACTGGGAGATTCGCCGGATGTCCAATGAGACCGTAGACAAGATCAAGCAGACGATCGAGCAGCGCCGCGCGAGCGGAGTTGCCGACCCCGCGCACTGATCTCCGCGCCGGAGGAGGCCGCCACGCCTCCTAGCCGGGCCGCGTAGTCTTCCCGCGTCGATGCTCGCTCGCGAACGCGCCTTGGAATCGCTCGCTGCCGAGCGCTTCGATGTGGTCGTGATCGGCGGCGGGATCACCGGCGCAGGGGTCGCGTTCGACGCCGCCACCCGGGGCTTCAGCGTCGCGCTGGTGGAGAAGGCCGACTACGCGTCCGGGACCAGCAGCCGCTCTTCGAAGCTCGTCCACGGCGGGCTGCGCTACCTGCAGAACTTCGACCTCGGGCTGGTCCGTGAGGCACTGCTCGAGCGCCGGCTGCTGGTCAAGCTCGCGCCCCACCTCGTGCGCCCGCTGCAACTGGTCGTGCCGGCCTTCGAGGGCACGAGACCCGACCTGCTGGTCGGGATCGGACTGAATATGTACGACGTGATGGCGACGCCGGGGCTGCGGGGGCGTCGAAGCGCACGCAAGGCAGCGCAGGACGCGTCCCTCGACGGCGATATCGACTGGAGCCCCGAGCGCCACCGGGTGATCTCCGGCGAGGAGGTCGTGCGGCTGCTGCCCGCGCTCGAGCGGCGCGAGCCGACCGGCGGGTACCTGTTCTACGACTGCCAGACCGACGACGCGCGCCTCGTCCTGACGGTGCTCGCCGAGGCCGAGCGGTTCGGCGCGATCTGTGCCAACCGGCTCGAGGTGATCGAGCTCGCCGACGAGCAGGATCGCACCGCCGGGGTCAAGGTCCGCGACGCGGAGAGCGGGGAGGAGTTCGTCGTCGCGGCCGACAACGTGATCAACGCGACCGGTGTGTGGGCGGACCAGATCCGGCCTGAGGAGCTCCACTCCGAGGCCGAGGTGCCGACGATCCGCCCGAGCCGCGGGACCCACATCACGCTGTCCCACGACGACCTCCCGCTCGTTGCCGGGGCGGTCGTGCCCGCGGGCGAGGGCCGCTCGATCTTTGCGCTGCCGTGGCTCGGGCGCAGCCTGATCGGCACCACCGACAACAACTACGAGGGCGACATCGACCACGTCCGCCCGTCCGCGGACGACGTGGAGTACCTGCTCGAAGCGACGAACGGCTTCTTCGGCACAAGCCTGCGCCCCAGCGATCTGACCGGAGCGTATGCGGGTGTGCGGCCGCTGATCTCCACCGGAGACTCGCGCAAGTCCGTAGACATCTCCCGTAAGGCCGAGCTGTACGAAACCTCGAGCGGGCTGATCACGATCACCGGCGGCAAACTCACAACCTGGCGGCGGATGGCGAAGATGGCGGTCGACCGGCTCGTCGAGCGCGACGGCCGCCAAGCGCCCTGCCGGACCCAGGAGATCCCACTCGGCCAGCCGATCGAGCCGGGAGCGCTGCCAGTGGTCGAAGGCGTCTCTGACGAATCGCGCGCTGCGCTCGCGGGCCGCTACGGGCACCTCGCCGAGCGTGTGCTCGCGACCGCGTCAGAGCGAGGCGAGCTGGCGCAGCCGATCGTCCCGGGGCTGCCCGACCTGCTCGCGGAGGCCCCCTACGCGGCGCGGAACGAGCAGGCGCGGACTGTCGGCGACGTGCTGCTCCGGCGGACGCGGCTGGGTCTGCTCGCCGCCCGCGAGCTGTGCGCGCCCGACGGCCGGGCGCCGCTCCGAGTCGCGCGCTCGATGGCGGCCGAGCTCGGCTGGGAC
>Ga0302314_10020448_pt1 | contig 10946 bp, 8 predicted proteins | sample III_Palsa_N2_3_FD_200533 | JGI IMG/M metagenome (GOLD analysis project Ga0302314, IMG submission 200533) | Peat permafrost microbial communities from Stordalen Mire near Abisko, Sweden - III_Palsa_N2_3 | ecosystem: Environmental > Terrestrial > Soil > Palsa > Peat permafrost | place: Sweden... | reverse complement strand
GCCTCGAGTGCCATGAAGACCGGGCGCGGCAGCCGCCGCCGGGCCCGCCGCCGTGCCTCGGCGACCGACTCGAACCAGTCCCGGGTGGACGCCACCCGGCGAAGGCTAGCCGATCGAGGGACGGAACTGGTAGCCGACGCGGTACTCGGTGACCAGGTACCGGCCGTAGGCCGGGCCGAGCTTGTGCCTGAGCCTGCTGACGTGCACGTCGACCGTTCGGCTGTCGGCCGCGAAATCACGCTGCCAGACCCGGCTCACCAGGTCGGAGCGGCTGAACACGGTCGACGGGTGGGCGGAGAGGAAGGCCAGCAGCTCGAATTCCTGGAACGTGAGCGCGACCTCGTCCCCGTCTACCCAGACCCGTCGCTGGTCGTGGTCGAGCAGCAGCCCGGAGCGCTGGGGATGCCGCTCCGCCTCGTCGGTCCCGGCCGGCGCGGTCGCGCCCAGCCCCCCGGGCGCGGTGACCGGATAGCCGACGATCGCCATCGACGTGCCGGTGCCGGGGATCGGGACCACCGCGAGCAGCGTCCCGTCAGCCTTCGGCCTCGGCATCGTGCGCCCCGGCTCGGGCTGGCCGGGGTCGGCCACCTCCCGCGCTTCGGCGCCGCCAAGCAGTTGCGCTCCGATCTGCACGCGCCTCGCCACCTCCCCTAGCTCACTCCTGAACATATCCTACTAAGTAGGTCGCTTTAGTCAAGAAAACGGCGTCACGAAACCATGAAATAAGTGTGAACAAAATTACCGGGCGGGCGCGGCCCAGCCCGCCGATCCGTCGGGAAGCTCGGTTCCGTACCAGTACTCGATCAGCCGCCGGGCGATCGAGGACGACGGCGCGACGCCGAGCTCGCCGGTGTCGATCGCGTCCCGCATCTCGGCCCTGGTGAACCAGCGCGCCTCGCCGATCTCCTCCTCGTCGACCGCGATCGACTGGCCGGCCGCCGCCACCGCCTGGTATCCAAGCATCAGGCTGCGCGGCATCGGCCACGGCTGGCTGCCCAGGTAACGGACCTGCCCGACGACGATCGCGGCCTCCTCGAAGACTTCCCGCACGACCGCGTGCTCGGCCGACTCGCCGGGCTCGACGAACCCGGCCAGGACCGACATCCGGCCCTTCGGCCACAGCGCGTTCCGCGCCAGCAGGCACCGGTCATCAGGGTCGGTGACCAGCATGATCACCGCCGGGTCGAGTCTCGGGAAGTGCTCGGAGCCATCCACCGGGCACACGGTTATGTGGCCGGCCGGGGCCGGCACGGTCGCCGCGCCGCACTTCGGGCAGTGCGTGTGCGTGTCGTGCCAGTTCGCGAGCGCGACGGCGTGGGTCAGCAGGCCGGCATCGCGGTCGCTCAGCAGCGCGCCCGCCACCCGCAGGGAGATCGGCTCGGCATCCGCCTCCGATGACCAGGCCCACGGCTCCGCCTCGGCTACCGCGCTCACGCCGAAATAGGAGACCTCGTCATCGTCGATCCCGAGGAAGAACCGGGTGCCCTCCGGGGCCTCCGCAGCGGAGGCGAACACCAGCTCGGGCCGACCGTCGCTGATCCGGCCGAGCGCCTGCGAGCCGTGCACGACGACCACCCGGGTGCGCGGGTCCGCCCACGCCGCCTCGATCCACTCGGCATCCGAGCGGCGCTGGGTCGCGCGGTCCACGGCGGACCGGGAGAGCGCGAGCCGCCCGAGCGGCCCGGCGTCAAACCCGTCAATCTCGGCCGGGACGCTCATCGAGCCACGCCACAGCCGGCGATTTCTTCCCACAGGTAGGCGATCGACTCCGCCCCCAGCAGCAGCCGGGAAAGATCCACATACTCATTGGGTGCGTGGATCCGGTCCGCGTCAAGCCCCACGGCCACGAAGACGAGCGGCGCGCCGAGGATGTCGGCCAGGTCCGCCTCGGGGCCGCTGCCGCCCTCCTTGGTGAAGAGCACCTCGGTGCCGAACGCCCGCTCCATGGCCCGGCGGGCCGCCGCCACACCGGGCGAGTCGATCGCCGAGCGGCAGGGACGTACCCCGCCGCGTTCGGTGACGGTCGCCGTGATGCCGTCCGGCACACGATCGGCCACATATCGTCTCAGGGACTCGACGACCTTGCCCGGCTCCTGATCGGCGACCAGCCTGAACGAGAGCTTGGCGTGCGCCGCCTTCGGGATGATCGTCTTCCCGCCCGGGCCCGTGTGCCCGCCCCACAGGCCGTTGACCTCGGCGGTCGGGCGCGCCCAGATCCGCTCGAGGGTGGTGTGCCCGGACTCGCCGTAGGTCGCGCCGCTGTCGCCCGCGTCGGTCAGCCAGCTCTGCTCGTCGAACGGGAGCTTGGCCAGCAGCGCGCGCTCTTCCTCGGTCAGCGGGACCACGTCGTCGTAGAAGCCGGGCAGCGTGATGCGGCCGTCCGCGTCGTGCAGCCCGGCGAGCAGTTGGGCCAGGGCGTGGGCCGGGTTCGGCACCCCGCCCCCGAACGAGCCGGAGTGCAGGTCGCGAGACGGCCCGGTCAGCGTGACCTCGGCGTCGGCCAGGCCGCGCATCCCGGTGCAGATCGAGGGGGTGCCCGCCGCCCACATGGTGGTGTCGCTGACCACGATCACGTCGGGCTTGAGCTCGTCCTTGCGCTTTTCCAGCAGGGCGGCGAAGTTAGGCGAGCCCGACTCCTCCTCGCCCTCGATCAGCATCGTGATCGAGACCGGCGGCGCGTCATCGTCGCGCGCGGCCAGCAGGGCGCGGACGCCGAGCGCGTGGAACAGCACCTGGCCCTTGTCATCGGAGGCGCCGCGGCCGAAGATCCTGCCGTCCTTCTCCTGCGGCTCGAACGGCTCGTAGTCCCAGCCGTCCTCGAGAGCGGCGGGCTGGACGTCATGGTGACCGTAGACGAGCACCCGCTGAGCGCCCGGATCGGCCGCGGGCCAGTGCGCGTACACCGCGGGCAGCCCGCCGGTCTCCCAGACCTCGACGACCGGGAAGCCGGTCTCCCTCAGGTAGCCGGCCAGCCATTCGGCCGATGCGCGCACGTCCCCGTGGCGGGCGGGGTCGGCCGAGACCGACGGAATAGCAAGCCACTCGCGCAGCGCCCGCGAGAAGTCCGCGGCGCTGGCCGCGATGTAATCCCTGACGTCCATAAGAACCTAACGTACCGGTTCGAAGGCGTCTCCCTTGCCGACCAGGCCCGCCGCCGGGATCGTGACGGTGCGGCCCGGACGTTCGGTCACCGTGCCGATGCGGATGGCGTCCTCGCCGGCCGCCTTGAGGGCGCCGAGCGCCGCCCGCTGGTCGTCCTTGCCCACCACCACGCAGAAGCCGATGCCCATGTTGAGAGTGGCGTACATGGTGGCGTCATCGACGTCGCCCGCGCTCGCGATCAGGCCGAACAGCTCCGGGGCGGCGGGCACGGCGTCGAGCTCGTAGGACACGTTAGCCGCGAGCCTGGCGATGTTGAGCAGGCCGCCGCCGGAGATGTGCGCCATTCCGTGCGGCGTCACCCCGGCCGCCCATAGTGCCTCGGCCGCGTTCACGTAGACCCGGGTGGGCTGAAGCAGCGCGTCCGAGAGCCGACGGCCGGAGCCCGGCACCTGGTCGTCCAGCGTCAGGCCGGCCGTCTTGAAGAGGGCGTGCCGGGCGAGGGAGTACCCGTTGCTGTGCAGCCCCGAGCTCGGCAGCCCGATGACGACGTCACCCGGGCCGACCGCGCTGCCGTCCAGCGCCAGCCGGTAGCCGTCGGCGGTGCCCTCGGCGGGCGGGAGCGCGCCGATCGCGGTGCCGACCAGGTCGAGCGTGGGGCCGCCGCTGGCCGACTTGGCGAGCATCTCGCCGATCTGCGCGATCTCGCCCCCCGGGATCGCGATCCCGGCCAGCTCGGCGCCGAGGAAGAGGCCGCGGGCGACCTCGTCCAGCACCGCCTCGTCAATCCGGTCGGTCGCGATGTAGTCGAGCAGGGCCAGCGGCACCGCGCCGACGCAGATCAGGTCGTTGACGTTGTTGGCCACGCAGTCGACGCCGATCGGCTCCCAGCGGTTCGCCTCCACGGCGAGCATGATCTTGGTGCCCACGCCATCGGTGGTCAGCGCGATCGGCGGCCCGGGCGGCAGGTGCATCAGCGTCGCGAAGTAGCCGCTGGCCAGCCCGGTGATCGAGGTAACCATCGGGGACTTGACCTTGGTCCTGGCCAGCCACGGTCGCATCACCCGGGCGAACGCGGCCTGCTCGCGCTCCTCGTCTACACCGGCCTGCGCGTAGCTGGTCGGGGCGGGTTCGGGCGTCGGCGGCGTCGCATTCATGCCCGCAAGATTAGCCGATCAAGGCCGGTCAGCCGCTTGTGGGGCAGGGAGCGGTAAAACACCGCGCAACCAGCTCCGCTAGCGTGGGCTCATGCTCATCGCCTTCTCTGTCACACCGCTCGGCGTCGGCGAGGACGTCGGGGAAATCGTCGCCGAGGCCGTCCGCGTGGTCCGCGCCAGCGGACTGCCTAATCACACCGACGCGATGTTCACCACCGTCGAGGGAGAGTGGGACGAGGTCATGGCCGTGGTCAAGCAGGCCACGGACGCCGTCGCGGCCCGGGCGCCCCGGGTCAGCGTGGTCATCAAGGCCGACGTCCGGCCGGGAGTCACCGACGCGATGACCGCCAAAGTGGAGACGATCGAGCGCTACCTGGGCACCTGACGACGCCCGGTCAGCCGCTGACGTCGGGGCCGGCCTTGGTCGGCGTGATCCGGAGCAGGACGCGCTGCTCCCGCTCCATCGCCGCACGGTAGTCGTCCCAGTCGGGGTGCTCGCCGGAGATCGACCGGTAGTAATCGACCAGGCCGTCCATCGCCTCGGGCAGTTCGACGATCTCGGCTGTGCCCTCGATCTGCACCCAGCGGCCGAAGAACGCGTCAGGCAGCACGCACAGCCACACTCGCGGGTCCCGACGGATGTGCCGGACCTTGTACGCGGCCTGCCGGGTGCTGATAATCACGTGGCCGTCGTTGTCGATCCCGACCGTCATCGGTGACAGCTGCGGGGTTCCGTCAGCCTTGAGCGTGCTGAGCACCGCGTGGTGCTGCGCGCGGATGTAGTCGAGGGCAGCGCTGATCTCCATGGGTCCATCTTCCCCCCAACCGGTCAGCTCTCGCTGGCCGCCTGCGCCTGCTGCTCTTGATCGGCGGTGGCGGCCCAGCTGGCCAGCAGGTTCAGGGCGTCCTGGGAAGCGCTGCCCGGCTCGGCGCTGTAGCCGTTGAGGACCAGGCCAGGGTCGGCGACGAGTTCAAGCGACTCGTAGGCCAGGCTGATGTCGCCGACGACCGGGTGGTGGAAATGCTTGATTCCGGAGCGGTGCTGGCGCACGTTGTGGTCGGCCCAGCGGACGCGGAAGATGTCGCTGCGGGTGGAGAGCTCGCCGATAAGGTCGGACAGCCCTCGGTCGGTCGGGTTACGCCCTGCATCGGCCCTCAGCAGCGCGACCGTGTCGCTGGCCAGGCGATCCCATTCCTGGTAGAACTCCGGCGCGGCCGGGTCAAGGAAAATAAAACGGGCCAGGTTCGTGGGCTTCGCGGGGCTGGCGAACAGCGGCGCGAAAAGGGCACGTCCGAGCCGGTTGGCGGCTAGCACGTCCATCCGCCCGTTGCGCACGTAGACCGGGGCCATGGTCATCGCGTCGAGCAGGCGCTGCACGGCCGGCCGGACCTGCTGTTTGGCGGGGCGGCGGGGCGCGCGCGGTCCCGTGTTGGCCGCGCGCACGAGGTCGTACAGGTGAGCGCGCTCGGCGTCGTCGAGGTGCAGGGCGCGGACGAGGTTCTCGAGAACGCCGTCTGAAACGCCGCGGGCGTTGCCCCGCTCCATCCGGATGTAATAGTCGACGCTCACGCCGGCGAGCATCGCGACCTCTTCCCGGCGCAGCCCCAGCACCCGCCGGTTGCCGCCGTAGGCCGGCAGGCCGGCCTGCTCGGGTGTGATCTTGGCCCGCCTGGAGATGAGGAAGTCACGGATCTCGTTTCGGCTGTCCATGGGTACGACGCTACGTCAGGCGCGGCTCCCCTGGGGGGTCCTGCCATTACCTGGATCGACAGGAACTGCCTCGTCGGGGCGCCGCCGACTTTAATGAACGGTGACACCGCAAAGCATCTGTTCACGGAGGAACGCACGCGATGAAGCACATCAAGCTGGGAGACCTGGACGTAGCCCGGATCGGCCTTGGCACCATGGGCATGACCGGGACCTACGGCACGGACCTGGATGACGCCGAGTCGATCAGGACCATTCACCGGGCGATCGACCTGGGCGTCACCCTCATCGACACCGCCGAGATCTACGGTCCGTTCACCAACGAGGAGCTCGTCGGGCGGGCGCTCAAGGGCAAGCGCGACCAGGTGGTGCTGGCCACGAAGTTCGGCTTCGTCTCGCACGCGGGCGAGGGCGCCTGGCACATTGACAGCAGCCCGGCCAACGTCCGCACGGCGGTCGAAGGCTCGCTCAAGCGGCTCGACACCGATCACATCGACCTGTACTACCAGCACCGGGTCGACCCGAACACGCCGATCGAGGAGACCGTGGGCGCGCTGGCCGAGCTGGTATCCGAGGGCAAGATCCGCCACATCGGGCTGTCGGAGGCGTGGGTCGATAACATCCGGCGCGCCCACGCCGTCCACCCGATCGCCGCCCTGCAGTCCGAGTACTCGCTGTGGACGCGCGACCAAGAGGGGCAGGTCCTGTCGGTGCTGCGCGAGCTCAACATCGGCCTGGTGGCCTACTCGCCGCTCGGCCGAGGCTTCCTCACCGGGAACATCCGTTCCGCCGACCAGGTCGCGGCCGACTCGCGGGCCGGCAATCCCCGCTTCTCGGGCGAGAACTTCCAGCACAACCTGCGCCTAGTGGAGCAGGTCGAGGCGATCGCGGCCGAGGTCGGCGCCACGCCCGCGCAGGTCGCCATCGCCTGGCTGCTAGCCCAGGGCAACGACATCGCCCCGATTCCCGGCACCCGGCGCGTCTCCCGCCTCGAGGAGAACGTCGCCGCCGACGCTGTCGAGCTGACGGCGGAGCAGGTCAGGAAGCTCACCGAGCTGCCCGCGGCGGCCGGCGACCACCACACCGAGGCGCAGATGCAGATGCTCGACCGCTAAGCGGTGTCGGGGCGCGGCGGCGCCCGCGGCCAGCGTGGTGCTTGCCGGTCGCGGGGCGCAGCCATCCGTTCTGAGCGGCCCCGAGCAGCGACGTGATCGCCCCGAGCTGCTCCAGGGCCTCCCCGCGGGCGGCGCCGTCGAGGTCGGCGGCGGCCGGGGAGTTCAGGTACGCGCCGAGGGCGCGCCCGACCCGGAGCGCGTCCGCGACGCTGGAGAACCCGCCGCCGGGGGCGGCCAGGGCGCATCCCGAACCGTCTGGCGTGCACATCAACAACCACCCCCTCCCACCGGGTGCCGTGAGCCTGCGGTCCGACCTCATCCGGCAGCCGGGATCGGCGGCAGGCTTCGACGGGCTGTGCGCCCGCGGCCGCGGCCGCGGCCGCGGTGATCCGAGCCGGGCTAGGGTCGGCCGAGCTGGGTGGCAGCCGCGGCGTTCCGCCGGCGGGATTCCGCGGGGGCGGCGAGCGCCTTCGTTCAGCGCTGTCGCGGGGGCTGCCTTCGCCTCCCATTCTATCGTTCGATTGACGATAATCAAATCTATTTTTTACGATCATTTATTCGATTCCTGTCAACTACGCCAACGACAGGAAATTGAGCTGAGGAGAGGAGCTCACGGTCCGTTCGAAATAATGGGTTTGATCTGCCCCTACCGCGCGACCGGAACCCGGTTGATCAGGGAGACCAGGCCCGCCTCCTCGAGGAGATCGGCCGGGCGGACGGTCTGGTCGCGGCGGACGTAGTAGAACGCGGCGCGGACCCGGCCGAGCGGGATGTCGGCCAGGGCGGACCAGGCCAGCCGGTAGGCGGCCAGCTGGACGGCCACCGCCTCCCGCTCCGGCTGGTTCCTGGGCGGCTGGCCCGTCTTCCAGTCCACCACGTCGAAGGTTCCGTCGGCGTCGGCGAACACCGCGTCGATCCGGCCGCGGACCTGGCGGTCGCCGATGAGCATGTCGAACGGGACCTCGACCTCGCGCGGCCACCGGCCGCCCCACTGGCCGGCCTCGAACTGGGCTCGCAGCTCGATCAGGTTCTCGTCCGGTACTTCTTCCTCCTCGGCGAACAGGTCATCGTCGTCGATGAGCCGTTGCTGGCCGAAGCGCTCCTCGAGCCAGCGGTGAAACGCTGTGCCCTTGCGGGCCTGCCCGGCCGGCGGCTGCGGCATCGGGCGGCGCACCTGCCGGGCGAGCGCGTCCGGGTCTCGGGCGAGCGCGACGAGCGCGGAGACCGACAGCCGGTCCGGGAGCATTACCTCGACCGGGCCGTCGCCCCGGTCCCGGAGCCGCCCGCGCTCGGCCAGCAGCAGCCCGGCGTCGAGCTCCCACGCGGCCGCCAGTTCGCGTTCCGACGGGGTGAGCGCGTCCGAGCCGGCCTCGGGAGCAGCGGTGGCCTCGGTGGCGGTGGCAGCGTCGGCGTCGTCGGCCCGCTCCCAGGCACGAGCGCTCGTCGCCGCTTCGACCAGGGCGGCCGCCTCGCCCACGGCCGCGTAGTGCTGGCCGGCCGGGGTGACCGGCCAGTCCGCCTCGGCCGCCTCCGCCAGGAGCGGGTTATCCGCGTCGTCAGCCGGCTGGTCCGCCCACTGCGCTACCGTTCCCGCGCCGGCCTCGCACGCCTGGCGGACCTCGGTCAGGAAGACCGACGGGCCGAGGGCAGCGGTCGCGTCGCCCCACCAGTAGCCGGAGCAGCCAAGCCAGAACGCGGCCCGGGTCGCGGCGACGTAGCCGAGCCGGCGCTCCTCGGCCAGGTCGCGGGCGGCGCAGGCGGTGGTGAACGCCTCAAGCGCGTCGGCCTCGAGCGATGACAGCTCGGGCAGGTCGGCCACGTCGCCGCGGAGCGGGAACGGGATCAGCCGCGCGTTGTCGGTCCAGCGAGTCGACACCCGCGGCCGGGCCGGGAAGACCTGCGACCTGTCGCCGGCCGCCAGCCCGGGGACGAAGACGGCCGGCCACTGCAGCCCCTTGGCGGCGTGCACGGTGAGCAGCTTGACCGTGTCCGACTCGCCGACCCGACCCGTCTCCAGACCGAACTCCTCCTGCTGGGCCGCCGCGAGATAGGCGAGGAACGCGCCCAGCGTCGGCTCCGGCTGATCGCCCGCGAACGTCGCCGCCACGTCGGTGAACGCGTCCAGGTCGGCCCGCGCGGAGGCCAGGTCGCCGCCCGGCCGCGCGGCGACCTCGATGTCCAGGCTCAGCGCGCGCTCCACCTCCGCGATCAGGTCGGCCAGCGGCCTGGTCACGTGCGCGCGCAGATACCGCGCCTCACCCGCGAGCGCGCTCAGCCGCGCGTAGCCGAGCTCCGAGTACCCGGCCGGGTCTCCGAGGTCGTCGAGCGCCTCGACCAGCGAACCGGTCTCGGCGGTGAGGTCGGTCAGCGCCTCCGTGAGCGCGTCCGCGATCAGCGGGCCGATCCCAGAGTCGGCCGCCTGTTCGGCACCGCCCTGATCGGCGCCGCCCCCCTGATCAGCACTGCCCTGATCAGCACCGCCTTGGTCGCCGACGCCCCTGGCCAGGTCCCGGGCGCGGCGGCCGAGCGCGACCAGATCACGCGGGCCGATCCGCCAGCGCGGTCCGGTCAGCAGCCGGGCCAGCGCGTCCGACGCGGCCCCGTCGTGCAGCACGCGCAGCGTGGCCACCACGTCCTGTACCTCAGGCACCGACAGCAGACCGCCGAGGCCGACCACCTCGCACGGAATGGACCGCGCCTCGAGGGCCCGGCGCAGCTCCGCGAACTGGGACCGTTTCCTGCACAGCACCGCGATGTCGGACGGGCGGACGCCGACGGGCTGCCCGTCCGGCCACGGCCTGCCGTCCGGGGCCGAGCCGATCGGGAGCGCGAGCAGCGCCGCCGCCTGGTCCCCGACCCAGTCGGCCTCGTCGACCACGGTGGGCAGCAGCGCCGCCGTCACCCGGCCGCGGTCGCTGCGGCCGGGCGCGGGAACGAGCAGCGGCACATCGGGCGCCTCGGCCCGGAGCTCGGCCTGGAGGGTGGCGGCCGCGTCGAGGACGCGCCCGGTGTTGCGGAAGCTGGTCGATAGCAGGCGGACCGGCGTCCGCTCCCCCGCCTTGGCCGGGAAATCGTGCGCGAACCGGCGCAGGTTGCCCGCGCTGGCGCCCCGCCAGCCGTAGATGGACTGGCACGGGTCGCCGACCGCGGTAACCGGGTGCCCGCCGCCGAAGAGGGCGCGCAGCAGCACCAGCTGCGCGTGGCTGGTGTCCTGGTACTCGTCGAGCAGCACGACGTGGTAGCGGCCGCGCTCGGCCGCCCCCACCTCCGGGTGACGGGCGGCGATCCGCGCGGCGAGCTCGACCTGATCACCGTGGTCGAGCACCTCGCGCGCCTTCTTGGCCGCGTGGTACCGCTCCACCATCGGCAGCAGCTGCTCCCTGGCCCGCTGGGTTTCGAGCACCCGCCGGACCGCGGCCGAGCTCTTGCCCGGCAGCGCGGCCTGCTGCCCGGCCAGCCACTGGCCGACGGCCCGGACCTCGCCGGGCGCCCGCAGGTGCTCGGCCAGGTCCCCGGTCAGCTGCAGCACGGCCGCCGTCACCGTCTGCGGAGTCCACTGCACCGCGTCCATCGGCCCGTCGTAGGCGGCCACGATCGAGGCCCCGAGCTGCCAGGAGAGCGCTGCGGTGATCAGCCGCATCGACGGCTCCAGCCCTTCGCGGAGCGCGTGGTCGCTGACCAGGCGGCCCGCGTAGGCGTGGTACGTGCTGATCACCGGCTCCGCCTCGGCGTCGGCCTGAACGTCGGCCAGCCCCGCTCGGTACAACCGGTCCAGACGGCTGCGGACCCGGTCGGCCAGCTCGGCGGCGGCCTTCCTGGTGAAGGTCAGGCCGAGCACCCGGTCCGCGCGGACCATGCCGTTGGCGA
>Ga0302314_10020446_pt1 | contig 10947 bp, 10 predicted proteins | sample III_Palsa_N2_3_FD_200533 | JGI IMG/M metagenome (GOLD analysis project Ga0302314, IMG submission 200533) | Peat permafrost microbial communities from Stordalen Mire near Abisko, Sweden - III_Palsa_N2_3 | ecosystem: Environmental > Terrestrial > Soil > Palsa > Peat permafrost | place: Sweden... | reverse complement strand
CCGAGGCGACCGCGGCGATGATGGCGTACTTCGCGAACTTCACTGGAAAGCTCAGCCACGGCGTGTACAAGATGCCGCCCAACCATTTCAACCTGGCGTGGTCGGCGGACAAGGTCGGCGCGATGCGCAACCAGGTGTATGTGATGGGCCGCTTCGATCTCGCGGAGGACGAGGCGTTCGTCGTCGACGTGAGCGACGGCGGCGCCGAATACTTCACCGTTCCGTTGAGCAACATCTGGGGCACCACGCTCGACCTCGTCGACCGGACCGGCAGCCTGAACAAGGCGCAGTCGGTTGCCAACGAGGACGGCAGCTACACCTACGTCATCTCGGCCGACGATCCCGGTGTGGCGAACTGGATCGACTCCGACGGGCTGCGAGAAGGCATCCTGACGCTGCGGATGGCCGAGTTCGGAAAGTCCGGTCCACGTGAGGATCTCGGCGCCCGTGGACGGGTGATCAAGCTGGATCGGCTAGATGCCGAGGTGCCACATCTGCGGCGAGTGAGCGCTCAGGAGAGGGCCACTCAGCTGGCCGAGCGTCGTAAGGCATATCTGCGGCGCCTGCCGGAAGGGACGGCCTGAGGTGGCCCGCTGGTTGATCACCGGATGCTCCACCGGCTTTGGGCGAGAGATCGCCTACGCAGCGCTTCAGGACGGCCACAGCGTCGTGGTGACTGCGCGACGGGCGGAGGCGGTGCAGGACTTGGTCCAGGAATTCGGCGACCGCGCCGTTGCCGTCGCGCTCGACGTGACCGACGCCGGCCAGATCGCGGCGGCGGTCGCGGCCGCGGAGCAGGCGTTCGGCGCAATCGACGTGCTGGTCAACAACGCCGGTCACGGCTACCTGTCCGCGGTGGAGGAAGGCGAGGACGCCGAGGTTCGAAAGTTGTTCGATGTCAACTACTTCGGATCGGTGGACATGATCAAGGCGGTGCTGCCTTCGATGCGCGCCCGCGGTTCGGGGCACATCGTCAACATCTCGTCGATGACCGGCCTGGTGGCCAACCCACCGAACGCGTACTACTCGTCGACGAAGTTCGCGCTGGAGGCGGTGACCGAGGCGCTGGCCACCGAGGTGCGCCCGCTGGGCATCAAGGTCACCGCTGTCGAACCGGGCGCTTTCCGGACCGACTGGGCGACGCGATCGATGAAAGAGTCGGCCGCTCCGATCGCCGACTACCAAGACGTGGCGGCGCGCAAGGACCTGATCAAGCAGTTCGCCGACCACCTGCCGGGCGATCCGCGCAAAGTTGCCGAGGCCGTGCTGATGGTGACCAAGCTCGACGAGCCGCCGCTGCGATTGCTGTTGGGCCGCGACGTGCTCAAGGCGATGCGCGACAAGATCGCGGCAATGTCGGCGTCGATCGAAGAGTGGAAAGCCGTCACCAAGGATGTGAACTTCCCGGATTAGCCGGCTAAGGCGCTATTCGCGCCGCAGCCGCGACTCTCGCGCTAATGTCGCCGCCGGCTTGCGGCGCTATTCGCGCCTTAGCCGCGACTCTCGCGCTAATGTCGCCGCCGGCTTGCGGCGCTATTCGCGCCTTAGCCGCGACTCTCGCGCTAATGTCGCCGCCGGCTTGCGGCGCTATTCGCGCCTTAGCCGCGACTCAACAAAACGCTCCAGTTCCTCGTAGGCCTGGACGACTTTGGCGTACGGCGGCTTCGGCTCGCTCACCGAGTCGGGGTCGAGGACGTAGGCCACCAGCTTGCCCAAGGGCTGGTCGGTCTCGAGCGTCTCGTCGACGGTGTTTTCCTCGGCGTACTCCCCGACATCGCGAAGGAACTCGACGGCCAGATCCAGCTGCTCGCGATCCACGTCGTCCGGCCCGTGCGCGAGATCGTCGGCCAACCCGGTGAGGACGTAGACGTTGTCGTCGGTGATATTGACCTGCAGCGAGCCGTCGGTGGCCGCCGTGCGGATGTCGGCATAGGTGCTCAGGTCGGACAAATCGTGGTCGTGCTCATCGGCGAGGTATCGGGCCAGGGCCCGCTCCGAGCTGAACACGCTGATTCGTCCGTTGCGGCCCAAGAAGATTGGCCGATCGTCGAAATAGCAGCGCAGCGAGTAGAACGTGCCCGCGCTGGTCATGATCCGAATCGGGTCGATGCCGACCTTCACCCAGAAGTCTTCGTCGCCGCCGAGCACCACGTCGTCACCGGCGGCCCGGACCGGCGCCGCGTCCACCGCGTCGTCCCGCACCGCGGTCTCGGCCTCCTCGTCAGCCGTCTCCGGTTCGCCGGGGGTCTCGAGCTCTTCTTCTTCGACCGGTTCGGCCAGCTCGGCCGCGGCGGCGTCCGACACCGCACTGTCCACGTCCGGGGTGCTGACGATCTCGTCGACGGCGCTGAGCACGTCGTCCCAGCTACGTCCGACGACATCGGCGATGGCATGCCACCGCTTGAGCCCGGCCTTGCCGGTGAAGTGGTCGATTCCGGCGCTCAGCGTGCCCAGCGTCGGGTTGCCGTTGAAGAACTTCATCACGGCCGGCAGCTCGCACACCGACCCGATCGACGAGACGATCGTCAGCGCGTCGGCCAGCGTCGCCAGCGAGTCGGCGGTCGGCTTGTCTGAAACCACATCTTCGACCCCAACCAGGTCGAAGTGCTTGTCGTCGGCGGGCTCCAGCTTGTGGGCGTTGGCCTCGGTCAGCGCTTTCCACGCCGGGTGGTCGACGAGGTCGTTGTCGGTGTTGGTGCGCACGAACGCGACCAGGTCGGCGGGTGTCTCGAAGATGTAGAGGTCTTCGTCCTTACCTAGAAAGGCCTCCCACTCGTCGCCGGCGTCGCGCCAGCGGGGCGCCCACACGGTGTAGCGATCACCGTCGGTCAGGCTCAAGCGGATTGGCACAAGGTCAGCAGCCATGCGGCAAACAATAGCGACGACCGCCCGCCGGACCGGGGTCAGGCACCCCAGATGTCGGCGATCGCGGGCGCTCTGGTGGCGTAGCCGAGCTTGGACAGCCCGTACATCTCCTCGAGGGTGGACAGCACGTTGTAGTGGCTGATCGGCTCGTTGTAGGCACCGGGCCGGACGTTCGCGCCGTAGAACACCGTCGGAATCTGGTTGCGGGAGGTGTTGTCGTCCTCGTCCCAGGTCAGGATCAGCAGGCTGTTGTTAGCCTTCGCCCACGCGGCGTACTGCGACAAGTTCTGGTAGATCCACTGATCGCCCTGAGCGATCGAACCGTCGTGCATATCGTCGTCGAGGTTGGGGATGACCATCGAGACGGTCGGCAGGCCGGCGTAGTTGGACGGGGCCGGAAACGCTGAGAACGGCAGCGAGTGCGAGCCCGGGATATTGGTGAAACTGGCCCACGGCACATGCTTGCGCGCATATTTGCCTGCCCGGCAGTCTTCCGAGCCCGGTGCGGGCAGGCTTTCCGCGAAGCCCACGAAGCTGTAGCCGGCTGCGAGTAGTTGCGAGCCGAGGTTGGGTTCGTTGCCGGCATTGACCGGACAGACGTTCTCCTTGACCAGTGTGTTGCCGGCGAACAACGCGTAGTAGTTGGGTTCGCTGGGGTGCACCTCGGCGAAGGACTGCGCCATCATGGCGCCGTTGGCGGCAAGTTGGTTGATGAAGGGCGCGGCCTTGTTCCCGATGATGTTGGACTGCGAGCGGTTCTCTTCCACCACGATGACGATGTGAGCGGGGGTCGGCACCGCGGCCGCTTTCATGTCGACCGGCGAGCTGAACGGCAGTTGGGGAGGGGCCGGCCACGACATCAACGCGGTCGCGACAGTCAGCACACCGAAGAGGCTGACCGCTCGATTCCGCCTGCCGTTCCGCCCAGTTCGGCGTCGCATGGGCGGAGTATATGAGCGGTTCGGCCGGCCGGTCGGGACCCGCGGGGCTGTGTCGTTACGGCGCGTTCCTGAGAAATTTTTACGACTTCGCCGCATTGCATAACGAGCGAGCCCTACGATTCAGCCACGCCGCAGGGTCGGGATGTCACCCGCGGGCATGGAGGTTTCGGTGACGGTTGTGCGTAATCGCGCGGTAGGTGCTGTCGTGGCGGCGGCCGCATGCGCCGCCCTGCTGAGCACGACGGCTACGTTCACGTCCGGTGTGCGAGCGCTGATGGCCGAGGTCGGTCTGGTCTCCAACGACGGCTGGATCATGGGCGGCACCGGAAACCCGGTACCAGACCAGGATTACCTCAACAGCGTCGAATCGCTTTACCTGAGCCAGTACCTGCCGCCGAACAACGACTACAGCTACTCCGGCCTGGAAACACCCGAGCAGTTCTGTCCGATCGTCTGCAATGCCAGCCAGCCTGACCTGAATTTCGGCGACTCGCTCAACTCGGGTGTGAATGACCTGAACAACGTGATCGTCCCGGATTTGCAGGCCGGAAACGACGTCTCGGTGCTGGGCTACTCGCAGAGCGCCACGGTTGCGACCATCGAAATGAACGACCTGATCAACAACACCCCGGCCGGAGTGAACCTCAACGACTTGAACTTCACCCTGCTCGGAGACCCCAACAGCCCGATCGGCGGGATCCTGGACCGATTCCAATTCCCCGACGGCGTCGGCTCGGGCAGCCTGACCCCGGAGCCTCAACACGTTCCGTTTCTGAATATCCCGCTCGGTTTGGAAACCACGCCGACCGACACTTTCACCACCGACATCTACACCGGCGAATACGACGGCTGGGCCGACTTCCCGGAGGACCCCAGCAACCTGTTCGCCGACCTCAACGCCCTGATCGGGATCGAGACGGTGCACCCCTACTATCCGGACCCGACTCCCGGGGTGAACCTGGACACCAACAACATGATCGATCTCGGGACGATCGGGCACACCACGTTCTACGACATTCCCGCGCCGCTGCCGACGTTGGCGTTCATGTTCGACGGCGGGCCCGCGGGACAGTTCTTCTACGACTCGTTCGCCCCGTATGCGACCCTGTTCGACGACTGGGGCTACGGAAACCCCGGTGATCCGGGTGCCGGCATCGAAGTCAACGGGATCGAGCCGATCGGTGCTGCCGGGCCCTGGACGGTCGATGCGACCGGCCAACTGGTCGAGTCCATTGGTTCAGGCTTTGCTCCGCAGATGGATCCGCTGCAGATGCTGGCCGGTATGGAATACGCCGGGGTGCAGACGTTCGTGGGCCCGATCGACGACCTGCTGCAGGATGCCGGGCAGTCGCCGCTGCCGACGTCGTTCGTTGACTCGCTGCTGTCGGGCTACGACTCGCTGAACCAGCTCGATGCGTCTCTGCTCACCGAGTGGACCGCCATGACGGCGAGCATCCCGTCCTTGGCGCCAGATGCCATTTTCAGTGGCGAGCCGCTGCTTTCCGCGCAACCGCTGATCGACCTCGTCGGTTACGGTTTCGACGCCTTCAACTTCTTCGGCGCTTGAGCCGCGACGGCGGCCAGATCTGATGGCCGCCTCTCCCCCGCAAGCGGGAGGTACCCCCACCTCATCGCGCTGCGCGCTCTGCATCGTCAGCGGCTAGGGTCTTCGCGTGGATGTGCGTGTTGTTAACCACCCGTTGGCCGCGGTCCGGTTGACCGCTCTGCGCGACGAGCGCACCGACAATGCGGCGTTCCGCGCCGCATTGGGCGAGCTGACGCTGATGCTGGTCTACGAGGCAACCAGCGATGCGCCGCGGGAGAATGTCACCGTGCACACGCCGTTGGCCGAAACGGTCGGCACCCGGTTGGCCACACCGCCACTGCTGGTGGCGGTTCTGCGGGCCGGGCTGGGCATGGTCGAGCAGGCGAACGCGCTGCTCCCGGAGGCGTCGGTGGGTTTCGTCGGCGTGGCCCGCGACGAGGAAACCGCTTTGCCCACACCGTATTTGGAGTCGCTGCCCGACGATCTGCGTGGCATGCCGGTGATCGTGCTCGACCCGATGCTGGCCACCGGCGGTTCGATGGCGCATACCATCGACCTGTTACACCGCCGCGGCGCCGACGACATCACCGTGCTGTGCGTGGTGGCCGCCCCGGAAGGCATTGCAGCGCTGGAGAAAACAGCGCCGCATGTGCGGCTGTTCACTGCGGCCATCGACGATGGTCTCAACGATGTCGCCTATATCGTGCCCGGCCTCGGTGACGCCGGCGACCGCCAGTTCGGACCGCGCTGAGTTATCGGCGCCGCTCCTCCCCGCAAGTGGGAGGTGCCCCCACCTCATCACTTCGCTCTGCATCGTCGCCGGCGCTGAGCTACCAGTCGCTGGTAGCGGCGGCGAGCTCATCGCGCAGCGCGGTGGCGTGCTGGCGGGCAGCGGCCAACTCCTCGGCGACCGGGCACCGGACTTCGATGTAGAACTTGACCTTCGGTTCGGTGCCCGACGGCCGGACCACGACCCGAGCCCACGTCTCGGCATCGCCGCCGGTGAAGATCAGCGCATCCGTGCGATTCACTGCGCTTTGGGAGAGATCTGTTGTGGTCGAGGCGAATTCGCCGAGCCGCGTCGGTGGCGACGCGCGCAGTCGGCGCATCAACTCAGCCGCCTGGTCAGCGTCGCGCACCGGGCACGATACGGCCGCGCCGACATGGACCCCGAAGCGGCGGGCAAGGTCGTCGAGCGCGTCGAGCACCGACCGGTGTGAGTCTTTGAGCGTCGCGACCAGATCGCAGATCAGCACGGCGGCGCTGATGCCGTCCTTGTCCCGGACCCCCGAGGGGTCCACGCAGTGTCCGATGGCTTCTTCGTAGGCGTAGACCAGTGTGCTGCCCGGCAGGTCGGCGTCGGCGCGGGCCAGCCACTTGAAACCGGTCAGGGTCTCGACGTGTTGTGCACCCCAGTGCGCCGCGATCGCGGCCAGCATCCGCGACGACACCACCGTGCTGGCCAGCACGCTGCTGGCGCGATCGCCCTGGTCGATCTGCGAAAGTATGTAATCGCCGAGCAGCCAGCCGGTTTCGTCGCCGGACAGCATCCGCCAGCCGATCGGTGTCGGTACGCCGACCGCACACCGGTCCGCGTCGGGATCAAGCGCGACGGCGATGTCGGCGTCCACATCGGCGGCCAGGCTGAGCAGCGCGTCGGTGGCGCCGGGTTCTTCGGGGTTGGGAAAGCTGACGGTCGGGAAGTCGGGATCGGGAGCGAACTGGCCGGCGACGGTGTGCACGTCGGACAGTCCGGCGCGGTGCAGCGTTTCGGTTGCCACCACGCCGCCCACCCCATGCAGGGGTGTCAGCGCTACGCGAATCGGACCCGACGACGAGCGCCGCATTCGGGCGGCTCGCTCGATGTACTGCTCGACCAGTCCGGCATCGGCGGGTTCGACCGTCTCCCTGGCGATCTCGTCGGCGAACGGCGCCGTCGCGATGGCGGCCTCGATCTCGCGATCGGTGGGGGAGACGATCTGGATCCCGCCGTCCAGGTACACCTTGTAGCCGTTGTCGGCCGGTGGATTGTGTGACGCGGTGATCTGGATTCCGGCCGCCGCGCCGGTGTGCCGGACGGCAAAAGCCAGCACCGGTGTGGGTACCGGATCTGGAAGCAATGTCACCGAAAATCCCTCGGCGGCAAGCACTTCAGCGGTCGCGACGGCGAACTGGGCCGATCCGCGCCGGGCGTCGCGGCCGACGATCACGGTCGAGCCGGCCAGTCCGCGACCGGCCAGCACCTGGGCCACCGCCCAGCTGGCGCGCAACACGACGGCGAGGTTCATCGCATCCGGGCCGGCCCGGACCGGTCCGCGCAGCCCGGCGGTGCCGAATGTCAACGGACGCGCGAACCGGGCCGCCAGCTCGGCCCGGTCGCACCCGGCGAGCTCGGCGGCCATCACCGGATCCGGGTCGTGCGCGATCCAATCCTCCGGTGTCATGGCGCCGCTCCTCCTCACTGGCGCCGCTCATGCGGCGCGGGGACAGGTCGCCGGCGCGTGTCACGCCGACCACTACAGCCGTGCGACCACGTCGGCCAGCAGCGAACCCATCCGGGCCGCCGATGCGGCGCCGGTCTCCAGCACCTCGACATGGCTCAGCGGCTCACCGGTGATTCCGGCGGCCATGTTGGTGACCAGCGAGACTCCGAGCACCTCCGCCCCAGCGGCCCGGGCGGCGATCGCTTCGTGCACAGTGGACATGCCGACCAGATCGGCACCCAGCGTGCGTAACATCCGGATCTCTGCGGGCGTTTCGTAATGGGGGCCGGGCAGCCCGGCGTACACGCCCTCGGCGAGTTCCGGGTCGACCTCGCGGGCCAGCGTCCGCAGCCGCGTGGCGTAGGCGTCGACCATGTCGACGAACTGCGCCCCGATCAGCGGCGACCGCGCGGTCAGATTCAGATGATCGCTGATCAACACCGGCTGGCCCACGGCGAAGTCCTCGCGCACCGCGCCGGCGGCGTTGGTCAGCACGACCACCTGGGCGCCGGCCGCGCAGGCTGTCCGCACCGGGTGCACGACGTGCTGCAGGTGGTGACCTTCGTAGGCGTGCACACGACCGGCCAGCACCAGTACCCGGTGCTCACCGATGGTCACCGACAGCACCTGGCCGGTATGGCCGGCCGCAGACGGTGGGGTGAACCCGGGCAACTCGGCCATCGGCAATGTCGCCGTGGGTTGGCCGAGAGCTGACACCGCCGGCGCCCAGCCGGACCCCAGCACGATCGCCACGTCGTGTTCGGCGATCCCCATGCGATCGGCGATGGACTGCGCCGCCGTCCGCGCGAGCGCATCGGGGTCGGGCGGACCATCACTCACAGTCGGCAGCCTAATCGCCGCCCCGTCCGCTGAGTTGCTGCAGCGCACGCAGGAAGACGTCTCGGTCGTTGGCGGAAAGCTGTCCGAGCCAGTGCTCCTCACCGCGCTGGATGGCTACCTGCACGGCGTTCTTGATGGAACGGCCCGACTCGGTGATCTCGAGCAGGCGAGCCCGGCGGTCATCGGGGTCGGGGATCCGTTCGATGTGACCGTGCTCTTGCAACTCGTCGAGCGTCGGGATGATGCGGGTCTTGTCCGCGCCGATCGCGTCGGCCAGCGCCGCTTGAGTGCGGATCGGCGAGCGATCCAGAGCGCTGAGAACGATGTAACCCCACATCGACAAACCGTGGGCCGCCAGCGCCGGCTGTTCGGCCGCCACGGTTTTGCGGGCCAGGTCCACCAGCATCTCCGCCAGGTCTGGACGCGTCGCTTTTCGTACCACCGACTGATGATAGAGCTGGACAGATAATATGCGAGCGCATACGATATGCGAATGCATACAAATCAGGATGTTCGCCCGTTACACCGCATCGCCCTACTGGCCTCTGTTGACGTGGTCTCGGCCGTCACCGCCGATGACCTCGCGAAACCGACGCCCTGCGCCGGCTGGAACCTTGCTGACCTGCTCGCTCACATGACGGTCCAGCATCGCGGCTTCGCCGCTGCCGCCCGCGGCCACGGCGCCGACGAGGCGATATGGCAAACGGCCACCGTTGCCGACGCGGTGGCAGCCGACCCCGCCGGCAGCTACTCGGCGGCCGCCACCGAGGTGATCGACGCGTTCGCGGGTGACGGCGTGCTCGACAGTGAGTTCGCGCTACCGGAGTTCGGGCCCGGGGCGATGTTCCCGGCCGCGATGGCAATCGGTTTTCACTATGTGGACTACGTCGTGCACGGCTGGGATGTGGCTCGCACGCTGGGGCAGTCCTACGAGCTTCCGGTCGACGTCGTGGCCGCCGCGTTGCCGCTGGCGCTTGTGGTGCCCGACGGAGACTTCCGCACCATCGACAACGCGCCGTTCGGCCCGGCGATCCCGTCGACGGATCCGGCCGGCGACCTCGACCGCATACTTAGTTATCTCGGCCGCTCACCGCAGTGGAAACCACCGGTCATGGCGAAGACCGGCGGCATGGCAGCGAAGAAGTCATGACGACAACATCGTCGGGCGCCTGGACTGGTCAACCGCCGATGACGGCTGGGAGCGGCATCCTCAGCACTGACTGGGTGCCCGGCCCGTCCGACGGCACCCAGTGCCCAGTCGTGGTGAGTTTCACCGACTTTCATTCCGATTCGGAAGAGGAATGGCAACAGATCGCCGTACTGGGCATGAAGCTGGCGGAAAGCTGGCCGATCATGCGAGGCGCGGTCGGGCTTTGGCTGTGGGGCAAGCACGTTGAGTTGCGCGGAGGATCGCTATCCATCTGGGACAGTCACGCGGATTTGCGTCGTTTCATCCGCTGGCCCGTTCACGTCGCGATTATGAAAAATTGGCGCGGACGTATACGCGTCCGATCCGCCAGCTGGGATGACGAGCGGTTTGTTCCGCCGCAGGCATGGCTTCGCGCCGAGGCCTACATTCGGACGCCGCGCGACATGTGAGACGGTCGCGGCGCCCCGCCTGCGGGTACAACGCCGGTGATCGGCGGTGAGATACTGCGACCATGGCCTCAATCCCGGCGCTGGATCGCGTCGACGACACGGTGCGGCGTCGCAGCACCGACCTCGTCGAGTTGTCGCACGCGATTCATGCCGAGCCGGAGCTGGCCTTCGCCGAGCATCGCAGTTGCGCCAAGGCGCAAACGCTGGTGGCCGAGCGGGGTTTTGAGATCACCGCGGCCGCGGGCGGTTTGGATACCGCGTTTCGCGCCGACTTCGGCAGTGGTCCGCTGACCGTCGGGATCTGCGCCGAATACGACGCGCTGCCCGGGATCGGTCATGCCTGCGGCCACAACATCATTGCCGCATCGGCCGTCGGCACCGCGTTGGCCCTGGCCGACGTCGCCGACGAATTGGGTTTGACGGTCTCGCTGCTGGGCACGCCGGCTGAGGAGTTCGGCGGCGGAAAAGTCTTGCTAATCAACGCCGGAGTGTTCGACGACCTTGCGCTCGCGGTGATGGTGCATCCCGGTCCAGTCGACATCGCGGCCGCCCGGTCGCTGACCCTGTCCGCGGTCCGGGTGACCTATCGCGGAAAAGAAGCTCACGCGTCAGCCGCGCCGTTCCTGGGGGTCAACGCCGCCGACGCGGTGACCGTGGCGCAGGTGGCGATCGG
>Ga0302314_10020443_pt1 | contig 10949 bp, 9 predicted proteins | sample III_Palsa_N2_3_FD_200533 | JGI IMG/M metagenome (GOLD analysis project Ga0302314, IMG submission 200533) | Peat permafrost microbial communities from Stordalen Mire near Abisko, Sweden - III_Palsa_N2_3 | ecosystem: Environmental > Terrestrial > Soil > Palsa > Peat permafrost | place: Sweden... | reverse complement strand
CTTTCAAGTGCGCGGCTCTCGACCGGCTGACCGGAACCTGGGTTTGATCTGCGTCGTCCATCACAAGATTGACGCTCTCGTCCGACTTAACCAGTTCGACCGCGTAAGGAAGACTCACGATATGGCTGCGATGCACGCGCAAATAGATGCTGTCGTCGAGTCGCAGTTCGAGATCGGCTAGCGAAAGATTAGAAAGATAGCGATCGTCCTTCGTGACGATCGTCGTGTAATGGCCGTCGCCTTGAAAACGTACGATGTCCTTCAGGTCGATCAGGATCACCCGGTTCTTCCGGTAGACCGGAATCTTGAACAGGCGGCGCGGCAACGCAACGTTCTCACCCGAGCGCTCTGCGGACGGTTCGGTGGTGAGATCGGTGACGTCGTAGAAGATCATGCAGGTGCCGCACGCGCCCTGGACGCCCGACATCTTGGCGACCTTGATCATCAGGATGCGGTCGGGGATGTTGATCATCATCGCGACAGGAGGCGGCGACTTGACCGGGCAGCCGCCCGCGTCTTTCGATTGCAGCAGGAAGCGCAGCTTGTCGCGGCTCTTCTCGGGATGCAGTTGCACGACGTCGATGCCGAACAACTTGTCCTGTCCAACCCCTAGCGATTGCTCGCCGGCCGGTCCCAGGATTTGCAGCGCGACGTCGTTAAAGGCGCTCACATGGCCCTCGGCGTCGAGCCACACCATCCCCGGATTGAACTGCTCCAGCTTGTGCTGGAATGTCTCGTTACGACGTGGCTCCGCGGTCTGCGGGCCCGCGTGTTCAAGCGGTTTCATCCAGGTCTCCTGCCCTGACAGAGCTGTCTACGCTCTCTGGCGATTGTTCTTCTTTGTATGTCTTTTCCGAAATTCGCGCAAGTTTTAGGACCATTCACGCAGGCAAACCCGCCATTCAGGAAATCAACTTGAACTGCTGCGCTGCGTCGTGAAATCGTGATTTCCTGAGTAGGGCCACTTGCAGCGTCGCGCGTGACACGCTCATTCGGCGCGGCTCGGGTTTCATGCCCGTTTTCCGTTAATTGGGGCGCGCGTGCCGCCGTTCGTGAAATCGCGCTGAAGGGCCGCGCTGGAGTGTGAAATGCTCGATCACGGGCTAATGCAACAAAGCTTCATTTTGTCGGCGGATAAAAAACCCAAGGAGGCCAGTGTGATCCCCCGTCCATTCGAATATCACGTGCCACGCACCTTGCCGGAGGCGATCGCGTTGCTCAACGAGCATGGCGATGCTGCCAAGCTCCTGGCCGGCGGCCACAGTCTGCTGCCGATGATGAAGCTGCGTTTTGCCGAACCCGGTCATCTGATCGACCTCGGTAAGCTGGCCGAGCTCAAGGGCATCCGCGAGGCCGGCCAAGAAATCCACATCGGCGCGATGACGACCGAGAATGAACTGATCTGGTCCGAGTTGCTGCAAACAAAATGTCCGTTGATTGTGGAGGGTGCACGCCAGATCTCGGACCCGCAAGTGCGCTACCGGGGCACGCTGGGCGGCGACATTTCGCATGGCGATCCGGGCAACGATCATCCCGCGCTGATGATGGCCCTCGACGCATCGTTCGTGCTGAAAAGCGAGCACGGTGAACGCGTCGTGCCCGCCGATGGATTCTTTCTCAGCACGTATCTGACGATGCTCGAACCCGGCGAGATCCTGACCGAGATCCGCATTCCCGTGCCCGCAACGGGAAGCGGCTATTGCTACGCGAAACTCAAGCGCAAGACCGGCGACTTCGCGACCGCAGCCGCGGCAGTGACGCTGCGCATGAGCGGCGCAACCGTGGCCGATGTGCGCATTGCTCTGACGAATGTCGCGGACATCGCGTTCAGGGCGACCGGCGCGGAGCAGTCGCTGCTCGGCAAGCCCATCGATGAACAGACCATCGCGCAATCCGCGCGCCTGGCTATGGACGCGTGTGACCCGGTGGCGGACTTGCGTGGCGACATTGAGTACAAGACCGCGATGGCGGGTGAAATGACGCGACGGGCGCTAGCTATGGCCTTTTCGCGGGCAGTTCACTAAGCGCGATTTCCTGGAGAAAAGACATGAACAAGAAAGTCATTGTGTCGTTCAGGCTTAACGGCAAGGAAACCGATGTGCTGGTCGAGCCGCGTGAATTGCTGATTCATACGCTGCGCGAAAAGTGCCTGCACACCGGGCCGCATATTGGTTGCGAGACCTCGCATTGCGGTGCGTGCACAGTCGATTTCGACGGCATGTCGGTCAAGTCCTGCACGCTGCTGACGGTGCAGGCCGAAGGCGCGGAGGTGCTGACTGTCGAGGGCCTGGCTCAGGGCGGCGAACTTCATGCGCTGCAGGAAGGGTTTATGCAGGAGCACGGCTTGCAGTGCGGCTTCTGTACGCCGGGCATGCTGATAAGAGCGTATCGCCTGTTGCAGGAGAACCCGGACCCGAGCGAAGAAGAGATCCGCTACTGGATGGCGGGCAACCTGTGCCGCTGTACGGGTTATCAAAACATAGTGAAGGCGGTGCAATACGCAGCGCGCAAGCTGCGAGGTGAAACGGTCGAAACATCGCATCCGCTGATGCCAGCGCATGTGCATTGACGGAGAATCGTCATGGGAAATATCGACGCCAATCTCGACCGTCTCGCCGCACTGGAAGGCATGGGCTGCTCGCGCAAACGCCGCGAAGATCCGCGCTTCATCCAGGGAAAAGGCACCTACGTCGACGATATTAAAATGCCGGGCATGCTGTTCGGCGTGATGGTTCGCAGTCCGTACGCACATGCCCGCGTCAAGAAAATCGACAAGTCGCGCGCGCTCGCCCATCCGGGGGTGTACGCGGTGCTGACCGCCGACGACCTGAAGCCGCTCAAGCTCCACTGGATGCCAACACTCGCGGGCGACGTGCAGGCAGTACTGGCCGACGAAAAGGTCTGCTTCCAGAACCAGGAGGTGGCGTTCGTCGTGGCCGATGATCGCTATGTCGCGGCCGACGCGGCGGAACTCGTGGACGTCGAGTACGAGGAACGGCCGGCGGTGGTCGATCCATTCGCCGCGCTCGCACCGGATGCCCCGATTGTCCGCGAGGATATTCGCGACAAACAGACCGGCGCACACGGTGCGCGTAGGCATCCGAATCATATTTTCACGTGGAATATCGGCGACAAGGACAAGACTGATCGCGTCTTCGACAAAGCGGAGGTGACCGTCTCGCAAGACATGCTGTATCCGCGCGTCCATCCGTGTCCGCTGGAAACCTGCGGCTGCGTCGCATCGTTCGACAAGGCGCGCGGCGACCTGACGGTCTACATCACGTCGCAGGCGCCGCATGTGGTGCGCACCGTGGTGGGCTTGCTATCGGCCATTCCGGAGTCGAAGATCCGCATCATCTCGCCGGATATCGGCGGCGGTTTCGGCAACAAAGTCGGCGTGTATCCCGGCTATGTCACGTCGATCGTCGCTTCGATCGTGCTCGGGCGGCCGGTCAAGTGGATCGAGTCCCGTTCCGAGAACCTTAGCTCGACGGCATTCGCACGCGACTATCACATGACGGGTGAGTTGGCCGCCGATCGCGACGGCCGCATCAAGGCGCTGCGCGTGCATGTCACGGCGGATCACGGCGCGTTCGATGCCTGCGCCGATCCCACCAAATGGCCCGCGGGCATGTTCCACGTCTGCACCGGTTCCTATGCGATACCGAACGCGTTCGTGTCGGTCGACGGCGTCTATACCAACAAGTTTCCTGGCGGCGTGGCTTATCGATGCTCGTTCAGGGTCACGGAGGCGGTCTACCTGATCGAGCGCATGGTCGACGTGCTGGCGCAGAAGCTCGGTATCGACAAGGTCGAAATACGCTTGCGCAATTTCATCCGCAAGGATCAGTTTCCGTACACGACACCGCTCGGGCTCGAATACGACTCAGGTGATTACGAGCCGGCGCTCAAGAAGGTGCTAGCCGCGGTCGACTACCCGGCGTTGCGCGCCGAGCAGGCTGCACGGCGTGCCGATCCGGACGCCGAGTGGCTGATGGGCATCGGCGTCGTGAACTTCACTGAGATCGTCGGTGCGGGACCGTCGAAGATGTGCGACATCCTGGGCGTCGGCATGTTCGATTCGTGCGAGATACGCGTGCATCCCGATGGCTCGGCGATCGCTCGGATGGGCACGATCACGCAAGGGCAGGGCCACCAGACCACCTATGCGCAGATCATCGCGTCCGAGGCGGGGATCCCCGCGTCGGTGATTACGGTCGAGGAGGGCGATACGTCCACCGCGCCCTACGGACTCGGCACCTATGGCTCGCGCTCCACACCGGTTGCGGGCGCCGCCGTCGCGCGCGCATCGCGCAAGATCCGCGAGAAGGCCCGCAAGATTGCCGCGCACTTGCTGGAAGCCAGTCCGAACGATGTCGAGTTCGATCTCGACCGCTTTGTGCTCAAGGGCTCACCCGAGCAGTTCAAGACGATCAAGGAAGTGGCCTGGGCCGCATACAACAATGTTCCCGAAGGCATGGAGATGGGCCTTGAGGCCGTCGACTACTACGACCCGCCCAATTTCACGTTCCCGTTCGGCGCGTATGTCTGCGTGCTCGACGTGAACCGTTTTACGGGCGAAACGCGTGTGCGCCGCTTCTACGCGCTCGACGACTGCGGCACGCGGATCAATCCGATGATTATCGAAGGGCAGATCCATGGTGGCTTGACGGAAGGCTTCGCTGTTGCGATGGGCCAGGAAATGCCCTACGACGAAGCCGGCAATCTGTTGGGCGCGACGCTGCTGGATTACTTCGTACCGACCTCGGCCGAGACGCCTCACTGGGAGACCGATTTCACGGTGACGCCGTCGCCGCATCATCCGATCGGCGCCAAGGGGGTGGCTGAATCGCCGCACGTAGGCTCGATTCCGTGCTTTACGTCGGCCATGGTCGATGCGTTCGCGCACCTGGGGGTGACCCATATGAACATGCCGCACAACGCGTTTCGCGTGTGGCAGCAGTCCCGTTCACTGGGGTTGACGAGACAGTAATACGCAAAGGATGACTGAATGAAAGTCGTACTCGAGAAAGTGTTTCCGCTGGACGCCTCGGCCGAGCGCACCTGGAAGTTGCTGGAGGACATCCCGACCGTGGCCGGATGCATGCCGGGCGCCAAGATCACCGAACGTATCGATGCCACCCATTACAAAGGCACGATTACCGTCAAGCTTGGTCCTGCCACGATGTCGTTCAAGGGCGATATCGAGGTGCTGAACCTCGACGCAGCGGTGCGCAGCCTGCATCTGGTCGGCAAAGGCACGGATGCGACGGGCGGCTCCGCGGCATCGATGGATCTGGTCGCGAGCGTGCAGGCCGCCGGGCAGACGTGCGAACTGACCGGCAAGAGCGAAGTGACGATGAGCGGTAAAGCCGCCTCGCTCGGAGGCCGGCTGATGGCTCCCGTGGCGGACCAGATGCTCAAGCAGTTCGTGGCTAACTTTGCCGCGCGGCTGGAGGCGTTGCGCCCGCAGGAGGCGGCGTCCGGGGACTCTGTCTCGGACTCTGACGCGGCGGCGATAGCGCCTGTGTCCGTCACGCCGGAAGTTGCCAACGTGCCGCACTCCGAGTTGAATGGTCTGGCGCTGGCGTGGGCTGTATTGCGCGAGTGGCTACGCGGGATTTTCACGCGCAAGTCCGTTTGAGATGAGAGGCGACCATGGCGACCGACCGGATGAACGACGTCGTGAGCCTGCAGCAGCGGCTGGAGGGTCATGGTTTTATCGCTGAGCGCAGTTTTGCGGCGACCCTCATGCTGACCATGGAAATGCGCCGGCCGTTGTTGCTGGAGGGCGAGGCGGGCGTCGGCAAGACCGAGGTCGCGAAGGCGCTCTCGCGGCTGCTGGATACGCGGCTGATCCGGCTGCAATGCTACGAGGGCCTCGATGCCCATTCGGCACTCTACGAGTGGAACTATCAGCACCAACTGCTGGCGATCAAATTGCTCGAACAGGACCAGCGGTCGATTCTCGACAAGGAGCAGGATATTTTTTCAGAACGCTATCTGCTCAAGCGACCGTTGCTCGAAGCGATCACGACGACGCCCGCGCCTGTCCTGCTGATCGACGAGATCGACCGTACCGACGAAGCGTTCGAAGCCTACCTGCTGGAGTTGCTATCCGACTTCCAGATGTCGATTCCCGAACTCGGCGTGATACGCGCCACGGAGAGACCTTTCGTTATCCTGACTTCGAACGGCACGCGCGACCTCTCCGACGCGCTGCGCCGACGTTGCCTGTATCAGTACATCGACTATCCGGGCTTCGAGAAGGAATTGTTGATCGTGCGTACGCAGGTTCCGGAAGTGCCGGAGAAACTGGCACGGCAGATGGTCGAATTCGTGCAGTCGGTCAGGCAGATGGACCTGCAGAAAAAGCCCGGTCTTGCCGAGACGCTCGACTGGGTGTCCGCGTTGCTTCGCCTGGGCGTGAGCGTGATCGATACGGACGGCATCGAGCAGATCATGGATTCACTGTCCGCGCTCGTCAAAACGCGCGAGGACCAGGCGGGCCTGACCCGGCCGGTAGTCGAGAAACTGGTGGCCGCATGCTGACCGGAAATCTAGCCGCCGCTGATCGAGCGCCCTCGTCGAGCCTTGAAGAGACATTGCTTACGCGTTACGCCGGGTTCGCCGGGTGGCTGCGCGCGAACGATTTTCGCGTGACGACCAGTGACATCGCGGCATCGATGGAGGTTGCCCAGCGCACGGGGCAGACGGATATCCAGTTGTTGCGCTGGAGCCTGCGCGCCGTGCTGTGCTCGCGCGCCGAAGAATGGCGACGATTCGATGCCCTGTTCGACGCCTATTTCCTGAGACCGAATCGTCGCGTGCTGGTGGAAACGCGTGCCGCAGGCGCCGGCCCGATCGAGCGCGATAGCGTCGGAGGCCAGCGAGATGCCAGCGAAGGCATGCCCCTGTCCCTCGCCGGACGCGGCGGCGATCCCACGCATGTGGAGGGGAGCGCAACCGACCAGGGCGCGTCTGGCGAAGCCTCGCTTGCGCACGCCGACTTCAGCCACCTCAACGAGCCCGATGAACTGTTCGCAATCGACGACGCAATCCGGCGCTTCGCGCAGCGCTTGCGCGGCATCCAGATTCGCCGCGAACGCCGCGCAAACACCGGGCGCGTGATCGACATGGCGTGGACGATCCGCCGCAGCGTCTCCCGTGGCGGGCTGCCGCTAGACCTAGGCTGGCGCCGCAAGCGCCGTCTGCGTCCACGCATCGTCCTGTTGCTCGACGTCAGCCGTTCGATGAGCCTGTACAGCTTTTTCTATCTGCGGCTAGCCAGGGTACTGAGCGCGCGCGTGTCGGATGTCCATTGCTTCATCTTCCACACGCGGCTCGTGGGCGTCGCTCAAGCATTGCGCGACCCCGACCCGCGACGCTCGCAGGAACGGCTGCACATGCTGTCGGCGGGATGGGCCGGCGGCACCCGCATTGGCGACAGTCTCGATGAATTCATCCAGCAGCATGCGACCCGCCTACTGCACTCGCGCACCGCAGTCGTGATCGTCAGCGACGGCTACGATGCCGGCGAACCCGAGTACTTGCAACAGGCCCTCGCCACGATCCGGCGGCGCTGCCGCCGTCTGGTCTGGCTCAATCCGCTCGCGGACCGGGCAGACTTCACGCCGGCAAGCGTCGGCATGCAGGCCGCGATGCCTTACATCGATTTGCTGGCAGGCGCACGCGACCTTGCGAGTCTCGAGCACGTGCTGCCCCAAGTGCTGTCCACACTGCAATGAGCGCCGATACCGATACCCTCCTGCAACTTGAGCAACGGCTGATTGAGCAAGCGCAGCCGTTTGCGGTGATTACCGTGATTCGAGCGGGGCCGCCGACCTCCACGTGGGTCGGCGCGCAGGCGCTGGTCGAAGGCGAGGGCGTGCTGCACGGCTGGATTGGTGGTGGGTGCTCGCGAGCGATCGTGATCCAGGCCGCGCTGGAAGCGATCCGCTCGGGACGGGCCAAACGCATTCGCATCAGCAACGAGCCTGCCATGCCGGATGCGGATGTTGAAGTGCACGCGATGCCTTGCGCAAGCAACGGCACGATCGAGCTCTTCATTCAGCCGACGCTGCCTGCGCCGTTGGTACTCGTGGTCGGCTCGACGCCCACCGCACTTGAAGCCTGCGTGCTGGCGCAACGCATGGGGCTGCGCGTGTGCGCCGCGGCGAGCGTGACCGCACCGTTTAGCGCGCTTGGACTGGCGCGCGTCATTCAAGGTTTCGATGCAAACGCCTTCTGCCTGGTCGCGCCGCAGTTGATCCTCGTCGCCACGCAGGGTGACTGCGACGAGGACGCGCTTGAGGCTGCGTTGCGCACGTCTGCGGCGGCCGTGTTGCTGGTTGCGAGCCAGCGCAAGGCGGAGCGGTTGCGCGACGCGATGCGCTTGCGCGGTATCTCGCCGGAGCGGCTTGCGGCGTTGCATGCACCGGCGGGCCCCCACATCCACGCGCAAACGCCGAAGGAGATTGCGCTTGGCGCGGTCGCGGGGCTGGTCACCTTGCGCCGCGAACTGGAACAGGCGGCGGCCGAAGCTTGCGCACCGCATATTGCTGGCGATGACGCGGTGCCGAGGGTGCCACCGTGCGAATCGATGGCATCGGTTGAGCCACCGGCCACGCGCTATGTCAATCCGGTGTGCGGGATGGCAATCGATATCGCGTCGGCAAAACATGTTATGGACTGCGATGGACAGCGCGTCTATTTTTGCTGCGACGGTTGCAAGGCCGAGTTCGAACGTTCACCCGAAAAGTATCTTGCGATCGCGCAGGGTCGGCCGCAACGGGAGAAGACATGAACGATGTGTGGCATGAGGTACGAACGCCGCACGCGCTGACATTCTCGGCCGTGGTGTTGGCTGCGGGCCTGTCATCGAGGATGCAGGGCCAGCACAAGCTGCTTCTGCCGGTCGATGGGCAGCCGGCCGTCAGGCGCACAGTGAGCGCGCTGGCCGCTGCAGGGCCTGAGGAGATCGTCGTCGTGACGGGCTTCAGGGGGCGCGCCGTCATGGAAGCGCTAGTTGATCTGCCGGTTACCTTCCAGAGCAATCCGCGCTATGAGGAAGGGCAGATGACCTCGGTCGCCGCTGGCGTTGCGGCGCTTCGCGCGCCGTGCAGCGTCGTGCTGGTTTGCCTTGCAGATCAGGTGCTGCTGGAGACCGCCGACTACCGCGAACTGATCGACGCGTTCGCGGCGATGCCGCGCGGGTCGATCCTGATTCCGGTATTCAATGGGCAGCGTGGCAATCCCGTCGCTTTCTCCGCGAGCTATGCCGCCGAGGTCATCAGCGGACATGTCAATCCAGGGTGTCGCAAGCTGATCGCCGAACATCCTGACGAGGTTTTCATCCATGAAGCGGCGCACGATCGCTTCATCATCGATATGGACACGCCGGAGGATTACGCGGGGATTTTGGCGCGGTTTAGTGAAACGCATTCGCGGTGATATTGGCTTTTTATTTTTCAATCAAGCGGTGTGAGCATTCGCGCCAGGGACCGCGCGAGCGACCTTTGGCAAACCCTTTTTGCTGAGTTGCCGCATATCGTATTTAACTTGCGTCTGCAGCCACCCAAGCGCGGACGGCTACCGCCCGCCCGTCCCTTTATTGAGATGGACGCGCGAAAAAGTGGGTTGGGCGTTGCGATGCTGAATCTTTTGGCGTTGTCATATCCAGAGTTAAAGCAGGACATTACAGCCTCGCAGGCACCGAAAGCCCGCGATTGAAACAACGGCCCGCACCGGCCAACACTACGCATCATTCACGCGCACGCACCCAAGAGCCCTGATCATGCAAACCATCCAGAATCCGCCTCAATCCCGCGACCCAGCAGAATGGCAAGTCCGTTGCGATCTCGCCGCGCTTTACCGCATCGCCGCGCATTTTCGAATGACGGACATGATCGACACGCATATCACGGCACGCTTACCCGGGGACGCGCACGCGTTCCTGATCAACCGCTACGGCGTTCTTTTTCATGAAATGCGCGCGTCCGATCTGGTGAAGATCGATCACCGGGGCCACGTCGTCGACGAACGTGCCGCCGAAGAGCCCGCGCGCTTTCGTGTGAACGCGGCCGGGTTCACCATCCATTCCGCGATCCACATGGCGCGCGAGGACCTGGGCTTTGTGATTCACACGCACACGGCGGCGGGCACAGCGGTGTCTGCCCAGGAACACGGGCTGCTGCCAATCAGTCAGCACGCGCTCAAGTTCTACGGCAAGCTTGGCTACCACGACTACGAGGGCATCGCACTGGATCTCGCCGAACGCGAGCGCCTGGTGCGCGATCTCGGCGCCAACAAGGCGATGATCCTGCGCAATCACGGCTTGCTGGCTGCAGGCGCGACAGCGGCCGAGGCGTTCCACGAAATCTACTTCCTCGAACGGGCTTGCCAGGCGCAGATTCAGGCCTTGGCCGGAGGCTCGGCGTTGCGCTTCCCATCGGTTGACGTGTGCGAGCTGACCGCGAGCCAGTTCGATCGAGGGGACTCCGGCGAGATCACGGAATTGGCGTGGCGTGCCGCGCTGCGACTTATCGAGGATCCCGCTTCCGACTACCGCTGTTGAGCTCGTGCTGCACCCGAAGTTGAAGTGACGATGCATGGCGTCGGTGAAGCTGCTGTCGCCGCCTTCGCTCGCTTGCCGCTTTGCAGAAGATAAACGCCGCCGAGTATGCATGCCATGGCCAACAGGTCGAGCGGGCGCATCGATTCGCCAGCGAACGTCAAACCCATCAGCAACGCAACGACCGGAGGGATATACGTCACGCCGGATGCAGCGAGCGCGCCGAGTCGCGCAACGATGAAGTAGTAAAGCATAAAGGCGACACCCGTCCCCATCAGGCCCAGTCCCAGCACCAATCCACTCAGCGCCCTCGTATCGGCTGAGATCCGGGTGATGCCGTGGAAGTCGGTGACGCAACTGATCGCGAGCAGCGCGA
>Ga0302314_10020436_pt1 | contig 10951 bp, 8 predicted proteins | sample III_Palsa_N2_3_FD_200533 | JGI IMG/M metagenome (GOLD analysis project Ga0302314, IMG submission 200533) | Peat permafrost microbial communities from Stordalen Mire near Abisko, Sweden - III_Palsa_N2_3 | ecosystem: Environmental > Terrestrial > Soil > Palsa > Peat permafrost | place: Sweden... | reverse complement strand
CCCGCCCCACTCGAGGTACCAGGCAGATGAGGCACGCAGGCGGCGACGGGAGCGCTGAAGCCCGACCTGTTCGCTGACCGCGAGCAGAACGAAGACGGGGACGCCTCAACGAGGGGGATCCCACCGGGTGCGCACGCGGCCGCCCGCAGACCTCAACCCGCCCGCGCGCCCCCTCAGGCCGCCGACTGCTCCGCCCAGTCGCGGTAGAGCTGCCAGTAGCGCCCGCCGGCCTCGAGCAGCTCGTCGTGGGTGCCCTGCTCGACGACGGCTCCGTGGTCGAGCACGACGATCCGGTCGGCGTAGCGGATCGTCGAGAGGCGGTGGGCGATCACGATCGCGGTGCGGCCGGTGAGCAGGCGGTGCAGGCCCTGCTCGATCCTGGTCTCGGTCTGGATGTCCACGTTCGAGGTCGCCTCGTCGAGGATCAGCAGACGCTGGTCGGCGGCGAGGGCGCGGGCGAACGCGATCAGCTGGCGCTGGCCCGCCGAGAGCTGGACGCCGCGCTCGCCGACCTGGGTGTCGTAGCCGTGGTCGAGCACGGCGATGAACGAGTCGGCGCCGACCGCGCGCGCCGCGGCGATGACCTCGGCGTCGGACGCGTCCGGTCGCCCGAAGGCAATGTTCTCGCGCACCGTGCCGCTGAACAGGAAGCCCTCTTGAGGCACGATCCCCATCTGGGAGCGGAGCGAGCCCGCCGTCACCGTGCGCAGGTCGTGGCCGTCGACGAGCACGCGCCCGAGCGTGGGGTCGTAGAAGCGCGCCGCGAGCTTGGCGAGCGAAGACTTGCCTGCGCCCGTGGATCCGACCAACGCGACAGTCTCGCCGGGCGCGACCGTGAAGTTCACGTCGCGGAGCGCCCAGGCGGCGTCCTCGACGTCGGGCCCGTACCTGAGCGAGACGTGGTCGAAGCGCAGCTCGCCGCGCAGCCGGGGAAGGGGGATGGCATCGGTGGCGTCCTGGAGATCCGCAGGCTCGTCGAGCAGCCCGAAGATCTTGTCGAGGGCCGCCATCCCGGATTGGTAGGTGGTGTAGAGCTGCGACAGCTGCTGGATCGGGTTGAAGAAGTTGTTCAGTGCGGCGATGAAGGCGAACACGACCCCCGTCGAGGTGTGGCCGTTGATCGCCTCGATCCCGCCGATCACGAGGATCTCGACGGTCACGAGGCCGGAGAGGAGCTCCACGAGCGGGAAGTAGGCGGCGTTCAGGTACACCGTCGTCATGTTCGCGCGCCGGTTGTCTTCGTTCAGCTCCGCGAAGCGGGCGATGTGACGGGGCTCCTGCCCGAACGCGCGCACGACCCGAATCCCCGACAGCGACTCCTGTAGGTAGCCGGTGATCGAGGCGATCTTCTCGCGCGTGAGCCGGTATGCGTCGGCGGAGGCGAGCCGGAACGCAAACGCTCCCAGAGCCAGGATCGGCATCACCAGGAAGGTGAGCAACGCCAGATGGGGGTCCATCACGAACAGGATCACGATCACGCCCAGGAGCATCAGCGTCGACTGGAACAGCGTCGCCAGGCCGTCCGAGATCAGCTGGTCCAGCGCCTCCACGTCGTTGGTCATCCGCGAGATGATCACCCCGGCGCGGTTACGTGAGTAGAAGCCGATCGACAGCGACTGCAGGTGCTTGAACAGCTGGATCCGGAGATCCTGCAACGCGCGCTGGCCGACCCAGCCGACGAGATATGTCTCGAGATAGCTCGCGACCCAGTACACCGCCGCGGAGGCGAGGAACGCCAGCACGACCAGGTTCAGCGCGCCGACGTCGTGGTGGTTGATGCCGTCGTCGATCGCGAGCTTCGCGAGCGGCGCCGGGGCAAGCGCCGCGCCGGTCGCGAACACGAGGGACACGAACATCGCCAGCACCCGCCAGCGATAGGGCCTCAGCAGCTCGACCAGACCGCGGAGCTTGCGTCCGCGCCCCCCGGTCTCGTGCAGGCGGCGCCGCAGCTCGGCGAGCCGGTCGGGGGCGGCTGCGGTGGGGCTGTCGAGGGTCGAGTGGCTCATAGTCCCGCCACCTCCGCCTTTCGCTTGGGGGGATCGGGCAGTCCCTTCTCCACGATCTGCTGGTACAGCGGCGAGCGGTCGAGCAGCTCCTCGTGCGTGCCCACGTCCGTGATCCGGCCGTCCTCGAGTACGACGATCTCGTCGGCGAGCGCGATCGTCGAGAGGCGATGCGCGATCACGAACGTGGTCCGGCCGGCCATCACCTCGCGCAGCGCCAGCTTGATCTCCTGCTCGGTCGATGCGTCCACCGACGAGGTGGCGTCGTCGAGGATCAGGATCCTGGGGTCGGCGAGGATCGCACGCGCGATCGCGATCCGCTGACGCTGGCCGCCCGAGAGGGTGAGCCCGCGCTCACCGACGAGCGTGTCGTACCCGTCCGGGAGCTCACGGATGAACTCGTCCGCGCGCGCGAGCCTGGCGGCCTCCTCGACGGCCTCGCGCGGGGCTTCCGCGTGGGCATAGGCGATGTTGTCGTGCACGCTCGCCGAGAACAGGAACGGGTCGTCGTTGACGGTCGCGATCGCGCCGCGCAGGCTCTCGATCCGGACGGTCCTGACCTCGGCGCCGTCGATCCGGACCGAGCCGGTGGTCGCGTCGTACAGACGGCTGAGCAGCGACACGAGGGCCGTCTTGCCGGCTCCGGTTGCGCCCACGAGCGCGACCGTCGTGCCGGCCTCCACGACCAGGTTGGCGTCGCTCAGCGCCGGGCGCGACGCGCCTTCGAAGGTGAGCCCCGCATGCACGAGCTCGACGCGCCCGTCGCCCGGCGGGAGATCCGGTGCATCGGCGGGGGCGGTGATCCGCGGGGCGCGGTCGAGCAGCTCGAAGATGCGGGCACCGGAGGCGGTCGCGCGCTGGGTCGCGCTGAGCATGTAGCCGAGCGTCTGCATCGGGGTGATCAGCATCAGCAGATACGCGTAGAAGGCGGTGAAGTCGCCGACGTTGAGCGAGCCGTCGATCACCTCGCGCCCGCCCACCAGCAGGATCGCGGCGAGACCGAGATTGGGTAGGAAGCTGATCATCGGCGTGTACCGAGCCTCCAGCCGCGTCGCGTAGACCGACTGATCGAACACTCGCGTCACCGAGGCGCGGAAGCGCTCGAGCTGGCGATCCTCGCGGGCGAAAGCCTTCACGACGCGGACCCCCGAGACGTTCTCCTCGGCCTCGGCGGTCAGCTCGCCGAGCCGCTGCTGCACCTCTTGCAGCGCGGGTCGCGAGCGCCGCCCGTAGCGGTAGGCGATCAGGATCACGAACGGCACCGGAGCGAGCGAGATCGCGGCGAGGCCGGGCTTGATCACGAACATCGCGATCGCCGCGAGCAGGATCGTCAGTGCCGACTGGCCGATGAAGACGAGGCCGTAGCCGAGAAAGAAGCGCACGGCTTGGAGGTCGACGGTCGCGCGCGACATCAGCTGCCCCGTCTGCTGGTGGTCGAAGAAGCCGAGCTCCAGCCGCTGGAGGTGCCCGTACAGCGCGCCTCTCAGGTCGTACTCGACCGCGAGCGAAACGCGGCCGGCGACCAGGCGTCGCAGGACGCTGAGCACGAGGCGACCGAGCGCGGCGGCGACGATCACGATCGCCAGGACGGTCAGCGTATGGTGCTGATGGGCGCGGATCGCGTTGATCGCGCGGCCGGTCAGATACGGGATCAGGACGGTCGCGCCCATCGCTCCGAACGCAAGCGCGAACGACCAGTTGACCGCCCTTCGATACGGGGTAAGAAAGCCGAGCAGACGCCGGAACGTAGACATACTTCATAAAGTATAGTGCCGAGTTCGTGATCAGGCAGCCCGCCGGCCTCTGCGAAAGCTGCGCCCACCAGCAGCTCGTTCCGAACACCCGCGGCTCGGTCTTCTCGCTCTGCCGGCGGTCGCGAACCGAGCCCGACCGGTTCCCGCGCTACCCGCGCCTGCCGGTGCGCGACTGCGCGGGCTACGAGCCGCGAGCCGGCGACGCGGACGCCGCCCGCCGCGCCTCGAGCTCGTAAGGGTTCGCGCCATATCCGAACCGCAGGTAGGAGAGCGGCATCTTTAGCGGGTGGTGCTGCATCTGCCACACATGGCAGAGCTCGTGACAGACCAGATCCCCGTCGTTCACCAGCTCCGCGGAGCGGAGCAGCACCAGACCCCAGGCTGCGTAGGCGTCGAAACGGCGAAACCACGGCAGCCGGAACAGCCATGGCAGCGTCGAAACGAGCACGTGCTCGATCCGGACCGCGCGCGGGTAAAGCTCCAGCGGGTCCAGGCGTGCCTTCGCCTGCACGAGCGCGGCGCGCCCCCCGCTCACTGCGCGGGCAGCTGGCTCAGCACCAGGTACTGGGTGCCGTCCTGGCCCGTCTCGGTGCTCGGCGTGAACAACTGGTTGGCCGTGAGGAAGTCCATCGTGGCGATCGCTTGCGAGGTCGGCACGCCGCCGAGCGCGAGCGGCTTACTGGGGAAGAAGTCCGACAGCGGGTCGCCGAGCAGGGGCTGGAGCTCGCGGCGGTTGAACTCAATCGCCAAGATCGTCTTTCCCAGCGTGGCGGGCGGCGTCGGTGAGAGCGACGGCGTGGTGCCCTTCGTCGCCGTCGTGCTCGACTGGACCGCCGGCGGCAGGATCGAGACGACGTTCTGCACCTCTCCGAGGTAGCGGAAGCTGTACAGCGCGAGCTCGAAGGCCTCGAGCCGCGCCAGCAGCAGCCGCCCCGTCGAGGGCTTACCCGGGATCGAGCAGTTCGGCCCAAGCCCGCAGAAGGTGTAGACGATCGTGTCGCCGGTCAAGACGCCGGTTGCGGAGCTCGAAGGACCCTCCTGCAGGATCAGCGTCGAACCGTCCAGGTTGGTCGACACGGTGACGACCGCGAGCTGCTGCTCGGACGAGACCCGGTAACCGGGCGAGACGTAGCCCGCGATCTCGCGCGCGCCGGCGACGCCGTCGAACTGTGGCTTCCACGCCGACCAGGCTCGAGTGGTCGGCCGTCCGCCGGAGAGTGCGATGATCGCGATCGTAATCGCCCCGATCGCGATGATGGCCAGCACGCCGGTGGCGAGGCGGAACTTGTCTGCGTGCGGGGAGGAAAATGCGCGCGCGGCGCCGCGGCGCGGCGCGTGAACGCCGGACCGCAGACCTGGATCGGCGGCGTGCTCCTCGCTCGCGGAGACGGGACGCGGTGTCGGCGGGCTGACGGGCGGCTCGCTCATGCTGCTGCCATGCGCCAGGTCGTGTCGTCGTGCAGGTCGATCTCCGGGCGCACGAGCCCGACGCTGTTCAGGAGGTCGGTGACCTCGTCCCCGTACATCTCCTTGCGTTCGGCGAGCGTTGCCGCGATCTTCTCGATCGCATCCTTGTTGGAGGCCATCAGCGAGTATGCGGTGACGTAGGCCTGGCCGAGGATCTGCGCCGCGCCGCGTCGCTTGTCGCGGTCTCCGAGCACGGCGCCGAGGGGGTTGTCGCTGAACGGGCCGGCGCCGCTGGCGCGGTTCATGATCGTGTTGCCGATCCGCTCGAGCCGCTTGACGGCTTCGTCGGCATCCTCGCGAACCTCGAAGCTCTGATCGATCGTGATCGGGTCGGGGCCCATCGCCCACAGGCCGACCATCGACGCCGCAGTCGCCGTCGCCGAGTGGACGTCGCCGCTGACGCCCTGCGAGTTCTCGCCGTAGAAGACCTGCTCCGCCGCCATCGCTCCCAGCGTCATGATCAGCCTGCCCATGACGTAACTGCGGAAGTGCGAGAACCGCTCGTCCTTCTCCATGCTCTGGTAGTGCCCGAGCGAGCCGCCGCGCTTGCGGATCGAGAGCCGGGTCGAGAGCAGCTCCTTCTCCAGGTAGACGTGGCCCGCCGCGGCGTGGCCGGCCTCGTGGATCGCGACCGCGCGGGTCTCCTCCTGAATGTAGTCGATGTTCTGTGCAGTGCCGGTCTCGACCGTCGTCATCGCCTCGACGATGTCGTACCAACCGAACCTGCGTCGTCCCTCGGAATGCGCGAGCGTCAGCGCCATCGAGCAGCACTGCTCGATCATCGAAGGGGAGTAGCCGTTGGTGATCCGCGCGAGCTCGTCTCGCCTGTGCTCGGTGTCGAGGTCGGGCTCGTGGTCGACCTTGGCGAGGTAGAGGTCGAAGATGTCCAGCCGGTCTTCCTTGGTCGGAGTGCGGAACCAGATGTGGCGTCCCATCCTCCCTGGGCGGGTGAGCGCCGGATCGAGCACCTCGATCGGGACGTTGCAGGCCCCGATGAAGTAGATCTGCTCGGGCCGCGGCGGTGGCGGCCGCAGTCGCAGCCGAGCCTTGCCCAGCTTCGACGGAACCACGAACATCGCGTCGAGGAACGTGTTGATGCGGTTCGTGAAGAACTTCCGCATCATCGGCGGCTCGTCGATTCCGTCCATCACGACGAGCAGCTGGTTGAGCGCCTGGCCACCCATGCCGCCCATCCCGAAGCCGGGGATGATGCGGCTGATGCCGTCGTTGACGCGCTGGGTGAGTGCGGCGTAGCCGGTCCTCGGCTCCTCGGCGCGCTGTGCGAACTGCTGCTCGCGCCAGGCCCGCGATTCGATCACGAGGTCGCCGGACGGCGTGATCGAACCGTTCGCGCCGTAGAAGCCCAAATCGTTGATCGAGCTTGGCAGCGTGCTGGCGGGCGCGCCTTGCAGCGCCTGACGGCGCATCCCGACCGCATCGATCTCGTCGATGAAGACGATGCACTGGCCGCCCCATTTCTTCGCGAGCTTGCGTGCCTTGTGCGCGAGGTACTGGACCGTGATCGCGTCCATGCCGATGAACATGCCCGCGAAGCCCGAGCCTGGGATGGTCACGAACGGGCAGTTGAAGTTGGTCGCGATCGCCTTCGAGATCATCGTCTTGCCCGTCCCTGGGGCGCCCAGGAACAGCAGGCCGCGCTCGCGCTTACCGCCGGCCTTCTCGAACTCCTCGCCCGACTGCCACAGCGTGATCACGCGGGTGATCTCGTCCTTGGCCTCTGCCTGACCGCGGACGTCGTCGATCTTCACGCCCCAGGTCGCGTCCCCGGGCTCGTAGCTGTGGATCTGGCGGACCGCCATGAACAGGAACGGGCCGAAGAAGATGAAGAAATTGATGAACAGCAGCATCGGCAGCTGCACGAACACGAGCCCGAGCTGGGGCAGCTCGGCGGCCGGGAAGAGATTCCTGAGCGCGGGGAGGGGATTGAAGAACGAGCCATGAACGCCGGAGAAGGCGAACAGCGCCTGGCAGGCACCGAGGACCGCGAGCACGATCAGCACCAAGACCGGGACCCGCCGGAACTTCGTCCGCCAGTACCAGTAGCGCCGCCTCGCTACCAGGTCGTCCTGGCGCAGGCTCTCGTCGGCGCCATACAGGCTGGGGGAGGGGATCAGCTTCCTCGCCACGACCTCGACGAGCCCGCGGAACACGATCACGCCGAGGGCGGTGATCACCAGCGAGAGGATGAGGCTGGCGTGATCGGCGTCGTAGAGGACGAGGAAGAAGGCCGGGCTGGTCATCAGCGCGACCCCGGTCGCGGCCCGCGTCAGCCCTCGCCACTCGCGGGCGAGCGCCGGTGCGTGCTCGTTGATCGGACCCCTGGGCCTCTGACTCTGCTCGGCGTAGGCCATGCGCTGCACTTGAGGGTACAGGTGCGCGGGACGAGCCGAGTTCGATTACGCTCGCTCCGTGCCCGTCACGCTTCCGCGCCGGCTCGCGCGCTTCAACCGCGTGATCACGAATCCGATCCAGGGTCAGTGGGCGTGGCTGCTGCCGCCGTGGGCCGTCGTCTGTCATCGCGGACGCCGATCGGGACGGGTCTACCGCACGCCCGTGCTCGCGTTCAAGAAGGGCCCCGTCCTGGCGATCGTGGTCCTCTACGGTGAGGAATCGGACTGGGTGCGCAACGTGGTCGCCGGGGGCGGTCGGGTGGTACGCGGCGGGCGCACCTACGAGCTGATCAACCCGCGCGTCCTCGACGCCGACGCCGCCGAGGAGATCAGCCCGATTGGGCGGGCGCTGGGACGGCGGCTCAGCGGGCGGGTGCTCGTCGCGAATCTGGGCGACGGCGGCGGTTTCGGCCGTGGCCCTGCCGCCGGTTGACCGGATCGTAGTCCGACGGCCGGCCCGCGCCGGCCTGCGGCTTGCCCGCGCCGGCGGTGCCCCCGCCGGTCCCGGGCTTGCCCGCGCCTGGTGTTCCTCCGCGGGGCTTACTCGCGTTATGCGTGCCTCCGCGGGGCTTCCCTGCGCGGGGCTTGCCCGCAGCGCTCCCCAGTCCGTGCTCGATCCCGAGATCGCCGGCCAGTCGGGCGATGTCGCCGCGCTCTTCCGCCGACAGGAACGTGATGCCGACGCCGCCGCGGCCTGCGCGGCCGGTTCGCCCGACGCGGTGCGTGTAGGCGTCGCGGTCCTCGGGCGCGTCGTAGTTGATCACGTGCGAGATCCGATCGACGTCGATCCCGCGCGCCGCGACATCCGTTGCGACGAGCGTCGCGACGTGCCCTGACTCGAACTGGGCGAGCGCCCGCTCGCGCTGGCTCTGGGACTTGTTGCCGTGCATCGCGACTGCGTCGACGCCGTGATGGCCGAGACGCTTGACGAGGCGGTCGGCGCCGCGCTTGGTGCGCACGAACACCAGCGCCAGATCGCGGTCGGCCCGGAGCTCGTGCACGAGCGCCTCGAGGCGGAACGAGTGCTCGACCTCGAGGAAGCGGTGCTCGATCTCCGGAGCGGCGGACGCGCTGGTCTGGTCGGCGTGCTCGCGCCTGATCGGGTCGCGCGTGAACGCCGCCGCGGCGCGGCCCGCCGGGCCGTCGAGCGTGGCGGAGAAGAACAGCGTCTGCCGGTCTGCCGGACACTGGCGGACGATCCGCTCGACGGCCGGGAGAAAGCCCATGTCGAGCATCCGATCGGCCTCGTCGAGCACGAGCATCCGGATGCGACTGAGGCTGAACGCTCCGCGCTCGAGCAGGTCCTCGAGGCGCCCCGGCGTGGCGACGATGATGTGCGAGCGGGCGGCCTCCTTGGCCTGTCGATGCAAGCCGACGCCGCCGTAGACGGTGGACACCCTCAGTGCGCGGGCATGCGCGACCGAGTGCATCTCGTCCGCGATCTGGGACACGAGCTCGCGGGTCGGGGCGAGGATCAACGCGGCGGGGCGCCCGTGATGGGCCTCGATGCGGTCGACCATCGGAACGGCGAACGCAAGCGTCTTGCCGGATCCGGTCGGCGAGCGCACGAGCACGTCGAGGCCGGCGAGCACGTCGCCGATCACGAGTTGCTGGACGGGGAAGGGTTCGATGATGCCGCGGGCGGTGAGCGCGTCGGTGACGGCTCGCGACACGCCCAGCTCGGCGAATGATGCGCCGGTCTCGGCGCACGGTTGTACTGACAAGGTTAACTCCACTTCGACGGCAGTGAGGGCCGCGGACGGTACGATTCGGGAGGCTGTTGCTGACCCGAACCGCGCCGGTTTGCGCGTTACCCAAGCGAGCTGCCTCGCGGCCGACGGCGTCGACCGCACTCCCAAGCTAGCAGACGGGGTGGCGGGCGAGGTTCTGGCTCACGGCTCGATCTCCCCCGAGAGAACCTTTGCGCCCCCCGAGACGATCGTCTCGTAGGCGACCGCGGTCGAGCCGTAGAGGTCGTAGAGCACCGGACCGAACGCCTCCAACGTACGCCGGCGCAGCTCGGCGCCGAGCGGGGAACCGGCGACGAGCACGATCCGCAGCGCTTCCAGATCGAGCGCGGCCCTGGCGTCCTCGCCGAGGTCGAGCATCCGTGCCAGCATCGCCGGCCCGACGATCAGCGCCGTCGCCTGGTTGCGATCGAGGCTTCCGAGCGTCGCCGCGGGGTCAAGGCCGCGACGGAGCACGAGCGTCGAGCCCAGACCGACGGCGAGCATCGCGTGCGCGAATCCGAGCGCACCACACATCGGCGTGCAGCACTCGGTCACCTCGCGTGCCCGCAGCGGCACCTTGCTCAGCAGCCCGCCGAGCTCGTGCCGGCGGCTGCGCTCGGACTGCGCGACGGTCTTGGGCTTGCGGGTGGTGGCGCTCGCGGGGATCATCACCCGCGGGCTCATGCCCGGCTTCGGGGGTGCTGAGGTCGGATGGGCTCGGATCAGCGTCTCGATGGTGTCCTCGCCCTCGCGCTCAGACCATGTGCGCCAGCGGCCGCGTCGCGGCTTCACGCCCTTCAGCAGCTTCGCGTACTCGTCGTCGAAGACGAGCAGGTCAGTACCCTCGCGGGCAGCCACCCGGCGGATCTGCGGGCCCGCGAAGTCGGTGTTCAGGAGCACCGTGCGAGCGCCGCATTTCGCCGCGGCGAACACGGCGTCAAGGAAGCCGCGGTGGTTTCGGGCCAGGATCGTCACGCCCTCGCCGGGCTCGAGGCCGTGCTCACGCCAGGCATTCGCGAGCGCGTTCGAGCGCTGGTCAAGCTCCCGGAACGTCAGCGAGCCGAGCTCATCGACGAGTCCGATCCGGCCGCCGCCGCGGATCGATGCGACCGATACCGCGCCTCCGAGCGTGCCGAAGCGGTCGAATGCGCGCAGCATCAGCGCCACGCGATGGGGCAGCTCGACGCCGATCAGGCCACTGCGGACGCACAGCACGACGTAGTACGCCTCGTCCCCGAAGCGGGCGACCAGCCGCCCGGCGTCCTCGAGAATCGACCTCAGGTCGAGATCCACCGCCCGGCTTCGAATCAGGCCACGAGCCCCTGAACCCGGAACCTGCGCGGGCCGCGCGGCGTCTGAACCTCGATCGAATCGCCGGGAGCATGGCCGATCAGCGCCTTGGCGACAGGCGACTCGGCCGACAGCTTGCCCTGAGCGAGGTCGGCCTCGGTCGAGCCGACGATCGTCCACGTATGGACCTTGCCGCTCGCCTCGTCGAGAACCTCGGCGGTGCGGCCGAAGCCGAAGGTGGCGTCGTCGGCCTTGGCCTCGACGACGACGGCTTCCCGGCGACGCTGCTGGAGTCG
>Ga0302314_10020435_pt1 | contig 10951 bp, 8 predicted proteins | sample III_Palsa_N2_3_FD_200533 | JGI IMG/M metagenome (GOLD analysis project Ga0302314, IMG submission 200533) | Peat permafrost microbial communities from Stordalen Mire near Abisko, Sweden - III_Palsa_N2_3 | ecosystem: Environmental > Terrestrial > Soil > Palsa > Peat permafrost | place: Sweden... | reverse complement strand
GGGCACCTACAAAGCTTCCGACTACCTGGTTCCAGGGAGCGATGCCGTGGCACTGCTGGTGCTCAGCCACCAGACGCAGATGCACAACCTGATCACCCTCACGAACTACAAGACGCGCATCGCACTGTATGCGCTGCAGAACCAGTCCGGTGACATTCAGGCCGCCGCAGCGGGAAGCGCCCCGTTGCCCGATACCACGCGGCGGCAGTTCGAACGGCCGGCGGAACAGCTGCTGCGGTACCTGTTGTTCGCCAACGAGGCCTCGCTCAACGATCTGCACGCCCAATCGACCTTGCAGGCCAGCCCGTTCGCACGGGAGTTCGCAGCACGCGGTCTGCGTGACTCCAAGGGACGCTCGCTGCGCGACTTCGATCTCGGAACGCGGATATTCCGCTATCCGTGCAGCTACCTGATCTACTCCGAGGACTTCGACGCCTTACCGCAGCCGGCCAAGGGCTATGTCTATCACCGCCTGCTGCAGATCCTCAGCGGCGAGGATCAGAGCGATGACTTTGCCCACTTGAGCTCACAGGACCGCCGTGCGGTGCTGGAAATCCTGCTCGAGACCAAGCCGGACCTGCCCGAGGAATGGCACGACTTTGCCCGCTCGAATCATCTCAAAGTCGCTGATGGCGCCGCCCCGCAGGCAGCCGCCGGCCGCGCAGGTTAAGACCCTGCAAACAGTTCACCACACGCATCACCCACGAACGCCTATGCAACGCTTACGAGGAACGAAGTCATGAGAACGCTATTGACGACCGCCGGCATTGTCGCCGTGATTCTCTCGGGAGGTGCGGCACTGGCTGCTGACACCGCGGGGTCGATCGACGGACGCTGGGACGCCGCGCTGACGACCAAGGATGGAACCGTCATTCCCTTCAGGCTCGATCTCGCCGGATCGGGAGCCGCTCTCAAGGGCACGCTCTACGATGGCTTTCATCCCTATGACGGCACGACCAGCGCGAGCTACACGGATGGGAAGCTGGTGCTGACCATCGAGCATTACCTCACCACCATCAACGCGCAGCTTCAGGACGGCCAGCTGGTCGGTCAGGTCACGAGCCAGGGTCGGGGACAGTTCCAGCAGTACACCTTCCAGGCGACACATCATGTGGAGGGAACCGGGACCGCCTCGGCAGCCGCGCCGCAGGTGGCCGGAAGCTATGTGGTGCCACTGCCCACCCCCTCGGCCAAGGGCGAGAAGGCCTTCCGCTTCATCGTCGAGCAGCACGGTGCCGAGATCGCGGCCTCCATTTTGCGCGTCGACGGTGATACCGGCTCGTACAGTGGAACATTCAAGGATGGCAAATGGGTATTAAGCCACTTCGATGGCAGCCGGCCCGGCGTCATCACCGTCACACCCAGCCCGGATGGAACGCTAGCAATCGACCAGCACACCAGCCGTCCGCCGGCGGCCCAGCCGGTGAGCGCGACCAGCAGCTACGGCGCCGAGGATGCGCCCAACGGTCGTAATGCGGCCCAACTGGTGGCCTATCGCCAGGACGTTGCCGTCGCGAAGGGCCTGCCGCAGCCTGAAAACTACGAGACCCACACTACGGCACGCGATCCTCACGAAAAATTCGCGTTCAACTTCCCGGATGACAGCGGCAAGCTGGTCTCCAACGATGACCCGCGCTTCAAAGGCAAGGTCGTCCTGGCCATCGTGACCGGTACCTGGTGCCCGAACTGCCATGACGAGGCCCAGTACCTGGTGCAACTGGACAGGAAGTACCGCGACAAGGGTCTCGCCATCGTCGCCCTCGATTTCGAGGAGCCCGACCAGCAGGGCAATCTCGAGCGTGAACATGCGTTCGTGAAACAGTACGGCGTCAAGTACACCTATCTGATCGCAGGCGCGCCGGAGGAGATGTGGGAGAAGGTTCCGCAGCTCGTGAACCTGAACACCTGGCCCGCGACCGTCTTCATCGGCCGTGATGGCACCATCCGCGGCGTGCACTCCGGCTTCGCCTCACCGGCAAGCGGCGAGTTCAACGCGCAGCTGAAGCAGGAATTCACCGGCAAGATCGAATCGCTGCTGGCCGAGAAGGCCCCGGCGAATCTGAAGACGGCTTCCGCTGTGGAGGCGGGCGCCAAGCCGGCCCAGGTCGCACAGGCCAACTGAAGTCGCCTCCCCTACCGGCGACGAACGGGGGCGCGGACGAACTGTCTGCGCCCTTTTTTTATGCCGCGCCGCTGTCGCTCGGCGACAAATCGCGTCTAAGGTAGCGGACGGTCTTCGCGCCGCCGTGAATGTCAGCCACTCCCACCCCGACGAATCCCAATGACCGATGGAATCCATTCGACGCTGGGTTGGGAGGTGCGAGGTTGACCTCACACACGACATGCTGCTGCCCTGCTCGGGCCGCGAACCGGAACAGCGCTTCGTACAACGCCCGTGCGTAACCACGACCTCGGGCCTCAGGCGCGACTACGACCCGATCGATGTACACAAATTGCTCGTAGCGGGCCTTGAACCAGGAAAAGTTGATGTTGTCGTAGGCCGACCCCTGGTCGAACGCGATGAGGACCGCATCGGACAGCCCGATTCTCCAGGCAACGGACGCATTACGGACAATCTTCCTGAACCCATCTGCGTCCAGATGAGACAACTCCGCCGAGTGCCGGTTGTTCAGCGAAAGGAGAGCATCTCCGAGTTCCTGCGAAGCATTCAGGTCTGCCTCCGCGAATTTCAAAATCATCCTGATGCTAAGAGGCGAGCGTCAGCGCCTCAAGCCTGCGGCGCACCCTCTGCAGCTCCCAACCCCCCTCGACGCGCGGCGCACAGAAGCGGGCCTGTGCCATCGATGTGCCATGGCACGCGTAGTATTCGGCGGCATTGTCGAAGAGGATGCGGCTGGCATCATCCGCGAAGCTCTCCGAAGGGGCGCCCTCGGCAAGGAGGATCTCGTGACTGTCGAACTCCAGATGGTAATAGCTCACCGGCTGCGCCGATTGATCCTCGCGGATGGAGGTGCCATTCACGAGATCCCGCGCCGGGATCAGCATGCCTTCCACGTACATGGCGTGCTCCGGCGAGACCCACAAATCACGCCGCGGCAAACCGACGGCCAATGCGCCGGCGCGGATGAGGACGGGTCGCACCCAGCGGTGGGCGGCGACGTAGGGGCGGGCATAGGTGCGCCGACCGATCCAGCGAATTGGCACGACGCGGCCATCGAGCGTCTTGACCAGATCGCCGATGTGCAGCTCTTCGATCGGTGCCTCACCCGCGGGACACTGGATGCGGGTGCCCGAGCAGAAACACGCTACGGTGATCTCGGTGCCATCGCCCGAGTCCTGGAAGGTGGAGAAAGTGAGCCCGGCGTAGTTACCGGTCGGATCGAGCTGTAGAGTATAGGTCCCGCCCTCGGCGGTGACCGTCAGCACATCCGTGGCACGGTTCAGGACTGCCGTGGCCTTATTATCGTCATCCCCCAGGAACGTCAGATCGATGGTATCGGCCTTGGTGAGGAACCCCGATATCGTCGGAGCGATCTGATTGTCGGGACTGTCGGGTGCACTGGTGATCTCCAGCACCTCCTCATCGCCGGGACTCGTGAACTGAATGCCCGGAGCATCATCCAGGGGACCATCGAGCTTCAGGGTGGACTCGGAATCGATCAGCAGTGCGCCCGAACCACTGATGGCGCCTGACAGATCGAGCGTGCCGCCGGCGGCCGAGATCCCACCATCGTCCGTGATATCGCCATTGACCGTACCGAAGCCCCCGAGGTTGCCCGAGAGCGAGATGGGGTCGGTATCGAGCGTGCCCCCGCCCATCTGGATGGTCGAACCGTCCTCTACGGTGACATCTGAGATGTCCACTTCCGCGCCGTCGTCGATGATGAGCGTGCCCGCTCCGTCATCTCCCCCCACATCCAGGCTTGCGGCGGTCAGACTAGAGTCATCGCCTTCGACGGTTACGGTCCCGGTGGCGTCCGTACCGATGGTCACCGCATAACCGTCTTCCGCGGTAACTGAGCCACCGTCCGCAATACTGAGCGCACCCGTCGCTCCATCACCTGCGCCGACCGTGAGCGCACCGGTCACATCGATGGCCGAATCCGCGCCGGTGACGGTTACCGTGCCGTCGCCGCCGGTGAAGGACCCGATCGCCAACTCCGCGCCTGTCCCGGACACGTTCAACGACCCCCCATCCTCGACCAGCACAGTACCCGCTCCCTCCCCACCGACATCCAGGCCGCCCGCACCTGCCGTGAAAGTGGAGCCATCACCGTCCACCGTGAGCGATCCGGTGCTGCCGTCACCGGTCCCGATGGTCGTTGCCCAGTAGCCGCTTGGATCATCCGAACTCGTTGTCACCGTCGCACCGGACTCTACGTCGACGGTACCGTCGCCACCGCCACCGATATTGAGGCCGTTACCACCGGTACTTTCGGCCGACAAGGTCGAGCCTCCCCCCGTAACGTTGAGCGTGCCCGAACCACCCGAGTCGTCGCCGACCAGGATGCTGCCGGTCGCGTCGAAACTGACTGTGCCGCCGGATTCGATGGTGAGCGTTCCCTCGCCGTACCCTCCGACCAGCAGTCCACCTGCACCGACGTTGAGGGTCGCCTCGGTCACCACCACGGTGGCCGTGGAGTCGGTTTGAGCGCCAACGATGACCGCATAGGAACCCGAATCGGTGCTGGCCGTCACATAGGACCCTGATTCGATATAGAGCTGCCCCGACCCGCCATCACCCACGGTGATGCCGGGATTAGAATCGGAGCTGGCGGTCAGTTTGGTTCCGTTATCGGAGACGGTCACCTCACCCGACCCGCCCGCCACGGTGCCGATGTCCAGTCCGTAACCCGCTATCGTGACCTGGCTATTGCCGTACAGGTTGACGGTGCCCGTGCCACCATCGTAGGCGCCGATACTGATGCCGCCGGGCGCGGAGAATGTTGAGTCGCCGATGTCGAGAGTGCCGTTACCGGTATCCTGGTTGCCGAGGGTGACGCCGTAACCCGCGTCACTATCGGCGACCATCGAGGCCTGATTGGTCAGGATCAGGGTTCCCGTCCCGCCAGCGCCGATGATGGTGCCGCCGCTGGCAATCTGCAGATAGGTTCCGTTCAGCCTCATCGTGCCGGTACCGCCCTCGGTCTGCCCGATGTCGAGTGCGCCACCGACGGTCAGCGTTCCGCGGTCCGTGACCTCCAACGTCCCGGTCCCCTCGCCACCCACCAATAGGGTGTCCGCGATGTCAAGAGAGGATCCATCGGTAACGATCACCGTTCCGTTTGCATCAGACGCGGTGTCTCCGATGCCCGCCGACTGGGCCGTGACGGTACTGTACGATTCGATATAGAGAACGCCCGTGCCGCCAGTGTACGAACCGACGTTCGACCAGCCGACCTCCAGCCCCTGTGAGGCCGTAGCGCTCGCTTCGTTTGTCAGGGTGAGAGTTCCTTCGCCGTAACCGCCCACCGTGATGACATCGGCAGTGTCGATGCTCGAACCACTCCCGTCGACCGTGGCAGTACCGGATCCGTCGCTGCCATTGCCGTCAACCCGGAAGAAACCGTACGAGTAGACCGAGCCGCCATCGCTGATGGAGAGCGTACTGTCACCGCCACGCATATCATCGCCGACCACGAAACTGGCGTCCGCCGAAACGCTCGCAGCGTCGACGGCAAGCATTGCACCACCGCCCCCTACGCCAATGAACTGGGATGTGTTGACTTTCGCGCCGTATTCGACGCTTACGTCCGCGTCGTAGAAAGTGAATGACCCCCCGTCCGTCATGCTCGCGTTATCGAGGGACATCGTCGCATCGGTCAGGCCGACGCCCTGCGACAAATCCAGTGAAGCGCTGTCCGTCGCCGAGACTGTTGAGTCCGAAAGGTTCAACGACGTGGCGCTCAACGAGGTTGAACTCCCGCTGAGGTCCATCATGGAGGCGGAATCAAGGCTCACGCCTCCGGAGATCTTCAGCGCCGCACCGGTCTTTGCGGTGAGCTCGGAGTCGTCGAGGCTCAACGACGTGCCGCTCAAGAAAGTGGAACCTCCGCTGAGGTTCACTAAAGAACCGGACTCGATCGTGACGCCCCCACCGGCGCCCACCGACGTGCCCGTCAAGGACAGGTAGGCGTCGCTGACGGTCAGGTCGTAGCAGCTACCGCCGCTGGTGAGCGATGCACTGACTCCCGTGAACGCGACATTCGCGCCCGCGCCCGGCGCCTGCTCGGACGGATTCTGGTTCTGGGTGACATCGACCCAGTTGCTCGGGTCGGTCCAGCTGACACCGTCACCGCTTCCAGTCCACTGGTAGTAATCGGCCATGATGTGAATCCCCTGCGTGCCTGATTGCGGGCTACACGTTATGCAGTCGTATATAGAGCGATCGCGCGTCGCTGTGCAACTGAAGTTCTTTCGCGAATGCGCACGGCCTTGCTGCGCTGCCGGCAAAAGTTTCGAATTAAGTTAAGCGAGGCGGCACTTCAAGCTTTCGACGCACTCGCTGCAGCTCCCATCCTTCCTCGACGCGCGGCGCGCAGAAGCGGGCCTGAGCGATCGGCTCCAGGCGGCCATCGAGCATTTGCACCGCATCGCCGATGCGCAGCTCCTCGATGGGAGCTTCGCCCTGCGTGCACCGGACGCCGCTCAGCCGCTCTGTGGCGCTTGGTTACCCTTATATATGGAGCGTTCACGACTGCGACGTCATTAAAGTTTAGGAAAAACAGGCGCCCCGCGCGAATCGCTGCGAGCGCGTAAAGTTAAAACGACCTGCTGTTCACGGACGGACGCTGAATGGATCAGGACCTGGCCCACTGGGCTGCCGCTTCGAGGGCGAAGTCCCGATAGGACCGCGGCGCATGGCCGAGCAGCGACGTAAGACGGGCGAGATCCGCCGCGGTCGCAACGGCGCCGTTGGTCTGATACCGACCGATCATGAGCCGCAGGTCCAGCGCATGCCAGGCCGGCATGCTGGTCTTCAGTTGCTTCTCCATGACATTGAGATCATCACCGCCGTAGCGGATGGTGCTGCCGAGGGCTTCGCTCCAGATGGCTGCGATGCTCTCACCGGTCAGGGCATCGGGACCTGCAAGCGTGAAGATCTCGCGGCCGAGCGGTGCGGCACTGCGTTCACGACGCAGCAGTTCGCGGGCCGCCGCCTCGCCGATGTCGCGGGTGGCAACCATCGAGACACCCTTCGAGCCGATCGGCATGCCGTAGACGCCGAACTTCAGCAGTGAGTCCTTGAGGCGAATGTCGTTCTCGATGAAATAGGCCGGCCGCAGGATCGTCGCGGGCAGATCGAGCGCCTCGATCATCCGCTCGGCGGTGTACTTGCCGGCGAAGTGCGGGACGTCGACGAATTCCTCGCCCTTGAAGACCGACAGATAGACGATACCCTTGACGCCCGCCTCGCGCGCCGCGCTAAGGGTCAGCATGGCCTGCGTCAGTTCGTCCGCGACGTTCGGGACCAGCAGAAACAGCGTGCTCACGCCCTGCAGTGCGGCGCGCACCGAATCGAGATCGCCGAGATCGCCCTGGATCGGCGTGACACCCGATGGGAATCGCGCCTTGTCGGGCGAGCGGGTGAGCGCCCGCACTTCCACCTTTTCGCTCTTCAGGGACTCGAGAACCTGGGCGCCGATGGTGCCGGTGCTGCCGGTAACTAGGATGCTCATGTCATTCACTCCTTGTTTCTCAGACGGCATTTCGCCGTGATGGCAGGACTTTATCCGTTCCATTTCCGTCACATAAGTGCCAGACTTTGGACACTCCGTCCCGATATCGGAACACCCATGGATCTCCAGGCCCTCTCCGACTTCAATCTGGTTGCCAGCCATGGCGGCTTCGGTCGGGCCAGTCGGATCTCCGGCCGCGCCAAGGCGACGCTATCGCGCAGAGTCGCGGAGCTCGAGCACAGCCTCGGGGTACGGCTCATCGATCGTGGCTCACGCCACCTGCGTCTCACGGATGAAGGTCAGTCACTGCATGAGCGCACCGGCGGTCCGCTTGCCGAAATCGCCGAAGCGGGCGAGGCCGTGACACTGGGCGCCGCCACGCCGCGGGGTCGCCTGCGGGTGAGCGTGCCGGTGGTGCTCGCCCACGTCGCCTTCGGTCGGATCGGCGCGAAATTCGCGCTCGCCTATCCGGACGCTCAACTCGAGATCATCGCCGAGGACCGCAAGGTCGACCCGGTGGAAGATGGCTATGACCTGGTCATCCGGGTCGACCCCGCGCCGGATGACCATCTGATCGGACGATGTGTTCTGAACGATGAGCGCCTCATCGTCGCGCACCCGGATCTGCCACGGCCCAAAAAGCCGGCCAACAAAATGGCGACTGCCACCGTTGGAGCAGTGGTGCTGCACACGATGCCGGCTGATGTGACTTGGAATGTGCGCACCGAATCCGGCAAACCGTTCGCTTTGACGCCTGCCCCCGTGCTACGGCTGTCGTCGCTCTTCATGGTTCGCGATGCGGTGCTCGCAGGAGCGGGTGCGGGGCTGTTGCCCAAGCTGCTCGTTACCGAGGATATCGCGGCAAACCGTCTCGCGCTGTGGGGCGCACTTGACGCACCGCAGGTTCAAATCTGGGCGTTGCAGAGTTCCCGCCGACTCGTCGGAGCAAAGGTCCGCGCCTTTCTCGACATCGTGGCGCAGTCCTTTCCTGGACGGGCCTTCGTAAAGGATTGATTCGGCGTTGCGGATGCCACATAACTCGGTACTCTGGGTGTGCGTCATCCCCAGGGGCGGTCTTGATGTACTACCAGATAATCGCGCAGTGTTCCCAAAGCCTGAAAAACCTCGAGGGGTGGCTCGACAAGGCCGAGCAACACGCGGCGGCCAGGAAGTTCGAGATCGGGGTGCTCCTGAACGGGCGGCTGGCGCCCGACCAGAAGCCTTTCATCTATCAGGTGCAAAGCGCCTGCGATTACATCAAGGGTGCAGCAGCGTGGCTCTCAGGCCACACGCCACCCAGGCACCCGGATACCGAGGAGAGCGTTGCCGAACTTCGAGCGCGAATCCAGAAGACGGTCGCGTTCGTCGATTCCGTGAAGGAATCCCAATACGCGGGCGCGGCCGAGCGCCAGGTCAGCTTCTCCTGGGCGCCCGGCAAGATCATGGCAGGCGATGACTACCTGCTGCAGATGACGATCCCGAACACCTACTTCCATCTGACGATGGCTTACGCAATTTTACGTCACAACGGCGTGGATGTCGGCAAGATGGATTTTCTCGGACCGATCAACCTGGTGGAGGCTCCCGCGACTCGGACAGATGCGTAGCGGGCCGCCGTGCGAGTAACATGCGGCGGATCCACACAGGTACACGATTATGCGGTTGTCGGCGGTTGCCACTGCGCTCCTGAGCCTCACTTTTTTTGCCGGAGCCGCTGCGGCCGATGACGGCTTCAGGCTCACGCCCGTCGCCCCGACGGCACAGACCTTCCACCTGGGCAAACTGGAACTCACCGCGCTCTACGATGCGCAGCTCGTCGTCCCCAATGACGGCAAGAGCTTCGGCGTCGATGCGAAAGCCGGCGAAGCGGCTGAGGTCCTGCGGGCCGCTGGGGCACCGGCAGGCGAAGTCACCCTGAGCGTGAACGTGCTCATGGTGAGGACCGAAGGTCACATCGTGCTGCTGGATGCCGGAACGGGACCGGAGTGGCATGGCGCCCTGCTGGGGAGCCTGAAGGTGGCCGGGGTCGCGCCGGGTGCCGTCACGGACATCCTGATCACCCACGCCCATGGCGATCACGTCAACGGATTGCTGGATGCCAAGGGTGAGCTCGCCTTCCCGAATGCGAAGATCTACATGTCCGAAGATGAGTGGGAATGGATGAAAACGAAGGGGTCCGAGCAACTCGTGACTTCGATCTCCGATCACGTCAGCTGGTTCCGACCCGGTGCCGTCGTTGCCCCGGGGATCCGCTCCTTCCCCGCCGAGGGTCACACCCCGGGCCAGGTGGGCTACGAGATCTCATCGGCAGGTGCCCGCCTGCGCGACATTGCCGACGTGGCACACAGTTCGATCATTTCTTTGGCAAAGCCGCAGTGGCTGAACGGCTTTGACCGCGACGAGGACGACGCACGCAATGTCCGCACCACCCTGCTCACGCAACTTGCCGGCAGCCACGAGTTGATCTTCGCTCCGCACTTTCCGTTTCCGGGTATCGGCTACATCGTCCCGGACGGCAAGGCGTTCAGGTGGCAACCGGCCGTACCGTGATCGCTACCGGAGAATGACGAGATGAACCGAACACTCCTTCTGGCAGGAAGTCTCTCGCTGCTGTTCTCCTCTGCGCTACTGGGGCAGGACGCCATGCAGTACGGCGTCAAGCACCTGAAGGTGCTGAATGAGGACGACAAGGTGCGGGTGCTGGAATCCACGCCGAAACGGGGCGACAAAATCCCCGTTCATTCCCATCCCTCCACGGTCGTCTATGTCGTGAAAGGCGGCAGGATCAAATACACCATGCCCGACGGCAGCACCAGAATCGCGGAACTGAAGACCGGCGAGGCGCTGCTGCGTCCACCGGTCACCCACAGCGAGGAAGCGCTCGATGACCTCGATGTCATCGTGATCGAGCTGAAAAGCAAATGACCGGCGTGTGGAGGCGGAGCACGGCGCGTCCCGAAGCGCCGAGCTCCTGCTTCAGGTGCTGCCGTTCCCGGATGCTGCAACTGACAGCCGCCTCTTACCGCGCCAAGCGCAAAGCTCCACTGATGCCGCGCCGCCGTACCGTCATAATTGCATTGACTCAAACTCCTAAGGATCAATGCCATGTCGATGCCCTTGCGAAAGGCTGCCGCTGCCGCGCTGCCCCTCATCCTGTTCGGCGCCGCGTGCGTTTGGGCTGCCTCACCGGGTGTCGCTCCGTCCGGAGCCGGCAGTGGTCTGCCTTCCAGCGCCGCCTCCAATCTCGCCACGCAATCCGCACTCAATCCCAAGGTCGCTGAGGATAGCGTGAGCTCCGCGCCGAAAAAGGC
>Ga0302314_10020434_pt1 | contig 10951 bp, 7 predicted proteins | sample III_Palsa_N2_3_FD_200533 | JGI IMG/M metagenome (GOLD analysis project Ga0302314, IMG submission 200533) | Peat permafrost microbial communities from Stordalen Mire near Abisko, Sweden - III_Palsa_N2_3 | ecosystem: Environmental > Terrestrial > Soil > Palsa > Peat permafrost | place: Sweden... | reverse complement strand
ACGGGGAAGATCCGTCGCCCCCGTCGCTCCGGTCCGCTCGTACCCATGAGAGAGGTCTTCGAAGTACTTGGCCTGCGTTACGGGGGTTTCTGGACACGATCCGGGGAACACCGGAGCTTCTTGGAATCTTGAACATGTCATTCATGTCCAGCATGTCCCGCACTGCCGCCAACAAGGATGAGGACATTATGCAAACAGGTCGTCAGGGATGGGCTACGGTGTTAGCATTCCGGCCAAGGAGCGCTCATGACCCAGTGCTGCATGAATACCCTCTGCCCTGTCTGCGGCGGTCCCGTCACGCCGGACATGCCTCCGCTCAGCTTCCATCCGGAAAATGAACATTCCCACAGCACGCAGGATGAAGGCACCTTCCGGGTCTGTTCATCCCCATGCGCCCATCAGGCGCAGGGCTTCCCGCAGCGCTACCATGCAGCCGCCTGCCTGAACGCCCAGGCCTCATGAGCCTTGAGTTCCTGGCTGGCGAGGTTCTGCGAAGACGTGGCGACCCCTGGATCCTGGCCTGGGCCACCGCGTATCGGGCTGCCTGCTGCCGCATATGCTAGCGCAGGCCGCACCTGCGGGCTCGACGAGCGATCCCACGCCTGCGCCGATACCTGGTCAGGATCACGCCCCGGACGGCCTCTCCACCGCCGAGGCCCAGCGCATCAGCGCCCAGGTCGGCGCCAATGCCATGCCGGCCGCCTCCCCGCAGGTGCTGCGTCGGGCCCTGGGCAAGCTGTGGGCACCGATCCCATGGATGCTCGAAGCCGCCATCCTCATCCAGGTCGTCTCCGGCAAGGAGCTGGAGGCGGCCTTCATCACCCTGCTGCTGCTGGCCAACGCCGCCCTGAGCTTCTTTCAGGAAGGTCGCGCCCAGGCGACCCTCCAGGCGCTGTCGGCGCGCCTGGCCCTGTCCGCCACCTGCAAGCGCGATGGCGTCTGGGCGACTCTGGAGGCCACCTTGCTGGTGCCGCAGGACCTGGTCACGGTCTCGCTCGGCAGCGTGGTGCCTGCGGATCTGCACATCCTCAGCGGAGCGGTGCTCGCCGACCAGTCGATGCTCACCGGGGAATCGCAGCCGCTCGAGGCGGCCGCCGGCGCCACCCTCTTCGCCGGCGCGCTCATCCGGCGCGGCCAGGCGATAGCACTGGTCACCGCCACCGGGACGCGCACCGCCTATGGACGGACGGCAGAGCTGGTGCGCGATGCGCATGTGGTCAGCACCCAGCAGGGTGCGGTCATCCGCATGGTCAGGAACCTGGCGATCGTCAACGGCGCGCTGATCGTCGCCCTCAGCGCCTATGCCCTGAGCCATGCCATGCCGCTGCAAGCGGTGGTACCCCTGGTCCTGACCGCGGTCCTGGCCTCGATCCCGGTCGGCCTGCCGGCCACCTTCGCCGTGGCGAGCGCGATTGGTGCGCGCGTCCTGGCCCGGCAGGGTGTGCTCGCCACCCACCTCTCCGCCATCGATGAGGCGGCCTCGATCGACACCCTCTGCGCCGACAAGACCGGTACCCTGACCTGCAACCAGCTGACCATCACCGCCATCCGGCCCTTCCATGGCTGCACTGAGGCGCACGTGCTCGCCATGGCGCTGTGCGCCAGCGCCGAGGCCGGTCAGGATCCGGTCGAGGTCGCCCTGCGTGCGGCCACGGAGCCCGGCGGTGCCGAGGCGCGGCTGCGCGTCACCAGCTTCACCGCCTTCGATCCGACCACCAAGATGTCCACGGCCGTGGCGTGCGACGCGCAGGGCCGGGCCATCACCGTCATCAAGGGCGCCTATGACGTCGTCGCGCGCCTCGCCCCGGTCACCCCGGAGGTCACCCAGGAGGTCATGACCCTCGAAGCGCAGGGCAACCGCGTCCTGGGCATCGGCGCCGGGCCCCCTGGAGCCCCGGTCTTCCTCGGCCTGATCGCGCTGAGCGATCCGCCGCGCGCGGATTCCGCAGCGCTCATCCGCCAGCTCGACGAGCTCGGCATCCGCACGGTCATGCTCTCCGGCGATGCGCCGGCGACCGCCTCCGGGGTCGCCACGGCGGTCGGCATCACCGGGCCGGTCTGCCCGCCCCGGCCCCTGCCGGCGGGAGTGCTGCCCGCATCCTATGGCGTCTACGCCGGCATCCTGCCCGAAGACAAGTTCGCCATCGTCAAGGCCTTCGAAGGTTCCGGTCACAAGGTCGGCATGTGCGGCGACGGTGCCAACGACGCCCCGGCCCTGCGCCAGGCGCACATGGGGATCGCGGTCTCGACCGCCACGGATGTCGCCAAGGCGGCGGCCGGCATCGTCCTGATCGCCCCGGGCCTGGCCGGGATCGTGGTGGCGGTCACGGAAGGCCGGGAGATCTACCAGCGCATCCTGACCTACGCGCTCAACTCCATGACCAAGAAGATGGTCCAGGTGCTGTTCCTGGCCATCGGACTGATCATGACCGGCCAGGCCATCCTCACGCCCCTCTTGATGATCATCATCATGCTCGCGGGGGATGTGCTCGGCATGTCCCTGACCACCGACCACGTGCATCCGTCCCCGAAGCCCAATGGCTGGCGGATCGGGGCGCTGACCGCGGTGGCCATCATCATGGGTGTGTGCGAACTGCTCTTCTGCCTCGGGGCCCTGGCCCTGGGCCACTACCGTCTGCACCTGGACACCCGGCAGCTCCAGACCCTGGCCTTCCTGGTCCTGGTGTGCGGCAACCAGGCGACGACCTATGTCCTGCGGGCGCGCCACCACCTGTGGGCAGCCCCCCATCCCAGCCGCCTGGTGCTCCTGTCCTCGGGGCTCGACATCCTCCTGGCGGCCGTGCTCGCGACCTGGGGCATGCTGATGGCTCCGCTCGGGATCGTCGTGGTCCTGGCGGTGATCGCCGGCGCATTCCTCTGGGCCCAGCTCACCGATGGGGTGAAGATCCGCGCCCTGCAGCGCTTCCCCCTGAATTGAGCAGCACATGCCGTCCATCACCAGCACTCCGGTCCTCGATCCCATCTGCGGCATGCGCGTGGATCCAGCGACGGCTCTGTCCCTGGAGCAGGATGGCCAACGCCGCTACTTCTGCAGTGAACGCTGCCGGACGGCGTTTCGCGCCGCTGCGCCTGCGGGGCACGCGCCGCGGCCTGCGCCTCCTCCTCTGCCTCCGTCCCATTCTCAGACGGCAGCGGTGTCGTACACCTGCCCGATGCATCCGGCGGTGCTCCAGGACCATCCGGGGAGCTGCCCGATCTGCGGCATGGCCCTTGAGGTCCGGGTACCGACCACGGCCAGCGCTGCGGACGCAACTAACGCGGCGGGCTCCACAGAACTGGTGATGATGCGCCGACGCCTGATCGTTGCCGCCACGCTCACCCTGCCCGTGGTCGTCCTGGGCATGGCACCCATGCTGCCCGCCCACCTGCGCCCGGCCTGGATGGATGGCCCGGTATCGGGCGCACTGCAGCTGCTCTGCGCCGGGCCCGTGGTGTGGTGGGCGGGGTGGCCCTTCTTCCAGCGCGGCTGGCGGTCGCTGGTGACGCGCCGGCTGAACATGTTCACCCTGATCAGTGTCGGCGTCGGCGCGGCCTTCCTGTTCAGCCTCGCGAATGTCGGCGTCCAGGTGCTGCCGGCGCTCGGCTGGGGCGCCCAGGTCCCGGTCGGCATGACGCCCCTCTACTTCGAGTCGGCGGCCGTGGTGGTGGTGCTGGTGCTGGGCGGTCAGGTCCTCGAGCTGAGCGCCCGGCGACGTACCGGCAGCGCCCTGACCGCACTGCTCGATCTGGCGCCGCCGACCGCGCGTCAGGTGGCTGCGACGGGCGACCACGTCGTGGGGCTGGAGGTGGTGCAGGTCGGCGATTGGCTGCGGGTCGTGCCCGGCGACCGGGTGCCGGTCGATGGCGTGGTGGTCGAGGGTCATTCCCTGGTCGAAGAGTCGATGATCACCGGCGAAGCGGCGGCTGTGAGCAAGACGGTCGGCGACCAGGTCACCGGGGGTACCGTCAATGGCAGCGGCAGCTTCATCATGCGGGCCGAGAAGGTCGGGGCCGACACCCTGCTGGGACGCATCGTCGCCCTGGTGGGCGCAGCACAGCGCAGCCGCGCCCCCATCCAGGGTCTCGCCGACGCCGTGGCCGGGGTCTTCGTCCCGGCGGTCCTGGGGGTTGCGGTCCTGACCTTCGTCCTGTGGCTCTGGCTGGGTCCCGAACCGCGCTGGGGCCATGCCCTGCTCATGGCGGTGGCGGTGCTGATCATCGCCTGCCCGTGCGCCCTGGGCCTGGCCACCCCGATGTCGGTCATGCTGGGGATCGGGCGCGGCGCGCGGGAGGGCATTCTCATCCGCAGCGCCCAGGCCCTGCAGGCGCTGGACGGCGTGACGACCGTGGTCCTCGACAAGACCGGGACGCTGACCGCGGGCCGTCCGCTCCTGCTGGATGGAGTTGCCGCCAACGGCTTCGCGCTGACGGACGTCATCGCCATGGCGGCGTCTCTGGAAGTCGCCAGCGAGCATGCGCTGGCGCAGGCGATCGTCGCGGGCGCGCGGACCCGGGGCCTCGCCACCAGGCCTGCCACCGCCTTCCAGGCGGTGCCCGGCGGTGGCGTCCAGGGGACCGTCGACGGGCGCGTGATCACCATCGGCAGCCAGGCCTTCCTGACCAGCCGCGCGATCACCGGAGGCGAGATCTTCGCAGCCGCTGCCGCCACCAGCCAGGATGCCGGCCAGACGGTGGTGTTCGTCGGCGTCGGCCAGGTCGCCGCCGGCATCCTGATGGTTGCCGACCCGATCAAGCCCTCGTCGCCCGCCGCCATCCGGCAGCTGCACGCGCTGGGCCTGCGCGTCATCATGCTGACCGGGGACCACCGCCGCACGGCGCTGGCCGTCGCCGGGCAGCTGGGACTCGACGGCGTCGAGGCCGAGGTTGATCCCGCCGGCAAGGCCACCCATATCAGGGGCCTGCGCGCGCACGGTGCCCGGGTCGCCATGGTCGGGGATGGCATCAATGACGCCCCGGCGCTGAGCGAAGCCGACGTGGGCATCGCCATGGGCACGGGAACGGCGGTGGCGATGGACAGCGCCGGCATCACCCTGGTGGGCGGGGATCTGCTCGGGCTGGCCAAGAGCATCCGCCTGAGCCGGGCGACGATGCGCAACATCCGCCAGAACCTGTTCTTCGCCTTTTGCTACAATGCCCTGGGCATTCCCCTGGCGGCGGGCGCCCTCTACCCGGCCTTCGGCATCGTCCTGAGCCCGATGATCGCCGGCGCCGCGATGAGTCTGAGCTCGGTGTCGGTGATCGCCAACGCGCTGCGGCTGCGCCATGCCCGTCTCACCTCGTGAGCAACGGCCACTGGGGGATCCGGATGTGCGTCCGGCCACGCAGCCGTGGGCCAGCTGGACGCAGCACCCGGCCTGTCCCTGGTGGCCACCTGCCCTCGACCTCCGCCACGCTCAGCGCATGGTCCTGACCTCCCTAGCACGCCGCGTCCAGGCCCAGGGCCCTCCCGGCCCCCAGCGATGATCCAGGCCTTTCGCGACTCCCTGGTCCTCCTGACCGATCGCCGCTTCGGGACCTTCTGGTGGGCCAGCCTGCTCTCGAGCATCGGCACCTGGGCGCAGCAGGTGGCGGAGCCGTGGCTGCTGCTGAGCCTCGGCGCCACGCCCTTCCTCATCGGCCTGGATTCGTTCGCCATGAATGCGCCGGTGGTCCTGCTGTCCCTGCCGGGCGGGGCGCTGGCCGACCGGTCCGACCGGCGCCTGGTCATCACCTCCTTCCAGTCGCTGCAGATGCTCTGCCCCATCCTGATCGTCGTGCTGCTGATCCTGGGCGGCATCAAGGCCTGGATCATCATCCTGCTGTCGGTGGTGGTCGGCATCACCGACGCCCTGTCGATGCCCTCCTTCCAGTCGATCATCCCCTCGATCGTCGCCCATGAGCGCATCGGCGCGGGGATCGCGCTGAACTCGACGCAGTTCAACCTCTCCCGCATCATCGGACCCGCGCTGGCCGGCCTGCTGATGACCAGCGCCGGGGTCATGGCCTGCTTCGCGATCAGCGCCGCCTCCTACATCCCGTTCATATGTGTGGCGTTGTGGATCCTGCCGCGCTGGAGCCGACCGGCGTCCAGCGCTGCGAAAGCCGGCACCCGGCATCCGTTCGCCAATATCGGGCTCATCCTGCGCCAGCCGCAGGTGCCGGGCATGCTGCTGACGGTGCTGAGCACCAGCCTGCTCTGCGCGCCGCTGGTGACCTTCCTGCCGGTCCTGGTGAAGGCCGCGTTCCAGGACAGCCCCGGACGGTTCTCCACACTGGTCGCCGCGTTCGGCGGTGGCGGCCTGCTCGGGGCCCTCTACCTGCTGGGCGTCGGCCCCACGACGAATCGCGGACGCCTGAGCATGGGCTCGGCGATCGTCCAGGGTGGTACGCTGATCGTCATCGCCTGCACGTCCTGGTTCTGGCTCATGCCACCAATGCTGGTCCTGGCCGGCGCCGCCATGGCCATCACCAGCACGTCGGCGAACACCGTGCTGCAGCTGTCCGCCGCGCCGCGGCATCTCGGCCAGACGGTCAGCCTCTACCTGCTGGCGATGCGCGGTGGCCTGTCGGCCGGCGCCCTGCTGATGGCCCTCCTGGTCAGCCTCATGGGCATCCAGCATGCCCTGCTGGCGAGTGGCTGCGCCGCCGTGCTCCTGCAGGCCATCATCATCCTGATCCCGGGCTCGGGGCGCCGGCCGGTGGGCCGACGTCCCGTGCACGCGTTGCAGCCCTGACGCCGGCTCCGCTTCCGACCATCCGCACTCGTGGCCCTACGAGCGGTGCATCGCTGCGACCTGCGGGACGGCCTGGACGTGGTGCTGGGAGATTGCATGCGACCGCGCCATGATCGCATGCGCGTTCTTGGCCTCCTCGGCCGAGCCATGCGCCGCGACGATGTAGCGCCCCGCCGTCACCGCGCTCTCATAGTGCAGGACCGTGTTCTGCGGTATGCCCCAGCTGTAGAGGTCTGGAAAAGGCAGGTCCCTGGCCGCTTGGTTGTCCAGCCTAGCTATTTTTGGGTATTAAGATATATATATCCAAAGATAGCTTGTATGGCGACGGTGCGAGCCGTTAGCACAACAGGACTAGGTCTTCCAAGGTCATCAGCACAGGAGCTCTCATGCAGGCCATGGTCATCACTGCGCGCGGCAGTCCCCTGCAGTGGACCGAGCTGCCCGACCGGACGCCGGGGCCTGGCCAGGTCCGGGTCCGCATCACCGCCTGCGGCGTGTGCCGGACCGATCTCCATGTCCTGGACGGCGATCTGGCTACACCGGTCTACCCGGTGATCCCAGGTCACGAGATCGTCGGCCGCATCGATGCCATCGGCCCCGGGGTTGCGGGCCTGCAGCTCGACGATCGCGTCGGCATCCCCTGGCTGGGTCATACCTGCGGCTGCTGCCCCTTCTGCCGGCGCGGTGAGGAGAATCTCTGCGATGACCCGGTCTTCACCGGCTACACCCGCGATGGCGGCTTTGCCACGGCGGTGGTGGCCGATGCAGCCTTCGTCATACCGCTGGGCTCGACGGGAAGCGACGTGGCGCTGGCGCCCTTGCTGTGCGCCGGGGTCATCGGCTGGCGCGCCCTGACCATGGCCGGTCCAGGAAGACGCATCGGGCTCTACGGCTTCGGCGCGGCGGCGCATATCGTCGCCCAGGTCGCCCGCTGGCAGGGCCGGGAGGTCTATGCATTCACCCGGCCTGGCGATGTGGCCACCCAGGCGTTCGCCCGCGGTCTGCAGGTGGCCTGGGCCGGAGGCTCCGATGTCCTGCCCCCTGACGCCCTCGATGCGGCGATCATTTTCGCCACCGCCGGCGCCCTGGTGCCCGCGGCCCTGCAGGCCGTGCGCAAGGGTGGACGGGTGGTCTGCGCCGGCATCCATATGGATGACATCCCGACCTTCCCCTATCGCTACCTGTGGGGCGAACGGCAGGTGCTGTCGGTTGCCAACCTGACGCGCCAGGACGGCCTCGACTTCATGAGCCGGGTCGGCGCCATGGGCATCACCACCCGCACCACGACCTATCCGCTTGCCCAGGCCAACGATGCTTTGGCCGATCTGCGCTGCGGGCGGTTCCAGGGAGCGGCGGTACTGATCCCATCTCTACACACTGTTATGACCAACATCAATCAGGTTAAAAAGGTATGATTATCCATTTGATGGCAGCGCCGTGCGATTATGGTGTCCGATGAGGAGGGAATGCATGATTTCCCAGACGGCGGAATACGCCCTGCGCGCCATGGTCTACCTGGCCGACCATACCACCGAGACGGTGACCGCCGAGGCCATCGCCGAAGGGACCAAGGTTCCGGTCGGCTATCTGGCCAAGATCATGCAAGGCATGACCAAGGCGGGACTGGTCAGCTCCCAGCGCGGCCTCTATGGCGGCTTCAAGCTGCTGAAGACCGGCAAGGAGCTGACGGTCTATGACATCGTGCAGGCCGTCGATCCGATCACCCGCATCACGACCTGCCCCCTCGGCCTGGAAGGCCACGGATCCAACCTCTGTCCGCTGCACCGCGGCATCGACAACGCCACCGGCGCGATGGAGATGGCCTTCCGCAAGATGACCATCGATCAGCTGCTCAATCAGCCGAAAACCAACCGTCCGCTCTGCAATTTTCCGCGCATCTGACCGGCTGGGCCGGCAGGGCGTGGCTTGCGACGTATAATCGGATATGTTTATCTCTTTACTTTCATATCCAATTTATAGGGTGTTGGGCATGGCCCCGCCGCCCGCTCCCCCTGCCGCCTCGCCCAGCGCCCTGCGCGACTGGAGCAGCGCGCCGCAGCGGGAGCTCATCCACCATATCGTCTCGGTCCATCATCCGCGCACCCGCCTGCTGCTTGAGCACGTCGGCGGCATCATCACGCAATTGAACGTCTTTCCGGCCTCCGACGAGCACCAGCGCTTCCTCCGCTGCTTCCACCGCCTGTCGCACGACATCATCGAGCACCTCGAGCAGGAGGAGCAGTCGCTCTTCCCCGCCTGCGCCGCCTGGGCCGATCCGGACCGTCTATCCGAGTCGGGATCCCTCCCGACCCGTGACCTGGCCCTCCATGCCCTGGCCACCGGACACGCCCTGGCCCGGCAGGAGATCGCCCACCTCAAGGCCCTGGCAGCGAGTCTGCCGATCGGCAACAAGCCGCATACCAGTGCGCTGGTGTTCCGGCTGCTGAGCGAACTCGATACCGACCTCAACGAGCATGGTCGGCTCGAGGAGCTCCTGCTCATGCCGATGGTCCTCGCGCCGCACAGCGACGCCGCGCAGCTGCGCCTGAACGCGCACGCGCCCACCACCCCTGCTGCGGGGACGCATGCCTGGCAGCAGGACGATGCCGCCCTGGGCCTGACGCGCGAACCTGCCGGATCGGCCGAGTCCGGCTCCAGGTTGATGCGGCCCTATCCGAGCGAATACATCATTCCCGCCGAACTCAAGGATGGGACCAGGGTCACCATCCGTCCGGTCAGGACCACTGACCGGGATCGCATGGCCTTCTTCCTCAGCCACGTGCTCGACCATCCCGATGGCTATTCATATTATGGTGGCGTCGCGAATAGCCCCGGGTTCTCCATCGAACGCTTCATCCATGTCTGCTTCGCGGATTACAGCAGGGAGCTGGTGGTGCTGGCGGAACGCCTCGCAGACGGGTCCTCCGCGATCCTCGGGATGGGCCGCCTGTCGCGCGACCAGGCCGCCAATCAGGCGGAAATGACCATCGTCGTCGCGCAGCAGGAATCGCATCATTGGCTGGGAACGCAGCTGGTCTGCGCCCTGATCGACATCGGCCGGCGCGAACGGTTCGATCGGCTCATCGCCCATCTCGCGCCCGAGAACGACCGCACCCACCATCTCTACGCCATGCACGGTTTCCAGTTCCGTCCCGGATCCCCATCCGGGTCACTCATCGGCGAGCTGGATTACCTGCACCTGTAGCCTCTGTCAGCATGCCTGACCTCTCCCAGCGTGATTCCGGTCACTGTCCTGTCATCCATCATGCGATTCACCAGCACGATACGAGATTGAAGCCATGACGATCCGACCCTGCGAGCACCTGTCACCGCCGTCCCGCGTCCCGATGCCGAGCTGGCGACGATCAAGCCGCCGCCCGCCTGCGCAGCGGGCGTCCGATGGCTGGGACGTCCCGGCTCGGGCTGACGCCAGCGGTCCACCGGATGAGTGCCCTGACGCCGGGTCGCAGCTCCTCGACGAGGTCAGGACGATCAGCCAGGCCGATCCCGCGTTCACCCAGCCGCTGGTCCACCTGGTGGCCGCCAATCTCGCAGCCGGGGGCATGGCACCCGGGCGCTTCGCGGTCGAAATGGCCGCCCTGAGCCGACATCTGCAGGCAGCGCATGGCGCGGAGCCAGAGCCCGTCTACCAGGCCCTGTCCATCGCCATCTTGTGCCGACGCGATCCCCATGGGAACGTGCGACCCTGCGATATCGAGCGCATGGATACGGTCTATGCCCTGATGTGCCGGCGGCGGTGGTGGATCACCATCGCCCAGGACCTGCCGCTGGCGGCGCTCATGGCCGGTGTGAACGCGCCGGCTGAGCACATCGACCGTGATTGCGAACGGACCTATGCCGGATTGATGGCATACGGCTATTGCGTGGGACTGTCATCCCAGATCGCGGCCTGCGTCCTCTGTCTCCTGCCGATCGCTCAAGACCAGGCCCTGCAGCGTTTCCTGGCCTTGGCCCAGGCCTTCCGCAGCGCTGCCATTACCCAGCTGCCACCACCTGCCGAACTGTCCACCCTGTGCCTGCTGGACCTCGATCCGCAGCGCATCGCGCAGTGCTATCGCGATGTCCTAGCAGACCCTGCCGACGCGTCCGTGGGGCGTCCCTCCGGGCTTAGTGGCACCATGCCGGTGATCGGGCGGACCTTCCGGGAGGTCCTCCCGTCCGACCGCAGCCTGGGTGGCCTGAGCGCACGCATCAGC
>Ga0302314_10020432_pt1 | contig 10952 bp, 9 predicted proteins | sample III_Palsa_N2_3_FD_200533 | JGI IMG/M metagenome (GOLD analysis project Ga0302314, IMG submission 200533) | Peat permafrost microbial communities from Stordalen Mire near Abisko, Sweden - III_Palsa_N2_3 | ecosystem: Environmental > Terrestrial > Soil > Palsa > Peat permafrost | place: Sweden... | reverse complement strand
GCAGATCGCCGGTCGGCACGCGGGCCAGAGGCTGCCCGAGGCGCGCTCGATCTTCTTCGTGCGCACCCAGATGGCGGCGGACCGGGTCACCGAGCAGTTCCGCGAGCGCGGCCTGCCCGCGGCGGCGCTGCACGGCGGGATGACGCAGATGGCGCGCACCAAGACGCTCGAGGACTTCGAGGACGGGCGCACCCCGGTGCTGATCGCGACCGACGTGGCCGCGCGCGGCATCCACGTGGACGGCGTGGACCTGGTCGTGCACATCGACCCGCCGCGCGACTCCAAGGACTACCTGCACCGCGCCGGGCGTACCGCGCGGGCCGGGCAGACCGGGATCGTGGCCTCGCTGATCCTGCCGAAGCAGTCCCGGCAGGCCGAGCGGATGATGCGGGACGCGGGCGTGCAGGCGGAGAGCCTGGACGTGGCGCCGCTGGGCACCGGCGGTCGTTGGGAGAAGGGCGCCGACGCGCTGGCCGGTCTTACGGCCGCCCAGGAGGTGCCGGAGCCGGGCGACGTGCCCGTCTTCGCCCTGCCGGTGCGTGAGCGGGACCGTCGGCGCGACGACCGCGGCGGCTTCCGGCGCGACCGGGACGGCGGCGGCGCGGGCCGCGGCGGCTACGGCAACCGCGGTGGCAGCAGCAGCGGCGGGCGCGGTTACGGCGACCGTGACCGCAGCAGCGCCGGCACCGGCAGCACCGAGCGCACCGGTTCGTCCTCCTACGGCGACCGGCCGAGGCGCGACGACCGCGGCAACTTCGCCAAGCGGGACGAGCGCGGCGGCGCGAGCCGCGGCAGCTACGCGGACCGGAACCGGACCGGCGGCGGCAGCAGCACCACCACCGGAAGCGGCGAGCGGCACGGCCGTGACGGATACGCCAAGCGGTCCTTCTGAGTTCTGACGGACCCTCGAGGGGCCCGGTGGGCATCGTGTGAACGATGCCTCGCCGGGCCCCTCGCTTTTGTGGATTTCCGCAGGCGGGAAGCCGTTTTCTCGGCCATCCAAACGTTTGTTCGAGCGCCCTGGCGGGCATCTGTATGAATGAAGGGTGACGGCGACTTTCCGGGGAGGAACCGCCATGTCGAAGACTGTTCAAGACGACCGACCGAGAACCGCTGGATGGGTGCGGGTGCGGCTGACCGCACCGCTGGATCCGCGTGGGCCGCGCGGCGTGTCACTGACCGAGGGCGAACTGGTGCTGCGCGCGGACCGGGTGGCCGTGGACGAGGGAGCGCTGGTGTTCCTGTGCGCGGACGAGGTGGTCTTCCAGCTGGACCGGCGCTATTTCCGGTCCATGGCCTGGTTCGTGGACCGGCCGACGTTCGCCGAGTGGCTGCGCTCGCGGCGTAAGCAGTATCCGAATTCGCATACGCGGTGGTCCGTGGAGGAACGCGATCAGCTGGCCAAGGAGCTCGGCGGCGGGCACACCTGGCAGAAGATCGCGGACGTGCACGGGCGGACGGTACACGCCGTGCAGCGCGAGGCGGTGAAGGACGGGCTGGTGGCGGCGGACGCGTTCCCTCGGCCGGGGATCGTCTGACGTCTAGTTGAAGAACGAAGGCGGCGCCCCTGGTCGGGGGCGCCGCCTTCGACATATGACGTCTGACGTCAGCCCAGCACCTCGACAGGCAGGTGCAGCGAGACGACGTAGTTGGGCACGTCCACGATCTCACTGATGATCAGGTCGGCCGTCAGCGAGGCCAGGATGTAGGCCTGCACGGGGCTCAGCCCGGTACGCCGGACCGTCTCGTCGATCAGCGAACGCGTCGCGTCCTTGGCCGCCGTCAGCAGGTCGGGGCCGATGCCGGTGGTCACCAGCGCGGCACCCGACCGGCGGGCGGCCGCCGGGGTCTCCAGGATCGGCGCGCTGATCGGCCGGTCCTTGACGAGCTCGATCTCGAGCACGGTGCGGGACGAGGTCTCCACGCCGGTGCCGCAGACCTCCCCGTCGCCCATCGCCGCGTGCGTGTCGCCGAGGGACAGCAGCGCGCCGGGGACGCCGACCGGCAGCAGCACGCTGGCGCCCGCGCCGAGCTGGCGGATGTCCATGTTGCCGCCGTGCCTGGAGGGCGGCAGCACGGGGTGCGCGCCGGGCTCGGGCAGGGCGAGGCCGAGGGTGCCGATCATCGGCAGCGCGGGCAGCACGGGGCCGAAGTCGAGCTCGACCTCCTTCTCGCCGATCCGGCTGTGCACGAGCTCGGCGTCGGGGAAGTCCTCGGCCAGCAGTCCGAAGCCGGGGATGTTCGCGGACCAGCCCCAGGAGGCCGGGCTCAGCTCGCGTACCCGCACCAGCAGCGCGTCGCCCGGCTCGGCGCCGCGGACGAAGACCGGGCCGGTCACGGGATTGATCCGGGCGAGGTCGATGACGACGAGGTCGCTCGCGCCGGAGTTCGCGTCGAGCTGCGCGCCGCCCGAGTCGAGCAGGTCGAGCTCGACGGTGCCGGAACCCTCGATCTCCAGGGCGGGCGGCAGGCTGTTGTCCCAGGCGTGGTGGACGGAATCGGTGCCCAAGCGCATCGGAATCTCTCCTTCGTGCTTCCGGAAGCGGCGGCCGGTTCGGGGCCGGCCGCCGCGTGGTACGTGCTGCGTCGTGCGGGACGCGGCTCAGCCGACCAGCTGCTCGGCCTGGGTTCCGCCGCTGAACTGCTCCTCGATGACCGTGAGCTCCTCCGGGCTGCCCTGGGAACGCGGCCCGACGAACCAGGTGTGGGCCGAGAGCTTCCACCATACGGCCGCGCCGCCGATGACCACCACGAACACCGGCAGGGTGTAGGGGAAGTCGGCGAGCGTCGTGACCGGGGTGATCGGCGGCAGCACGAACAGGATGTCGGCGGCGACGACGAAGATCACGGCCGTCCAGCCGACCAGGTAGGAGTAGCGGCCCAGGTGCCACAGGCCGCGCTGGAAGTCGTCGCCCTGGCGCAGCCGCAGGAAGACCGGGATGGCGTAGGCGGTGTAGAGGCCGATGACGTTGATCGTGATGGCGGCCTCGAAGGCGACGTTGCTCCACAGGTCGAGCACGCCGAGCACGCAGGTGCCGAAGGCGGCGACCCACACGGCGAAGCGCGGCACGCGGCTGCCGGTGTGCACGTGGCTGAGCCTGCGCGAGACCGGGTGCGAGCGGCCGTCGTCGCTGCGGGCGAAGTCGCGGGAGAAGGCGTAGATCATCCGCGAGTTGGAGGTGAGGTTGCCGTTGACGCAGAACAGCAGGGCGATGACCATCGCGGCGATCAGGATCTTGCCGAAGCCGAGGCCGACCGCGTTGACCAGGATGTCGCCGACCGAGTTGCCGGTGCGCTGGCCGGTGGCCTCGCTGCTGTAGATGTTCCCGTCGATGGCGTAGTTCAGCGCGATGATCATCAGGGTGCCGAGGACGGCGGAGATCGCGATGGCGCGGACCATGCCGCGCGGGGCGGACAGACCGGGCTGCTTGGTCTCCTCGGTCAGGTGGGCGCAGGCGTCGTAGCCGGTGTAGGTCTCGGCGCCGACCAGCAGGCCGAGCAGCGCGACGTAGAGCGGCCAGTGGAAGCCGCTGTCGCCGTTGACGAAGTGGAAGAAGGCGTAGGACGTCGTCTCGTGGTGGCTGGGCGCGAAGACCAGCGCGCCGATCATCACGAAGGCGAAGACCGTGTGCCACCAGACGCTGAGCGCGCCGATCATGCCGACCAGCCGCCGCCCGAAGGTGACGAGCAGTCCGATCAGCACGGTGACGATGAGGTAGGCCAGGACGATGTCCTTGGCGGTGGGGTTCCAGCCCCACTGCAGCGCACCGAACGCGACGATGAAGAAGGCCGCGCCGTAGGAGCCGCCCGCGGTGCCGGCGATCTGGCCCATCACGTTGAACCAGCCGGTGAACCAGGCCCAGGCGGCGGCGTTGCGCTTGGCGAGCTTGGCCGACCAGTAGTAGAGGCCGCCGGAGGTCGGGTAGCTGGAGCAGACCTCGGCCATCGCCGCGCCGAGCGCGAGGATCAGCGCGGAGATCAGGATCCAGCCCCAGAACAGGTCGGCCGGACCGCCGTCGTTCATGCCGGTGCCGTACATGATCGAGACGAACCCGACCACGCAGATGATCGAGAACGCGACTCCCATGTTCAGGAAGCCGGTCAGACCTCTGTGCAGCAGCTGCGGGTAGCCGAGGCGGTGCAGTTCGTCGGTGTCCGCCGCGTCGCCCACGGCGGCGGCCTTCATGCTGTCTATTCGAATGGCGTCGTCGTCGGCCATGGCGAGATCACTCCGGGGAGGTGAGTGTTGAGGTGGGCAGGGGGGTCGAGCTGCTCGGTTCGCCGGGGTCCGCGGGACGGACGGGTTCGGTCTCGGGGAAGGGGTCGGGCTCTGTGACGTTCTTCGGGGCCTTGGCAGCGGCGGCCTCGGCCGCGTTGCGCGCGGCGACGAAGGCGTCGTTGCCGTTGCGCGCGCCGGACAGCTGCGCGGCGTGGGACCAGGGCAGGGACGTGGCGTAGGGACCGATGGCGGCGAAGACCGGGTGGGCCAGGCTGGGCCGGCCGGACTCGACGAGCTGGTAGGCCAGGATGTTCAGGTCGTAGGGCGCCGCCGGGTGGGCGCGCTCCGGGCCGCGGAACCAGTCGCGGTAGGCGTCCTGCAGGTCCTCGTCGTTGCGCTGGATCAGCCATTCGCGCTCGGCCGCGCTCAGCAGGTCGGCGGTCGCGGCCAGCCGCAGCTCGGTGTGCGCGTGCAGCGGCAGCACGCGCAGCGGTGAGTGGTTCCCGGCGTTCGCGGCGGCCACGGTCGCGAAGTCGAGCAGGCCGGTCAGGTCGCGCGAGGGGCCGGTGCGCAGCCGGGCGAGCTGGGCCTCGCGCATCCGGTGGTGGGCGTGCCAGCTCTCCGGGTGGCGGCGCACCGCCTCCTGGAACCAGCCCCAGCTGCGCGCGCCCGCCTCGAAGGACAGCTCGTTCCACTGCACCATGGACACGCCGTTGTCGACGAGCACCCCGGCGAGCCTGAGCAGCCCGATCCACGGGGTCGGATCGTCCGGGGCGGCCTCTGCGGCGGCCCGGCAGCGGGCCACGGCGCGCACGGCGGCCGCGTCGTCGACCGAGCGGTCGCGGCGCACGATCAGGCCGTGCAGCCGGGCGGCCTCCGCGTACGCGCCCATGACGAGAGCGTCCGGACGGTCCGGTTCTGCCTGGCTCCAGGCGCGCGGCCACTCGAGGCCCACCGAGGCGTTGGCCAGCACGGTGATCCGGTGGGTGCGCAGCGGCCATTCGTCACCGGTCCGGGCGAGCAGGTCGCGCACGCCCTCCCAGCCGCCCATCGCGGCGTCCTCGCGGGCGCGCCCGAGCTCCGCGTCGTCGAACGCTGGGTCCGGGTCGAGGCGGATGCGACGGGACCGCGGATTGAACACCGGCAAAACCGCTCCGCCTCCCGCGGCGGACAGCAGACCGCCGATTCTTGGTTAATCCTGATGATCGGATGAAGTGATATCACGGTTGCGGACTGCGACGCAATAGCCTGTATTGATTGCCGCGACCTCGGCTGATACATCGTCAAGGGGCGCCGAGACCCTTCGCCAGAACCTCGATGAGATAACGGAAACTTGTATCCGCATCGCGTCCCGGGCGGTAACCGCCACCGCGCTCGAGGGCGGTGAAACCGACGACCGCCGCGCGCAGCGTCCGAACTGCGTCGATTTCTTCGCCCTCCGCCAAGCCGAAGCCGCGTACGACGGCGTACGCGATCTCGACGAACCGGTTGGCGGAGGCGAAGACGGCCGGGTCCGTGGAGGCCGGGGGCTCGACCAGGGCCCAACGGTGCGGCCGGCGCAGCGCGAAGCCGCGATAGGCGAGCAGGAAGGCTTCGAGCGCGTCACGGCCCGAGCGTCCCATCACCGCGCTGCCGATCTCGGCCGCGGCCTCGTCGAGCACCGTGACGGTCATGAGATCCCTGAGATGCTCGAGGCTCTGCACGTGCTTATAGAGCGAAGGTGTGGCGACACCCGCTCTGGCGGCCACGGCCTTCAGGGTGAGTGCGTCCAGACCCGCCTCGTCGAGTTCCTCGAGGGCGAGGCGGGTGACGACGGCGGGGGTCAGTCCGGCTCTTGGCATGATCGGCTCCTGCATTGCGGTGGGGCGGGGCGCGTCGGCCGGCGCGCGGTTCGCGATTGCGGTGATGACGTTGTTCTCCGGAGGTTCTCCCGAGCCACAAAGGCTACTTGCAATAGCTTTAAAGCTAAAATAGTTAGCTTCCCCTGTCAAGCGCCCCCACCTGCGTCCCCTAGGGGTCCGTATCCCTCGCAAGGAGGAGATGTCCTCCCTAAGTTCCTTCTGAGGAACCTATGCAGGGCTGATTTCAAGCCGCTACCTTGGGCCTTCAGTTGCCGTCGGCTCGATCCGTCGTCGGCGTCGAGCTGATGACACGGAGGATCCGGTGGCCGGACGAATACGCCGACCCGCACGCCCGGAGGCGGTGCGGGACCAGGGGCGGGCGGTCATCTTCTCGGCCCGGGTCGGCGCGGGGCACGACGCGGCGGCCAACGAGATCGCGCGGCGGCTTGCGGGGGCCGGCCTGACGGTGGAGCGGCACGACTTCCTGGACCAGATGCCCGGGATGGCCGGCCGGATCATCTGCGACTCGTACCACAACATGCTGCTCGCGGCGCCGTGGAGCTACCGGATGCTCTACGGGGTGCTGGACCGCTCGCGCGGGCTGTCGCTGCAGGTCACGTGTTTCTCGGCGCTCTCCACCCGGCGGATGCTTGAGGCGATCGGGCCGGACGCGCGCGTGGTCGTCTCGACGTATCCGCTGGCCAGCCAGGTGCTCGGCCGGATGCGCGGCGGCGGACGGTTACGGGTGCCGGTGGTGACCTATCTGACGGACTATTCGGTGCACCGGCTGTGGGTGGCCGAGGGCGTGGACGGGCACACGGCCGTGCACGACGTGGCCGCGGGTCAGGCGCGGGCGCTGGGCGCCGCGCAGGTCGTGACGGTGGACCCGGCGGTGGATCCGCGTTTCGCGCGGCGCACGGAGGCCTCCCGGGCACAGGCGAGGGCCAAGTTCGGGCTGCCTGCCGGGGGACGGTTGGCGCTGCTGGTCGGCGGTTCGTGGGGCATCGGCGAATTCGACGAGACGGTCAGAGACGTCTCGGCGACCGGCGTGGCCCGCTGCGTCGTGGTCTGCGGGCAGAACGAGGACCTGCGCAAGCGGCTGATCGAGCGGGGCGTCGAGCACGTCTTCGGCTGGGTGGACGACATGCCGGGGCTGATGCACGCGTGCGACGTGATGATCCAGAACGCGGGCGGCATGACCGTCTACGAGGCACGGGCCTGCGGCTTGCCGGTGATCACCTACCGCACGCTGCCCGGCCACGGACAGACGAACGCCGAGGCGCTGGACGAGGCGGGTACGGCGCGCTGGGTGCGGGACGCGGCGGACCTGCGTGTCGCGCTGGAGAAGGCGCTGCTCGAGACGTCCTGGGACGAGTTGCCGGAGTTCGCGGCGGATCCAGTGACGGTGATCCTCGGCATGGCGCCGCAGCGGGCGCCGGAAGGCCCCGTTCGGGTGCCCAAGCAGCGGGACCGCAAGAATCGCCGCTGGGAGCGTCGGCTGCGCGGGGTCCGGTTCGGCGCCTCCGCGTCGGATGGCGATGAATATGACGAGTACGACTCCAGGACTCGGGGGGCGGCGTGACCGGGACGGCCGACTGGACGAAGCGCGCGGCGGGACTCGCGGCGGTCGGGGCATTGGCGCACGCGGCGCCGATGGTGACCAGCATCGGCCCGGTGCGGGCCGTCTTCCAGCCGCGGCTGACCGGACTCGGCGACCCCAAGCACGTGGCGCTGACCTTCGACGACGGCCCCGACCCCGCCTCGACCCCGCTGTTCCTCGACGCGCTGGACGCGGCCGGGGTGCGCGCGACGTTCTTCCTGCTCGGCCGGATGGTGCGCAAGTCACCGTCGCTCGCGCAGCGGATCGCCGACGCGGGCCACGAGGTCGCCCTGCACGGCTGGGGGCACCGCGCGCACATCGCGCTGTCCCCCGCGCAGACGCTCCGGGACCTGCGCGAAGGCCGTGACGAGGTCGCCAGCGCGATCGGTCGGGCCCCGACCTGGTACCGGCCGCCGTACGGGGTGGCCACGGCCGCGACGTTCTCCGCCTGCGGGAAGCTCGGCCTGCAGCCGGTGCTGTGGAGCGCCTGGGGCCGAGACTGGACCGCGACGGCCACGCCGGAATCGGTGTTCCGCCTCGTAGCCCGCGACCTGCGCGGCGGCGGCACGGTGCTGCTGCACGACTCCGACTGCACCTCGAAGCCGGAGTCCTGGCGCTCCACCCTCGGCGCCCTGCCGCTGCTGCTGACCCATTGCGCCGAGCAGGCCTGGCGCGTCGGGCCGCTACGTGAGCACGGCCTCGAGGAAATCCCCGGCCGAGCCGCCGCCTAGCCGTCGATGCGCGCCCGTGCACGAACTCGCAGCCGACGGCCGGGCGACAGGCCCGGTCCGGGGCCGACCGCGCCTTCATCTGGACGTCCAGCGCACAGTTCCGGCCTCAGTGCCGCTCCGGCTGCGCCGCCAGCTAAGCGGCGGCTAGCGCTCGGCCCCGGTCTCAGGCCAGGACCGACCACCCCATCAGCTGAGCGTCTAGCTCTCAGCGCCGGTCCCAGTCCAGGGCCGACCGCTCCACCAGTTGAGCCTCTAGCTCTCGGCCCCGGCCGGAGCCCCAGCCCGGCCGCCCCGTCAGCCCTGCTTCTGACGCCGTCAGCCCTGCTTCTGGCTCTGTTCCTCGATCTCGAGCCCGGCCTCGCGCCGCACCTTCTCCATGTCAAGGTCGCGAGCCTGCCGCAGCAGGTCCTCGAGCGCGCTCTCGGGCAGCGCGCCCGGCTGCGCGTAGAGCACCACGCGGTCCCGGATGACGAGCAGGGTCGGGATCGCCGAGACGTTGAAGGTGGCGGCGAGGTCCGGGTTGGCCTCGGTGTCCACCTTGCCGAAGACCACGTCCGGGTTCTTCCCGGAGACACGTTCGAAGATCGGGGCGAACTGGCGGCAAGGTCCGCACCAGGAGGCCCAGAAGTCGACAAGGGTGATGCCCTCGCGGTCGGTGTGCTCCTCGAAGTTCTGCGCGGTCAATTCCAGCGTGGCCATCTTGGTCCTCCGATCGATTCACTCCAGCGTAGACGCCGACCCGGTGCGGATACCACCGCACTCGCATCACGACACCTGCCCGCCGTCCGCTCCGGGTACGCTCCCGTCCGGAGGACTCGGCGCGCCGCAGTAGCCGAACAGGCGCTACAGTCGGTGGCACGGAGCCGACCCATGGTGATCATCGAGGAGTATCAGTGCCCGTACTCGCTCCCGGAGCCTCGAGACGGCGGATCGCGACGATCCCGCGGCAGCGGGGGGTGGTGCGCATGACGGAGCAGCCGCCGCAGGAGCCCGAGGACCAGGAGCGCGGCGGGTTGCGCGGCTTCACCCGGCGGGCCTGGCGGGAGAGCCAGGACCTGGAGTTGATGCACCGCGCGCTGGGTTTCGCGGCGCTCGGCCTGGTCACGCTGATCCCATTGCTGCTGGTGGTCTCCGCGGCCGATCCGGTGGGCGGACGGCAGTTCCCCTCCTGGCTGGCCGCCGCGCTCGGGCTCAACTCGGCGGCGGCGAAGGACTTGCACCCGGTCTTCGGTCCGGCGAAGACCGCCCTGTCGGCGACCACCGCGCTGGGACTCGCGGGCCTGGCCGCGTTCGGGCTCTCATTCGTCTCGGCGATCCAGGTCGGCTTCGAGCGCATCTGGGCGCTGCCGCCGGCCAGACTGATGAGCGTGTGGCGCCGAGTGGTGTGGCTCGCCGCGCTGGTCGGCTTCCTGTTCGTGGCGGCGGACACCAGCCTGCTGCCACGCGACTCCTGGGTGCGCACCGTGGTGCAGCTCCTGGTGGCCACGGCCGGCTCGACCGGCTTCTTCTGGTGGTCCGCCAGATTCCTGTTGGCGGGCCGGGTGAACTGGATGCCGCTGCTGCCGGGAGCGATGCTGACGGCGGCCGGCATGGTCGGCCTGCGGCTGTTCTCCGCGGTGGTCTTCTCGCCCTTGGTGGTCTCGAGCGCCACGGCCTACGGCGCGATCGGCACGGTCGTGGTGATCACCTCGTGGCTGATCGGCATCGGCTTCGTCCTGTTCGGCGGCGGCCTGCTGGGACGCCTGCTGATGGAACACTCCGCCGACTGATCCCGCAGACCGCCCGTTCCGTCGCTCACATCACCGGACCCAGCAGTCTGCTCAACTCAGCCCCGTCAGTCCCCTCCGGCGGCCTAGCCTCCAACCCAGCCGCGGCTCCGCCCTGACCTCGCCCTGCTGCGATCGATCCCTGAATTCGCCCCGCGACTCGGCCGACCGAGTGAACTAATGGCGAGTCATACAATCTCCCCTTTGCTCCCAATGGTGGAAATATCCACGATCGCTTGCATAGTCATCCAGCCTCGCCGAGCATGGACTACAGGTCACCGCGGGGGACCATGCGAAGCAGGGCACGGTTTCTGAGACTTTTTCACCCGAACCGACGACACGCAGAGCTGATACTCCCTCACAGTGATCAACTACTCTCTGCATTGATCTGATCGCGACTGGTGAAGGGAGCGGGGGATGTCGCAAGCCGCGTCGCCGTCCGCCTGGGAAGCTACGGATACGGTCGAGGAGCCGGTGCCGAAACGGCAGGGCGTGCGGAAACCCGCCACGGCGGCGCCGTGGACCGCCCGAGAACGCTGGCTGCTCGTGGGCATCGTGACGCTGGCCGCGAGCATGTACGGCTGGGAGGCCGCGCACGCCGAGTACCACGCGTTCTACGCCGTGGCCGCGCGCTCGATGACCACCGGCGGGCGGGCCTTCCTGTTCGGCGCACTGGACCCGAACGCCTCGATCACCATCGACAAGATCCCCGGCTTCCTGTGGCCGCAGGCGCTGAGCGCCATGGTCTTCGGCTTCCATCCGTGGTCGCTGGCACTGCCTCAGGTCGTCGAAGGA
>Ga0302314_10020431_pt1 | contig 10953 bp, 7 predicted proteins | sample III_Palsa_N2_3_FD_200533 | JGI IMG/M metagenome (GOLD analysis project Ga0302314, IMG submission 200533) | Peat permafrost microbial communities from Stordalen Mire near Abisko, Sweden - III_Palsa_N2_3 | ecosystem: Environmental > Terrestrial > Soil > Palsa > Peat permafrost | place: Sweden... | reverse complement strand
ACGCGCCACACAGCTCATTTTCAGCCTGCCGGCCTGTCTTGTCATCCGCCGCCCGTGCCCGCGACCCCAGGCCCGGAAAAGCACCGCCCCTGGCTACCGGAGTTTGAAGCAACTCCTCGACGCGCTCTCAAGGCCGGGCAGGTCATCAGCATCAGCAGCGATAGACCCTCGAAGTGCCAGCTCAACGCTAGTCTTCGACCCATGGCAGTCGTATGGGCAAGCGTCATCGCAGTCCTGGCACCCTCGGCGGCGCCGCCGCTAGTTACCTGCTCCAGGAGAAAAGGCAGCACGAGTCTCGGATCAAATTCCATGCATAACTCGAGCTGGTGTGATCATCCGCTGCTAGCCGCGAACCGCGCCGGGTCCACGTTGCCGCGTCTCCGCGGAGACGTTGTGCGCAATTCCAACGGGCGTCTCCGCGGAGACGCCCGGTCATGCCGCCGGCAGGGCGGTCCGTCGTTTGGTTAGAAGGCCTGGTCGCGTGACGTGCTGGTCGACGCTTTCCTGCTCATTCCAGCAGCTGCGGCGAACGCGCGGCGCGCTAGGCTGGCCAGCCAGAACGCGGGGGTGTGGGGGTCACTGTGTGACTTGACGGGTGGCCAGGGTCTGGCCCGCCGACCTGAGCCGGGCGGCGAGTGCGGTGCCCATCGCGGTGGCCGGTGTCAGGACGCCAGCCCGGCTGGGTAGCTGGTCCCGGTCCAGCGCCAGGCACAGCGCGGCTTCGCCGAGCATCACCGATGTGGCGGCGTATCCCGGGTCGCCCTGGGCCTCGACCGCGGCCAGGTAACGCACCCCGGCCGATGTCCGGGTGTGGATCTGAATGCGGAAATAGCCGGTCCGGCGCGTCTTCTCGCCAGGGCCCTGGCCCGGTGCCGGCAGCAGCCGGCCAAGTAGCGCCCTGGACGGCCCGAATTCCAGCCCCGCCTGCGCGGCCTTCAGCCCGGCACCGGTCATGACGGCCAGCAGGGGCGCGGCCGGGCTGCCGCCGAATCCGGTCACCTCCCGGTACCGGAACTGGCGGCCGTAGGCCCAGCCCTGCAGCGCGTTGCTGCGGCGTACCACGCGGGTGTTGATCCCGGCCATGGGGAACGGGCCCACCCACATCCGCAGGTCACCGTCGTAGGTGCCCCGGTCCAGATCATGCTCGCGGCCCAGGTCGGGTTCGGCGGCGCGATCGGGGCTGAGCGCGTAGGGGTCGCCAGCTATCTGGCGGCGCGCGGCACTGGCCCGCACCTCCTCCTGCTGACCCATCAGCGACGCCAGCGTCCCGCCGCTGATCCCGCCCCGCAGCGCCGTCACCACCAGCGTGGTGTCCTGCAGGTCGCCGGCGTCATCGGCGCGGGCGACCTGATGCAGCAGCAGCACGCCCAGATCGGACGGAACCGAGTCGAACCCGCAGCTGTGCACGATCCGCGCGCCTGAACGAACGGCCGCGTCGTGGCAGTGGTCGATGCTGTCCCGGATGAACAGCACCTCACCGGTCAGGTCCGCGTAGTCGGTGCCGGCCTCGGCGCAGGCCTGGACCAGCGCCAGCCCCTGGGCCTGGTAGGGCCCCACCGTGCTGACCACCACCCGGGCCGCCCGGGCCAGCGCCGCCAGCGGCACCGGATCGGCCGAATCGGCCACCAGCAGCGGCCAGCCTGCCGCGGCAGCGCCCAGCCCTGCCCGGATATCGGCCAGTCGCCGCTGCGACCGCCCGGCCAGCCCGACGCGGACGCCGCCTGGCGCATGCCCGGCCAGGTACCCGGCCACCAGCCGCCCGGCGAAACCGGTAGCGCCGAACACCACCACGTCCAGCTCGCGATCCCCGCTCACCAGCCCATCCTAGGCAAACCGGCACCAGGCACAGCCGGGTCCCCGGGCACGACCCCGAAAGACGCCCGGCATTGGCCCTAGGGCAAGTCAACAAGTAGCCGAATTAAGTGCGCGGCGGCCATCCTGGTCCATCTCGCCGCCCGCCTGGTGTTGCAGGACCGGTTGATGGCTTACAAAATGTGGCCATGACTAGTGAGCCCTCCCCGGCCGGGCCTAGCCCCAGTACTGGTGCCCGGCCCGAGCTACGCGCCTCCCATGAAGACAGGGACCGAGCCGCGGAGATCCTCCGGGTCGCGGCGGGCGACGGGCGGCACCCCATGCCAAGGATCTGGTCCGGATCGACGCCCTGGGCGGGAATGCCAGGCGGGTTGGCGGCTGGGCAGTCCCGCGGCGGATGGAGATCCGCGTGGTGGGCGGCACGGTGAAGCTCGATCTCACCGAGGCGGTGATCACCGGGCCTGCGCTGCGGATCGAGGCCAAGGTGCGGGGCGGGACCTCATCTTGTTGACGAAGCCCGGCATCGAGGTCGATACCGATGGCATGGCAGTGCTGGGTGGCAAGGTCAAGGTGCAGCGGAGCGCCGCCTCGAAGCGGCCGGTGATCCTCAAAGTCGAGGTATCGGGAGAGGTCTTGGGCGGCAACATGGTGGCGCGGCGCTCGCGACGGGCGCTCTGGCGATCGCTACTGCGCCGGCTCAGGCGGTCTTAGAAGACCCAAGCAGGCCTTGCCGACATAAGTAGCCGCGAAGATGACTGGTTCCGGCTGGTCAGAGCCTGCGGACGTAATTACCGGGTCCGGTCCGTTATCCGCAAGTAGTACCCGGCCGGATCGAGGATCCGGAAGTCCTTCGGGCCCCACGGCCGTTCCCGGAGATCCTCCGCCAGCGGCCATCCCGCCGCGGTCACCCGGTCGCGTTCAGCAACGACGTCATCAACCTCGAGCACAAGCTCCACCCCGGCAGGCGGCAGTCTGGCGGCACGGACATCCGGAACCACACTCCTGAGGGCTCCGACACGTACGCCGCCCCGCTCCAGCGAGACATACTGCTCCCGCTGATCACGCCGATCGGCGGTGAGGCGAAAGCACAGGACGCGCATATAAAAATCGACGGTGGCATCAAGATCTTCCGGGAAAATCTCGAACCGCAGTGTCATCTCCACCACTGGATGATGGCATAACAGCATAAAAATCGGCTCAGCGTCAGCCTTAAAACGGGCCACATAGCCATCCTCATCTGCCGCGGACAGGGTCTGTCTGCGGTTCCGGTCGCGGCGCCGTCCCGCCTCAGGCTGCGGGCCACGGGCGTTAGGTCATCGATGCGCATGGCGAGGACGGCGGGGTCGGCCGAGGGGCTCTGCCCAGGCAGCCCGGACGACGGATGAGCCACGATGGCTGGTGATCGGCCAGATCGATGGTAAGCACTGGTCGGTGGTAGTGACCTACCGTGAGCAGCGGGTCAGGATCTTCTCCGCGCGCCGGTCCCGGAAAGAGGAGGTGGCACTGTATGAAGGCTGAGGAGTTCGATCAGAGGTTTGACGACGGCGAAGACGTGACAGGTGATCTGGACCTCGCTGCGATCCGCCGTCCCGCTCTGGAACAGCGCCGGGTCAACGTCGACTTCCCGTCATGGATGATCGAATCGCTTGACCGGGAAGCCCGCCGGCTGGGGGTCACCCGCCAGTCCATCATCAAGCTCTGGATCGCTGAGCGGCTTGAGAGCGGTCGCACCGCTGCCTGAGATAATCCGCGCGTGTGTCCCTAGCCTCCCAAGCTCTTCATCGTCTTAGTTGAGGCGGAGCAGGTTGCCGCTGGAGCGGAGGGCGTCGACGTGCTCGGCGGCGCGGACGGGAGCGGTGCCGCCGCGGATGAGCAGGCCGGCTTCGATGTTCTTGGCGACACCGGACTGGGTGAGGTTGGCGCTGGTGACCAGCAGGACGCGGCGGTCGGTGACCGCGAGCTTGGCGTGCATCTTCGCGCCGGGCTCGGTTCGCTTGGACGCGGGCCAGTGCCAGAGCTCAAGGCCGGGAACGCCAGTGAACGCCTGGTAGGGCTCGTCACCTGACAGGGCGCTGCCGGCGCCCTGCAAGGTCTCCACCACGACGCTGACCGCCACGCCGCGGCTCACCGCCGCGCCGAGGGCATCTCTCAGCGGCTGGTGAGGCTTGGCCGAGTAGGTCATCAGCAGCAGTTCGCGCCGAGCCTCGCGCACGATATCGGCGAGGACGACCGCGGTGGCTCGCACCGGTACATGGTGGGAGCCTGGGCCGCTCCACACCGTGTCTACGCTGACCTCTGCCGCGCGTTGGGAGTATCCGGCGGCCAAGCCGGTGAGGAACGCCAGGCCGGCCGAGCGATCCACCCCGATCAGCGCGTCGAGCAAGGTCACGGCGCTCGGCGTCGCACGCAGGATGGCCTCGCGGGGCCACCCGGCGCAGGCATGATCGACAACCGCTCGCAAGGCCGAGGGGCCAAGGCGGCGCACCAGGTCGCCGCCCGCCTTCTCCAGCGCGTCCCAGGTCATGCCGGGACCAGGCAGGGGAACTGGTCGTCGATCGGGACGATGAAGCGCCGGTCGAGAAACCGGTTGCCGCGCTCGCAGGTGGTCTCCGACACGAACAGGCAGGCGTGGCAGGCCGCGCCGTGCAGGAAGTCGGCGGGTGCCTTCGGCAGCCGTTCGGCGCATAGCGGGTCTGAGGAGCAGCGGAGCGCGTCACGCAGGGCCCGCTGCGTGATGCGGGTCAGCGGCTCGGGCTCGGCCAGCGAGACCAGGCCGCCCAGGGTGCCCTCGGCGTCGGGCACGGCGGTGTAGATGAGGATGCCGCCCTGGTCCTGACCTGAGTAGATCCGCTCGGACAAGCTAGCGGAACTGTAGCCGCACTCCAGCGCGATCGTCCTGATCAGCAGGTGGGACAGGGTGTGCAGGGCGATGTACCGTGCCTGCGGCCAGCCGCGCATGGGGTCGAAGTCGGTTGGCACCCGGTCGGAGTAGCGGTTGGTCCGGAACCGCTTGAACGCTGCCATGTGCTCGCGGACCACGTCCGAGTCGCGGACACGATCCTCCCATGCGGTCATCAGGGCCGGGTCGATGCGCAGGAAGATTCCCTCGCCGCGTACTTCGCTGGCAGGCACCCAGGCCGGACGGTCGCGGGCCAGCGGCGCGCGCGTCACCAGGTCCGGGTCTTCCGGATCGGGTGCGTCCAGGCGAGTGAATCCGGTCAGGGCCCGGACCTCGCGCAGCCGCTCGGCCTGGGCGACGTCGGCCAGATAGTCCGCCAGCGCTGCGGGCACGCCTTGGGAGTCGCGGCGGAGGGTGAAATCGTCGGTGGCCTCGGGCGGCACCGGGGAGGAGAACACCTCCCATTCGGGCGTCCGCAGATCGGGGTAGGCCGTATCTCCTTCTGGCCCGGATTCCAGCGTCTTGCGGTGCTGGGCGATGGCGTCGAAGACCTCGTCCTTGCTCCACTGGTGCAGGGCGTGGAATTGCTGCATGGTCCAGGCGAACTCCAGCGCGGCGAATTCCCGCACGTTCTGCAGGTCGCCCCACAACTGCTCGACCTTCGCCTGCAGCGCGCTCGCGCCGACCTGCGGCACGGCCAGCGCGGACAGCGTCTGAGCGAACCACTGGTTGGATGCGCCGACCACAAGCACCATCGGCCGTTCGGCGCAATTCTCGAACGTACTGAGATGGGGGTACCGGCCCCGGCAGACGGGCAGGTTCTCGGCGCCGCGATGGCCCATGGCCCGGCTGATGTTCCGCTTGGCGCGGCAACTCGGGCACCGGATTATGACGTTGGCGCCGCGGTTGCCGCCGTAGTCCTCCATTTGCAGCTGCGGATGGCTCACCGCCGGGCAGGCACCGCCGTTGTGCACGAACTCCCGGTAGGGGAAGTCGTCCAGGTGCCCGTTCACGCAGGCCAGGACAAATCGCGCGGCGACCGCGAGCGGCTTGCTGCGGCGCCGCGGGCAGTCCTGGTGGAAGAACCTGGCCTCGTCCGGACGGCGGGCCTTGTCGTTGACGAACACCCAGTTGCCGGAGTCCAGCGGCGCGAGCCGGTTGCAGGCCGTACACCGCAGCCACTGCGGGAACGGGATGACCGGCACGCCGACCCGGGCGGCCTGGCCGTTCGGGTCGGCATCGAAGCCGTCCAGCCAGGGCGGCGGCCGGAGCTGGGTGACCGACGCGCTGAGCAGCTTGGCCACGGCGGCCAGCAGCCGGGGCTCGTGCAGCGGTTCCCAGTCGGGCACCGTGTCGAAGCGCCAGTCGTCGAGGCCGCGGACAAGGACGGGGAAGTTCGGCAGGTCGATGAGGGCGCCGACGCCGCCGGTGAACATCAGGTGGCTAGGCCGCACGGTCCCGACGCGGCGCCGGTGCTGGGTCCCCGGCATCAGCGGCCTCCCGCCTGGCCGCCGGCTACCGACTCGCCGAGTTCGTCGGCGTCGGGAACGTCGTCCCCGTCGTCCGGGTCGTCGGCCCTGGATTCTTCGTCCCGGGCGGCGAATGACCAGGCGGGCTGGCCGTAGACGGGATCGAAGAGGCTGCCGCCGGGGATCAGCAGGTTGATCTCGTTCTCCGTTTCCCGCATCGACATCGGAACGGTCAAGGCCGTCCACGTGGTGCCGTCAGCCTGATCGAGCAGTCCGGTCAGCGGCTGTTTGCCGGTCCGTTTCCGGTACCCGAGCCGGGTAGAGCCGGTCTTGGCCGTCTTCCACTCGTCGACCAGTCTTGCGATCCGCTCCCGCAGGTACTCCCGGCCGCGCAGGCCCGAGGCAGTCTCGGCCCGGTCCAGGAGCCGCTCGGTCACCGACTCGACCACGGACCCGTCGAGGTCCACATCCTGCGCGTCGCCATCGCGGGAGTACGGTTCGGTGATGTTGCGGACCGCAGCGACGAACGTCGCAGCGGTGCCCCGGTCTAGGGCCCGCCGGGTGTAAGGGGTCACCGACAGGGCCTCGACCTGGCCGTAGTACGTCGCGTGGTAGTGCTCGAAATCCTCGTAGTGCGCCAGGTCACGCGGCCGTGACCAGTTGTAGAGCGTCACGACCAGACCGGGCTTCTCGGCGGAGCGGCCGACCCGGGACGACGCCTGGATGTACTCGGCGGTGTTCTTCGGCTGCCCGGTCACCACCATCAGCCCGAACCGCGACACGTCCACGCCGACCTGCAGCATCGAGGTCGCCAGCACGACATCTACCGGTGAGCTGTCCGCTTTGAGCCGTTCAAAGGCACGTTCGGCCAGAGCGTGCGGAGCCCGTTTGGTCTTGAAGGCGTCAGACCGGTCCGAGCTGATGGCCCGCCGCCGTGCCGACGTATCCAGGTCGGGATCGAATCCGGCCTCCAGGCGTTTCAGCACGCTGCTGATGTCCGCCGAGGAGATCCGCGAGGTCAGTTCCTCGATGGCGAGCATCTCCGTCTGGGACTGAATCCGCTCGGCCAGTCCGCGCGGACGGCCGTGCCTGCGGACCCGGGTGGTCACGTCGTCATCGAGGTACCGGCGCATCCCGGCCAGTTCCCGGGTCGCGTTGAAGTAGCCGACCACGGTCATGTACGGATCGGCGGCCGCGCCGTGGGCGTCGAGCAGGGATTGCCCGGCGATCAGCAGGATCTCGGCCAGCCGGATCTCGGCCGACTTCAGCCGGACCCCATGGGCGCAGATGCCAAGATAACGCCGTCCCGGCGTCTGCGGGGTCACCGGCACCTGCCGGGAAAAGAACGTGTCGGTGATGTCGAGCACCGGCGGCGGGAACACCGCCAGGTCCCGAGCAAAAACCCCGCGCACCTGCTCCCGCGCGCGCTTGGTGGTCGCCGTGGACGCGACGATCTTGGGACCGGTCAGCACATCCCTGACCTGCCAGCGGCACAGCTCATCGACGGCACCCTCGAACAACCCGACGGTGGTGCCGAGCGCGCCCGAGATCAGGTGCAGTTCGTCCTGGATGATCAGGTCCGGCGGACGCAGCCGGGTGACCGGCTGGCTGGTCACCGCGGGCAACCTGGATAGCCGGCTCTCGTTATGCCGCTGCCTGCAGCCCGTGCGTTCATCGAGATCGTCGTGCCGGTACCCGTGCCGCGGGCAGCGTGTGCTCACCCGGCCGAACAGCATGCCCGCATACCCGCGCCAGGGCAGCTGCGCCAGCTTGTCCACGGTGGCGATGACCAGGCTGGGCAGGTAGCGGTAGATCTCCTCATCCACGGTCAGGATCGGCAGACCCTCTCCTGGCGACTTCATCTCGGAGAACGGGCACGGATCCGGTCCCTCGCCTGAGGGGCAGTAGAGCAGGATCCGGCGGCGGTCATCATCCGGGCGCAGGTCCCGCTGGGCCAGGAGCTTGGTCCCGCACCACGGGCAGGCCAGCGTCTGCAGCACCCCGGTGCGTTTGGAGGATGGCGCGTCGCGGACGTCCGAGATCTGCTCCGCGGCGTTGTCATACCAGTTCGGCGAGACCGCGCCGCCGACCCACAGCCCGATCCGGAACGGCTCGGCGCCCCAGCGCGTGTCCCCGCCGTCGGCCGCCGCACGCCGCAGCACCTCGGCCGCGCACACCAGCGCCGCCGCCCGCTGGAACTGCTGCGCGGTGAGCAGCCGCAGCGTGTAGCGCATCAGCACGGCCACCCCGGCCTCGCCGCTGCGGGCCGACGCTCCGGTGCCGACCACGCGTTGCAGCCGCCGGACCGCGAACGTGTAAGCGGCCAGCCCAAGATAGGCCTCGGTCTTCCCGCCACCGGTCGGGAAGAACAGCAGGTCCACCAGCGCCGCCGAGGACTGGGCCCGGTCGCGATGCGCCGGATCAGTGAGGCTGGGCAGGTTCAGCAGGACGAACGCGAGCTGGAACGGCCGCCACGAGGCCACCTCTGCGCCCCGCTCCCGCACCGTCTCGGCCGCTTCGGCGAAGCTCAGCCCGCCGGATTCCCGTATCGCGGCGATGGTCGTGTGCCGACGCTGCAGCGCCATCGCCTGGTTCGCGAACCGGAATGCCTCAAGCGCCACCTCGTGCCCGGGAGCGGAAGGCGACGTGACAAGCTCGATCCCGGCCCGGATCCGGCCGGCGCAATGCAACGCGGTGAAGACGGCCGTCTCCGCCGTTTCCCGCAGTGCCTCCGGCAGGCCCGCGACCCGGGTCTGCTGCTCGTCCAGCCATCCCTCATACCCTGCCGCCAGCGGCCCGAGTCCCGCCGCGAGCCGGCCGGGCGCCGCCGTGGCCAGCTCATCCATCGACAGCTCCGCCTCGGCCAGGTACGAGCCCGGCTCGGCCGACGGCGCGATCGTCGCCGGGACCTCGTAAGTGGGCAGCCAGGTTGTCTCCAGCCGGAACGCGTGCCGCTCACCCGCGCGGACATGAGCGTGCACCGCGACATTGCGCCCGACCGCGTGCCGGAGCTCGTCCCGGTACAGCAGCCGCAGGTGCCGGTCTTCGGTGTCACCGTCGAGCGCCGCGAAATCCTCGAGGGGATCATCGATCGGGCAGAACACGGCCAGCTCCTGCTCGACGGCCGCGGTGACGGTCAGCTTCGGCTGGAACAGCCACGCCGCGTCCTTGTTGACCGGCAGCTCATCCTGCGCGTTCACCAGGCCAAGCTCGACCACCTGGGCACCGGCGTCCGAGCCGTTCACGCGAGGGCGGACATCAACGGCCAGGTACACGCCGGAAAGCCTGGCGTCAGGCATGGTCAGCGGGATGCGCTGTGAAGGCCCGTCGCCGAACCGCACGTGCGTCACGTACCGGGCAGTCTCCCGGCTCCAGCTGCGCCGGGGGTTACCCGCCTCATCCAGCGCCTCGGCCTTGCCGTAACGGCCCCAGGATGCCGTGACGGTCAGCGTGTCCACGCCGGACGCCACCACGCACGACAGTCCCATCGACGAGGCCCACATCCGCCCCGCGTTCTGCATCGTCAACAGCTCGGGCAGTTCCCCGTCGGCGCCGTCCCCGCCGGCCGCGATCTCAGTGTCTACCGCGCCTCCGGCCGCGTCCGTCCCGGACTGCGGGTCATGCCGCGGCCCGAGCCGCCCCACCAGGTACCGCTCCCCCGGCCCCGCCGAACGCGGCGGGAGCACCTCGAGCTCCCCGTCCCACGGCCCCAGCAGGTCCCGCTCGATCAGCTCCACGAGCTCATCCCGTACCTGGTAGGAGGACGCGGCCGCGAACTCCTGCGCCTCGTCAAGCGGCGACGGCTGCTCGCCCTGGACCACTTCGGTCATGCCCACCCTCCGTCGCAGCCGGCCCGTTCCGGTCATCGGACCCAGAGTAATCAGGCTGCCGACATTCCGGCCCTAGTGAAATTCCATTGATACCGAACGGACGGTGAGCAGTTGCCACCAGTTACCGTTAGCCTGACAGTGCGCAAGGAAGGGAGGAATCCGATGACTGCCCTGCCTGACTGGATGGACCTGCCCGATGGCCTGAGTGCCGAGGAATACGAGGCGCTCCCGGAGGATATCTGCCGCCGGATCGAGATTGTTGACGGGGCGATCATCGTGAACGCCGCCCCGCGCCGCCTTCATCAAGACATCTGCCGGCGCCTCGCCAACGTCCTGGAGGCCGCGTGCAGGCCCGCTCTTACGGTGTCCACGGACGTGGACCTGCGCTTGCGGGACATCCCGTTGCTCAACCGTCGCCCCGACGCTGTGATGTACGACGCCTCTTTGCCTGACGATGCGGTGCTCCGTCCAGAGCACTGCAAGCTTGTGGTGGAAGTCATGTCACCTGGCTCGGTAACCACTGACCAGACCGATAAGCCAGCGGAATATGCCGTGGCCCGTATCCCGCACTACTGGCGTGTCGAACATGACCCGGCCGAAAGGATCCTGTCCGTCTTCTGCTACCGGCTCGATCCGACCACGGGTGCTTACGCCTCAGCAGGAGTGCACACAGGAAAGATGATCGTCACCGATCCCGTCAGCGTCACAATCGACCTGGCCACACTGCTCTGAGGGCAGTGGGAGAAGGTTCGCGTCAACCGGTGAACCGCCCGACACCGAAGGCTGAACGCTCTGCCGCGACGCTACATGCGCTGACGCCAAACATGGCGGCGGTGAGAACGATCGATACCCTGCTTACACGTCAGTACCCCGAACGTTTACCGCGGCCGTGCACCAGGAAGAGGACTGGTATGTCGCGCAGTGCCTAGAGGTCGACGTCGCC
>Ga0302314_10020430_pt1 | contig 10953 bp, 13 predicted proteins | sample III_Palsa_N2_3_FD_200533 | JGI IMG/M metagenome (GOLD analysis project Ga0302314, IMG submission 200533) | Peat permafrost microbial communities from Stordalen Mire near Abisko, Sweden - III_Palsa_N2_3 | ecosystem: Environmental > Terrestrial > Soil > Palsa > Peat permafrost | place: Sweden... | reverse complement strand
CGACTTCATCGACGTGACCCGGCTCTGGTTCCCGTGGGTGTTCAACCTGGCCGACGCCGCCATCAATGTCGGCAGCGTGCTCCTGGTCTGGGACCTGTTTCTGGCGCCGCGAAAGCGCGCAGCCGTTTGAAGCGGATTGGCGCCGGTGCGGACGATAGGGTATCTGGGCGCTAACCACCGGGCCGGGGCGGCCTTGCGAGGAAGAGACAACTCCATGAAGTTCACCCGCGTCGCCGCCGCAGCCGCGCTTCTCGCCGCGGCCGGTCTCGCCGGCTGCGACACCGCATCCAAGGCGTTCGGCCTCGCCAAGGTGACGCCGGACGAATTCCGGGTCGTGACCAAGGCGCCGCTGACCCTGCCGCCGGACTACTCGCTGCGTCCGCCGGCGCCGGGCGAGCCGCGCCCGCAGGAACTGCAGCCCGAGAGCGCCGCGCGCCAGGCCCTGATCGGCCAGCGTCAGGGCGACGTGCGCTCCGACGGCGAGCGGATGCTGGTCTCCAAGGCCGGCGCCGATCACGCCGATCCGCTGGTGCGCTATGTGGTCGACGACGAGTTCGGCAACCTCGCCCACAAGGACAAGAGCTTCTCGGACTACGTGCTGTTCTGGAAGAAGGGGGCCCCAGTGGTCGCCCCGCAAGGCGAACTCGGCGACCCGAACGCGCCCCAACCGATCGACCCGGCCATCGAAGAAAAGCGCCTGCAGTCCCTCACCGGCAACAAAACCATCGTCATCGCCCGCAAGGGCGACTCCCGGGTCAAACTGCCGGGGCTGTAGGCCTTCCCTCCCTCCCCTTCATGGGGAGGGCAGATCGCGCAGCGATCGGGTGGGGGAGTCTGAGGACGAGCTCGAACCCACCAAATAATCGTAGCTGCGTCGGACTTCCCCACCCGTCCGATGCTTCGCATCGTCCACCCTCCCCATAAAGGGGAGGGACGTAGGCGCGCTTCCCACGGAATCGTCCTATATTCGCCAGCTCACCATGACCATTCGCCGTCTCCCCCCCGAGCTTGTCAGCCGCATCGCCGCCGGTGAGGTGGTCGAGCGGCCGGCGAGTGTGGTGAAGGAGCTGGTCGAGAACGCGGTCGACGCCGGCGCGCGGCTGATCGAAATCCAAGCCGACGGCGGCGGCCTCGCCCGCATCCTGGTCGCCGACGACGGCCAGGGCCTGGGCCCCGACGAGCTGCCGATGGCGGTAGAGCGCCACGCCACCTCCAAGCTTTCCGCCGGCGCCGACGGCGGCTGGGACCTGCTGCGGATCGCCACGCTGGGCTTCCGCGGCGAAGCGCTGCCGTCGATCGGCTCGGTCGCGCGCCTCTCGATCTCGGCCCGCAAAGCGGGCGCGCAAGCCCACGCGATCCTGGTTGAAGGCGGCGACGCGCGCCCCGTCGCCCCGTCGGCCTTCCCCGGCCCGCACGGCGCCCGCGTCGAGGTGCGCGACCTGTTCTACGCCACGCCCGCCCGCCTGAAGTTCATGAAGTCAGAGCGCGCCGAGGCGATGGCGATCGCAGACGAGGTGAAGCGCCAGGCCATGGCGCACGCCGAGGTCGCGTTCAGCCTCGATCTCGACGGCCGCCGCACCCTGCGCCTGCCGGCCGAGGCGCCCGGCGAGCAGGGCCGGCTCGCCCGTCTCGCCGCCATCCTGGGCGCCGACTTCGCCGACAATGCGCTCGCTATCGACCACCTGCGCGACGAGGTGCGCCTGGTCGGCCACGCCGGCGTGCCGACCTTCAACCGCGGCAACGGCGCCCACCAGTACCTGTTCGTCAACGGCCGCCCGGTACGCGACCGGCTGCTGCAAGGCGCCCTGCGCGCCGCCTACGCCGACTTCCTCGCCCGCGACCGCCATCCGGTCGCCGCCCTCTACCTCGAACTCGACCCCACCCTGGTCGACGTCAACGTGCACCCGGCCAAGGCGGAGGTGCGCTTTCGCGATCCGGCGCTGGTGCGCGGTCTGATCGTCGGCGCCCTGCGCCACGCCCTCGCCGGCGCCGGCCACCGCGCCTCGACCACCGTCGCCGCCGACGCGCTGGCGGGCTTCAGGTCGGGATACCAGCCTGGTCCGTCCGCCGCCGGCTTCTCGGCCTGGCAGGCGGGCGGCTGGACGCCGGCGGCGCAAAGCGGCCTGCTGGCCGGTGTCGCCGAGATTTCCGCCCGGTTCGAAGCCCCAACGGCTTATGCCGCCGGCTTCGCCGAGCCCGGCGCTCCCGCGCCGTTCGATCCGATCGACTTTCCGCTCGGCGCCGCCCGCGCCCAGTTGCATGAGACCTACATCGTGGCCCAGACCCGCGACGGCGTCGTCATCGTCGACCAGCACGCCGCCCACGAGCGGCTGGTTTACGAGCGGATGAAGGAAGGCATGGCCGCCGGCGCCGTGCCCACCCAGGCGCTGCTGATGCCGGTGGTGGTCGAACTCGACCAGGCCGAAGCCGAGCGCGTCGCCAGCCGGGCGGGCGAGCTCGCCGACCTCGGCCTGGTGCTGGAAGCGTTCGGCCCCGGCGCGGTGCTGGTGCGTGAGACCCCGGCGGCGCTGGGCGAAACCGACGTCGCCGGCCTGGTGCGCGATATCGCCGACGATCTGGCCGAGCACGGCGCGGCGCTGGCGCTGAAAGAGCGGCTGGAGCACGTCGCCGGCACCATGGCCTGCCACGGCTCGGTCCGCGCCGGCCGCCGCCTCGCCGCGCCGGAGATGAACGCCCTGCTGCGCCAGATGGAGGCGACGCCCCACTCCGGCCAATGCAACCACGGCCGCCCGACCTACGTCGAACTGAAACTGGCCGACATAGAGCGCCTGTTTGGGCGGCGGTGAAGCTCGTTTTCAGATGACAGCGCCGGAGCGTCGCGGCTAAAGTCGCCGCACTTGCGCAGCCACACCGGCCCGCGCTCGGAGGTTTGATGTCAGAGATTGTGGTCGAGGCCAGGGCCTAACACGCTCGCCTCTGCGCTGGTTTTCCAGCCGTGACCCGAACTTGAAGGCCCTTGCTCGCCCGTCCGTGTCCGCACGGACGCGTCCTCGCACGCCTTCCTCGGATCTCCCACTTGAACATCTCCAAACCGCAGCAGCGCACGCTGCACGCGCTCGCCCAGGGCGGCCGCATCCTGCTCGAACGTGACGAAACCGGCCGCACCATCGCCGCCGAATGCCTGACCCGCGAGGGCTGGCGCCTCGCCGAGTGCACTCTCGATCTCTTCAAGCTGCTCAAGCGCAGGCGTCTGATCGCGAGCCAGGGCGGCGGGCCTTATCTCATCACCCGCGAAGGGCTGGAGCGGCTGCGCCCTCAGCTCGACAACCGCACCTCAGGGCGCGGCTGGTGAGACGCGCAGGAAGCTCACCCGCGCGGCGCCCCAGGTCCGTTCGTCCAGCGGCTCGAAGCCCGCCGGCGTCGGCGCGGGGTCGTCCATGCCGCGCTCCAGCACGACAAGGGCGTCAGGCGCCAGCCAGCCGCCCGCGAGCAATCGCGCGAGCGCCGCCTCGCCAAGGGCCTTGCCGTAGGGCGGGTCGAGGAAGGCGAGGTCGAACGACCCGCCGTCGCCGGTCGTCCGTGCGCTGAGCGTCGTCGCGTCGCGCCGGTCGATCCGTGCGCGGTCGCCGAGCTTCAGCACCCCGACGTTAGCGCCAATCGCCGCCCGCGCCGCTTCGTCGCGGTCGACGAATAGGCAGAAGGCCGCGCCGTGCGACATCGCCTCCAACCCGAGCGAGCCTGAGCCAGCGAAAACGTCAATCACGCGCGCCCTGTTCAAGGCGGGCGACCAGGGCGCGTGCTGCAGCACATTGAACAGCGCCTGACGGGTGCGATCGGCGGTTGGCCGGGTCGACTGTCCCTTCGGCGCCACAAGCGGACGGCCTCGAAACGTCCCAGCAACGATCCGCATGGGAAAGTCCTTCCTAAGGCGGCGGTCTCTAGCGGATGAAGGGCCCCCTGATCAAACGAGGCGGAGGATGAGTCTAGAGCTGCCACGGCTGTCGCAGGCGGCCTTCATCGCGGACCTCAGTCCGCGAGAGCGCAGCCTATGGCGTATTGCGGCCACGCTGGCGGGCGGAGTCGTCGGCGGGGTGATCATCGGTCTGATCGTCGGCATGATCGCTCTGGTGCTGCTGGTGTTCGTCACCAGCGGCTTCCACCTCGACCCGCGCGGGCTGCCGAACCAGATTACCTCGTTGATCGATGAGGATGGCAAGACCGTCCGCAGCGCGCTCGGCCTGCTGACCCTGGCGACGGCCACCAACGGCCCGATGGCGGCGACATTCATCGTCGTCGCCGCGCTGATCCTCGGCGTGAATCCGCGGCGCTACATCACGATCGCGGCGAAGATCCGCTGGCGACTGCTCGGCAGCGGCCTCTTGCTCTCGTTCGTGATCATCGGACCGCTGGTGCTGGCGAGCCAGTTTCTCGACCCGCACGCGCCGCCGGCGCCGATGCTGAGCCTGGCGAGCGACTGGCCAGGCCGGATCGGCTACGCCGTCGCCTGCATCGCGCTGCTGATCCCGGCCGCCGCCGCCGAGGAGGTGGTGTTCCGGGGCTGGCTGCTGCGCCAGACCTCGGCGGTCTCGCGCAATCCGGTCTTTCTGATGGCTCTGAACGGGGTGCTGTTCTCGGCCGTGCACGGAGAGTTCGCGCCCGATCCATTCCTGACCCGTGCGCTGATGGGCGCGGGCTTCGTCTACATGACCCTGCGTCTCGGCGGCATCGAGTTCTCGACCGGGGCGCACGCGGCCAACAATATCATGATCGTGTTGTTCATTCAGCCGCTGTCGCTGAAACCCGCGCCATCGACCGGCGGCGTCAGCAGCGGCTCCCTGTTCCAGGATCTGTTCCTGTTGGTCAGCTATGTGGCGATGGCGGAGGTGGTGGCGCGCTGGCCGCTGCTGCGTCGCTGGTCGGGGGCGGATCAGGTTCCAGATCTGACAACCAACGTTGCGGCGGAGCACTTTTCTTAAGCGCCTCGAGGCTGCCGCGCAGCGTCTCCATGAAGCGCGCACGCTCGCCGCACCAGCCGATCGCCTCACCGACCAGCACGGTGCAATTCATCGGCGCCGGCAGAATCGCCCCCTTCGGCAGCACGCGGCCAGCGCCCTCGATCCAGATCGGCGTCACCGGCGCATCGGGAAAGGCGGCGGCCAGGCGCGCGACACCGGCCTTCATCGGACCCAGTTCATCGACGCCTTTGCCGCGCGTCCCTTCAGGAAAGATGATGACGATGTCGCCGGCCGCGAGCGCCGCGCGAGCCGGCGCCAGCCCATCCTCGCGGTCGCCCGAACCGCGCACCACCGGCACGATGCCGATCACGCTGCGCGAGAACCAGCCGATGATCGGCCCGCGCAGGAAATAGTCCGCCGCCGCCACCGGCCGCAGCCGACGCATCAGCCGCGCCGGGAAGATGGTCAGCAACAGCAAGGTGTCGACGTGGCTGTTGTGGTTGGCGACGACGATCGACGGTCCCGCTTTCGGCAGCCGCTCGCGCCCGACCACGTCGGCGCCGGTGAAGAACGCCGCCAGCGGCCGCGCCATCAACGTCAGGAACATCAACCGCGCGAGATTCATCGGTGCAGGACGAAGAAGGTCATCAGGTGAAAATACAGCGGCGCGGTGAAGGTAAGGCTATCGATCCGGTCCAGGATACCGCCGTGTCCCGGGATCAGATGCGATGAATCCTTGACCCCGATATCGCGCTTCACGGCCGACAGGGTCACGTCGCCAGCGAACCCGGCCAGCGGCAGCAGCACCGCCATGATCGCCAAGTTGACCCCCGCCAACGGCGCGAAGAACGGCCCGATCAGCCAGATCAGGCCAGCGGTGGTGACCCAGCCGCCGAGGAAGCCCTCCCAGGTCTTGTTCGGGCTGACCGTCGGCATGATCTTGTGGCGGCCGACGAGCTTGCCCCAGCAGTACTGCGCCACGTCATTGGCCTCGGTCGTCACCAACAGCAGAAACACCAAGCCCGCGGGCCCAGCCGGCATCGGCTCGTTCGCCGGCGTACGCATCAGGAACACCACGAAGCCGATGGTGTAGACGCAGGCCACCTCGCCCCAGTGAAACCCGGCCGCGCGCTGCAAATAGTTCCGGGTCTGGCCGCCGATCGCCATCAGGAACGGCGTGATCAGGAACACCCAGACCGGGATGAACACGAGGTAGATGCCGTACTCGTTGATCGCGATCCAGCCGTAGCTGATCGGCACCACGAGGTAGGACGCCAGGATGATCAGCCGGTCTTCCCGCCGCGCCGGCGCCAGCGACAGGAACTCGCGCAGCGCCATGAACGAGATCGCCGCGAACAGCACCAGCATCGCCTGCCACCCCAGCAACAGGGCGCCGGACAGCAGGGCGACCATCACCCACCACGAATTCACCCGCTGGCGCAGGTTGGCGTAGTCGCGGGCGGGTCGAAGCCGGGGCAGGATCGCCGCCGCCAGCGCGCCCAGCGTCAGCACCGTCAGCACCCCCGCCAGACCCCAGACCAGCGGCCAGGCGATCGGCGGAAGGGTGCAGCCGAACAGGTCGAGGTTGAGGGTCGCGGCCGACATGGCGAGACCCGCGTTGTCCCTTGCCAAGCTTGCCGGCGCAAGCGGCGCGATGGCGAGCGCCGTCCCCGCATGCGATGGTGTGCGCTACGCTTGTTGAGGACTGGCCGTGGCCGAACCTGCTAACCGCCGTCCGATCAAGTCGCGCGAGTCCGGCTGGGCGCACTGGCTGGCCAGGCGCCTGGCCGACGCCGACTTGCGGCCGGACCTGATCTCAGGTGTCAGCATCGCCTTCGCCCTGCTGGGCGCGGCCATGCTGCTAGCCGCCGGCGCGACCGAGCCCGCCGGTGTGCGTGCGGCGCTGCTGCTCGCCGCCGCCGCGATGATCCAACTGCGGCTGGTCTGCAATCTGCTCGACGGCATGGTGGCGGAGCACGGCCGCAGTTCGTCTGCCGGCCCGATCTGGAACGAGCTGCCCGACCGCTTCTCGGATGTCGCCCTGTTGGCCGCCGCCGGTTACAGCGCCGGCGCCGGCGGGCTGATGTTCGCGGTCGAGATCGGCTGGATCTGCGCCTGCCTGGCGCTGCTGACCGCCTATTTGCGCGAAATGGGGCGCGGGCTCGGCTTCGCGGCCGACTTCTCCGGCCCGATGGCCAAGCCGCAGCGGATGGCGGCGCTCTCCATCGCCTGCGTGGTCGGCGCGCTGGAGCCGCTTTGGGGCTGGCGCGGCGAGACGCTGTGGATCGCGCTCGTGATCGTGGCGATCGGAACCGCGATCACCGCCGCCCGGCGCACCCGCACCCTGGCCCGGCGGCTGAGGGACCGGAAACACAGCGGAGGAAACGCATGAGCCTCGTCACCACCGAAGATCGCGGCGCCGTGCGCGTCGTCATCTACGCCAACCCGCCGTTCGGCACGATGACCGCCGCCGGCTCGAACGAGATGTACGCCGCGGTGGAAGCGGCCCTGACCGACCCCGGCGTGCGAACGATCGTAGTCACCGGCGGCCTGCCTGGCATCTTCATCCGCCACTACGATGTCGGAGAGTTGTCGGTGATGTCCGACGCCCTGACCGACCCTGCGCCGCCGGTCCCGCCGCGCGAGCCCGGCCCGCGCACGCCCGGCTTCCTCGATCTGACCGATCTGATCGCCGCCGCCGACAAGCCGGTGATCGCCGCGATCAACGGCCTGTGCATGGGCGGCGGCTTCGAGCTGTCGCTGGCCTGCGACCTCCGCATCGCCGGCCGGGACGTGACCGCGATCGGCCTGCCGGAGACGCGCATCGGCATCTTCCCCGGCGGCGGCGGCACCCAGCGGCTGCCGCGCCTGATCGGCGAGGCCAAGGCGCTGGAGATGATTCTGCGCGGCCTGACGGTCGACGGCGTCGGCGCGCACGCGCTGGGGATCGTGCATGAGGTCGCAGCCGATCCGCTGGCGCGCGCGCTGGAGATCGCCGCGGAACTGGCGTCGCGCGGGGCCGAGGGCCTCGCCTTCGCCAAGCGGCTTACCCGCGCGGCGCTCGACCGCCCCCTGGCCGAGGGCCTGGCCGACGAGCGCCAGAGCTTTTTGGCGGTGATGCGGACGCCGTCCGCGCGCGAGGCTTTGCGGGCTTCCCGGGCCCCGGTCGAAATCCAGCAGGCTTGACCTTGGGCTTGGCCCAGCCGGGCTTACGCTTCAGCGCTTCGACCTTGAGCGCGGGCGCCGCCGACGCCTGAGCGTGCTTCTGCGGCGTTGGTTTGGCCTTGAACCGCCGGCCAGATTTCCCCGCCACCAGCCCGATGACCCCGTCCGCGCCCCGCACCGGCGGCGGCAGCTCCTCCACCGCGCCCTTCTCCAGCGATCCAAGCTCGTACGGCCCGTAAGCGACCCGGATCAGCCGGTTGACCGTGAGGCCGAGCGCCTCCAACACCTTGCGTACTTCGCGGTTTTTGCCCTCGTTGAGCGCCACGCTGATCCACCGGTTGGCCGCGCCCTCCGGCCCCGGCTCGACCTCTGCTTCGATCGCGCCGTAGTGAACGCCATCGACCGTGATGCCATGCTCGAGCCGCGCCAGCTTGCCTTCGTCCACACGGCCGCGGGCCCTGGCCCGATAGCGCCGCCGCAGCCCTGTCGCCGGCAGCTCGAGCGTCCGCGCCAGTTCGCCGTCATTAGTCAGCAGCAAGAGGCCCTCGGAATTGAGGTCGAGCCGCCCCACGGAGATCAACCGCGGCAAGCCGGGCGGCAGGGCGTCGAACACCGTCGGCCGGCCGGCCGGATCGCGGTGTGAGGTCACCAAGCCCGGCGGCTTGTGGTAGCGGAACAGGCGCGTCGGCTCGGCCGCCGCGACCGGCCGGCCGTCCAGCGTCACCTTGTCCTTGGCCGAGACCTTCACCGCCGGCGAGGTCAGGGTTTCGCCATTCAGCGTCACCCGGCCGGCCTCGATCAGCCGCTCGACCTCACGGCGCGAGGCGACACCGGCCCGCGCCAGCACCTTGGCGATGCGCTCGCCGCCCTCCGCCGAGGCTTGACCTTGGCCGCCCCCGGCGCTTGCGTCGTCCCGATGATCCATGACGCCGAGACCATGCGCATCGCCCTCGAAGAGGCGCAAGCCGCCGCCGCCCGCGGCGAGGCCCCGATCGGCGCCGTGGTGCTCGATCCGGCGACCGGCGATATCATCGCCCGCGCCGGCAACAGCCCGATCGGCCTCTCCGATCCCACGGCCCACGCCGAGATCCTGGCCCTGCGCGCCGCCGCCCAGCGCCTCGGCAACTACCGCCTGCCCGGCCTGACCCTGGTCGTCACCCTGGAGCCCTGCGCCATGTGCGCCGGCGCCATCAGCCACGCCCGCATCGGCCGCCTGGTGTTCGGCGCTACGGACGAAAAGGGTGGTGCGGTCGTCAGCGGGGCGCGCTTCTTCGACCAGCCGACGTGCCACTGGCGGCCGGAGGTCGAGGGCGGCGTGCTGGGCGAGGAGAGCGTGGCGATGCTGAGGGCGTTTTTCCGCGCACGCCGATAAAACAGTTTGACCACCGTATAAACTATTACGATATAAATAGTCATCGGGAGGAAACGCCGATGGCAACTAAGTACGAACCGCTCAGCGTTCGACTGCGACACACACCCGGAGGCCGAATTCGGCTTACTTTCAATGAGATAGAGACCATTCTGGGGTTCGCACTGCCGAACTCCGCGCGGAATCACGCGCCGTGGTGGGCGAATGTTGGGGGGTCCCACGTACAGGCTGAGGCCTGGATGGGCGCAGGATGGCGCACTTGTCAGGTCGACGTCCCCGGAGAGAAGGTTTCATTCGAAAGAGCGAAGCCGTCTGCCTCGCAACAAGATCGCGAGGCCCCCCGCGTCGGTGAGTCAGCCGTTGCGTTTGTACCCGACAACTCGATCGTCATTCGACAGTCCGATCTGAGAGGGAGCGCGGTTCGTCTGCTTGAAGACTACCGAGAAGAACAGGGTGGCAGTCTCGCGGACGCGGTTGTGGGCTTGTTGAACGCGATGGCCCTTGAGCGCCGTCGGCAACTGCTCGAGCGGTTTCCAATGCGCGGCCCAATCTCCCCAATCGACAGCACCGACCTGGTCCGCGAAGACCGAGATGCGCGCTGACATCGTCCTGGACGCGTCAGTTGCGGCGAAATTCTACTTTCCCGAGGACGGTTCGGACCGGACCCGAGCGATGCTGACATCAGGCGTGGTCGTCGCCGCGCCCGACCTGCTGTTCGTCGAGATGGCCAGCATCGCGGCCAAGCGGGTCAAGCGCGGTCTCTGTTCAGCCGAGCTTGGCCGCGACGCGGTTAACTCGGTCGGTGATCTTGTCGATGAAGTTTTCACTCTCAGGAGCCTGGCGACGCGCGCCTTCTTGTTCGCACGAGACAACGGCTTCTCCGCCTACGACGGCGCCTATCTCGCGCTAGCCGAGCGATTGAATGCGCCGGTCCTGACGGCCGACGAGCGCCTTATCGAAGGGGCTCGGGCATTAGGGGCCGGAAACCTCGTTAGACCGTTGTAGCGCGGCTTGCGCCGCCACCCGCACGGCGGGATGATCGTCCCATAAAGAATGGGAGGATTTCAGATGGGATTGCTTGATGGGAAGGTCGCCATCGTCACCGGCGGCGGTAACGGGCTGGGCGAGGCTTATTGCAAGCTGTTCGCCCAGGAGGGTGCTTCGGTCGTCGTGAACGACCTCGGCGGCGCACGAGATGGTACGGGCGGCAGCCTCAGCGCCGCACAGACGGTGGTCAACGCGATCACCGCGGCCGGTGGCAAGGCGGTGGCCAACGGCGACGACGTCTCCACCGTCCAAGGCGGCGAGCGCATCTTCCAGACCGCGATCGACAATTTCGGCGGCGCTCACATCCTGGTCAACAACGCCGGCATCCTGCGCGACAAGACCTTCTCCAACACCTCGGAATCCGACTGGGACGCGGTGGTGAAGGTGCACCTGAAGGGCGCCTACTGCGTGACCATGCCGGTGTGGAACTGGATGAAGGCCAACGGCGGCGGCGTG
>Ga0302314_10020429_pt1 | contig 10953 bp, 5 predicted proteins | sample III_Palsa_N2_3_FD_200533 | JGI IMG/M metagenome (GOLD analysis project Ga0302314, IMG submission 200533) | Peat permafrost microbial communities from Stordalen Mire near Abisko, Sweden - III_Palsa_N2_3 | ecosystem: Environmental > Terrestrial > Soil > Palsa > Peat permafrost | place: Sweden... | reverse complement strand
TCGCACAACGCCGTGGCCGGCACCATCGTGCTGACCAATCTGGCCACGAAATACAATTCGAGTTTGCGCTGGATGTTCACGATGGCCGCGCGCCAGCTGCCGCTGACACCCTTGGCCGCGCCATGGAGTGAACCCCTGGGCTCTGGCCTGGCCTGGCCAAAAAGCGGCATTGCCTATCTCGCCGATGCCGACACCGACTGGTACAAACAAGAGAATGTCAAAGACGCGCGGCAGCAATGACACCGTCTTCATCCGTCGTTTCTCCACCTGCCGGCGTCGGCTTGTTTCGGGAAACCGAAGCGGCCGGCCTGAATCAGGCGATAGAAAGAGCGCGCGTAGCATTGCTGGCGCTACAACGCGATGACGGACACTGGTGCTTCGAGCTCGAGTCCGATGGCACGATCACCGCCGAATACATCCTGTTGATGCATTACATGGGCGAAATCGATCGTCCACTGCAGGAAAAGATGGCGCGCTATCTGCGCGCCATCCAGGCAACGGAAACTCACGGCGGCTGGCCCCAGTATCACGGCGGTGCGCTCGACGTATCGTGCACGGTGAAAGCGTATTACGCCCTCAAGGCGGCGGGCGACGATCCCGCCGCGGAGCACATGCGGTGCGCACGCGAAGCCGTGCTGGCACATGGCGGCGCCGCCAGATGCAATGTGTTCACGCGGATCCTGCTGGCTTTGTTCGAGCAAGTGCCTTGGCGCGCCGTGCCCTATGTGCCGGTGGAAATCATGCTGTTTCCGCGCTGGGCACCTTTTCACATCGAGAAGATTTCCTACTGGGCGCGCACGACCGTCGTACCGCTGACGATTCTTTGTACGCTCAAGGCGAGAGCGAACAATCCGGAAAAGATCGGCGTACGCGAATTGTTCGTTACGCCGCCGGAGCAGGAGCGCCACTATTTTCTCCGCGGTGGCGCATTGAATCGCATGTTCCTGGTAGTGGACAGCATCGGCCGTGCGCTCGATCGCTGGATGCCGAAAAAACTGCGACAGCACGCGATCCGCAAAGCCGAAGCATGGTTCCTGCCGCGCATGAACAACGAGGATGGCGTCGGTGCGATTTTCCCGCCGATGGTCAACTGCTACGAAGCCATGGCACTGCTCGGCTATCCCAGGGATCATCCGGCGCGGCAAACCTGCCTGCGCGCACTGCAGAAACTCGTCGTCCATCGTGACGACGGTTCAGCCTATTGCCAGCCTTGCGTTTCGCCGATATGGGACACCGGCTGGTGCGCGCTGGCGCTGATGCACGCCAGCGACAGCGCTTCGACACAGACGGCCATCGCGCGGGCATGCGAATGGTTGACTGACCGGCAGGAACTGGAATGCAAAGGCGACTGGGCCGCGCGCGTTACAGACGTGGCGCCGGGTGGCTGGGCCTTCCAGTACGCGAATGCCTTTTATCCGGACATCGACGACACGGCATTGATCGCTGCGTTGCTGCAACTACAGGACCGCCGTACGGAACCAACTCGTCAGCGCGTCAACATCGATCGCGCGGCGGACTGGATGATCGCGCTGCAGTCGAAAAATGGCGGCTTTGCCGCCTTCGATGCGGACAATACCCACTATTACCTCAACGCGATTCCGTTCGCCGATCACGGCGCGCTGCTCGATCCACCCACCGAAGATGTTTCTGGTCGGGTACTGGCCTGCCTGGGTGTGCTGGCACGTGCGCAGGATCGCGACTGCATAAGCCGCTGCGTTGCTTTTCTGCGCGCGAGTCAACACAGCGACGGGTGCTGGTGGGGCCGCTGGGGCAGCAACTACATCTACGGCACCTGGAGCGTGCTCGGTGGTTTGGCGTTGGTCGGTGAGGATCAGCAACAACCGTATATCCGCAAGGCGATCGCGTGGTTGCGCTCCTGTCAGCACGCCGATGGTGGCTGGGGCGAAACCAACGACAGTTACATCGATCCGGCCTTGCGCGGCAGCAACGGCGGCGTCAGCACGCCGCACTCCACCGCGTGGGGGATCCTGGCCCAACTCGCCATGGGTGAGGTGTCATCGGATTCGGTGCGTCGCGGCATCGCCTTCCTGCTCGCTAATCAGCAAGCCCATGGCTTGTGGTCGCATCCTTCTCACAACGCGCCTGGTTTTCCACGCGTGTACTACCTCAAGTACCACGGCTACGCGGCGTATTTTCCCTTATGGGCACTCGCCCGCTATCGGCAACTGCTGCAGCAGGTTGATGCTTGAGCGACGCGCCGACCATCCGCACGGTGGGCATCGTCGTCGCACTGGCAGCCGAGGCCAGGGCGCTGACGTCGCACAGGGTGTATCCCGATCGCATCACTTCGCTCATGAACGGCACCGCCCTATCGCTCGGCGGCATGGGGCCGAATGGTGCGCAGCGCGCGGCGCATGCGCTCGTCGACGCAGGCGCAACGGCGCTCGCGGCTTTCGGCGTCGCCGGCGCACTCGACGCTGGCCTGCACAGCGGCGCGTTGCTGTGCCCTGCGGAGATTGTCGATGACGAAGGCCATCTCTACACGCTGGATTCCGCGTGGCGCGCGCGTCTGCTGCAGCGCCTTGCCAATACGGGATTGCCGGTCTCGGCAGCTACGCAGCTACTCAGCCTGTCCGTGCCGTTGCTGACGGCGGCAGCGAAACGCGCGGCGCGTGATCACTACGCAGCGGACGCCGTGGATATGGAAAGCGCTGCGGTCGCCGCCGTCGCCGCCGCCCGCGGCCTGCCGTTCATTGCATTGCGCGCGATCGTCGACGAACTGGATGACGCGATACCCGCCACGCTGCAAGCCGGCATCGATGCGTGGGGCCGCCCACGGCCATTCAACCTGATCGCCGTCCTGGGTCGTCGACCCGCGCTGCTCGCCGATCTACCGGGCCTGTATTGGCGCATGCGGCAAGCCACCCGAACACTGCGCGCCGCGGCACACGCCGCGTCCCCCGGATTGGGCTGGAATGCATGAGTATCGCCATGTTGTCGACCCACTCACGATGGAAGAAGCTCGCGCTCTTTGACGTTGATGCAAGGCATCGACGCGAACGCGAAGGCAGCGACGTCTCGTGATCAGATCGCCCCACAAAGGCCTGGTGTGGCTGGTCGATCAGAGCGGTCGTCACCCATTCACGATACTGTTGCCGGCGCTGCTGCTGGCGTTCGTCGCCGTGGTCGGCTGCTCCCGATATCTGAGCATCGATACCGATACGGATCATCTGTTTTCACAGAGTCTGCGCTGGCGCCAGCAAAGCCTGCAGTTCGATCGGCAATTCCCGCAGTTCAGCGATACGCTTACCGCGGTCGTGCGGGCACCGACCGCCGAGGAAGCACGCGTTACGGCAAGCGCGCTGGCCCGCGAACTGGCTGCCGATCACCGTCACGTGCGCTCGGTCGCCACGCCAGGCATCAGTCCCTTTCTCGATCGGGAAGGATTGCTGCTGTTGTCATCCAAAGAAGTGGCCGGCGTGCTCGACACGATGCTGCAGGCGGAACCGCTGCTCGGGCCGCTGTCGACCGACCCCTCCGGACGCGGCCTGCTCAAGGGCATCGACATGATGGTCGAAGGAGTGCGCCGCGGCATGGCCTCTGATCTGTCGGCTTACAACGGCGCGCTCGGCAACGTGGCGCAGACGCTCGAGGATGCGGCGGCCGGACACCTCAGCCCGCTGTCCTGGCAGGCACTATTGACCCCGACGCTGGTTGGTCACAACGGCGGCCTGGAATTCGTGCTGATCAACCCGGTGCTGGATCACGACGCACTGGAACCCGGAGCAGCAGCCACCCAGGCGATGCTGCGTGTCGCTGCCGGCTTGCCCGACGTGAAATCAGGCCGCGTCAAAGTGGACTACACCGGCTCGGTGCCGCTTTCCGATGAAGAATTCCAATCCCTGACCGATCGCGCATGGCCGATTGCGATCGGCAGCGGCTTGCTGTTGATAGTGTGGTTGGTGCTCGCCTTGCGCTCCTGGCGACTGATCGTGCCGGTCGTGCTGACCCTGGTGGCGGGGCTGATCTACACACTGGGCTTTGCCGCCGTTGCGATTGGCCGTCTAAACCTGATTTCGGTAGCGTTCACCGTGCTTTTCGTCGGCCTTGCGGTGGACTTCGGCATTCAGTTCAGCGTGCGCCTGCACGCGATGCAACGCAGCGACCGCCGCTTTGCCGACACGCTGCATGCAGCGGCTGTCCAGGTGACCGGGCAGATTGGTCTGGCGGCGCTGGCGATTTCCTGCGGCTTCCTGGCCTTCGCACCAACCCGTTTCACCGGTGTGGCTGAGCTCGGCATCATTGCCGGCGTGGGCATGCTGGTGGCCTTGCTTTGCACCCTGACAATACTGCCCGCCCTGCTCAGGTTGCTGGCGTCCGGTCCGCAGCATGCAGACGTCGCGCTGCCTGGCGGCGCGCGCGCCGATGCGTGGCTGGCGCGTCACCGGCAGCCGGTGCTGATCGTGTTCGTACTGCTGGCACTGGTCGGCCTGTGGAGCGCGCTGACCATTCCCTTCGATGCGAATCCACTGCACACCAAACGCGCGGACAGTGAAGCCACGCGCACACTGACTTCGTTGATGGACGATCCGAACACCAATCCGTTCACGATGAACGTGCTGGTCAAGGATCTGCCTGCGGCGCGCAACCTCGGCGCGCGTTTGGGCGCGCTTCCCGAAGTGGCGCAAGTCGTTTCCGGCGCGGATTTCGTCCCGCAGGACCAGGCCGACAAACTTGCACAGATCGAGCAAGCCTCGGATCTGATGATCGCGGTGCAGAACCCGTCGGTGGCACCGCCGCCCACGGCCGCCGAACTGCGCGCAGCGGTGCAGGACTCGCGCGACGCGATCGCCAGCGTCGCCAAACAGCTGCCGCCGGACTCACCGCTGCTACGCATCGGCAAAGCGTTGAACCAGCTCGCGCGCGCGCCGGATGCGACGCTGCTGATGGCCAGCACGGCGCTGTCGCGGTTTTTGCCGGACACCCTGGCTCAATTGAACGATTCACTTTCCGCAGAACCGATCACCCTGCGGAGTCTGCCGCCTGACCTCGTGCGCGACTGGTTCAGTACGGACGGCCAAGTGCGGGTACAGGTCACGCCTACCGCGCAAGCACAAAACACCGCCGGCCTGCGGCGCTTCGTCAAGGCGGTACATGCCGTGGCGCCGCAGGCGGTTGGCCCGGCGGTCGACACCATCGGCGCGGCCGACACCATTCTGGAGGCGTTCGAGCAGGCCGCCATTTGCGCGACCATCGCGATTGCCGTGGTGCTGCTCCTTGTACTGCGAAGCATACGTTCAGCCGCCCTGGTCCTGATCGCCTTGCTGATGTCGACCCTGCTTACTGCGTTGCTGGCGCGGTTGCTCGGCATCTCGATCAACTTCGCGAACATCATCGCCCTGCCGTTGCTGCTTGGGGTCGGCGTATCGTTCAACGTTTATTTCGTGATGAATTGGCGCAGCGGCCAGAACCAGTTCCTCGGCTCTCCCACGGCGCGCGCGATTTTGTTTTCGGCGCTTACCACCGGCACCGCGTTTGGCACGTTGGCCATCGCCAGGCATCCAGGCACGGCTAGCATGGGCCTATTGTTGCTGCTCAGCCTGCTTGCCGTACTGCTGTCGACCTTCGTGTTTCTGCCTGCCGTGCTGTACACCCTCTCGGGCTCCGGTGCATCCGTCTCGCCGCCTGCGTTCCGCAACGCGGCCGATGATAAAATCGCGCCCTAGCCGTCCGTGCTGACCTTCTCTCATCAAGCGAGGTTCATCCCGTGCCGTCAACCGCTTCGACTCACCTTGGATCCGCTGCGCGTCTGACTTCCGAACGCTCTTCGTTTGACGCTCGCGTCGACACTTACATGCAGCGACTGGAGCGCACCATGAATACGTGTCTGCCCTCGGCTGACACCGATCCCGACCGGCTCCATCAAGCCATGCGTTATGCCTGCAGCGGCGGCAAACATCTGCGCGCGCTGCTGGTTTATGCCAGCGGCGAAACGCTGGGCGTAACGCCCGAACGACTGGACTCGGCGGCGTGTGCCGTCGAATTCATCCACGCGTATTCGCTGGTGCACGACGACCTCCCCGGCATGGACAACGACGACCTGCGCCGCGGACATCCGACCGTGCACAAGGCATACGACGAAGCGACCGCGATCCTGGTCGGCGATGCTCTGCAGACGCTTGCTTTCGACGTGCTGGCGAATAGGGGCGCGCTCGACGCGGAACAGAAACTCCACATGGTCAGTTGCCTGTCACTCTCTGTCGGTTCGCTCGGCATGGTGGGTGGTCAGGCCGTGGACATGGCCTCGGAAGGCAGCATGCTGAGTATCGAGCAGCTGGAATCGATGCATGGCCGCAAGACGGGCGCGCTCATTCGTGCCGCCTGCCAGCTTGCCGGCATCGCCGCTTGTGCATCCGACGCCCAGAGGCAAGCGCTCGATGACTATGGAAAATGCGTCGGCCTGGCCTTCCAGATCCAGGACGACGTGCTGGATCAGATAGGCGATACCGCAACCTTGGGCAAGACTGCCGGCAAGGATCAGGCCCAGCACAAATCCACTTTCCCATCCCTGCTCGGCCTGGCCCAGGCACAGCATCGTGCCGCCGCCTTGTTCAACGAAGCGCGCGCCGCTGCCGGCAAAATTTCCGACGATCCCGGCCCCTTGCTGTGGCTAGCCGATTACATCCAGCAGCGTGATCACTGAGCGGCCTAACGTCCGCGCTTGCAGGCACGCTCCATCCAGGCCTTGCGCAGCCACAGCGCCACCGCGATCAGGGTCAGTACCAGTGCAACGGATTTGATATGCATCTGATAGAACGCCGCGGCACCGATGATCAGCGGCACCGCAATCATTTCCAGCAACCAGATCCGTGCCCTCGCTGAATCCAGATCAGGTGCGAGACGCGCAACGAATGCCACGTGTATCCATAGCACCGCCATGCAGCTGAAGGTCGCCGCGATCGCCAGCGCGTACACCACGAAGGCCTGCCCTTGCGCGGGGTCGGCAAGCGCAAATCGAATCACCACCGGCATCAGTGCGACCAGACTCAACAGCAGCAGGTTGATCGCCGTACCGATGCTGTCTATATCGCGCAGGTGCGCCACGATGCGTCGATGATTGGCCCAGATCGATCCGATCAGGATGAAACTCAGGAAATAGACCTGCAGAGGCATCGACCACGCCTGCCACACCGATTGGCCTGGCTTGAGTTCGGGTCGTATTTCAATCGCCGACAGCGTGATCGCAATGGCGAAGATGCCATCGGACAACATCACCAACCGATCGAGATGGCGCTGACCCACATGCCGATCCCTGACTGGCTCATTCACACGGTTGTTCATGGGCTAACTGGCTCCGTCGTGGCCTGACTGATCTTCCGGAATAATGCCGCAGATTGTCCGCTGCGCCCATGGGCCTGTGGCTTGGTGATAACCCCACCTTTCCCGCCTCACAAACGAAGGGCCAGAGAATCTCTGGCCCTTGGCTTTTGTACCGGGACTTCGACTTAGAACGCGATGTTCAACGACATCTTCGCGCCCTGGTCCGTCGCGCCGCTCGCGAACTGACCGTGATAGCCCGCATCGACCGTCACGTTCTTGCTCAGCGCGAAGCGCATGCCCAGGTCGAAGATACCCGCGTTCATCGCCACCGGCAGGCCGGCAACCGTGAAGCTGTCGTTGCCACTGGCGAATTGCTGCTGATTGACCGACGGCAGATCACCCCAGGCGTGCTGGAAGCCCACGCTTGCGTGGAACTGCAGCCCCGGTGACGGCTCGAACACACCGCGCACACCGGCGGTACCGTAGTTCACGTTACTGCTGTTGGACTGCACATCCAGTGCCGCGATGCCGCCGCCTTCGTTGATCGCGCCCTGATGGATCCACACGCTGGCGAGATCGACAAACGGGGTCAGGCTGCTCTGTGCAAACGTGAACTGGTAGCCGCCATCCACATACGCCTGGGTGAGGCCACTGTCGTAGCGTGCGGTCTCCGAACCATTGATGCCGGCCACGTCGATCTGGCGATGGCTGCGCGTCGTATACCAGCTGTGCGCCGCCCCACCCTGCAACTGCCAGGCGCCCAGATCGACCCCGGTGTACATGCCCAGCACGGTATCGGTGCTGTGCGCATCGGCGCCTGCAGCGGTGCCCGTGCTGCTGTTGGACAGCTGCCCGGAACCAGCGACTGCGCCCACCCGCCAGGTACCCAGATCGTGATCGGCACCGACCAGCACACCGCTGCCGGTGCTGCTCATCGCCGCGGCGTTGCCGTCGCTGTCGTGGTTGCCGCCATGACCCCAGGTGCTGACCCATACACTGCCCTGCTCGTCTTGCTGGGTGGTCTCGCCGACTCCCGGCGTGCCCTGCAGGTGATTGTTGATCGCATCACGCACGTAGTGGCTGTCGTCGATCATTGCGGTACGGGTGCTGGCCAGGCTGTCGCCTGCCAGGGTCGCAAACGCGGCCCGGGCCGGACCGGCGGCCAGCGGCAGGATGGCGTCGTAAACCTGGCTGGCCGAACCGAGGGCAATCGCCGCACCAGTGTGAATCTCATTGGGCGTCACACCGACCGAGGCAAAAGTGGCGGTGTTGCGTGCCAGCGTCAGATACGCATCGTTCGCGTCGTAGCTCAGCGTCAGGGTCAGGAACGCGAAGTTCGAGGTCGTCCCACCGAAGGTGCCGTTGACGCCGCCACCGGCGGTGAGGATGGTGTACTTGGAAGCGGCGTTCCAGTTGTTCCCCGCGGCCAGGGCGATCACCGATCCGCCGCCCAGCGTAGCCGTGCCAGTGGCATGGATCAGGTCGCTGCTGCCGGTGTCGGTGGCGTCGACCTGGTAGCTCGATCCCGAGGCCACGCTCAGGTTGCCATTCACCGTCAGCGTACCGATGCTGTTGCCGCCCGGCGAAACCAGCGCACCGCTGGCAATCGTCATGTCGCCGGTGCTGCCGGTACCGGTCAGCGTGGCGCCGTTGTCGACGCTGACCGCGCTGACGACGCTGCCCTCGACGTCGAGCGTACCGCTCGCCACCTCGGTGCTGCCGGTATAGGTATTCGCACCGGTCAAGGTCAAGATACCGGCGCCGGTCTTCACCAGATCACCGGCCTGCGTGCCGTCACTGATGACGCCACTGAGTGTGGTGCTCAGGCCGGACGCGACGTTGACCGTTGGGTCACCAGACAAGCTGATCGCGTTGACCAGGGTAAACCCGCTGCTGAAGCCGAGTGTCGTGCCCGCGGCCATCGCCAGCGTACCGCTGCCGATCGCCGACGCATTGCCCAGCATCAGCGTACCGGCCGTTAGCGAGGTGCCACCCGCGTACGTGTTGGTGCCGGTCAGGGTCAGGCTGTCGGCGGCGGATTTAAGCAGGCTGCCGCTGCCGGATACCACGCCGGCAAAGGCCACATCGTCCGAGTGATCAAACGCCAGCGTACCGTTGTCGGTAACGTCGCCGCTGATGGAACCCGTCGTGCCACCGTTGCCGAGTTGCAGCGTACCCGCAGCGATCGTGGTGCCGCCGGTATAGGTGTTGCTGCCCGTCAACACGATCGTGCCGCTGCCGTTCTGAACCAGTGCGCCATTGCCGGAGACCACACCGTCGAAGCTCACCACGTCGCTACGATCAAACGTCAGTGTACCGTTGTTGATGACATTGCCGGTGATGGAACCCGTCGTGCTGCCATTGCCCAGTTGCAACGTGCCCGCATTGATTGAGGTGCCACCGGTGTAGGTGTTGTCGCCGGTGAGTGTCATGGCACCCGAGCCATTCTGTACGAACGAACCACCGCCGGAGATCGTGCCAGCCAAGGTGCCCGCACCGCTCAAGTTGGTCACCAGCGCGGTGTTGTCGGTGACATCTCCGGCAAGGCTTCCGGTGCTGCCACCGTTGCCGATCTGCAGCGTGCCGGCGCTGATGACTGTATTCGTCGGAGCGAGATCCGTATCGACCACCCAGGTACCGGCACCCTGCTTGGTCAGCGTGCCACTGAAGCTGGTGGAGCCGGTCACGGCCGTTGAATAGAGTTGTGTGCCGGTGCCGCCCAGTGTCAACGAGGAGGCTGTATTGCTACCGATATCGAGCGAGCCATTGAGGGTGCTGCCGCTCCGCAGGATCACCGTATTCACGGAGTTCCCGTCGAGCACCACGTTACCGTTCAGCACGCCTGCGTTGGTCAGGTTAACCGCGCCGGTACCAAAAGCCTGCACGCTGGCGTCGGGGCCGCTGATGCTGGAGCCGGCTGCATTGAACAGCGTACTGTTGCCCTGGAAGGCGATGCCGGTGCTGGTACCGCTGATGCTGGAGTCGCCCTGGTTGACGACCGAACCGCCAGCCGTCAGAACCACGCCGACACCGGTGCCATTGCTGTTGGTGGTGCCGTCGATGCTGGCGCCGCCTTCGTTGATCACGTTGCCGATCTGCGACATTCGCACACCGACGTTGCCGCTGATGTTGGCGCCGCTGTCGTTGGTCAGCGTGCCGCCCTGGATCATCAGCACGGCGTCGGTCTGGCTGCTGTGGATGCTCGCGCCATCCTGGTTGATCACGCTGCTTGGGCTGCCATCGGTTACGACGGCGTAGTTGATGCCACCGATGCTGCTGGTGCTGCCGCTATTGGCCACGCTACCGCCCGTGTGCAGCCACAGACCAATGACGCCGCCGTCGATGCTGCCGCCGTCGTGGTTGATGATCGTCGCCATGCCGCCGGTCGCATTCACGCCGATGTCGGCTACGCCTGTGTGCGAGATGATGCCGGCGTTGTCCAGCGTGCCGCTGTTGTTGATCGCGATGACGTTGGCAACATTGATGCCGCTGTAGATTTTCAGGGTGGCGCCAGCATTGGCCGCGTTGTCCACCGTCACGTTGCCGGTACCCAGCGCCGCGCTGTTGGCCACTTCGAGCGTGCCGGCGACTACCGAGGTCCCACCGGAATAGGTGTTCGCAGCGGTAAGCACGAGTGTGCCCAGATCGGACTTGGTCAGGCCGTCAGTGCCG